>OGSD01000601.1_pt1 | contig 37243 bp, 30 predicted proteins | sample 1553571 | NCBI WGS metagenome assembly OGSD01 (sample SAMEA2580072, study PRJEB22360) | human gut metagenome | biome: human gut; feature: human-associated habitat; material: faeces | place: Denmark | collected 2008/2010 | reverse complement strand
CAAGGCCATAGATGAAAAAGAAGCGATCAAGCAGGCAGCTGCCTATTTGAAGAAACTAGGCTACCAAGATATGCGCTCCACCTATTACGCCGCCGACAGCAATATCTGCACCGTCAATTTTGCCTACTGCCGAGACGGCATACTCTACTATACAGATCTAATCAAGGTTGGCGTGTCCCTGCGGGACGGCAGCGTGGCATCGCTGGAGGCCCGGGGCTATATCACCAACCACCACCGGCGGAATGTGCCTACCTTTACTGTATCAGAAAAGGCAGCCACCGCCAAGATCAGCCCCTATTTGGAGGTGAGAAGCACCAAAAAGTGCCTGATCCCCAAGGAGGACGGCCGGGAGGTAGCCTGTATTGAGGTGCTTACGCATTCGGCAGACACCGGAGAGGACGCGCTGGTGTACCTGAACGCCGCCACCGGTGCGGAAGAGGACATTCTTCTGCTGCTGTACAGCGATCATGGCACCCTAACCAAATAAAACGCATAAACCCGGCGCCGCCGGGCAGAATAAAACCGAAAGGAAGGCAACACCATGAAAAACCGATTGATGATTTTAGCACTGGCCGTGACCGTGCTGGCAACCGTGCTACTGGGCTGCGCCAAGCAGGAGGAAAATCCCACCACAGAACCGGACACCACCGTCAGCGAAACCACCACACGAGAAGAAACCACAGCAAAAAATCCCGGCGAGGCACTGAGCGAGGACGCGTCTGAGGCCGGCTCCAAGGTGCGTGAAGGCGCCACCGATCTCAGCGAGGCCGCCTCTCGTGCCGGGGAGACCGTATCCCGTGCCCTGGAATAAAACGAAAAAAGAAAGGACTTGTTCATCAGAACAAGTCCTTTTTTTATACCGGAAGGCGCCGCCGCGTAAGCGGGAGCCTTGGCGTAATTATTCGTAAAATCCGATTTCGGCAATATCCGGGGTGCTGCGGCTTTGACGGATCACCAAGCGCACGCCTAAGCAATTCAATCCCCGGCGCAGCCGCACAATTTTCTTCATACCGATCACCGTGCCCTTGTAAATGCGCTTCATCTTGCCGTTTGGCTTCTTAGCCCACAGTTCAAAGGCCTCCACCCGCTGGCTCTTGCGAATCTCCTCGGACAGAATCACATATTTCAACTTATGTACACTGTCAAAGTCAAAGTCGATATACCCCTGCTCAGGCTGTAATTCGCCCAGCCGGTATGTGATGATCGGGTGCTCGGTCATCTTGCGAATGGCCTGGCCCATCCCCTTCAAGGCGTGGGCGTCTCTCGGATGGATCACGCCCTTGTTGGTAGGCGGCACATTCAGCAGCAGGGTGCAGTTGTTGCCCACAGAGCCAAGATACAGCTTAAACAGTCTACGCGCGCTCTTAACCGTGCGGTCCTCATTTTTGGACCAGAACCAACCCTTACGGATGGACACATCCACCTCCGCCGGATACCAAATCAGATCCCGGGCCATAGACAGCACCTTGCGGCTGCCCAGATCTTCGTCCATATTGTTCAGCTTTTTCAGTGCGGCAGCGTCGCCCTCGCCGTGTTGGCTCTTCTCATGCGTTTTTTCAGCGTCTGCCAGGCGAGCAGGTACCACACAGAACTCACTTTTGCGGGTTTTGCCGCCCTCGTTGCCCACCCAGCGCACATCCGGGCCACAAATGGAAATCAGCGCGTCCGGCTGCAGTTTGCGGATCAGGGCATAATACCGCGCCCAATCATACTCAAAGTTCGGCACATCGGCGCCCTTTGCACCGTCAAACCAAACCTCACTGATATGGCCGTAATTGGTAAGCAGCTCCGTTAACTGATTGCAAAAATAATCATTATAATCCGGGGTACCGTAGGTGGGCTCGTGCATATCCCAAGGAGAAAGATACACGCCAAAATCCAGTCCGCCGGCAGCGCAGGCGTCAGACACCTGCTTCACAATATCGCCGTCAAAGTCCGTGTTCTTTACACTGAACGATGTGTATGCACTGGGCCACAGACAAAAACCGTCGTGGTGCTTACAGGTAAGAATGATACCGCTGGCACCGGCAGCCTTCACCGTGCGCACCCATTGCTCCGGCTTGATCTTCTTAATGGTAAAGTCCTGCACCGTTTCTCTGCCGCTGCCCCACTCCCGCTGATTGGCAGTATTCATGCCAAAGTGCATAAAGCAGTAAAAAGGCTGCTGTGCCAAGTGAACCTGGTTGGGGCGCGGCACCACGCCAATGTAACGCTCCACTTCGCTGTCATTCAGAGGCACACCGCCGTTGGTGGTGGTCCAGTTCTGGTCAAAATTCGGCTTCATCTTATTCCCTCTCTCTTCCTCGGTTATAGCAACTGAAATAGCGACCTTTATCGCCCATATACCAAGGCAGTTTCATACGCAGGTAACGCAGTTTGTCCCCCAGGCGCATGGTGTAGTCAAAGGGACGGTCCTCGACCCGGTCATACAGCGGGGTTGCACAAGGCACAGCCACTGTATTCAGCTCCGTTGCGGCCAAAACCAGTGTTTCTTCATCCCGGGGCAATACCACCGTGTCGCCGCCCTGCACATTTAAGATCAAAATATAGAAGTACAGCTCCTTGGCAATGGCGTCCGTACCGTCCGCGTTATGGCTGTGGGTACTTACATACCCCAGCTGTCCCTCTTGAATATGGGCGGTCTCGTGCAGATCGTACAGATCCCAGCTTGCAAAACGCCGGGTACGGCTCAGCACCGAGCAAGGCACCGTTTTTCCACCTACGGTAAAGTCTAAAATCCGATTACTGTCCGCAGACAGGAGCAACGCCAGCCGGCGGGTATCTTTCTTTAAGGTCAGGGTCTGACCGGCAAGGCGCAAGGCGTTCTTGCCGTCCTTTGCAATGGCAAAAGGAATACCGGCCGCCGTGACCTGATCGCCGATCCGCTCCGCAGGAATAGACAGGGGCAGCTCGCCCTGCTCGCCTTGCTTGGTGATCAACTGCACGTTCATAGGCAGTGTGAGAGGCGTTGCCTTGGCAGCGTGACCCACCTGCGCCGCCGGTTGCAGCCGTAGGGCAAAGGTCCTGATCTGATACGGTGTAAAATCCGTGACCAGGCAGCCGTCTTTCACCGTTGCCGGGCCTTTTTCTTCTTCAGAGGCAAACAGCTCTCGGGCTTCTGCCACACCGGCACCCAGGCGCAGGGCGTAGTGCTCCACCGGCGTACCGGCGCCCTCGTTCAAGCGCACCACGATCTCGTCGCCGTCCTCTGCGAACTTCATTGCCCGCAGCACCACCTGGGGGTGAGAGACATTTCCAAAACTGTACGCAGTACCCAGCACGCCCGGGTGCTTTGGCTCCACATACCCGGTCAGGGGCTGCAAAAAGGCACGGGCCTGATTTTGCGTATCGGCACCCACCTGCCCTTTATGGGAGAACAGAGCATAGCTGTATCGGTTCAGTCCCAGATCCATCATAGATTGCATGGAATCAATCCGGTAATTGCGCACTGGGCTGTGCAGCACGGTCATACGCAGGGTATTGTCCTTATACTTGTCCCAGCCGTACTTGCACTCGCTAAGCACAGACACGCCCCAGTCGCCGTTTTTATCCGTCAGATCCACCCAGTTTTGAGCAGGCACTTCAAACAGCTTTTCCGTCATATTGCCCCGGCGAATGGCGCCCAGCCCCAGGTCAAAGGTAGCCTCCGGGTTGGTGCAGGCAAATGCAAATTTGTTCTTTGCCATAGTATGCAGACTGCGCCACTCGATCTCAGAATACACCTCTACCCGGCTGCCGCCGTCGGTGAGGGCAATGATATTCTTAAAGGTAGAGTCTCCATCCTTTTGCTCCACACAGAAGGACACCCGCGCCGGGCCTTTCTCCTGAATGGTCACCGTCACCGGATTTGGCAGGCGGTCCGGGTCCTTGTTGGCTTCTTTATAATTCATTTCCCAGGCAGGCCAGGGCTTAGAGCCGGTGTACTTGAATAGCCCCAGGCTAATGGGCTCCGACAGCAGCTCCTGCTCGTCCATTTCTTTATCCAGGATGGAGGTAATGTTGCCCTTTTTGTTCAGGCGCACAATGTATTTTTGGTTTTCCATCTGATTTTCGCCGCTGATGGACAGGCTGCCCCGCAGACGGCAGGGCACATCGGAGGGCCGCACATCATAGACCGCAAAGCCCAAGGCAGGCACCGTGGCAACAAATACCAGCTCCGCCGTGCCATTCTCGTAGCGGTTCACCTGACTTTTCACTTCCCTGCCCTTGGGGTCGTATACCCGCGCACAGGCCTTGGGCCAGTGGGGCAGTTCCAGAGTCACCGCATCCGTGCGGGCCACTTCCAGACTGTTAAATACCGTCACCGGCGTGCCGGCGCAGAAGTCCGTTTTCAGCAGACTGCCCACAGACCCGGCAGCTTGGGTCAACTCACCGGCAAAGCCATTCATGGCCATACCGTAGTCGTTCCAGCTGCGGCGATAGGCGCGCTGCACGGAGGTGCCCGGCAGATCATCGTGGAACTGATGGGCGATGGTACGCTTCCAGTTCAGCTCCATAGCCTCTTTATTATAATGGGCGGTGCCCAGATAATCCGCCACTACGCCGGAACGCTCCGCCATATCCGCCAGTTCCTGGCAGCGGCGGTTCCACCGCTTACCCACGGCCCGGGAAGTGTAGCCGCCAACGCCGTGATTTTGCATTACCAGTTCCGTCTCCCACCGGGGCAGCTTGGCTTTTTGCTCCGGGGTCAGCTGGGCGTTCAGGTCACGGAACAGATCATCCGCACCGGACGCCAGCACCTGCACATCGCTGTCTTTGTTTTTGTTGATCTCCTGCTCTACAAAGGCCACAGAGGCTTCCTTGGGCGCACCGCCCCGATCGCCGATCCCGTGGAAAATCATAGTGCTGTTCAGATCGTATTTTTCGTTTTCATCCAGCTTTTGCTGCACAAAATCCCAGTCCCGCAGCTTCTTCAGCGTAAAGTAATAATCATGGGGGTTCAGACTGGCCAGCACCTGCGCGCCGTCCGGCCCTTGCCACACGCCAATATCAAAAGGAATGCCGTAGGCGCCGCCCCAACCCAGCTTTTGGGTCGTAAAGCCCATCAGGTTGGCGTGGGCTATAATGCTGGGCAGCGCCCAACCGAAGCCAAAGCAGTCCGGCAGATAAATATCCACTGAGCGCTTGCCGAATTTTTTTTCAAAATAGCGATTGCCGTAAAGAATATTGCGAAAGAGTGCCTCCGGCGACGGCACATTCACATCGCCATTCTCAAAGGCGGAGCCGCAAACGCTCCACCGCCCCTGGGCAATATAGTCCCGCATTTTGGCATACAGTTCCGGGTAATATTCCTCCATCAGCTCGTAACGATAGCTGCCCTCAAAATTGAAGTGATAGGTGGGATATTTTTGGAACAGTGCAAAGTTGTCCACCAAGGTATTGTAGATGTACCGGGACACGGTGGTCTCAAAGTCCCAGGACCAAATGGTATCCAAGTGGGCCGTAGCCACAGTATAGATTTTTTTTTGCATCGGAAGTCCCCCTTATGTGGTCATTGTATCATTATTTTCAGGGGATTGCAACACTGTACTGCCCCATAGAAATAGGAAAAGGCATAAGAATTGCAGATATTTCAATCGTGTCATTGGCACTTGCCTGTTTATTCGGTTTAATCATAACCGGTGCGCAAATCGGCTGGGGTCCGTTTGTTTCTCTTTACAGCTGGGAAAAAGAAGTTAATCCTATTGCCGAAAAATAGGACGCAAGTGAAAGACAGAGCAGGTGTGCCGAGAATACGCTTTCACGATTTACGGCACAGTTTCGCCACCTTATCCTTTGAACAAGGAATGGATATTAAAACCGTATCGCACATGCTTGGTCACACAGACGCAGGATTTACAATGAACACCTATATGCATGTAACGGATTCCATGCAAGAAAATGTTGCAAACACAATGGGTAATTTACTCGGCGAAAATGTGGCAAATTCATAAATGGTCAATAGATGGTCTTGGAATATTTAACGCCAAAAATCACAAAATCTCACTTTGTAAAAAAGAGCGAGATTTTTTTGTTGCATATTGAATTTTGAAATTCTTTTCTGAAAAGGAAAAAACCTGCGAAAACGACGTGTTTACGCAGGTTTTGGAGCTGATAGTCGGACTCGAACCGACGACCTGCGCATTACGAATGCGCTGCTCTACCAACTGAGCCATATCAGCATAACGTGCTGCGCTGCAGCACGGCTAAGATTATACTATATCTCGCGGAGAAAATCAAGAGAAAAATCGCAACTCCCACGCAAAAACAAAACCGCACTGCCGGTCTTACAAAATCTCCAGCAATTTGGAAAAAACGAATTCCACAGCAGACTCGCGCACCCGGTTGCGACCCAAATTGCCAAATTGGCAAGTATAGGTCTGCACCTGATCCTGTACGCAAAAGCCAAAACAGACCATGCCCACCGGCTTTTTAGCTGTGCCGCCACCGGGACCGGCAATACCGGTGATGCCAACGCCCACATTGCTCTCTGTCGTCTTAGCCACGCCCCGTGCCATTTGCGTCGCCACCTGCTCGCTGACTACGCCATAATTCAAGATCGTGTCCGCCTCCACGCCCAAAAAACGAATTTTCGCCGCATTGGCATAGGTTACAAAGCTGGCATTCAGCACCTTGGACGCATTGGCTACATTAACCAGCGTGCCGCAGCACAGCCCGCCGGTGCAAGACTCTGCAAATGAAACAGTGTACCCCAAGTGGATCAGCCGATCCACCACCTGTTCTTCCAACGCCATTTCATCACCTCTTGTGCAATCTGTAATTAGTATAGTCCTTTTGCAAAAAAAATGCAACCATTCGCAAAAAAGGCTTGCAATATAGCGCATTTTATGGTATAGTGTTTAAGCAATCGGGGTGTGGCGCAGTTGGTAGCGCACTAGACTGGGGGTCTAGGGGCCGCAAGTTCAAGTCTTGTCACTCCGACCATAAGGACAGCTTTTCGGCTGTCCTTTTTTATTTTGCTTATTATTTTCGGCTTAGTTAAGCCAAATTTCCGCTTACACAAAAAGCAAGAGAAAACAGAAAACTTTTGGCGTTACAGTACTTATTGCAGTACTTTTTGAGGCAAAATACAGAAAAAGCAGGTCATGGCCGTACCGATCATGGTGGTAGGCCGTCTCTGCCTTTTGCTCATCGGACAGCATGATTGCCATACCCCGCAGCGTGTCCAAAACCTCCTGGGCGTACTCGTCACGCACCGTGTGTTCCAGGGTGCTGTCCAGCAGCTTTGCAAAGAAGTTCTTGATGTTTTCCACAACGGACTTCTTTTCTTTGGGACAGGTCGGTATCTTCCGCCAGCCACTTGGCGAACTTCTCGCCGCCCTCCTGCGTACTGGCATCACCACTGATGAAGTCAAAGATCATCTCGCTGACGGATCTTCTTTGCCTTAAAACCATTATACAGTCTTGCCGCCGCGGCTGTCAACGCTCAGCGCAAGCGGATCCGTCATGTGTACCAAATAGCGGACAATAAATGATAGTACCAACGATCGCCGCGCAATCGGTTAGCGGTTGAAATGGGTTCAAAACCGCGTTTGCTAATAAAAGGACAAATCTGAACCCTTCTTTCGTATAGCTATCAATGCAAAAAGAGCAAGTCCGAAGACTTGCTCTTTTATAGATTCTGTAATTCCGGGAATTACTCCTTGATAGCGGTAACAACGCCGGAACCAACGGTACGGCCGCCTTCACGGATAGCGAAACGGAGACCTTCTTCGATAGCGATTGGAGTGATAAGCTCAACATCCATTGTTACGTTATCGCCAGGCATGCACATTTCCTTGTCAGCAGGAAGTGTGATAACGCCTGTAACGTCAGTTGTTCTGAAATAGAACTGTGGTCTGTAGTTGTTGAAGAATGGAGTATGACGGCCGCCCTCTTCCTTCTTCAGAACGTAAACCTGACCTGAGAACTTTGTGTATGGGTGAATGGAACCTGGCTTACAAAGAACCTGGCCTCTCTGAATGTCAGATCTCTGGATACCACGGAGAAGAGCACCGATGTTATCGCCTGCCTCAGCGTAGTCAAGGATCTTTCTGAACATCTCGATACCTGTTACAACAGTCTTTGGTCTCTCAGTTGAAAGTCCGAGGATCTCAACTTCGTCACCAGTCTTGAGCTGACCTCTTTCAACTCTACCAGTAGCAACTGTACCACGACCTGTGATTGTGAATACGTCCTCAACAGGCATCAGGAATGGGAGATCAGACTTTCTGTCTGGTGTTGGAATGAATGAGTCAACAGCGTCCATAAGGTCAAGGATTGGCTTGTAAGCTGGATCTGAAAGATCATCTGGAGCCTCAAGAGCTGCAAGAGCTGAACCCTTGATGATTGGAGTCTCATCGCCAGGGAAATCGTACTTGTCGAGGAGCTCTCTGATATCCATCTCAACGAGATCGAGAAGCTCTTCATCGTCAACCTGGTCAGCCTTGTTCATGAAAACAACGATAGCTGGAACGCCTACCTGTCTAGCAAGGAGAAGGTGCTCTCTTGTCTGAGCCATAGGACCATCAGAAGCAGCAACTACGAGGATAGCGCCGTCCATCTGAGCAGCACCAGTGATCATGTTCTTTACATAGTCAGCGTGGCCTGGGCAGTCAACGTGAGCATAGTGACGGTTCTTTGTCTCATACTCAACATGAGCTGTGTTGATTGTAATTCCTCTCTCTCTCTCCTCTGGAGCTGAGTCGATGTTGTTGTAATCCTTCTTCTCAGCAAGACCTTCAAGAGCAAGAGTCTTTGTGATAGCAGCAGTAAGAGTTGTCTTACCGTGGTCAACGTGACCGATTGTACCAATGTTAACGTGTGGTTTGGTTCTTTCGAAATGTGCCTTTGCCATAGGAATTTTCCTCCTTAAAATTTAATAGTTTCCGATTTAACATACCGTAGTATAATTATATCAAATAAAAAGCAAATTTGCAATAGAAAAAGCAGAAAATTTTCCGCAAATTTATTAGTCCTTGTTTCTTGAAGCCATGATCTTCTCAGAGATAGACTTTGGTACCTGAATGTAGCTGTCAGGCTCCATTGTGTACTGTCCACGACCCTGTGTCTTAGAACGCAGGTCATTTGAGTAACCAAACATTTCAGACAGTGGAACGAGAGCGTCTACCTGAACAGCACCAGTTCTCTGCTCCTGACCGAGGATCTGTCCACGACGGGAGTTGAGGTCGCCTATAACTGTTCCGAGATAATCATCAGGAGCGATAACGCAAACCTTCATGATAGGCTCAAGAATGATTGGTGAAGCCTTTCTCATAGCCTCCTTGAACGCCATAGAACCGGCGATCTTAAATGCCATTTCAGAAGAGTCGACTTCGTGATAAGATCCATCGTACAGCTCGACCTTAACGTCAACTACCTGGAAGCCAGCGAGAACACCGTTCTCCATAGCACCCTTGATACCTGCGTCAACTGCTGGAATGTATTCCTTAGGAATAGCACCGCCGACAACCTTGTTGATGAACTCATAGCCCTTACCGGACTCGTTTGGCTCAACGTTGATCTTAACGTGACCGTACTGACCCTTACCACCTGACTGCTTAGCGTACTTGTAATCAACGCTTGCAGGAGCAGTAATTGTTTCCTTATATGAAACCTGAGGAGCACCGACATTTGCCTCTACCTTGAACTCACGGAGAAGTCTGTCTACGATGATCTCAAGGTGCAGCTCGCCCATTCCGGCGATAATTGTCTGACCTGTTTCCTCAGAAGTATAAGTTCTGAATGTTGGGTCCTCTTCAGCAAGCTTTGCAAGAGCGATACCCATCTTTTCCTGACCTGCCTTAGTCTTAGGCTCGATAGCGAGCTGGATAACAGGCTCAGGGAATTCCATTGACTCAAGAAGTACAGGGTGCTCTTCATCACAAAGAGTGTCACCTGTTGTTGTGTTCTTCAGACCGATAGCGGCACCGATATCACCAGCGTAGATAGTATCGATATCCTTTCTAGCGTTAGAGTGCATCTGAACGATTCTTCCGATTCTCTCGTCCTTATCCTTAGTGGAGTTATAAACTGTAGAACCGGCTGTCAGAACACCTGAATAAACTCTGAAGTAGCAGAGCTTACCAACGAATGGATCTGTAGCGATCTTGAATGCGAGAGCAGCGAATGGCTGATCGTCGCCTGAAATTCTCTCAACTTCCTCACCTGTATTTACGTCAGTACCCTTGATGTGTGGTACGTCGATAGGTGAAGGCATATAATCTACAATAGCGTCAAGAAGCTTCTGAACGCCCTTGTTTCTGTATGAAGTTCCGCAGGTAACAGGTACCATTGTGTTAGCGATAGTACTCTTTCTGATTACCTTCTTCATCTCGTCGATAGTGATCTCTTCGTCTGCGAAATATTTCTCAGCGAGATCGTCATCAACTTCTGCAAGATGCTCTATAAGGTCAGCGTGATACTGTTCAGCCTTTTCCTTAAGGTCCTCAGGGATCTCTTCCTGACGGATATCCTTTCCAAGGTCATCATAGTATACATAAGCCTTCATTTCGAGCAGATCGACGATACCCTTGAAGTCGTCCTCAGCACCGATAGGGAGCTGGATAGGAACGGCATTACAATGAAGTCTTTCATGGAGCATATTCAAAACGTTGTAGAAGTCTGCGCCCATGATATCCATCTTGTTGACATATACCATTCTTGGTACCTGATAGTTGTCAGCCTGTCTCCAAACTGTTTCAGTCTGAGGCTCAACACCACCCTTAGCACAAAGAACTGTTACAGAACCGTCGAGTACACGAAGTGAACGCTCAACCTCAACTGTAAAGTCAACGTGGCCCGGAGTATCTATAATGTTGAGTCTGTGACCCTTCCAGTAGCAAGTAGTAGCAGCAGAAGTAATTGTGATACCTCTCTCCTTCTCCTGTGCCATCCAGTCCATTGTAGATGCACCGTCGTGTGTTTCACCGATCTTATAGTTTACACCGGTATAAAACAGGATACGCTCTGTAGTAGTAGTCTTGCCGGCGTCGATGTGTGCCATGATACCGATATTACGGTAATCCTGCAATTTACATTCTCTTGCCATATATATCCTCCTTTATACCTCTTACCATCTGTAATGAGCGAAAGCCTTGTTAGCTTCAGCCATCTTATGAGTTTCGTCACGCTTCTTGCATGAACCGCCAACGCCGTTAAGAGCGTCGAGGATCTCTGCTGCGAGTCTCTCTCTCATTGTGTCCTCGTTTCTCTCACGAGAATACTTTGTTATCCATCTCAGACCAAGTGTCTGTCTTCTGTCAGGACGAACCTCCATTGGTACCTGGTAAGTCGCACCGCCCACACGGCGAGCCTTGACCTCCAGCTCAGGCATGATGTTATCCATAGCCTCCTGGAATACTTCAAGAGCAGGTCTGCCTGTCTTTTCTTCGACAATTTCAAATGCTCCGTAAACGATCTTCTGGGCAACACCCTTCTTACCGTCAAGCATGATGTTGTTTACAAGACGTGTAACAAGCTTAGAATTGTATACTGGATCCTGAAGCACGTCTCTCTTTGTAACTCTACCTCTTCTTGGCACTTTAATTCCCTCCTTCACAAATAATGAATTCACAGGTACTCGCTCTGTAACCACGGCGCACAGCCGTTTTACAGCCCCGTCAGTTCCTTGTAGAGTCAACTAATATATATTAATCACTCCACATAAACTGTGGTCTTCGCAATATGCGACAATGAGTTATTACCTTGTTACTAAAATGAGCTTTTCAGTTTTTGATTACTTGGCTGCTCCTGCCTTTGGTCTCTTAGCACCGTACTTGGATCTCGCCTGCATTCTCTTAGCAACGCCCTGAGCGTCGAGAGTGCCTCTGATGATGTGATATCTTACACCAGGGAGGTCCTTAACACGTCCGCCTCTGATAAGAACAACGGAGTGCTCCTGAAGATTGTGTCCGATACCAGGGATATAAGCTGTAACTTCGTTTCCGTTTGTGAGCTTAACTCTGGCAACCTTTCTCATAGCTGAGTTTGGCTTCTTAGGTGTAGCAGTTCTTACTACTGTGCAAACGCCACGCTTCTGTGGGCAGCTCTGATCGATAACTACCTTCTTCTTTGAGTTGAAACCCTTCTGAAGAGCAGGAGCTGTAGACTTGTCTGCAAGGACATTTCTTCCTTTTCTTACTAACTGGTTAAAGGTTGGCATATTTTCTCTCCTTTCATAGATTTGATACTATACGCTGATATACAATACATCAGCATACCTTGATATTATACACTATTCTCCGTCGCTTGTCAAGCACTTTTTCTTGACTTTTTTAACTTTTTGAAAATTTCAGTTAAATTTTCTGTCAAAAGCTATAAAAAGCACAAGGCAGCGGCTTTTCACGCCCTGCCCTGCAAATATATTCCCTCATTCCGTCTTGCTGTCTGTATCTAAAATTTCTCCTTTATCCGCCACTTCGACCTCTGTCTCGCTGAATCTATGATAAGTTATAACACAATCGCTGTCGTCAGTCTTGTCCGAATAGGTTATATCGTTTTGTACTTCGTTGATATAAAGTTTCAGATCATCACTAAAATAGGTGTTTGCACCCGTTGCGAATTTAATTGCAACGAGCCATTCATTTTCATCAAAGAAGTAATTTCTGTTGTTCTTTACCGTCGCACTTTCGGAACCGTACCATTCATTTTTAGTATCGTCCTGCTCCACAATATCCTTATAATTGGAAGTTATACTGAAATATCTTCCGTCCACCTTGATAATTATGCCTTCCTTTGACCCTCCTGCTGTGGAAACGTTTATGGCTTTACCCTTTTGAATTGGTGTTATTATCAGCGGATAGATAATATCCCTTTCGTAATTGTCAGCATCATAATTGATATGCTTAACAGAATTTACCAGCGTATCAATTTTAAATCCCCAGTCCTTTTCAACAGGATTTAGCACAATGCTGAAGTCGTCAGCTTGCAGTATCATATCTTCGTACATATGCTGCACGCTGTCAAGCACAAGCTTATCAAGCTTTTCAATACCGGTGTCTTTTGTGGTATCGATATCATAAGCATAGGCTATTGATGATCTCAGTGAATAATAGAAGTCTGTTCCAAAGCTGTCGCCACCGACCGTTTCGTCAAGACCTGTTGCGATCTCATCCGAGTTCCAATTACTCAGATTATCGCAGTTTGTGCCGACTGCGATTTTTTCGCCCACTTTCAGTTCGTCAATATAAGCAAACTTCCCTGTGGTAACATTTTTCGCTCTGAAATCAAGTTTAAACGCAGCGTAAGAGTGGTATTTCAGGTATTCATATTCATTCACAGTAACATAGTCGATCAATTCGCCCTTTTTAACAGTGTATTTCTCAACATATATCTTATCGACAAAAAGATATCCCGTTCCGTCCGAGCCGCAGCCTGCATACGTTCCGACCGCCGTTATCTCTTTGTCTTTAACGACCTGCTTAAGCGCATTTTGTGCCTGTTCTAAATCAGCCGTAAGCTCAGTGCTGTCAAGGCTTTCCGAACTGTCTATACTTGGCTGCTGCATACCGACATTGATCTTATGCTCATCACCGCTGCGATAAAGGGTCAGCGCACCGCCCACCACCAGAAGCAAAGCCGCAAGCACCGCACCTGCAAGCTGAAAGCCTGTAAGTTTTGTTTTATTTTTCTCTGTAGGCTTGTCATACATAAGCACACTCTCCTTCCAATCCGAAGGAGTTTTTATACAGTAAAAAGCATTTATCTTTTTCATTTGCTGCTCCTTTCTGTGATATCCTCATTGCAAACTATACCTTCAGTCAATGTTATGCTGAAAGTCCAGCCCCTACATAAGAGTTTTTACATCTTTTGTAAGGGACGGCGTCCTCGAAGTCCCGATACTTTATGTCTTTATTGACATTCATATAGTTCACAACATTATCATATCCTTCAGTTGTTCTCTTCCACGTTTGAGATGTGTTTTTATCGTGTTTTCCTTGATATTTGTCAGCTCAGCTATCTCCTGCACTGACAGCTCCTCAAAGTAATAAAGATAAATACTATCCCGATATTTCGGGGGAAGTCTGAAAATAAGGTCAAGTATCTCTATGTCGCTGCCGTCCTTTGAGAAAGACGTTATGCTGTTCAGATCGACTGTGTTTTTCCTCAAACGGTACCGCAAAACACTCCGGCATTCGTTGAGAGCCACTCTGATGAGCCACGCTTTCGGGTTTGGCAGACTGCCTTTTTTCATCTGCTTGAAAAGCTTGAAGAACACGTTCTGATAGCAGTCCTCAGCGTCGGAAAAATTTCCCGTGTGCACCACGCAAAGCCTTGTTACCATATCCGAATACTCCTCTACAAGTTGGCGGTATTCGCTTTCGGTCATATTCTTCATGCTTTCACTTCCCTTCATATACTAAAACGCCGTGGCAGGCAAAAAGGTTTCATACAAAATAAAAAAATCAGCCCGCATGAATGAACCATGCAGGCTGATATAAAAGTCATTAGTACAACGGTGTTTCTGCGGTGTTATGGTTAGCCGCACTCTCATTCTTGACCACCTGAACGTTGTTGTAAACGTCCATACCGGTGCCGGCAGGAATGAGCTTACCGATAATAACATTTTCCTTAAGACCCATGAGCTTATCGGTCTTGCCTCTGATAGCTGCGTCTGTAAGAGCCTTAGTTGTCTCCTGGAATGAAGCAGCTGAAAGGAATGAATCCGAGTAGCTTGAAGCCTTTGTGATACCCTGAAGAACAGGAACAGTTGTGATAAGTCTTGCGTTCTCGTCGCCAGCGTCGATCTGAGCCTGTATCTCCTCGTTGAGTCTTGCGACCTCTCCTCTGTCGATAAGTGAACCAGGGAGCAGATAGCTTGAACCGGAGTCGTCGATCTTGACCTTTCTCATCATCTGACGAACGATAACTTCGATGTGCTTATCGTTGATATCAACACCCTGCAGACGGTAAACCTTCTGAACTTCGGTGATGATGTAGTTCTGAACAGCCTTAGGACCATTAACTGCAAGGATATCAGCTGGGTTGATAGAACCCTCTGTGAGCGGCTCACCGGCTGTAACAGCCTGTCCCTCACGAACTCTTATCTTGTAGCCGTATGGGATAGCATAAGACTCCTGCTCAGGATTTTCAGTGTCCTCACTTGTAACAGTGATCTGCTTGGTCTTCTTGACCTCCTCAATCCTAACTACGCCGTCGATCCTTGTGATGATAGCAGCACCCTTTGGACGTCTGCTCTCAAACAACTCCTCGACTCTAGGAAGACCCTGTGTGATATCTTCCGCAGAAGCGATACCACCTGTGTGGAAGGTTCTCATTGTAAGCTGTGTACCAGGCTCACCGATAGACTGAGCGGAGATTACGCCGACAGCCTCACCGACCTGTACGATATTTCCGTTTGCAAGGTTAGCGCCGTAGCACTTAGCGCAAACGCCATGCTTAGCCTGACACTGAAGAACCGATCTGATAGAGATAGAATCCTTGCCCTCAGCTTCGAGTGCAGCAACTATTCTTTCAGCGTCATGAACGTTTATGAGCTTGTTTCTTGAGCATATCATCTCGCCTGTCTTAGGATCCTTAAGATCCTCAACAAGATATCTGCCCACAAGTCTTTCGCTGAGAGGCTCGATCATTTCGTTTCCGTTCTTTATGTCGAATATCTCGATACCAACGTGAGTACCGCAATCCTCCTGACGAATGATAACGTCCTGAGAAACGTCAACAAGACGTCTTGTAAGGTAACCTGAGTCAGCAGTACGCAGAGCTGTATCGGCAAGTCCCTTTCTCGCACCTCTGGAAGAAATGAAGTATTCCAGAATGTTAAGACCTTCACGGTAGTTAGCTCTGATAGGCATCTCGATAGTTGAACCTGATGTGTTGGCGATAAGTCCACGCATACCTGCCAGCTGTCTGATCTGGTTGATAGAACCACGGGCACCTGAGTCAGCCATCATGTTGATCGGGTTGTATGGGTCAAGGTTAGCTTTCAGAGCCTCTGTAACTTCGTCTGTAGCGTTGTTCCAGATCTCGATGAACTTCTTTGACTTCTCTTCTCTTGAAATATAACCTCTCTTATACTGCTTGTCTATCTTGTCAACAAGTCCGTCAGCCTTTGCAAGGATATCCTTCTTAGCCTCAGGGATAGAAGCGTCGCAAACAGCAACTGTGATAGCAGACTTTGTAGAATACTTATAACCAAGGCTCTTGATGTTGTCGAGAACTTCGGAAGTCGTAGTAGTACCGTGCTTCTGTATACATTTATCAATGATATCAGAAAGCTGCTTCTTCTTTACAAGAAAGCTTATCTCAAGATCGAACTGCTTTTCTGAATTTGTTCTGTCAACAAAGCCAAGGTTCTGAGGAATGATAGAGTTGAAGATAAGTCTTCCGACTGTAGCGTCTATCACCTTTGATACCTGCTTGTCGCCTATCTGCTTGGTTATTCTTACCTTGATAGCAGCGTGAAGTGAAACGATGTGCTGATCGTAAGCCATAAGAGCCTCGTTCACATCTCTGAACACCTTGCCCTCGCCAGGCTCGCCGTCCTTCTTCAGTGTCAGGTAGTAAGAACCAAGTATCATATCCTGTGTAGGAACTGCAACAGGGCGTCCGTCTGAAGGCTTCAACAGGTTGTTGGCAGCCAGCATAAGGAATCTTGCCTCAGCCTGAGCCTCTGCTGAGATCGGCAGGTGAACAGCCATCTGGTCGCCGTCGAAGTCAGCGTTGAACGCTGTACAAACCAGTGGGTGAAGCTTGATAGCTCTGCCCTCTACAAGGATAGGCTCGAATGCCTGAATACCAAGTCTGTGAAGTGTAGGCGCACGGTTGAGCATTACAGGGTGACCCTGAATAACGTTTTCAAGTGCGTCCCAAACCTCTGGCTCAGCTCTGTCTACCTTTTTCCTTGCAGACTTGATGTTGATAGTAGGATTGGTGTCAACAAGTCTTTTCATAACGAAAGGCTTGAACAGCTCAAGAGCCATTTCCTTTGGCAGACCGCACTGATACATCTTAAGCTCAGGTCCTACGACGATAACAGAACGTCCTGAATAGTCAACACGCTTACCAAGAAGGTTCTGTCTGAAACGTCCCTGCTTACCTTTGAGCATATCTGAAAGTGACTTGTATGCTCTGTTGTTAGGACCTGTAACAGGTCTGCCGTGTCTGCCGTTGTCGATAAGTGCGTCAACAGCTTCCTGAAGCATTCTCTTTTCGTTTCTAACGATGATGTCAGGTGCTTCAAGCTCCAGCATTTTCTTAAGACGGTTATTTCTGTTGATAACACGTCTGTAAAGGTCATTAAGGTCGCTGGTTGCGTATCTTCCGCCGTCCAGCAGTACCATAGGTCTGATATCAGGTGGTATAACAGGTATAGCCTCCAGTATCATCCACTCAGGTCTGTTGCCTGATGTTCTGAAAGCCTCAACGATCTCCAGTCTTTTCAGAAGCTTGATACGCTTCTGACCTGCAGGAAGATCCTTAAGCTCAGTTTTAAGCTCTTCTGAAAGCTTATCGAGGTCGATCTCTTCAAGAAGCTCCTTGATAGCCTCAGCGCCCATGCCGGCTCTGAACTCGTCCTCGTCATACTTTTCCTGCATTTCGCTATAATCCTTTTCAGTAAGGAGCTGACCCTTGATAAGCTCAGTGTTACCTGGATCTATAACGATGTATTTTGTGAAGTAAAGAACTTCTTCAAGTCTTTTCTGTGATATTTCAAGCATCTGTCCTATTCTTGACGGAGTTCCCTTGAAATACCAAATGTGAGAAACAGGTGCAGCAAGCTCGATGTGACCCATTCTCTCTCTACGAACCTTGGCTCTTGTTACCTCAACGCCGCAACGCTCGCAGACTTTGCCTTTAAAGCGAATTTTCTTATATTTACCGCAGTGACACTCCCAGTCCTTTGAAGGTCCGAATATCTTTTCGCAGAACAATCCGTCCTTTTCCGGCTTCTGAGTACGATAGTTTATTGTTTCAGGTCTGGTAACAACGCCGTAAGACCACTCACGGATCTTCTGAGGCGAAGCAAGACCGATCTTGATTGATGCAAACTCATTGAATTCCAACAGCAGTACCCTCTTCCTGTTTAGTTTGAAGCACGGCAACAGCCGACTTCTATATGAAACGGTCGCAGGGGCGGAGCCTTCCGCCCTTTGACCTCAGCTTATTTAGTTACTGTGCAAAATTATTCACCGTCATTAAGGAACAGATCAGACTCGTCGGAAGCTGCGCTGCCCTCCAGTTCGGAAGTGCCGTTCTCGTCTTCAGCCATGAAGCCCTCGTCGAGATCGCCCTCGTCAACGCCGAAATCGATATGATCTTCGATAGCAGGCTGTGGAACAAGCTCCTCGTCCTCGTCAAACGACTGCTTAAGATCTATTTCCTCGTTATTGATGTTGAGTACCTTGAGATCCAGACCAAGTGACTGAAGCTCCTTAACAAGTACCTTGAACGCCTCAGGAACACCAGGCTTAGGAACATTCTGTCCCTTAACGATAGCCTCGTATGTCTTGACTCTTCCCACAGTATCGTCAGACTTAACTGTAAGGATCTCCTGAAGTGTGTAAGCAGCACCGTAAGCTTCGAGCGCCCAAACTTCCATTTCTCCGAATCTCTGACCACCGAACTGAGCCTTACCGCCGAGTGGCTGCTGTGTTACCAGTGAATAAGGACCAACTGAACGTGCGTGTATCTTATCGTCTACGAGGTGGTGGAGCTTCAGGTAGTACATATAACCGACTGTAACTCTGTTATCGAACTTCTCGCCTGTTCTTCCGTCATAAACAGTGAACTTGCCGTCCTCGCTCATGCTCAGTGCGTTAGGGTTGATGACCTCGTCCATTGTGTGGAGAGTGAACTCATCGTCCTTATGCTCCAGATAATTCTGCTGAGCCATTTTGAAGCATTCTCTGATGTCTGCCTCGTGAGCACCGTCGAATACAGGGGTCATGATCTTCCAGCCAAGGGCCTTTGCCGCCATACCAAGATGAACCTCAAGCACCTGACCGATGTTCATACGAGAAGGTACGCCCAATGGGTTAAGACAGATATCAAGCGGAGTACCGTCCTCAAGGAATGGCATATCTTCCTGTGGGAGTATTCTTGAAACGACACCCTTGTTACCGTGACGACCCGCCATCTTATCGCCCACAGAGATCTTTCTCTTCTGTGCGATGTAGCATCTGACGAGCATATTTACTCCAGGAGAAAGCTCGTCGCAGTTCTCTCTTGTGAATATCTTAACGTCAATGATAGTACCGGCCTCGCCGTGAGGTACCTTAAGAGAATTATCTCTAACCTCTCTAGCCTTTTCGCCGAAGATAGCTCTCAGAAGTCTTTCTTCTGCTGTCAGCTCAGTTTCACCCTTAGGTGTTACCTTACCAACAAGTATATCTCCCGAGCGAACCTCTGCGCCTATTCTGATGATACCGTTCTCGTCCAGATCCTTAAGAGCGTCCTCGCCAACGTTAGGGATATCTCTTGTGATCTCCTCAGGTCCGAGCTTTGTATCTCTGGCTTCTGTCTCATATTCTTCAATATGGATAGAAGTGTACTTATCCTGCTTTACAAGGTTTTCGTTCAGAAGAACGGCGTCCTCGTAGTTGTAACCTTCCCAAGTCATGAAGCCGATAAGAGCGTTCTTACCAAGTGAAAGCTCGCCGTTTGAGGTAGCAGGACCGTCACCGATTATCTGATTAGCTTCAATTCTCTCGCCCTTATTGACGATAGGTCTCTGGTTTGTGCAAGTACCTGCGTTTGAACGCTTGAACTTAGTCAGCTCATAAGTTCTGAGCATACCGCTGTCCTCACGGATAACGATCTTGTCAGCGTCAACGCTCTCAACAACACCTGCGTTCTTAGAAACAACAGCAACGCCTGAATCAAGACAAGCCTTGTACTCCATACCGGTACCAACGATAGGAGACTCAGTCTTGAGCAGCGGCACAGCCTGTCTCTGCATGTTTGAACCCATGAGCGCACGGTTAGCGTCATCGTTCTCAAGGAACGGGATACAAGCAGTAGCCACAGAAACTACCATTTTAGGCGAAACATCCATGAAGTCGATCTTCTCTCTCTCGATCTCGAGGATCTGATCTCTGTATCTGCCGTTTACCTTAGGTCTGGCAAACTTGTTATCCTCAGTAAGAGGCTCGTTTGCCTGAGCGACCATGTAGTTATCTTCAACGTCAGCCGTCATATAAACAACTTCGTCAGTTACAACGCCTGTTTCCTTATCAACACGTCTGTAAGGAGCTTCGATAAAGCCGTACTCGTTTATCCTTGCGAAAGAAGCAAGATAAGAGATAAGTCCGATGTTAGGACCTTCAGGCGTCTCGATAGGACACATTCTGCCGTAGTGAGTATAGTGAACGTCACGGACCTCAAATCCGGCACGGTCTCTTGAAAGACCGCCAGGGCCGAGGGCTGAAAGTCTTCTCTTATGAGTAAGCTCAGCCAGAGGGTTGTTCTGATCCATGAACTGTGACAGTGGAGAAGAACCGAAGAACTCTCTGATAGCCGCAGTAATAGGTCTTATATTGATAAGAGCTGTAGGAGTAACGACCTCAGTGCCCTGTGACTGAATGTTCATTCTCTCACGGATAACTCTTTCCATTCTTGTGAAACCGATCCTGAACTGGTTCTGAAGAAGCTCGCCTACTGAACGGATTCTTCTGTTGCCAAGATGGTCGATATCGTCAACAGTACCAACGCCTTCGCAAAGGTTGAGGAAGTAAGAGACCGTAGCGATAATATCATCGATAGTGATGTGCTTAGGAACGAGGTCGTCAGCCTTAAGTCTGATGTTCTCCTTAAGCTCTTCCTCATTCTCAGAATCTTCAAGAATTTCCTTGAGAGCCTTGAAAGATACCTTTTCGTTGATGCCAAGCTCAGTGCAGTCAAAATCAACATAAGCGTTGATGTCTACCATGCCGTTGCCTATGATCTTAACTTCGCACTCTTCAAGCTTTGTAACAGCCTCGCCTGTTGCGGAAGTAAGATGCTCCTTGACCTCAACGTCAACGTAAGCCTCCATAACACCTGCGGTCTCGATCTCCATAGCCTTATCAAAGCTGATAAGATCTCCGGCCTCAGCCATTACCTCGCCTGTCATAGGATTTACAACAGGTCTTGAAAGTCTGTGACCAGAAAGTCTTGAACCAACGCCAAGCTTCTTGTTGTACTTATATCTGCCAAATCTTGAAAGATCGTATCTCTTAGCGTCAAAGAACAGGTTGTTCAGGTGAGTAACAGCAGAATCTACTGTAGGAGGCTCGCCCGGACGGAGCTTCTTGTAAACTTCAAGAAGAGCTTCCTCTCTGTTAGCAGTCTGATCCTTCTGCATGATAGTCTGAGTAAGTCTTTCATCAGGACCGAAAACTTCCTCAATCTCCTCGTTAGTACCAATACCGAGCGATCTCAGGAAAGTAGTAAGAGGGATCTTTCTGTTTTTATCGATTCTGACATAAACCACGTCGTTAGAATCCATTTCATATTCAAGCCAAGCGCCTCTGTTAGGGATAACAGTTGTCTTGAACAGATCCTTACCGGTCTTGTCCTTATCAAAAGCGTAATAAACACCTGGTGAACGCACCAACTGAGAAACGATAACACGCTCTGCACCGTTGATAACAAAAGTTCCGCTGTCGGTCATTTTAGGGAAGTCACCCATAAATACCTCGGACTCCTTGATCTCGCCGGTCTCGGTATTGTTAAGTCTTGCAGTAACTCTCAGTGGCACTGCATAAGTTACATCTCTCGCCTTGCACTCTGCAACAGAATACTTAGCCTCTTCGTCGAAATGGTATCCAACAAAAGTCAGCTCCAGCGTACCATTATAATCAGTAATAGCTGAAACATCTCTGAAGACCTCCTTCAGACCTTCATCGAGGAACCACTGATAAGAGTTCTTCTGCACTTCAATAAGGTTAGGCATCTCCAGAACCTCATTGATCTTGGCAAAGCTCTTTCTCGTGTTCTTACCAAGTTTTACGTCCTTGACATTCACCATAGGCTCAATCACTCCTTAATTTATTTGGAAAATACATTTATATAATACTATATAACAATCGTATTCGCCAGTGGTTTTGGCGGTGTTTTCCATGATTTTCTACGCTCAAAAGCGCATGAAATAGGTGGAAAACTCCATTATGATACAGTATACTATTATATAATATTAGCAAGCCCTTGTCAAGCATTTTAGCTTACACATCTCGCCGATTTTCCTATTTTCTCCGATTTGAACAAAAATCGCACAATTCGACGCAGAAACTTCTACTATTACCAATGTGTTATCAAATCGTAAATTTTTCGTTTACTCACCTGCTTTTATCACCCTCCGCCTCATTACCTCCACCCTAACCTTCCCTTTATTTCATCACTATCTGCACCAACTTGTCTGCCATTACATAATAAATCCGATTTACTTGTCATATCCAACAAAAACTCACTTAACAAATTGTGCAAACAAATGATTTATCTTTTAATTTGGCAACATTTCTGCAATTGTTGCATTTTTTATGCAACAAAAGTGGTGCTTTTCGGGATAAGTAGAAAGCGTTTTGATACCTGCGGGCACGTACAAGCCCTGCGACTTAGTGAAACCGAGGTGCGTTTCTGGAACAGGCTGTAGAGTACTTGTGTCAAAGCGTGGGTGTGCGTTGTGGATTTTGTGTATACGCAACCTAGGGCATAATACCCGATGTCGCACCCCGAACGCAACTTGAAAATTGAATATATATCGGACAAAATTACGGCAACAAATCTGTAGGGGCGAACTCTGGTCGCCCGACAAACCTTGCGTTATCCGTACAACATACGTCAACAATGTGTGTTATCCCCAACAACATTTATGTTTTCACAAACCATGTAGGGGACGGCGCCCTCGACGTCCCGACCCCTCGACAGCCTTTGTCCCCTGCATGGCTTGTGAACAAAATACAAACCTCGCTCCTCCGCGCGGGCTGTCGCATTTCTGTGAGCTTGCGAACAGAAATTTCGCCAAGCCCCTACAAATATTCGGGATAGTTTATCTTGCCGCAAAATCGCTTTGCTCGATGCTTTATTTTACTTTTTTCTGGTGATTTGCTTGGTCGGCTTTGCCATTCCTCACTCCTCACTCCTCACTTAAAAGCCGCTCCTCACTAAGCTTTGATAAGCTCCTTCGCTCTCTCCCTAGCCTTTCTATCCGCTTCCAGCACATCTTCCACGCACTTTATCTCTTCCCGTGGTGTATTCTCGCAGACATTCATTACTATTCTACCAATGTCAAGAAAATCTATCCTGCCGTCAAGAAAAGCCGCAACGGCTTCCTCATTCGCTCCATTCACTGCCGCAGGAAGATTTCCACCGATAGTGACAGCCTTTATACAAGCCCTCAGACAATCGAACGTATCATAGTCAGGCTTCTCGAAAGTGAGCTTTCCATAGTCTGTAAGGGACAGCTTTTTCACATCGCATTCCACTCTCTCAGGATAAAGCAGAGCATACTGTATGGGTATCTTCATATCAGGCACGCCAAGCTGTGCGATAACAGAATTATCCTCATACTCCACCGCTGAATGTACAACGCTCTGTCTATGGACAACTATCTCTATTTGCTCAGGTCTGAGCTTGAAAAGCCACATTGCTTCGATAAATTCAAGTCCCTTGTTCATAAGCGTAGCAGAGTCAATGGTTATCTTTCTGCCCATTGACCAATTAGGGTGATTAAGAGCCTGCTCAACTGTCACGCCCTCCAGGTCAGACTTTGTTTTGCCGAAGAATGGTCCGCCCGAAGCTGTAAGTATTATCCCTTTGAGCTTGTTGCCCTCGTTTCCCTGCAGGCACTGAAAGATAGCCGAATGTTCGCTGTCCACAGGATATATCTTCACACCCTTTTCAGCCGCCGCCTTTATAACAAGCTCACCGCCTGCCACAAGTGTTTCCTTATTTGCAAGGGCAATGTCAGTGCCTTTTTCGATAGCCGTAAGGGTTGGCACAAGACCCACCATGCCAACGACTGAGTTGAGCATGATATCGACCCCGTCCATTCTTGCTATCTCTTTAAGTCCCTCCATGCCTGTGGATATTTTTATGCCAGTGCCACTGAGAAGCTTTTCGAGCTCTGTCTTTTTGTCCTCTCGGTAGATACACACACGCTCAGGCATAAGCTCTTTTGACTGAGCCGCAAGCTTTTCAACGTCAGAATTTGCCGCAAGCGCCTTTACTTTAATATTATGCTTTGCAGCCACTTCTAATGCCTGCGTGCCTATAGAACCCGTTGAGCCGAGTATGGTCATTGTTTTCATTTATTGTCCCTCATCATATAAAATAAATTCAGGCAATTCCGCATAAAGATGGTTTGCAAGCGGTGTTGCCTTAATAACGCTTAAAAGGGGTAAGCCTAAGCCTGCCCCTAAAAGTCATAATTTTCTATTTAAGTATTAGCCCCTGTGTGAACATATAGTACATAAAAGGTGCAACGAGCAGAACGCTGTCAAAGCGATCCATTATTCCACCATGACCCGGCATTATGTTGCCATAGTCCTTTATACCTGTCTGTCTTTTTATCACCGAAGCTGTAAGGTCGCCCACAAGTCCGATAAGAGCCGCAAGCATACCTGCGATTAAAACGCCTAGATAGTGGATAGGCTCGCCTTTAAGTACGAACTGATAGAACAGGCTTATTACAAGCATAAGAATACCATTTGAGATAACGCCGCCTATAAGACCCTCCACAGTTTTCTTAGGGCTTATCTCAGGGCAAAGCTTTGTTTTGCCGAAGAAAGTTCCTGCAAAATAAGCACCGCTGTCAGCCAGCCAAGCCGCTGCAAGAGTAAGAACTATCATAAACACGCCCTTGCCGCCCAAGCCTGCCATTGTGACCAAGGTTGAGAATGAATACGGCAGAAGTATGCCCACGCCCAGCATAAAGAAAAACTCTGTATACTGGAATTTTGTATGCTCTTTAAGATAAAGCAGACACATTGCTATAACAAAAAGCCCCATGTAAAGCTTGTAGCTGAAAAAGTACAGCCAGCCGTGTCTGTAGAACACAGGCATGAAAGCGTCCACAAAGGCAAACGCACAGCAGGCAATGGTCTGATACTTATGCTCTGTCATTTTTGTCGCCCTGAATATCTCATATATTGCAAGTGCAGAAATTGCGCCCACCGCAATGTTGAACAGGAACGTTCCGTGTGCGATAAGCAGTATCACTGCGATAACAATGGCAACTGCCGCAGATTTAATACGGGTAGACATTTTTTACACCCCTCCAAATCTTCTGTTTCTTTCGCTGTATGCGATAACAGCCTTGTCAAGGTCGCTGCCTTTGAAGTCAGGCCATAGGATATTTGTGTAGTAAAACTCCGCGTAAGCCGCCTGCCATATCATGAAGTTTGACAATCTTTGCTCTCCGCTAGGTCTTATAACAAGGTCAACAGGAGGTATCTCCTCAGTGTAGAGATTTCTCTCTATCATATCCATTGTGATATCCTCAGGCTCCAGCTTGCCTTCTTTCACCTGCTGAGCCAATGTCTTAGCCGCATGGCAAATCTCGTCCCTGCCGCCGTAGTTGATAGCAAGCACAAGGGTCATAGAGTCAAAGTCCTTTGAGTCCTCCTCAACGGAAGCCATTTTCCTTTGCAAATTTTTGCTGAGCCTTGTTCTGTCGCCTATAAAGCGCACCCTGATATTCTCCTCGATAAAGTCCCTGACCTCGTCAAGATACTTTTCAAAAAGATCCATAATTGCGTCTACCTCGTCCTTAGGTCTTTTCCAGTTCTCGGTAGAAAACGCATAATAAGTTATATACTGTATTCCAAGCGCCTTGGCGTGTCTTGTTATGGCACGAAAGGTCTTTGCACCCTCTCTGTGTCCGAACTTTCGGGGCATGCCCCTCTTTTTCGCCCACCTGCCGTTGCCGTCCATGATAACGCCCACATGAACAGGCACAGACACGTTCTCTCCAAGGCTTATCTTCTCATTCTTCGCCATGGCTTAGATAGAGAGTATCTCTTTTTCCTTTTCGGCAACGTGACCGTCAACTTCCTTAACGAACCTGTCAGTAAGCTTCTGGATCTCGTCCTCGCAATCCTTAAGGTCGTCCTCTGTGATCTCGTTATTCTTCTTCATTGCCTTGAACTTTTCCATAGCGTCACGTCTGATAGAACGGATAGCGACCTTGCACTCCTCGCCCATTTTCTTGATGTCCTTAACAAGCTCCTTACGTCTGTCTTCAGTGAGCTGTGGGAAAGTAAGTCTGATAACAGAGCCGTCATTCTGTGGATTGATGCCGATATCAGAAGCCTGGATAGCCTTTTCGATAGGCTTGAGAGTTGACTTATCCCATGGCTGTATAACAAGCACTCTTGCCTCAGCAACAGAAACCGCCGCCATCTGTGTAACAGGAGTCATTGCGCCATAATATTCTACCTGGACTTTGTTGAGTACGGACGGATTAGCTCTGCCTGCTCTGATGCCTGCAAAGTCCGAAAGCATAACGTTTATGGATTTCTCCATTTTTGTCTTAGCATTTTCCTTGATCTGTTTCATATTCAAACGATCCTTTCTTGATTATCTTTATTATTTTACGAGAGTGCCTATATTTTCGCCCATGCAAGCATCATAGATATTGTCTGGTCTTGCAAGATCGAAAACGAGTATCGGGATATTGTTGTCCTTACACATTGCCGCAGCGGTCGAGTCCATTACCTGCAGACCCTTTGCAAGGATATCAGCAAATGTAAGTGTGTCATACTTAACAGCGTCAGGATACTTGTGAGGATCCTTGTCATAAACACCGTCTACCATGGTAGCCTTAAAGAATATGTCAGCCTCGATCTCAGCCGCTCTCAGAGCAGCAGCTGTATCTGTTGAGAAGAATGGGTTACCGGTGCCGCAGCCGAAGATAACTACTCTGCCCTTTTCAAAATGACGCATAGCCTTGTTTCTGATGTAAGGCTCAGCCACCTGTGGCATAGAAATAGCTGTCTGTACTCTCACTTCAAGACCGCAGTTCTCAAGGCCGTCTGCAACAGCAAGTGCGTTCATAGCAGTTGCCAGCATACCGATATGGTCGGCTCTTGTTCTGTCCATTGCACCGCTTGATCTGCCTCTCCAGAAATTGCCGCCGCCTACAACGATACCGACCTCAACGCCGGCGTCAACACATTTTTTTATGCTCTTGCCGAATGAGGTGATAACGTCATAGTCAAGACCTATCTTCTTATCGCCTGCGAGAGCCTCACCGCTTAATTTGAGCAATATTCTCTTATATTTAGGTTCCATATTTCAAAGCACTCCTTAACACATATTTCGTTGGAATTATCCATATTAATTATACAATATTTTCAGCAGATTGTAAAGAGGAAAAACGCCAAAATCAGCCCTTTATTATCTTCACAAAAAAGTTTCTTGTTCTCGGTCCGTCAAACTCAGCGAAATAGATACCCTGCCAAGTGCCAAGAAGAAGTTCGTTATCGTCGATGATAACAGTTTCCGAAGCACCAACACAGCTTGACTTCGTATGAGCGTCAGAGTTTCCTTCAGCGTGACGGAACTGCGGTCTGTTCGGAAATGTTTCCTCCAAAGCGTAAAGAAGATCCGTCTTTACGTCGGGGTCGGCATTCTCATTTATGGTTATCGCCGCCGTGGTGTGAGGACAGAATACCACAGCAATGCCGCTTTGCACTCCTGATTCTGTGACAGCCTGCCTTACATAGCTCGTGATGTTGTAAAGCCCTCTGCGTTCTGTCTTGATAGTGTATCTTTTAAGCATATGTATCCGTCCTTTCAACGGTCGCTTTCCTAACTCAGGAAAGTTGACTCAGTTTCATTTCTGTTCGGTCTGCCCATAAGATTTTTGATAGCGTTAGCCGCAGGCTCACCCTCAAAAAGCACCTTTGCAAGCTGTTCTGTGATAGGCATTTCAATTCCCATTCTCTTTGAAAGCTCCCATGCGTTTTTGGTGCATACATAGCCCTCAACAGTGCCGACCTGTCTTACAGCCTCCTCAGGGGTAACTCCCTTGCCTATGAGAATACCCGCACGGCGGTTTCTGCTGTGCATTGAACAGCAGGTAACGATAAGGTCGCCTATGCCGCTAAGTCCGCCAAAGGTTTCAAGCTTTGCGCCCATTGCAACTCCAAGACGTGATATCTCTCTGATACCCCTTGTCATAAGTGCAGCCTTTGTGTTGTCACCAAGTCCAAGACCGTCGCAAACGCCTGCCGCCAAAGCGATGACGTTTTTCAGCGAACCGCCTATCTCGCAGCCCATAACATCATCATTAACATACACTCTGAACGTATCGTTAGAAAGAGTGTTCTGTATATAATATGAAACCTCCCTGTCGTCAGAAGCAGTAACAACAGTAGTGGGAACTTTTCTTGCCACTTCCTCTGCGTGTGACGGACCGGTAAGCACCGCAACATGATTGTTCGGAAAGCACTCTTTCGCCACACAGCACATAGTTTTAAGGCTTCCGCCCTCAAGACCCTTTGCCGTGTTCACAACTATCGTCCTGCTTTCAAGATAAGGCACAACGCTTTCACAAACCTCTCTGAGGAAAGGTGAAGGTATGCCAAGTATCACCATGTCTTTATCCTTAACACAGCTTATATCCGTTGTAAGCTCGATAGTCTTGTTCACCTGAACACCGGGGAGCTTTGCTTTAAGCTCGCCTGTTCTCTTGATAGCATCTATCTCGTCCTGAAACTTTGACCATACTGTTACTTTATGCCCTGCATTGTCGCACATTATTGCCAGTGCAAGACCAAATCCGCCTGAACCGAGTATAGTAATATCTGCCATAATAAAACCTCCCTTACGCCTTTTTCTTGCTTCCGAATTTGTTTTCGGTGCCGTTCATAAGGCGTTTGATATTAGGTCTGTGCATATAAATGATAAGCAGACCGATAGCCGTTGCCATAAGAGTGTTTGCAAGAACACCGTCGCCCTTGATTATAAAAAGCTGAACGATAGGCGTAAAAACAGGATATGCGATAGCGGCGCATATAGAACCTACAGACACGTATTTTGTTGCTGCAAGCACGATAGCGAAAACAGCCACCGAGAAAGCACAGGTCAGCGGATCGATAGCGATAAGAGTCGTTGCCGCAATAAGAACGCCCTTTCCACCGTGAAAACCATAGAATACCGGGAAAATATGTCCAAGCATTACAAAAAAGCCCGCAAGATATCCGATAAACTTATCGTCATGAAAAAATGTCACGCCGAAACCGTTTGTCACCACAAGACGGCAGATAACTACCGCAAGCACGCCCTTTGCAAGGTCGCACAACAGCGTTGCCGCCGCAGGCCCTTTTCCGAATACTCTCAGAACATTGGTCAAACCTGCGTTGTTGCTTCCGTAATCACGGATATCCTTATGCTTTAAAACTCTGCACACGATTATGGCAGAATTAAGACTTCCGAAAAGATAGGAAAAAATTATAGTGAATGCCAGACTTAAAAATATGTCCACAAAATAACCTCCAGAATTTTATTTAACGTCGTCCTTGTCACGCTCTCTTATCTTGAAAACGATAGGCGTGCCCTCAAGTCCGAAGGTCTCTCTTATCTGATTTTCAATATAACGCTGATAGGAAAAATGATACAGATCGGCTCTGTTTACAAAAAACACGAATGTAGGCGGTTTGGTAGACACCTGCGTCATGTAGTATATCTTCAGCCTTCTGCCCTTGTCAGACGGTGGCTGTACCCTCTGGGTAGCATATGCGAGAACATCGTTAAGTCTGCCTGTCGGTATTCTAATAGAGTTCTGCTCTGCAACGAACTTGATAGTATCAAAAAGCTTGTCCATTCTCAGACCTGTTTTTGCAGAGATGAACACAAAAGGCACATAGCTCATGAAGCTGAAATCGTCCTGAAGCTTTTTCTGGAACTCGTTCATGGTGTTGGTTTCTTTCTCGATAGCGTCCCACTTGTTCACCGCAACAACGCAAGCCTTACCCTTTTCGTGAGCATAACCTGCCACCTTTGAATCCTGCTCAGTAAAGCCCACAGTTGCGTCAATAACGATAACCGCAACATCGGCTCTGTCAACAGCCATATAAGCCCTCAACACAGAGTATTTCTCAATAGTCTCCAGCACTTTTGACTTACGTCTGATACCGGCCGTGTCGATAAAAACGAACTTGCCTTTTTCATTTTCCACAACCGAATCGGTGGCGTCACGGGTAGTACCTGCGATATTTGACACGATAACACGTTCCTCACCGCATATCTTGTTTATTATAGAGGACTTTCCAACGTTAGGCTTGCCGATAACAGCGACCTTTATCGAATCATCGTCATCGTCCTCTTCATTTTCCTCCGGAAGATATTTCAGCACCTCGTCAAGGAGATCGCCCGTTCCGTGACCATGAACAGAAGAAACAGGGAACGGTTCGCCCAAACCGAGATTATAGAACTCATACAGCTCCATAGGCGGTTCGCCCACATTATCCACCTTGTTCACACAAAGCACGATAGGCTTGCCCGATTTCAAAAGCATCTGTGCCACCTCATAATCAGTGGCAGTAACTCCGCATTTAAGGTCTGTCACAAGAATGGTGACATCAGCTTTCAGTATAGCAAGCTCCGCCTGTCTGCGCATCTGAGCAAGGATAATATCATCAGACTCAGGCTCGATTCCGCCAGTGTCAACCAGCATGAACTCGTGTCCGAGCCATTCGCACCTTGCATATATCCTATCTCTTGTGACGCCAGGGGTATCTTCAACTATAGAAAGTCTTTGACCGATAAGCTTATTAAAAAGAGTAGACTTACCAACATTAGGTCTGCCCACTATCGCAACGATCGGCAATGACATATATATCGACCTCATTTCATATAAATTTGCACATTGATACATCATATAGTATAACACAATTTCTCACGTTTTGTCAACCTTACGAGAAATACAGCACCCACATTCCATAGATTTTTACTACAAATATGTAGAAGTGAACAGCGTCTGCCCGCCTTTTTCACTGCTACAACAAAAAAGAGCAGAACGGCCTAAGCCATTCTGCTCTATGTGCTTATCAAAAATTATGCTTCCTTCTTGATAACCTCTACGCCCTTATAATAACCGCAATTCTTGCAAACCTTGTGTGGTGAAGTAAGCTCACCGCAGTTAGAACATTTACAAAGTGCAGGTGCGTCAAGCTTCCAAACTGCTGAACGTCTCTTGTCACGTCTAGCCTTGGATACTTTTCTCTTTGGTACTGCCATTCTGGCACCTCCTCGTCAGTAAAATCATTATAGTCTGTTCAGCTATTTCCCGTCAAGAGCAGTTACATTTGCCCTCATTCAAATCCTGTCCGCAAACGTAACACAAACCCTTGCAGTCATCCCTGCAAAGAATTTTTGTAGGCAGCTGTAACAACAAATCTGAAATAGCTAATTCGTCCAGATCAAGAGTATTGTTCTCGCAGACCACATAATCGTCCCTGTCGCTTTGAACACTTCTCACCAGAGTGTGTTCAAAGTCATAAACATACTCCCTGCTGAACTCCTTTAGACATCTGTCACAGGTGTGATCCATAGTAAAAACAGTCTTGAACCTGAGCGTTACCACCCCTGCCCTGTTCTCTATCTCACCTGTTACCGCAACGGGCGATGCAAAAGAATATCCGCCATACTCCGACAGCTTGTCTGCTGTTATGGAATAATCGATCGTTTTTCGCTCTCCGATTATATCGAAAAGTTCCTTCAACTGTACATTCATACTTGCACCTCAAACATCACAAATTCCATTATAACCTGAGAAACGTGATTTGTCAATACTTTTTTTCAATTTTTTCGTTTTTGCTATCAAAATACCAATAAACGAAGCGCAAAGCCTTACTTGATGAAAGCCTTTACCTTTGCAGGCAGCTCGTCAACGTCAGCAGATACTGTGAAAGTAACGTTTACGTCCTTTGTGAGAACTGCTACCTTTTCAAGCATATTGCCAAGAGCGTCATAATCTCTGCCACCGATCTTCAGGATACCGTCAACGAAAACTTCCTGAATGTCATAGTTGCCAGCCATCAGACCTGCAACAAAGCCATAGAAGCTGTCAAAGCTGTTGATACCGTACTCTTCAGCGTCAGCCAATCTTACATTATGAGGAAGGTCATAGGTAAGCTGCATACCTCTTTCGATGCAAACAACGTTGCCTGTAGCATTTTCAGCAGCCTTCTTGATAGAATCAACAAGTATCTTAGTCTTGCCTGTGCCCTTTTTACCTGGAATCAAATTAATCATATAAACTCTCCGTTCCGCTTATTAAAGCATTTATTTTAAGAGCAGACCCCCGAAGGGGAAACGCTCAAAATTTCCTTTTGTTCTGCCTTTAGGATATTAGCCCAGCTTAGCCTCGAGTTCAGCCTTCTGTGACTCATAACCCGGCTTGCCGAGAAGAGCGAACATATTCTTCTTGTAGCTCTCAACGCCCGGCTGATTGAATGGGTTTACGCCAAGCATATAACCTGAGATAGCACAAGCCTTCTCAAAGAAGTAGATCATCTCGCCAAGGTTTTCCTCATCGAGCTTGTCAACATCTATAACGATATTAGGAACGCCGCCCTCAGTGTGAGCAAGGATAGTACCCTGATATGCCTTTTCATTTACAACTGACATATTCTGATTTGTGAGGAAGTTAAGTCCGTCAAGATTATCCTTATCAGGCTCCAAGAACAGGTCGCTCTTTGGTGTCTTGATGTGCATAACTGTCTCAAACATAAGTTTTGAGCCGTCCTGAATGAACTGACCAAGTGAGTGCAGGTCTGTAGAGAATGTAGCGGCAGATGGGAATATACCCTTATCGTCCTTGCCCTCGCTCTCGCCGAACAGCTGCTTGAACCACTCGCCCATCATTGTAAATGAAGGGTCATATGAAACGAGCATCTCAACGCTCTTGCCTTTTCTGTAGAGAATGTTTCTGAGTGCTGCATACTTATAGCAATCGTTGTTATCATCAGCAGAATACTTCTTCATACCCTCTCTTGCACCAGCCATGAGTTTGTCGATATCACAGCCTGCTGCTGCGATAGGGAGAAGACCAACTGCTGTGAGAACTGAGAATCTTCCGCCAACGTCATCAGGAACTACGAATGTCTCATAGCCCTCTTCGTCAGAAAGCTGCTTAAGAGTACCCTTAGCCTTGTCTGTTGTGGCAAAAATTCTTGTCTTAGCCTCTTCCTTGCCATACTTATCTTCAAGAAGCTTCTTGAAAATTCTGAAAGCAAGTGCAGGCTCAGTTGTTGTGCCCGACTTTGAAATTACGTTTACGCAGATATCTCTGCCCTCGCAAATTGAAAGCACCTCGTTGAGGTAAGCCGAGCTGATATTGTTTCCGACAAAATAAATGTCAGGAGTATCCTTTTTAAGATTGTTGTAGAATGGCGACTTGAGCAGCTCGATAGCAGCTCTTGCACCAAGATAAGATCCGCCGATACCGATAACGATGAGAACATCGCACTTTTCCTTGATCCTTGCGGCAGCAGCCTTGATCCTTGCAAATTCTTCCTTATCATAATCCTCAGGGAGAGTTACCCAGCCGAGAAAATCATTTCCCAGACCGTTTCTGTTCACCAGAGTGTTATGAGCTGCAGTTACCTGCGCAGCCATACCCTCGTATTCATGTTCACTTACAAAACCCTCAAGATACTTTGTGTTAAGCTTTAATGACATTATCCTTCATTTCCTTTCCTTACCTGTCGGAGAGCGTGATACCATAAAACACGTTTCTCCGTTAATACTAGATAAATTATACTATATTTTTGTGAACATTTCAAGAGTTTTATAAAGCGAAATCATCTTTTGTGCATTTTAAACAAATCTCTCATTGCATACTCAGCAGATTGTACACAAGCTTTTTTATGCCGCAGATAAAATTCATTTTCTTCACCTCTTTGCAGGCGACTATCTTTCCCTCTAATATCACCTCGCCGCCCATGGTGTATCTTATTTCTCCCGCAGTTTCGCCATTTTTCACAGGTGCGTCAAGCTTCTCCTCTGCCGTAAAATCGCACTCCACCATAAGATATGTTCCCCTCGGTATAACTATAGGATAAAGCCCCTCGGGAGCAAGCTCCACAGAAAGCTCCTCTCCTCCGCACACCACAGTTTCCTTTACCATATCCTCAGGAAGTTCAGGGGTGTATATCTCATATGTATCGAACGCCAAGTTCAGAAGTTTCTTCGCCTCAGCATTCATATCCTCCTGCGAATCGCAGCCGTTAAGCACTACGCATACTGACATATCCCCTTTTTCAGCCGTTGCCGCAATACAGCTCCCAGCCTTTTCACTTCCCCACGCTTTCATGCCTGTTACGCCCTTGTAAGTACGCACAAGCCTATTAAGGTTCACAAGCTCCGCCTTGCCGTCTCTCACAGTGTCAAGCCAGCAGGTAAGATAAGGAGTGAGATTTTTGTATTTTGCAAGTTCCGAACAAAGCAAAGCCGTGTCCTTCGCTGTTGTAACATTGCCCTCTCCCATTCCTGTACAGTCAGTGTAAACAGTGTCATTCATGCCAAGCATTTTCGCACGGCTGTTCATAAGCTCCACCGCCTTGTCTGCCGAGCCTGCCACCTTTTCCGCAAGCGCCGCACAGCCGTCGTTTGCATTGCCTGCCGACACTGATTTTATAAGCTCCTCCACAGATATCTTCTCTCCCTTGTCAAGCCATATCTGGCTTCCCTGCTGAGAGTTGGCATACTCCGACACCACTGACGTGTCGCTCATGGAAAGCTCACCGCTGTCTATCTTTTCTGCTGTGAGCAAAAGCACCATGAGCTTCGCATAGTGACCGCACTCACACTGCTCCTGTGGCTCTTTTTCAAAAAGCACCCTGCCTGTTGTCATCTCCGTCACCACTGCAGACCTAGCCGTAAGCCCATCTATGATATCACTCACCGCCACAGTGTCCGCAGGCACAAAGTTCTCCGATGACAGCGCACCTGCTTTTTCTTTTCCCTCCGCCAGCGAACACACCATAAACACTGCCACCGCCGCACATAACACTGCCGAGCATATTTTCCTTAATATTTTCACATTTTCCACCTCTCACATATACTATTTTTATATTTATATTCACCCTGTCCCGAAATTAGCATTATGCCCCAAAATGTTTCCGGAAACTCATTTGTAAATAGTTGCAGGAATTTGTTAAATAACTGTTACAACTCTTGAAATAAATAGGGGAGTGTGCTATAATGTATCCTATAGAAATATGTATTTTATAAGCGAAATATTTATATGAGGTGATTTAACAATGACAGAAATGGAACTTTACAAGCTTTGGTGTGAAAAGGCTGTTGACGATCCTGATCTCCAGACAGAGCTTAAATCTATCGAGGGCGACGAGGCTGCAATTCAGGACAGATTTTACAGAGATCTTGAATTTGGCACAGGCGGACTCAGAGGAGTTATCGGCGCAGGCGCATACAGACTTAATGTTTACACTATCAGACGTGCAACACAGGGTCTTGCAGACTATGTAAACGGTGCATTTGAAAACGGCAGCGTAGCTATCGCATATGACAGCCGTATCAAGTCTGACAAGTTCGCAAAGGAAGCTGCTGCAGTTTTGGCTGCAAACGGCATAAAGGTATACATCTATTCAGAGCTTATGCCTACACCAATGCTTTCATGGGCTGTAAGAGAGCTTAAATGTCAGGCAGGTATCGTTATAACTGCATCACACAATCCTGCAAAGTACAATGGTTACAAGGTTTACGGCGAGGACGGCTGTCAGATCACACTCGATGTTGCAAACACAGTTATCGGCAAGATCAACGCAGTTGAGATGTTCGGCGGTGCAAAGGTAATGGACTTTGAGGACGGTATCAAGTCAGGCAAGATCGAATACATCAAGCAGGAAGTTATCGACAAGTATCTTGACAAGGTAGCACAGCAGGGCGTACATACTGACCTTGTAGCAGACAGCGGTCTGAAGGTAGTATACACTCCTCTTAACGGCACAGGAAACAAGCCTGTAAGAGCTATCCTTAAGAAGATAGGCATAAAGGAAGTAACAGTAGTACCTGAGCAGGAAAATCCTGACGGAAACTTCCCTACCTGCCCGTTCCCTAACCCTGAGATAAAGGAAGCACTTGCAAAGGGACTTGAGCTTTGCAAGACAGTAAAGCCTGACCTTCTTCTTGCAACAGACCCAGACTGTGACAGAGTTGGTATCGCAGTACCTGACCCTGACGGAAACTATGTTCTGTTCAGCGGAAATGAAGTAGGCGCAATGCTTCTCAAATACATTTGTCAGGAAAGAACAGCCCTTGGCACAATGCCAAAGGATCCTGTAGCTGTTAAGACTATCGTAACAACAGACATATGCAAGAAGATAGCAGCAGAGTACAATGTAGAGCTTAGAGAAGTTCTCACAGGCTTCAAGTTTATCGGCGAGCAGATCGGTTTCCTTGAGAAAGAGGGACAGGACGACAGATATATCTTCGGATTTGAAGAGAGCTATGGTTATCTTGCAGGCTCATATGTAAGAGATAAGGACGCAGTAGTAGGCTCAATGCTCATTTGTGAAATGGCAGCATTCTACAGAACAAAGGGCATCTCACTGCTTCAGGCAAGAGAAGATATGTACAAGAAGTACGGCAACTATCTCCACAGCCAGAAGTCATTCCAGTGCGAGGGTGCAAGCGGAATGGAGAGAATGAAGGAGATCATGACTGATCTGAGAGCTAATCCACCTAAGGCTATTGGCGGACTCAAGGTAGTAGACATAGCAGATTATCTTGCATCTGAGGAAACAAACCTTGAAACAGGCGCAAAGACAGTTCTCACGCTTCCAAAGTCAGATGTTATCGCATTCAAGCTTGAGCAGGGCGCAAGTGTAATAATCAGACCTTCCGGCACAGAGCCAAAGATCAAGGCATACTACACAACTATCGGCGACACAAGAGCTGATGCAGAGGCACAGGAAGAAAAGCTTATTGAAGATTTCAAGGGCATTCTTGGTTTCTAATAATTACTGAATATAGCGAAAGCAGGCGGTTTTTTGACCCGCCTGCTTTTTTTATTTGCGATATCCGCACAATGCTTCTCGTTTGCCTGTCCAATTCTACGTTATCCGCACAACGTTCGGCATAATTTTTCAAAACACTGTACGGCACAACATTTCCGCACTCGGCACGTATACACAAATTCATGAATAATCAAACCTTACCGCTTCGAGCGGGCTGTCGAGGGCGCCAGCCCCTACAGGGTTTCAGACAAATTCGCTGTGCCGCAAAACCGCTACGCTCTTTGCGGATTTTACGTTGTGCTATGGGATAGAAAAAGCGGTGCAGAGTTTTTTTA
>OGSD01000600.1_pt1 | contig 37249 bp, 30 predicted proteins | sample 1553571 | NCBI WGS metagenome assembly OGSD01 (sample SAMEA2580072, study PRJEB22360) | human gut metagenome | biome: human gut; feature: human-associated habitat; material: faeces | place: Denmark | collected 2008/2010 | reverse complement strand
CTGAGTTTGGAATGACGGGTTTGTGACAAATGTTCGCTGCCGGTTCCTTTGGATTCCAGTAATTCCGTAGAAAAACTTTGTGACGAGTGGGTTTTGAGTATGTCGGTATGTGGCACTGGTAGTTTCAGTGCCCATACCGCTACGCACTCAACGAGCGAGAGCGCCCACGAGACGCAAAGCTTTTCTACGGAATTACGGAAAACAAAAAAAGTGCCAACGAACACTTGACACAAACAATTTTGCGAAAGAAGTTGAAGTGCGGCGTGTTTTCATGTATAATATTAACGCATGTGCTTTTTGATGCAAATAATCGGTGCCGCGAAAGCGGGACATTAAGGAGGAATGGCTATGGTAACAGCCGTTGTAGGAGCAAACTGGGGAGACGAAGGAAAAGGAAAGATTACGGATATGCTCGGTGAAGAGTCCGATATTATCGTACGCTTTCAAGGAGGTAGTAATGCAGGTCATACCATCGTAAATGATTATGGTAAATTTGCCCTTCATATTCTGCCGTCCGGCGTTTTTTATAACCATACGACAAGTGTTATCGGAAATGGTGTTGCGCTGAATATTCCGGATTTATTTAAGGAAATTCAGGGAATTGTGGACCGTGGTGTACCGATGCCGAAGATTAAAGTTTCGGACCGCGCTCAGATTGTGATGCCATATCATATTTTGTTTGACCAGTATGAGGAAGAGCGTCTGGCTGGAAAATCATTTGGTTCGACAAAATCCGGTATTGCGCCATTCTATTCTGATAAATATGCAAAAGTCGGAATTCAGGTTTCCGAGCTTTTTGATGAAGAACTTCTCCGTGAGAAGTTAGAGCGCATTTGTGTTCAGAAAAATGTTATTTTGGAACATTTGTATCACAAACCGACATTGAATGTTGACGAGTTGATGGATACGCTGCGCGAGTACCGCAAGATGGTTGAGCCATATGTATGTGATGTGTCTGCGTTCCTTTATGAGGCAAGAGAGCAGGGCAAGAGAATTTTGTTAGAAGGACAGCTTGGTTCCCTGAAAGACCCTGACCATGGTATTTACCCGATGGTTACATCTTCTTCTACACTCGCAGGCTATGGTGCAGTGGGAGCAGGACTTCCACCATATGAGATTAAGAGAATTGTTACGGTTGTTAAGGCATACTCAAGTGCTGTTGGAGCCGGTGAATTTGTTAGTGAAATTTTTGGAGAAGAGGCAGATGAATTAAGACGCCGCGGTGGTGACGGCGGTGAGTACGGTGCTACGACAGGCCGCCCAAGACGTATGGGATGGTTTGATGCGGTAGCAAGCCGTTACGGATGCCGGATTCAGGGTGCGACAGAGGTTGCACTTACCGTGCTTGACGTACTTGGTTATCTGGATGAACTTCCGGTATGTGTTGGCTATGAAATCGATGGCAAAGTAACAAAAGATTTCCCAACAACAGCTTCTTTGAAAAAGGCAAAACCGGTATATGAAGTGCTTCCGGGCTGGAAGACAGATATCCGTGGCATTACGGAATACGATAAACTTCCGGAAAACTGCCGTAAGTACATCGAGTTTATTGAAAAAGAATTAGGTGTTCCGGTTAAATTGGTTTCCAATGGACCGGGAAGACATGAGATTATTCATCGATAAAAATTTGCTCCAATTTTTTGGTTCCGCAAATTAGAAGAAACTCTTTGCGTCTCGTGGGCGCTTTCGCTCGTTGAGTACGTAGCGGTATGGGCACTGAAAACACCAGTGGTCTACGCTCCGCTTCGGTCGTTGCAGAACAGAAGTCCACTGGACTTCTTGCAACACATACCGACGTACTCAAAACCCACGAGTCACAAAGAGTTTCTTCTGCTTTGCGGGAATCCAAAAGATTAGCAGCAAAATATCTGACAAAATTCAATTGTTGTACAATGAATGTAGGGGTTGTACAGTAGTAGAGTTACTAGTTACTTGGATTTTTTGCATCTGGGAGGAAAAGAAAAAGATTGTATCACGGGTGCTTGACTTTTTTGGCTCAAACATTACGTTTTTATTCCTATGTGGTGAGTGTGCTACAAATACGAAAATATGAGATAGACGTCTTTTGTCTATCGATATTTTCGTATTTGTTAAGTGGGAGCGGCACACGAAGCGCATAGGAATAAAAACGTAATGTAGAACCTAAAATAGCCTCAAGGCAACCGTTAATACAATCTTTTTATAATCCCAGCAAAACCTCCAGCAACGCATCATTCTGCTCCGGCATCATAAAGCAGAGTCTGATATATTTATTATTCAGAAAAGGAAATGTAGAGCAGTCCCGTATCATCAGATTTTTGCGTATGCAGGCGTCAAATGCGTCCTCCGAAGTAAATTTATCGGTCGTAATTTTTACGAGTACAAAATTAGCGTGTGCATGATAAACCTTAAAGTTCGGACTCTCATCAAGGCGTGCACAGATTCGTGCTCGTTCCGAAGAGATTAGCTCTCTCGTTTTTTTGATATAATCCTCATCCTGAAACATGATTTCTCCGGCGATTGCAGCCAATGAGTTAATCGTCCAAGGATTCTTTTTCTGATTGATTTCATTGAGCAAATCACGGTTTCCGCAAATGGCATAGCCAAGTCTGAGTCCCGGTGCTGCAAAGAATTTTGAAATACCGCGCAAAATGACAATGTTATTGTAGTATTCGGTAAGTGGAATCGCGGTTACTTCATCTGGTTCCTCGGCAAATTCCACATAAGTTTCATCGACAAGCACGGTGATAGATTTGCGTTTGCAGTAATCCAGAATTTCACGCATCTGCTGGCGTTTGATGACAGATGACGTTGGGTTGTTTGGATTACACAAAATCAGCAAATCGACATTGGCGGAAAGTTCCTCGGTGAGTGCTTTTGTGTCCAGTTCAAATTCGCTGGCTTCCGTGAGGCTGAAGTAATGGGAGCGTCCGCCGCCCATTGCGACTTCCCGCTCGTATTCGGAATAGGTTGGGCCGACAATCAGTGCCTTCATCGGGTGTGTAATCTGGATAAAGAGCGAAATTAATTCTGTCGAACCATTCCCGACAACAATATTTTTATAGTTTGTGTGTACATAGTCTGCAATACATTTGCGCAGAGATGTGTATTCACGGTCCGGGTAGGTCGTGATAGCGTCAATGTGATTCGTTAAAGTTTCTTTTAAACGAAACGAAACACCAAGTGGATTTACATTCGCAGAAAAACTTATAATGTCTTCTTTTTTTATTCCATAGACGGCCTCGATTTTCTCTAAATCGCTTCCGTGAAAATGTTCTTTTGGTTTTAGTGCCATTTGAGTCACTCCTCTCTTTCGTCCTCTCCTTATTATAGACATACTGCGTGAACTTAGCAATACAAAAATAGATTGATTCTTACTATTCACAGAATGCATAAAAAATGGTATACTATAGAATTGAGGTTAGGAGGTTATCAATGAGAGAAAAGATTTTGTCATTGGCAAAAGGAAATTTCATATATGAAACGCCAAAACTTTGTTTATCAATTGAAAAATTGGTGTTTGAGGTAACAGCGGGAACACATGGGACGGCAAGCTTTCTTTTGGAAAATTCTTTCGGCACAAGAGTGAAAGGATTTGGCACTGTCGAGGAGATGTGCATTGATTTCCTGCCTTTTTTTGATGGGACAAAGAATGAACTGACGGTTGATGTGGATGCCGGCGAATTAAATCCGGGGGAAAAACTAAAGGGAAATCTGGATTTAATTACTGACTGCGGCGAAGAAAAACTGCCGTATGAGATTACAATTGTGTCTCCTGTGCTTCGGGATGAAGAAGGAGAGATTCGGGATTATCCGACCTTAAAGAAGCGGATTGAGAAAAATCCGGAACATGGCGTTGATTTATTTTTGGCACCGGAGTTTCGGGATGCCTTTTTATATCGGGATGAGAGCGGGCGCATTTTATACGACTGTCTGTTAAAGAAAAATACAAAACTTCAAAGTCTGGAAGAATTTCTGGTGGCGATGAAGAAAAAGAAAGCCATCCGCTTTGAAACAGAGCATCCATCCGGCAGAGAACTGATATATGAATTAGATGGAACAGACAAAGCCGATGCAATTTCGATTCGTGTGAATACATGGGGACATGCGGGGATTCATGTCCGCACAACGGCAGATTTTATTGAAGTGCAGACGCATGTTCTGTGGACGGATGAATTTGTGGATGGACGAGATGTTTTGGAATTTACGATTTGTGCAGATAAAGTACCGGCCGGAAGACGCCACGGTGATTTGATTTTGCAGACGCCGTACGAGAAAAAAGTGATACATATTACAGCTCACAACCGAATCGGCGAAAAAGAGCGAAAGATTCAAAGAGCCAGAAAAAAAGCGATTGCCATGGCAATTCGTATGTTTTTATCATATCAGGAGAAGCGGGTTACGAGAGAGGCATTCGGAAAGTTCCTCAAAAAGAACCGCGAAATTCTCGAAAAAATCAGTGGCACATATGAGCAGGCGGTGCGCGGATATATTGCCGTGATTCTGCGCGAGAAGGAAAATATTCTCTCCTTTTTCCAGGAGACGGAAAATTTAAAAATGCCACCGCTAGGGGAATCACTGGAAGAAGTAGAAAATTATATCCTGATTCAATTTATTAAAATCATGGATTCTGAGCGCAAAGAGGACCGCATTGGACTGGCAAATCTGATTTCTTCGTATGCGGAAAACGGATATCAGAGTGATTTACTGACTTACCTTTTAACGCAGGTGGACGAGCGTTACCGCTTTGGACATTTGTTAGAGAAAGATTTGCGCACGCAGTTGGAGAGTGACAGCCCGCTTTTATATTCGGCGATGATGCTTGCTTACCGCGAGGATGCCACCCTGATTTCCAGTCTGGATGACGTGACAATTAACGCAGTAAACTATGGGTTAAAACGTGATTTAACTACGAAAGAAGTATCTCTTGCCGTTAGTTTTCTTGGAGAACGCCTGCCACACTTTGATGCCAGAGTGTTTTCCATTTTACAAAAACTGTATGAGTTCTTTGTCATGACCGATACGCTCCATGGCATCTGTGGAATGCTCATCCGAAATGAAATCCGCGATGCAAAATATTTCTCGTGGTTTGAAAAAGGTGTCAACAAGCATTTGCGGCTGACGGATTTGTATGAATATTATATGTATACGATAGATACGGAGAAAGTTCGGACGCTTCCGGATGCGGTCTTATCGTATTTTCAATATGAGAACCATTTGAATGACAGATGCAAAGCGTTTCTGTATGCTTATCTGGTAAAACATGCCGGTGAGAGACCGGAAGTTTTAGAGGCTTATGGCGAGCAGATTCATAAATTTGTAGAGAGAAATCTTGCACACCACCGGATTACAGAGGATTTGGCGCTGCTCTATGAAGCGTGTGTAACAGAAGAAACGCTGACAAAGGAAATGGCGGATGACCTTTCTGAAGTGATGTTTTCACATCGGATTACCTGCGGCAATGACCGGATGGACGGTGTGGCGGTTGTGCACCGTGAGACGAAGGAGCAGACCTATTATTCCTTTGAAAATGGACAAGCGGTAGTTTCGCTTTATACTCCGAATACACAGCTGTTTTTCGTGGATGAGAGAGGGCTTTATTATTCGGGTACGGTTGATTACCGGATGGAAAAAATGCTTTCGATGGAAAAGTTAGCGCCGGTGTGCTATGAACTGGGTGCAAGAAATCCGAAGTTGATTACGCACTTGGCATATAAGGCAGAGCGTTCTGCAAAAATGACGGATATGCAGGCGCTGGTGTTACAGGATGCACTGCAAATGGATTGTTTACGGCGGAAAATGCGGGAGAAAATTTTGCTTTGTTTATATGATTATTATCACCGCGAGGGCATGGCAGAGCCATTGTTTTCGCTGATTGAGCAGTTTAATCCGATTACACTTAAGAGGGAACGGATTGCGGATGTGGCGGCGGACTGCATTGCACAGGGAAAATACGAAAAAGCACAGGTTATGCTGCTGCGCTATGGTGTGCCGGAATGTGATAAGAATGCATTTTCCACGCTCGTAGAGGCGCTTGTGAAGGAACATAAGGACGAGTCAGAGCCAATGCTCGTGAAATGGGCGCTTTACTTGTATCATCAGGGCTGTGCCGGAAAGGATGCAATGAAATATCTGCGCCGCTATTATACCGGAGATTTAATTACTTTTACTTCTCTTTACGAAAAGTGCCGGAAAATGCCGGAAGTCGGGGCGGATGAAGATATTACGGAGCGTCTTTTGGCACAGGTTTTGTTTGTTGGTGCCAGTCAGGAGCCGTATGAGCCGATTTATCTGGAATATATGGAATCGGGTGAAAACCGGATGTTAGTGAAGGCGTTTTTGTCGCAGCTCGCTTATGATTATGTCGTGGAGCGGCAGGAGTTGTCGGAACCAATGTTTGTTAAAATTGAAAAAGAAGCGATGTATGAAAAAGATGCGGTTATGGTTTTGGCTGCTTTGCGCCATTACCGGTTAGAGGAGCATTTTGCCAGCAAGCAAAAAGAATTTGTGGAAATGAATCTGGAAAAATTTGCGAGCGAGGGAACTGTTTTCGCCTTTATGAAAGATTATATTGGCAAGGTAAATGTTCCGTTTGAAATTGAAAATACAGTGATTATCCAGTATTATAGCGGCGCACCGGGAGAAATTCTCCTTTGTGAGACAGACCGTGGCGGCAAAGTGAAAAAAACAATGCCGATGCGGCAGATTTTTTCGGGTGTTTATGTGTATGAAATGCTGTTGTTTGACGGCGAAGAAAAATATTGTTACATTGAGGAGCAGACAACGGGAGAGAGAACGGAAGTGATGTGCGCCCGCCGCACAGAGCAGGCGAAAGGCGCGCTGGGATTTTTCCATATGCTTAACGATATGATTGCAGCAAAGAATACAGGTGATATGGAGTTGTATGGCAGTCTGCGCAGACGTTATGAAAAAGACCGCTTTGCGGCTAAGAAATTATTTACGCTTCAGTAAAGAAAAGGGAAGGAAAACGGAGAGAGCACATGAGTGAACGAACACTGCTGCTTGGGTTTGACCTGGGCGAAGAAAAATCACAGATGGCTGTCTATGACAGAGAAAAGAATATACCGGTGCTTATCGGACAAACGGAAGAAAATCCGGAAGGGCTGATTCCGACCGAGATTGCACTTTCGGGCGAAAAGCCTTTGCGGGATTTTCTTGTGCGGATTCGCAGACAGGAAGATGTGGTTGTTGACGGCAAAATTTCAAAACCTCTGAATATGCTGTCTTACTTTTTTCGGAAAACACTTTCCCTTACGAGAAAAGATTATCCTGGCGAAACGATTAAGCAGCTCGTTGTTACGGTAAAGGATGCGGATAGAGAATATATGGAACTCATTTATGCGGCACTTGAACAACTTGGAATTGGCAGGGAGCGTGCGATGGTGATTAGCCACAAGCAGGCATTTCCGTATTATGTGCTAAACCAAAAGAAAGAACTGTGGATGAATGATGTCGGCTTATTTGATTATGAGGGAAATACGTTGACATATTATCAGATGCAGGTAGATAGAAGCAAAAGTCCGATTTTGGTTGGTGTTTCCGAACGCGATTATTCGGGGGCGGTTTCTCTACCGGAGGAAAATAAAGAGCACAAGGCGGCCGTTTTTGAAAATGTTGTGTATGGTGCGATTCACAAAAAACTTTTGTCAACGCTTTACATGGCCGGAGAGGGCTTTGAAGGCGGATGGGCAGATTCGCTGTTCCGTAAATTGTGTGTGGGCAGAAGGCTTTTCAAAGGAAGAAATCTGTATGTGAGCGGTGCCTGTCTGATGGCGCGTGAGATGGCAGAAGAAAAGCGGTTAGGAGATTATCTTCTGTTAGATGAGCAGATGGTGACTTCGCAGGTTGCGGTGAACTTATATGCGGAGGCTAAGCAGCAGAAGGTAGTTCTTGTAGAGGCAGGAGTTCCCTGGTATTTAGTCGATGAAGAATTGGAACTGATTCCTTCGGGTGAGACCGAGCTTGCTTTGCAGACAAAAAATGTATTAACCCAAAAAGAAAAGCAGTTTATGATAGAACTTGACCCACTTACCGGACGGCTTGACAGGCGCTGCCGGCTGATGTTACGCATTCGTTTTGAGTCACCGAGCCAATGTATTGTGACAATAAAGGATGAAGGATTCGGAGAGCTGTTTCCAACGTCAAACCGGATTTGGGAAAAACAGGTAGAACTGTAAAAGAGAAAGGAGAGGAAAAAATGATTCTTGCCAAAGGGAAAATAGCCAAAAAGCCATATGAATTATCGTATTTAGGGCAAAATATTTATTCCATCGAAGAATTGTGCTATGTCATTTACCACAATATTTACGGCATAAACGAGGAATTTTTTCAGATCTCTCTAGCAAAATGGATGAAGGAAGAACTGGGATTAAAAGAGTTAGCAGAGAAATTAGAGGCAATGATTGTGGGAGAGCATGGGCTGAAAGATTTGGTTGTTACGACACTTTGCGGCTGTGATTACTACAACGAAGAAGAAATCCGCGGGATTGTTAAGGTATTAGATGAGATTGACCATTTGCCGTCTTATCAGAAAAAGAAGATTAAGGCGGACAATTATGTGCGCACCGGACATTACGGAAAGGCAGTGATGGCTTACCGGAAACTTTTGCAGGGACCGGATGCGATTTCGTTTACACCGGAAGAGTATGGAGATATTTTACATAATGAGGGAATTGCTCATTTTTACACGTCTTCGTTTTTGGAGGCGGGGGAGGATTTCCGCGAAGCCTATATTCGGAACAATAAAAGAGAATCGTTGCAGCATTATTTGTGGATTTTGCTGATGGAAGAAAAAGATAAAACGTTTGAGGAAGAGAGTTTGTCGTTTGGCTTAAAACCGTCGGAAATTGAGCAGATACGGTTAAAGTATCAGGAAGTGCTTGCCGGTTTTTATGTGCCGGAAGAAACGGAATCGATGATGGATGATTACAAAGAGCAGCTGCGAAGGGCATTTGCTTACTAGGCAGGAGGTGACATGGTGAAGGAGAAAAAGGATACGAAGGAACTGTTAAATGAACTGGAACAGGAAATGGTTCGTGTTGAAAAAGAAAAAGTGGATTTGCGCAATGACAAGGAGCGCATTGCTTATTTGGAGCACCTCTGCGAGAACATTAAAGAGGCCAAAAAGCAGTGTGAAGATATTAAGTTTGAATATGGACAGGTAACATCGTATTTAAAGGACATTCAGCTTATTGACCGCGCACCAAAAGAGGAGCAGGAAAAACTTCTGGCTGCGGCAAAGCAGATTGTAGAGTTGACGAAAGAGCGCAAAAAGAGCCAGAAGCAGGAATACAAATTTACGGAAGCCCAGCGCCGTGCCATGGATAATTATGAGGACGTGGTGGAAGATGATATTAAAAAATTAACGGAATACGAAGAATACCAGATGAAAATCAAACAGGATTTGCGTCAGCTTTCCGGTGAGAAAAATCTTTTGCTTGCGGATAAACAGGATATCATTCACAGGCAGGGGATGTTAAAGGTACTTGGAAAATGCCTGACAGCACTTTTGATAGCAACCTTTGCAATGCTTGCGGTTTTGATGGCATGCTTTAAGGTGAATATTAATGTTGCGTTTGTCGTGACGGTTTTTGTGACGTTTGTATTTGCGGCTATTATTTTGAATGAAGCCAGAAAAAACCGGATTGATATGGTGATTACGGAGAAGAAAGGCAACCGTGCCATTTTTCTTTTGAACCGTGTCAAAATTAAATATGTAAATAATGTCCGCACACTGGATTATATGTATCATAAATATCAGGTGCGCAACGCGGCTGAGCTTTCTTTTGTCCGCACGCAGTATGTCCGTGCCAAGAGAGAATGGGAAAGACAGCGTGAGAGCAGTATCCGGATTCATGAGGCGAATCAGGTGGTTTTGCAGGAACTTCGCAAGTTAGAGGTTAAGGACTGTGATATCTGGTTAGGTCAGGTGGAAGCGTTAGTCGAGCCAAAGGAAATGGTTGAGGTAAGGCATGATTTGAATGTGCGCAGACAGAAACTGCGTGAACAGATGGATTATAACACCGGCATTATGGAACAGTGTCTGGATGAAATTGATAAAATCCGGAGTAAGAAACCGGAGTATGCAGTTGAAGTGGAACGAATTTTAGGAGGAATGTAACATGAAACCGGATATTGATTATACGTTGTATTTATGCACTGACCGAAATATTATGACAACGGAGACCATCGAGGAATCAGTGGAACTGGCAATTAAGGGCGGCGTGAGTGTTGTCCAGCTGAGGGAAAAGGAGTGTTCTTCGAGAGAATTTTATGAGATGGCAAAGGCCGTAAAGACGATTACCGATGCGTATGAAGTGCCGCTTTTGATTAATGACCGCATAGATATTGCTTTGGCAGTAGGCGCGGATGGCGTTCATTTGGGACAAAGTGATCTGCCGCTTGATGCAGCCAGAAATCTCTTAGGTGCTGATAAAATTGTAGGGGCGACAGCCAATACCGTGGAACTTGCGCAAAAAGCATGGCGTGAAGGTGCCGATTATCTTGGCGTTGGGGATGTGTTTGGCACGACCACAAAAGCGGATACCCGTCATATTACATTGGAAGAATTAAAAGAAATTAAAGAGTCCGTACCAATACCAATTGTTGCCATTGGCGGGGTAAATGAAGATAATATTGCTCTTTTGCGTGAAACCGGTGTGGACGGTGCAGCCGTTATCTCTGCCATTGTCGGACAAAAAGATATTACGGCCGCAGCAGAAGAACTTATTTCAAATTTTCGAGGAGCATAACCGGCACCCGTAAATTTCCTTCGCCGGTTCCGATGTCCAAATCCGGTTTGTTTGCACCATGGTAATCGGTGCCGCCGGTGATGAAAAGACCATAGTCGTTTGCCAATTTCCGCACAAAAGCTTCGTCGTTTCCGCGGTTTCTCGAATACATTGCCTCGATTCCGCGAAGACCGTAGCCGCATAACTCATCCAGTAAATGATGAAGTTCGGTCACGGACATTTTATATAACAGGGGATGAGCAAGAACTGGAAGTCCTCCTGCATTTTTAATTAATTCAATTCCCTTTTTGGGTGTCAGATAGTGCCGTTTTACAAAATAAGGACCATCGGCTGCAAGAATCTTTTTAAATGCTGAGTCAATGCTTGGAATTGCTCCTTTTTCCAATAAAAAGCGGGCAAAATGTGCACGGGTGAGTATTGTGTTTCCAAATCGCTCGATTAAGGAATCATAATCAATCGGATACCCGGCTTTTTGCAGATTTTCACACATTTTCTTATTGCGGTCGTCACGCTCTTTTGCGACAGCTTCTAATGTATCAAGAAGTTCTTTTTGCTTCCAGTCAATATTGTAGCCAAGAATATGAATTTCTTTGGAACGTGTCGGTGTAATCTGATACTCACAAGATAATTCGACGCCCGGGATAACCTGCAGATGCTTATCTTTTGCAGCCGCTAATGCCCGGTCAACGCCGCCAACTGTATCGTGGTCGGTTAAGGCAAAAGCAACCAGTCCCTGCGCAGATGCTTTGTCTACCAGCTCCTCCGGAGTGCAGGTGCCGTCTGAAAAAAGTGAGTGAACATGTAAATCAATATATTTCATAATTGCCTCCTGATGTAGTGTTCATGTATGTTTTGAAAGACAGCCCTTTCCTGCGTGGACGCATAAGGAACGCCTTTCAAGACATACATGGATGTCAACAAATTGCTTCGCAGCAAGTTGCTCCCGCAATTTGGTCAAACATTCGGAATCCGCAGATTTGTACAGCAAATCGCTCCTTCCTCATGTTCGGGCGGGTTTCAAAGTCCAGTGTACCACAGTTCTATTTTTTTGAAAAGTATCATATTGTAAGAAAAGAGAGTACACGGTAATGCCGGCGGGGGTTCGCCGGGAACGGAGGGGTTATGAAAAAATCGAGTGTGTTGACATTGACAAAAGGTGTTGTTTTTTCCTATCTGATATCTGGTATCTGCCTGCTGATTCTGGCATTTTTATTGTTTCAGTTTGAACTGCCGGAAGGCGTGCTGCGGGGTGGCATTATTTTCTCGTATGTGTTTTCCTGTTTCCTTGGCGGCATGGTAGTGAGCGGAAAGCAGGAAGGAAAAAAATATTTGTGGGGGCTCTTAGCAGGAATCTTGTACTATGTCATTTTAGTTGCCGTTTCTATGATACTGAACCGGGAAGCATTCACAAGAATCCCGGGCGTTTTCCCTGCATTATTTCTCTGTGCATTCGGTGGCATGTTAGGAGGCATGACACAGGCGGGAAGAAAGTAAATCTTGCAGAACTAGAGCGTTACGTGGTCTCAATGCAACGTAAATCGGTTTGAATGTAAAAAAGCGTTGCATGTTTTGGAGAAAAATCCTCGCTATTTCTTCCAAAAGCAACGCTTTGCGTAAAATCTGACAAAAAGAGTTGCACGTGTAGCGTGGTTTTTCGTGCGATAACGTTAAATCGAGCAAAAAATGCAACTCTTTACCACAAATACCGGAAAAAGAGTTGTCTGAGAAGCTTTTCGCGTCACCCACACAGTCCCAGAACGAAACTTCCAGAGCAAGCAGAGCGGGATAATTGTTGATTTGCAATAAATGTTCGCTGTCAGTTTCCTTGGATTCCAGTAATTCCGTAGAAAACTTTGTGACGAGTGGGTTTTGAGTGCGTCGGTATGTGTTGCAAGAAGTCCGGTGGACTTCTGTTATGCAACGACCGAAGCGGAGCGGAGACCACTGGTAGTTTCAGTGCCCATACCGCTACGCACTCAATTAGTGAGAACGCCCACGAGACGCAAAATTTTTCTACGGAATTACGGAAAACAAAAAAGTGCCAGCGAACAATTGTCGCAAACCAACAATTATTCCTACTTGCACAACACAAAAACCTATGCTACAATAAGAATTACGAAAACGAAACGATGGATTTAAATGGAGGCAATCATGAAAAGAATTAAAACTTTGACAACAAAGAATTTAAAAGAAACATTGAAAAAAGGTGGATGCGGAGAATGTCAGACATCCTGCCAGTCAGCTTGTAAAACATCCTGTACAGTAGGAAACCAGAGCTGCGAAAACAAATAAGTAAGGAAACTGTTTGAATAAACGGTGATTATGAGCAATGGAGGGCTGATCGAAGGAGACTTCGGTCTAGTCCTCATTGCACGTTATAGCGTCACCGTTATAGAATGAGAGGTCAAGGATGATACATCAGTATAAGAATAATGGATATAATATTGTGTTAGATGTAAACAGCGGTTCCATTCATGTTGTAGATGACGTTGTTTATGACGTGCTTTCTCTGATGGATGAAGAAAATGCAGATCGCTATGGAGAAGCTGAATTTTCACGTATTGCCGACGTTATTTTGAAGAATGATTATAAAGAAGAAGTTACGAAAGAGGATTTAAAAGACGTCTTTTCCGACTTACAGGAATTAGAAGAGAACGGAACACTTTTCACAAAAGATGTTTACAAAGAAGGCGTCATTGATTTCAAAAAGAGACAGACGGTAGTAAAAGCACTCTGCCTGCATATTGCCCATGACTGCAACTTGGCATGCCGTTACTGTTTTGCCGGTGAAGGAGAATATCAGGGCGACCGCTCTCTTATGAGTTATGAAGTAGGAAAAAAAGCATTGGACTTTTTGGTAGCCAATTCCGGCAGCAGAAGAAATCTTGAAGTGGATTTCTTTGGCGGAGAGCCGCTTCTTAACTTTGATGTTGTAAAAAAATTAGTAGCTTACGGCAGAGAAATTGAAAAAGAAAAAGACAAGCATTTCCGTTTCACCTTAACGACAAACGGTGTTTTGTTAAACGATGACATCATTGAATTTGCGAATCAGGAAATGGACAACATTGTCTTAAGTATTGATGGACGTAAAGAAGTGCATAACCACATGCGCCCGTTCAAAAATGGAACCGGCAGTTATGACTTTATTATTGATAAATTCAAAAAAGTAGCAGAATCGAGAAACCAGCAGAAATATTATGTGCGTGGAACATTTACCCATAATAATCTGGATTTTGTTGAAGATGTGCTGCATTTGGCAGATGAAGGCTTTGAACAGATTTCGGTTGAGCCGGTTGTAGCAGACCCGAATGAACCGTATGCCATCCGGCCGGAAGATATTCCTCAAATCTGTGAGGGCTATGATATTCTTGCAAAAGAGATGCTTGCCCGCAAAAAGCAGGGAAAAGGATTTAATTTCTTCCATTACATGATTGACTTAAGCGGCGGTCCATGTGTTTACAAACGTTTGTCCGGATGTGGTTCCGGAACAGAATATTTAGCGGTTACACCGTGGGGCGATTTGTATCCTTGTCATCAGTTCGTGGGCGAAGAACAATTTTGCTTGGGAAATGTAGATGACGGTGTTGTAAATACGGATATGCGTGATACATTTAAATTGTGTAATGTATATGCAAAAGAGGAGTGTAGGAACTGCTTTGCCAAATTCTACTGCAGCGGTGGCTGCGCAGCAAATGCTTATCACTGCCACGGTGACATTAACAAACCGTATGAAACCGGCTGTGAATTGCAGCGCAAACGTGTGGAATGTGCGATTATGCTCAAGGCAGCAGAAGCCTATGATGAGGGAAATTAGGACAGCATAGCCTTCGTCGTTTCAAAAAGATGAAAATTTTGCAAAAAAAACTTTGAAATATTTGGAAATACGTTTATAATATGTATAGATAATGGGAATGCTATACAGGTATACAGGAGATAGTGAAAGGAGATTAGTAAAGTGGCTTTTGATATTGGAATTGATTTGGGTACCGCCAGCATATTGGTATATGTAAAAGGAAAAGGCGTTGTATTAAAAGAGCCTAGTGTTGTTGCTTTTGACCGTGACACAAACCGGATTAAAGCAATTGGAGAAGAGGCGCGTCTGATGTTAGGACGTACGCCGGGAAACATTGTAGCAGTTCGTCCTCTTCGTCAGGGTGTTATTTCTGATTACACCGTAACGGAGAAGATGTTAAAATATTTCATTCAGAAAGCGGTTGGTAAACAGAGATTTCGTAAACCGCTTATTAGTATCTGTGTGCCAAGCCAGGTAACAGAGGTTGAGAGAAAAGCTGTAGAAGATGCTGCTTTTCAGGCAGGTGCACGCGATGTAAAGATCATTGAGGAGCCGATTGCAGCTGCAATTGGAGCCGGTATTGATATTGCTCGTCCTTGTGGCAATATGATTGTAGATATCGGTGGTGGTACATCGGATATTGCGGTAATCAGTTTGGGCGGTACTGTTGTCAGTGCTTCGATTAAGATTGCCGGAGATGATTTCGATGATGCGATTGTCCGTTATATGAGAAAGAAACACAACCTGCTGATTGGTGAGAGAACCGCTGAGGATATAAAGATTCGCATTGGTTCTGCTTATCCACGGCCGGAAAGTGTGACAGTAGATGTCCGCGGACGTAACTTGGTGACCGGTCTGCCAAAGACCATTACCGTTACTTCTGAGGAAACAGAAGAAGCATTAAAAGATACAACTTCACAGATTGTAGAAGCAGTACATAGTGTACTGGAAAAAACACCGCCGGAATTGGCAGCCGATATCGCAGACCGCGGAATCGTACTCACTGGTGGCGGAAGTTTGTTGTATGGATTAGAAGAATTGATTGAATCCAAAACAGGAATTACAACGATGACGGCAGAAGATCCGATGACAGCAGTTGCAATTGGTACCGGTCGTTATGTGGAATTTTTAAGTGGAGAAGTGACTATAGGGGATGCTAATTAAGTTTTCCGGTTATAGGTCACAAAAAGAACAGGAGGTATGATATGTTCCGAGGTCTTTATACAGCGTGGACCGGTATGGCAAATGAACAGAAAAGACTGGATGTTATTTCCAATAATATGGCGAACTCAAATACGGTTGGCTATAAAGATGAAAAAGTTGCCAGTCAGGCATTTGACCAGGTGCTTGGAATTAAGATTCGAGACGGCTCACAGGCATATCACAATGAGTGTATTGGAAGTTTAAGCCTTGGCGTAAAAATCGGAGAAACTTATACCGATTATTCGCAGGGTTCGGTCAGACAGACCGGTGGTACATATGATTTGGCATTGAGTGGCAGTGGATTCTTTACAGTGAGTGTAACGGACAAGGCAGGAGAGGTTCATACGCGTTACACAAGAGACGGAAGGTTTCATCTGACGAAAGACGGCCTGCTGGTAGATGCTGATGGAAATGCCGTCCAGGGACAAAATGGAAATATTACCATCGACCCTTCGTCGAAAAACGTATCAATTTCGGCGACCGGACAGATTACGGCAGACGGCGAACTTGTAGATACTCTTAATATTGTTGATTTTGAGGACTACGATTATTTGAAAAAATACGGAGATACTATGTATGAACCAGTGGACGGAGCCACGACCAAAGATGCAGAAGGAGAAATTTTGCAAGGTTATACCGAACAGTCAAATGTTAATGTTGTGCGCGAAATGGTCGATATGATTACTATAACCCGTGCTTATGAAGCAAGTCAGAAAGTGATTCACTCATACGATTCGATGTTAGACAAATCGGTTAATCAGGTAGGAGCACTTAAGTAATAGTTTATTTGGAGGTGGCAGCTGATGATGCGTTCTTTATGGACTGCAGCCAGTGGAATGATTGGCGAGCAGAGCAATCTTGACGTGATTGCAAACAATTTATCAAATATTAATACAACCGGATACAAGACTCAGAAAGCAAATTTTAAATCACTGATTTATCAGAATTTGCAGGCAAAGTCAACGACAACGACCGGAGAACCAAAGCCGGTAGGAGCACAGGTTGGACTTGGTGTCCGTGTTGGCTCAATTTCTTCTGATTTTACACAGGGAGCCTTAAATGCTTCAAATGGCGCATTTGATTACGCCATTCAGGGCGAGGGATTTTTCCGTGTACAGTTAGCAGACGGAAGTATTGCTTATACGAGAAATGGTCATTTTAATATGTCCATTCAGGGTGACAGCATTGCCCTGACAGACAGTGAGGGAAATCCGGTACTCGATGTAAACGGAAATGCAATTACTGTTCCGAATACATACCGTTCCAGTAAAATTGGCGTTGACCAGTTTGGTAATTTGACTTATCCGGATGCGAATAACAACCAGCAGAATATCGGAATTCAGATTGGGCTGGCATATTTTCCGAATGCCGGTGGGCTTGAGAAAACATCAAACTCGAATTATCTGCAGTCGGAAGCGTCAGGAGCACCTACGGTTTATACGGCAACAGAATTAAATTCGAAAATTGTATCCGGCTACTTGGAGAGCTCAAACGTACAGGCAGCCGATGAAATGGTAAATATGATTATTGCCCAGCGTGCTTATGAAATGAATTCAAAAGCAATCACAGCATCGGATGAGATGCTTCAGCAGGCAAATAATTTACGTTCATGATAAGTAAGGCGAGGTGAGACATATGGCAGTATCTTCAATTGGTGATACTTATTTTACAAATTATTCGACCGAGGCAAACGATGCAGTGTCGCAGAAAATGACAAGCCAGATTCAGGATGCCGAAACGGATGAAGAAATGTTAGATGCGTGCAAGCAGTTTGAATCGTATCTGGTGCAGCAGATGTTTAAATCCATGGAAGAATCTGCAAAAGTATTTTCGGATGATGACGAGGATAACAGCAATGACTACGTTAATATGTTTCAGGACAATTATTTATCTGCCATCGCTGACCAGATGGTAAACAGCGGTCAGGGACTTGGCATCGCAGACAAACTTTACGAATCAATGGTGAACAACAAAGTATAATGCGAAAATCAAAGAAAGAATAAGCCTTTGACGAAAAGAAACACAGTCAAGGGCTTTTTACATATTTAGGAGGCACTCATGGAGGAAAGAAGAGGGTATGTGTCACACATCGTCTACCGCAACGTGGAAAATGGGTACACGGTATTTGAATTGGAAAATCCCGATGAAGATGTGGAGGAAACCTGCGTCGGAAATGTTCCATTTCTAAACGAGGGAGAATATGTATGTGTGAGGGGAGAACTTGTTACGCACCCGATTTATCAGGAGCAGTTGAAGGTGATGTCCTGTGAGGTGCAGGAACCGGATGATGAACTGGCGATGCTCAGATATCTTTCGTCCGGTGCGATTGCCGGTGTGCGTGGCGGACTGGCAAAGCGGATTGTGGATAAATTCGGGGATAAAACCTTTGAAATCATAGAAAAAGAGCCGGAGCGGCTTGCGGAGGTCAAAGGAATTACGGAAAAGAAAGCGCGTGCAATTTCCGAGCAGTTTGAGGAAAAAAGAGAAATGCGCGGAGCCATGCTTTTCTTACAGGAGTATGGAATTTCAAATGCACTTGCCGTAAAAATTTATCAGACCTATGGCAGCGCACTTTATGAAATTGTCCGTGAAAATCCGTATCGGATGGCAGAAGATATCAGCGGTGTCGGATTCCGAATTGCGGATGAAATTGCAAGAAAAAGCGGCTTTGCGATGGACTCTGTACCGAGAATCCGTGCAGGTATTTTGTATGTGTTAAATGCGGGAACCAAAGAGGGCTATGTCTACATGCCGGAAAAACTGCTTTTACAGGAGGCGGTTTATCAGCTTGGTGTGTCGATGGAACAGCTGATGGATTCTTTAGAAGAATTGGTATATGATAAATCCGTGATTGTGACTGAGGAGCGGGATGTTTACCTGCCGTCCTTATATTATTCGGAAATGAACTGTGCCAGAATGTTATTTGACCTAAATGTGCCGGTGGAGCGTCCGACGAAGGCTTTGGATGAACTAATCTCGCGTGTTGAAAAAAGTCAGGAAATTGTACTCGATGACCAGCAGAAAATCGCGGTGAGAGAAGCTCTCACCAGTGGATTTTTAGTAATTACCGGTGGACCCGGTACCGGTAAAACAACGACGATTAACACGTTGATTGCGTGTCTTATGGAAAAAGGGTTGTCGATTTTGCTTGCGGCCCCAACCGGACGTGCCGCTAAGCGAATGGCAGAGGCAACCGGTCAGGAGGCACAGACCATTCACCGTCTGTTAGAGTATAATGGAGCGGCGGCAGAACAGGAAAATGTGAGCGAGGAACGCTCGGATTTATTTGGCAGAAATGAGTGGAATCCGCTTGAAACCGACGTCGTAATTATTGATGAGATGTCGATGGTAGATATTTTCCTGTTCCATAATTTATTGAAAGCGATTGCTGTTGGAACCCGTCTGATTTTGGTGGGTGATGTAAACCAGCTTCCGAGTGTGGGACCGGGAAATGTGCTGCGGGATGTAATTAATTCTCACTGCTTTAATGTTGTGAGGCTGTCTCATATTTTCCGTCAGGCAGCGGAAAGTGATATTATTGTAAATGCCCACCGCATCCATCGCGGAGAAGAGATTGCGCTGGATAATCAGAGTAAAGATTTCTTTTGCTTAAAACGGGATGACAGCCATGGTGTGCTTGAAGTGATGCTCTGGCTTGTCCGAGACCGGATGCCAAAATATACGCATTGCACGCCGTTTGATGTGCAGGTCTTGACCCCGATGAAAAAGGGAGAACTGGGAGTTCACCGATGTAACGAAGTTTTGCAGCGGTATTTGAATCCGGAGGCACCGGGGAAAAATCAAATGGAACTTCACGGTGTTTTATTCCGTGAAGGTGACAAAGTCATGCAGATGAAAAACAATTACCAGATTAAATGGGAAATCCGCGGGTACAATCATATGATGATTGAAGAGGGGAGTGGCGTATTTAATGGCGACTGCGGAATCATTACCGAAATTGATACATTCAATAAAGAGGTGACGGTGCGTTTTGATGATGAAAAATATGTCACTTATCCGCAGGGAAATCTGGATGAACTGGAACTGGCGTATGCCATTACCATACATAAGTCGCAGGGAAGCGAGTATCCGGCAGTTGTGTTGCCTATTTTATCGGGACCACGGCCGTTAATGAATCGAAACATTTTGTATACAGCGGTTACACGTGGCAAAAAGTGTGTGACGATTGTCGGAAACAAGGATACTGTGCGTGAAATGATACAAAATAAATCCGAGCAGATTCGCTATTCTTCGCTGTGCCGCCGTCTGCAGGAATTGGAGCAGGAGTCATTGGAAAAGTAGTAAAAAAAGGATGCAAAATGAGGAAAAATTTGCTATGATAGAAGAGGGGGAGGAGTGCCTTTGAATCCATTTGGATTTTTATTTCCACCGGCTTGTCCGATTTGTGGAACAGTATTGAAAAAGACAGAGAAAAAGGTTTGTTTATCCTGCCGCAGAAAATTGTCTGAAGCGCGTGTAACAGAACCTGCCTGTGCCCGGTGCGGAAAGCCGTTAGAGGAGATTGAGACTGAGTACTGCGTAGACTGCGAAAAGAAACGCCGGGGAAAGTATGACTTTCTACGTCAAGGGACAGCGTTGTGGGTTTATACGGATTCGCTCAAGGAAGCAATGGCGTCGTTCAAATACGAAGGCTGTTATGAAAATGCAGCATTTTTCGCGGAAGAATTTATTCGATTCCGCAAAGAAAAACTGCTGGCATGGAAGCCGGATTTTCTGATTCCTGTTCCGCTGCACAGACACAGAAGGTGGTTTCGCGGTTATAATCAGGCAGAGATTCTTGCGGAGGAAATCGGGAAGCGGTTACATCTTCCGGTAGAAACCGATGTCTTGTGCCGAAGTCTCGATACGAGTCCGCAAAAGCAGCTGGATGATAAGGCGAGATACCGGAATATGTCAAGTGCTTTCTATGTTCCGGAGAGTGCCGGTTATAAGTTAAATGGCAAGCGGGTTGTATTAATTGATGATATTTATACAACCGGTTCAACGTTAGAAGCGTGCGCCGGAGAATTAAAAAAAGCCGGTGTTAGTGAAATATATTCTGCCTGCCTTTGCATTGGTAGAGATTATTAGAGGAGGAAGTTACAATGGAAATTGTTTCTTGTAAAGAATGTGGAAAATTATTTAATTTTATACGTGGGCAGCGAGTCTGTCCGGCGTGCTCCCGTAAATTAGAGGACAAGTTTATGGAAGTAAAGAAATATGTCAGAGAGCATCCCAATGTAGATGTAAAGGAATTGTCGGAGGAAATGGATGTTTCTGTCCGTCAGATTAACCGCTGGGTGCGTGAGGAGAGACTGGTATTTTCGGATGATTCACCGGTCGGACTTCCTTGCGAGAGCTGTGGCGTAACAATTAAGACCGGACGTTTCTGTGATAAATGTAAAGCAGAGTTAGCGACCGGATTCCGCCATGCGGCAGGACAGGATAAAAGACCGGCACCGCAGCCGGCACCAAGAAAAAGCGTCGCGGATAGCCGTATGCGCTTTTTAGATAACTAATTTATTAAAATTAAATACGTTCAATTCCGCTATCGGTCAGTTTGATTTTTCCTTCCTTTAACAGCCGGCCGATGGCTCGTTTGAAGGCGGCTTTGCTGATTTTGAATTCACGCTTGATAATCTCCGGAGAGGTTTTATCGTGGAATGGCAGGAAACCGCCTTCTTTTTGTAACCTCTCGTAAATAAGTTCAGCGTCTTTGCCCATTTGCACTTTTGTCTTTTCCTGTAAACTTAAGGTCAATTTTCCTTCTTCGGTAACTTCTTTGATGCGTGCCTTCACGACATCGCCGATGTGAAGTTCTCTTGTCATTTCGTTGTGTGGAATTAAAGCGGAATACTGATTGTCCACAGCAACAAATGCACCAAAAGAATCCAAAATTTCATAAATCAAACCTTCTACGTGATCCCCTTTCTGGTAAGGGCTGTCACAGGAAAGATAGTCATACACCTTCATAGTTGCACATAAACGGCTGCTTTTGTCGATGTATAAAGCGACTAACACGCGTTCGCCTGGGTGAACTTTTTTTGTCTGCTCCTTAAAAGGAAGCAGCAAATCTTTGGCAAGTCCCCAGTCTAAGAAAGCACCAATGCCGGTTACGTCTTTGACTTCCAAAACCGCAGTTTCACCGAGTGAAAGATACGGTCTTTGTGTGGTAGCAATTAAGCGGTCCTCGGAATCTTTGTACAAAAACACCTCGTAAAAATCGCCTTTTTCGGTCCCTTTTTTTACCTGGTTATTCGGGAGCAGTACTTCCAAATCTTTTTCTTCAAAAGAGCGAAGCATCACACCGAATTTTGTGATTTTTGAAACATACAATCTGGCAAATTTGCCAAGAACTTTTGATTCGTTCATATTATTCTCCATTCTTTGTCGGGGTAAATTCGCTGAGGAAATAAGGATTTTCCTCTTTGTCCGTAAAGACTACATAAAATTTGCCATTTTCACTGGCTGTGCGAATGTACATGGTGTCTCCCATTTTGGCAGCCAGACGAAATTCGGCACGGAATTCGGAAACTTCAAAATCAATTGGCAGAACATTCACAGCCAGACGAATATACTGTCCGTTGTTTACATGGTGGTTTGTGTCAAGATAATTCTGGCACACATCGACTTCTTCGACAAGTGTCAAGTTTTCCGGACATTTTACCTTTCTGGAAGAATATTCCATGTCGTAAGCAGGTTCTGTCGGATAGGCGGCCTTTTCACTGTCATCAATTTTTGTTGGCTGACCGGTAGACGGGTCAAAATAAAACCATCTTGAATCGGCGTAGGCAAGAACCTCTTTGTCCGGCGTTTCCATTAAAAAATTACGACATCCGAAAATGCCTTTAAACTGATACGGCCATGTATGCACCGTGAAACGCTCGCCCATAACCGGACGGCGTTTGAATACAACGTGCCATGCGCTTACTAACCAAGCGCGGTTTTTCTTTAATAAATCTAAGGCAGAATGTCCAACGTCCTCGCTATGAAACAGGCAGCAGTCCTGCATTGCATTTACAGTGTCGGAGACACCGAGCAGTCCATCCTTATCAATTCTGCTGTAAGATACTCTATCATGATAGGAATACATACGATTTCCTCCCTTCGTTCAAACAGTTTCATTATACTACCCTTACCCGAAAAAAACTAGTGAATTTTTTTTGAAAATGTGGTAATATCAGCTATGAAAACAATGAATAGAAAGGTTGTGTTTTTATATGAAGAAAATTATTTCAACAGATAAGGCACCGGCAGCAATTGGTCCTTATTCTCAGGCAGTAGAGGTAAATGGTCTTGTATTTACATCAGGTGTGATCCCGATTATTCCGGAGACCGGTGAATTGGTTGAAGGCGGTATTGAAAAGCAGGCGGAGCAGGCAATCGGTAATCTGAAGGCGCTGATTGAAGCAAGTGGTGCAAAAATTGAGGACACGATTAAAACAGTTGTCTTCATTAAAGATATGAATGATTTTGCCAAGGTAAATGAAATTTATTCCCACTTTTTTACGGGAGACTGCCCGGCACGTTCCTGCGTGGAAGTGGCAAGACTGCCAAAAGATGTTCTGATTGAGATTGAGGCGATTGTTGCGAAATAAATAGTCGAATCCTGTAGAATAAATGTAAAATTAATTTTCTCGGTAAAATTGTGGTAAAAATTAGTAGAAACAATGAGTTTACAAAGGTTGACAGATGCGGACAGAGTTGTTATACTGAAACAAGTATTTAACAAATTTGTAACATTTAGAATGCCGGATGAGTTTGAGGCCGGCAGATGAGTGACAATGGAGGGAAGAAAAGTATGCAACACACAAGGCTTGTGAAATGTGCGTTGGGGGCAGGACTTGTTTTATCCTTTGGAATATTTGGCAAGTATATGGTTTCATCTTCAACTACGATGGGTTCTGAGACGGAACTTGCCGGTATGGCTTATATGTTAGACCAATACTGTACGATTCAGGTTGGTGCAACACAGTCAAATCCGGAAGCAATTGTAGCGTTTGAGGATATGCCGGGTAACACCAATAATGGGACAAGCGCAGTAAGTGGTTCTGCTGTCTCGAATGCAACACCGGAGCCGACGAAAGAAGCGACAGCGACGGCGACACCAAAACCGGAATCGGAATATGCCAATGTTGGTATTTCCATTGCGGCAGATTATGTAAATATTCGTAAGAAACCAAATACGGATGCGGAAATCGTTGGTAAATTGTACCGTGGAAGTGCGGCTACGATTGCTAAGACAGAAGGTGACTGGGTATACATTAAGTCCGGTTCGGTTTCCGGTTATATTATGAAAGATTATTTGGCAATCGGCTACAGTGCAGAAAAACTGGTAGACCAGTTTGGTACGAAGTGGGCGACAGTTACCACGGAGACGCTTCGTGTCCGCGAGAAAGAAAGTGAATTGAGTAAGATTCTTGACCTTTTGGCCGGCGATGAAAGTTATGAAGTGCTAAAACATGAATCCGGCTGGGTAAAGGTTCGTGTCGATGGCGATACAACCGGTTATGTCAGAGATGATTATGTAAAAATCTCAGTTCAGTTTGAAAAGGCTGTATCGATTGAGGAAGAACGCGAAGAAGAGAGAAGAAAAGCGGCAGCAGAGGCAGCGGCGGCAGAAAGTGAACGTCCGGCGAAGTCTTCATCGAATTCAGGAAATAGTTCGTCAAGCAGCAGTTCTTCAAGCAGCTCAAGTCATAAATCGTCATCAAGCTCAGGAAAGAGTTCTTCGAATGGTGGCGGTGGAAGTCATAAATCAAGCAGTGCATCCTCCAGTAATGGCGGCGGTGGTGCGAAAGGAAGTTCCGGCGGCTCCAGTAACGGTTCCGGTGGCGCAGGTGGAAACAGCAGCTCCGGTGGATCCAGCAATGGTTCCGGTGGTGCAAGCGGTGGTTCCTCATCGTCCGATGGCGGCAGCACATTGGGAAGCGGTGACGGTTCTGCAATTGCTTCTTACGCTTTGAAATTTGTTGGAAACCCATATGTATACGGTGGTTCCAGTTTGACTCATGGTACGGACTGTTCCGGATTTACCATGTCAGTATTTAAGAAATTCGGTATCAGTTTGCCACGTACTTCCGGCGCACAGTCGGGAGTAGGTAAGAAAATCAGCCCATCCAGCGCAAGAGCCGGTGACTTGATTTTCTATGCAAGTGGTGGACATGTCAACCACGTTGCACTTTGCATCGGCGGCGGCAGGGTTGTACACGCAAGTAACCCACGTACCGGAATTAAGACAAGTAATATGTATTATCGTAAACCATATTGTGCGAGACGAGTTCTTGGTTAAATCTAAGAAGTCATACAACTCGAAAACGAACGCCTGTACGCAGACAATTGTAGTCATGTGTGCAGGCGTTATTTATCAACAATTAAAACAACGAAATTGCGATATTTGTTAGTTGTGAACAAAGTTATAAACATTGTCAACAATTTAAGTAGACTTATATAGCATGTTTTTGACTATAAGACAAGTTAATTAATTGTATGACAACTTGATGGCACAAGGTTAAAATGTTTATCTGATTTATGGATTTTTATGTTGCCGAACAGAGGTTTTTGTTGTATAATATGATTACGAGATGAGCCAATGGACATCTTGAAACTTATGGGCAAAGGAGCTGATTAGTATGAACTTAGTAATAAGTGGAAAAAACATTGACATAACGGAAGGATTGCGTGCAGCAGTTGAGGAGAAGATTGGAAAACTCGAGCGGTATTTCAATGATTCAACAGAAGTTCATGTTACATTGAGCACAGAGAAGAATCGTCAGAAAATTGAAGTTACGGTACCGATGAAAGGAACCATTATCCGTGCAGAAGAAACAAGCACCGATATGTATGTATCGATTGATTTGGTGGAAGAAGTTATCGAACGCCAGCTTCGTAAATATAAGAACAAGCTGATTCAGAAAGAGCAGAACGTAGCACAGTTTAGCAAAGGATTTGTTGATGAGGACACATATGATGAAGAAGAAATTTCTATCATCCGTTCTAAAAAATTTGCGATGAAGCCGATGGATCCGGAAGAAGCCTGTGTACAGATGGAACTTCTCGGACACACGTTCTTCGTTTTCCGCAACTCGGAAACCGACGAAGTAAATGTTGTTTATAAGAGAAAAGACAATACATACGGTTTGATTGAGCCGGAATTCTAAATGAAAAAATAATAATCACCCCCGGTGGTAAGCAGGATATTTGCTTCGCAAATATAGCTTCCCCCGGGGGTGATTTTACTTTTCGCGAAAAAGGAAGAGAAGAAACGGGAAAAGGGAAGAATCTCTTTCTAAAAATGTATTTTTCTATTCTTTTCGGGTTTTAATTTTATTTGTTGTCAGATTTTTGCTTAAAGTTGCTCAAGATTCCAGTAATTTAGAAGAAATGCTTTGTGGATTGTGGGTTTTGAGTACGTCGGTATGTGGCACTGGTAGTTTCAGTGCCCATACCGTTACGCACTCAACAAGCGAAAGCGCCCACAAGACGCAAAGCATTTCTTCTAAATTACGGAAACTGAAAAAATTAAGCGAACATCTGTCACAAACAAAGACAAACCCTGAAAAGAAATAGAAAAGGTTGCATTCTCCCCCGACTAATGATAAAATACCATATTGAGACAGTAACGTCTCTTGTTAGGATGTATGGCATGTAGCAGCGAGAAAATGCTAAAAAAATAATTGGAGAGTGACAAAATGGGATTATTTAGTAAGGTTATAGGAACACATAGTGAACGTGAAGTGAAACGTGTGATTCCGATTGTTGACAAAATTGAATCACTTGAACCAGAAATGGAGAAGTTATCTGATGAAGAACTTCGTGGCAAAACGGCAGAGTTTAAGAAACGTTTAGCAGATAAAGAAACTTTGGATGACATTTTACCGGAAGCGTATGCGGTTGTACGTGAGGCTTCTAAGAGAACCATCGGACTGAGACATTTTCGTGTACAGTTGATTGGTGGTGTCATTTTACATCAGGGACGTATTACCGAGATGCGTACCGGTGAAGGTAAAACGCTCGTATCTACTCTCCCGGCTTATCTGAATGCGCTCGAAGGAAAAGGTGTTCATATCGTAACAGTAAACGACTATCTGGCAAAGCGTGATGCAGAGTGGATGGGGCAGATTCATGAATTTCTTGGTCTGACAGTCGGTGTTATTTTGAACAGCATGGACAATGACGAGAGAAGAGAAGCATATAACTGTGATATTACATATGCGACAAATAACGAACTGGGATTTGATTACCTGCGTGATAACATGGTTATTTACAAAGAGCAGTTAGTACAGCGTGATTTACACTATGCCATTGTCGATGAGGTTGACTCGGTATTGATTGACGAGGCGAGAACACCTCTTATTATTTCCGGTTCCAGCGGAAAATCGACAAAGATTTACGAGGCGTGTGATAACTTAGTGCGCCAGTTGAAAAAAGGTACTGAAAAAGAATTGTCCAAGATGGACATTATCATGAAAGAAGATAATAACGAAACCGGTGACTATGTTGCTAATGAAAAGGAAAAGACAGTAAACCTTACCGAGCAGGGTATCAAAAAGGTAGAGCGTTTCTTCCATTTGGAAAACTTAGCCGACCCGGAAAACTTAGAGATTCAGCACTGCGTAAACTTATCACTTCGTGCACATGCGTTGATGCACCTTGATAAGGATTATGTGGTAAAAGATGACCAGGTACTTATCGTAGACGAATTTACCGGACGTATCATGCCGGGAAGACGTTATTCGGACGGTTTACATCAGGCAATTGAAGCAAAAGAACATGTAAAAGTGAAGAGAGAGAGTAAAACTCTTGCCACAATTACATTCCAGAACTTCTTTAATAAATATGATAAGAAATGTGGTATGACCGGTACCGCTCTCACAGAGGAAAAAGAGTTCCGTGAGATTTACGGCATGGACGTTGTTGAAGTACCGACAAACCTGCCGGTACAGCGTGTTGACCACAACGATTCCGTATATAAAACAAAACGCGAGAAATTGAATGCGATTGTTGAGGATATTGCGGCAAGTCATGAAAAAGGCCAGCCGGTACTTGTTGGTACGATTACGATTGACGCTTCGGAAGAATTGTCACAGTTGTTGAAAAAACGTGGAATTCCACATAAAGTATTGAATGCGAAGTTCCATGAACTTGAGGCAGAGATTATCGCAGATGCCGGTCAGATTGGAGCAGTTACGATTGCGACAAACATGGCCGGACGTGGTACGGATATTAAACTGGGCGAGGGTGTAACGGAACTTGGCGGTTTGAAGATTATCGGTACGGAACGTCATGAATCCCGCCGAATTGATAATCAGCTGCGTGGTCGTGCCGGACGTCAGGGCGACCCTGGTGAATCGAAATTCTACATTTCATTGGAAGATGATTTGATGCGTTTGTTCGGTTCCCAGAATCTGATGCAGATGTTTAATTCGCTTGGTATGCCGGAAGGCGAGCAGATTCAGCACAAGATGCTGAATAAAGCGATTGAGCGTGCACAGAAGAAGATTGAGAGTAACAACTACGGAATCCGTAAAAATTTGTTGGAATATGACCAGATTAATAACGAGCAGCGTGAGATTATTTATGCAGAGCGCCGCAAGGTACTCGATGGCGATGACATGCGTGATACCATTATCAGCATGATTGATGAACTGGTTGAAAAATATGTCAATATGGTAATTGGCGATGACCAAGGACCTTCCGAGTGGAATTTGAAAGAGTTGAATGAAATTCTCATTCCGATGATTCCGGTTAAACCGATTACCGGTGAGGGCTGCGGTTCAAAACAGGAATTGATTCAGAATTTGAAAGAAGAGGCTCTTCGTCTGTATGAGACAAAAGAAGCAGAATTTCCGGAGCCGGAGCAGATTCGTGAGATTGAGCGTGTCATTATTTTGAAAGTAACGGACAGCCGCTGGATGGATCACATTGACGATATGGATCAGCTTCGTCAGGGAATCGGACTTCAGGCATTTGGACAGAGAGACCCGGTTGTCGAGTATCGTTTACAGGGCTATGATATGTTCAACGATATGACAGAATCCATCCGTGAAGAGACGGTTAAGATGCTGATGCATGTCCGCATCGAGCAGAAGGTTGAGCGTGAGCAGGTTGCTGAAGTGACAGGAACCAATAAAGATGATTCGGCAAATGCACCGGTTGTCCGCAAATCGGAAAAAATCAGCCGAAATGCACCGTGCCCATGTGGTTCCGGTAAAAAATACAAATATTGTTGTGGCAGATAAGCAGTGAATAACTGCGTTTGCATATAAAAAATTAAGGTGGTGATTTTGTGGTTGAATTGGATAACATCCGAATCGAATTGAGCAGTTTTGAAAAACCACTTCTGGAAGTAAGGGATTCACTTTAACTTAGCAGAGAAAAAGTTAAGGATTGAAGAACTTGAGAGAAATATGGAAGCACCTGACTTTTGGGACGATGCCGAGAAGGCAAGTGCGGATATGAAGGAATTAAAGGACTTAAAGAGTATTGTTGAACGTGCCGATGCACTCAGCATGGCGTATGACGATATTATGACGCTGATTGAGATGGGGAATGAAGAGGCGGATGAGTCACTGGTTCCGGAAGTTGAAAATGAGTTTGTGCAATTCCAGAAGGAATTTGAAGATTTACGAATTACAACAATGCTTACCGGTGAGCATGATGCCGAGAATGCGATTCTTACCCTGCATGCAGGAGCCGGTGGCACAGAGAGCTGCGATTGGGCAAGTATGTTGTGCCGTATGTATGAGAAATGGGCAGACAAACGCGGCTTTACCGTAGAAGTTTTAGACTCACTGGATGGTGATGAGGCAGGACTGAAATCCGTCACATTGGAAATTCAAGGAGATAATGCTTATGGTTATTTAAAGAGTGAGCACGGCGTTCATCGTCTGGTGCGTATCTCACCGTTTAATGCGGCGGGAAAACGACAGACTTCGTTTGTGTCGTGTGACGTCATGCCGGATATTAAGCAGGATATTGATATTGAAATCGCAGATGATGATATCCGAATTGACACGTACCGTTCGAGCGGTGCCGGTGGACAGCATATCAACAAAACGTCATCGGCAATCCGAATTACCCATTTTCCAACGGGTATTGTGGTACAATGTCAGAATGAGCGTTCACAGCATATGAATAAGGATAAAGCGATGCAGATGCTCAAAGCGAAACTTTTGATTTTGCGTGAACAGGAAAATCTTGCAAAAGAATCCGATATCCGTGGTGAAGTCAAAGAAATTGGCTGGGGCAGTCAGATTCGCTCTTATGTTATGCAGCCGTACACGATGGTAAAAGACCATCGGACCAATGCAGAGACCGGAAATGTTTCTGCGGTATTAGATGGTGATATTGACATGTTTATGAATGCCTATTTGAAATGGATTAACAGTTAGAAGGGGATAAGGTATGAAAGAAGTCGTTACATTTTTTTTGAGTGGCAAAGAATACGGAGCAGATGTTTCCGAGATACAGGGAATTGAAAATTACGTGGAATACGCAAAGGAGCCCGGGCTTTCCGATGGCTTTTTAGGCATTGTTTCAATCCGTGATGAGTGGGTTCCTTTGCTAAATCTGAAAAAGAAACTGGTTCTGCCGCCGGTGCCCGTAACAGGGGAGACCAAGTATCTGGTGTTTCAGCTGCCGCAGGGGAAAGCAGCCGTTTTAGTGGATGGTGTTGCGAATATTATTCAGGCGGATGGCGATGAAATACAGGATTTCCCGGCACTTGTGCACACGAAAAAGACGGCGTATGCCGACTTTGTGGTAAACCACAAGGGACGGTTGATTCTTAGTATTAATCCGGGAAGCCTTCTCACAAAAGAAGAGTGGCAGGAAGTTGATAAAGTGCTGAAAAGCAAAAGTGAAGAGTCTAGCGAAGAGTAAGACTTTTGATTTGGAAATGGAGGAAAAAATGATTCGAATTGCAGTGTTAGGTTATGGAACGGTTGGTTCCGGTGTTGTTAAGGTGATTCAGACAAATGCAAAAATTATTGCAAAGAGAGCCGGACAGGAAGTTGAAGTGAAATATGTATTAGACCTTCGTGATTTCCCGGACGACCCGATTCAGTCCAAAGTAGTACATGATTTTAATGTTATCTTAGAAGACCCGGAAGTGGATATTGTTGTAGAGACCATGGGCGGAACGAAACCGGCTTATGAATTTGTGAAAAAATCTTTGTTAGCCGGAAAAAGTGTATGTACATCCAATAAAGAATTAGTGGCTGCTTATGGAGCAGAGCTTGTGCACATCGCAAAGAGCAAGACGGTAAACTTCTTGTTTGAGGCGAGTGTCGGCGGTGGTATTCCGATTATCAGACCGTTAAACCAGAGTCTGACTGCTGACCGAATCGAGCAGATTAATGGTATTTTAAATGGAACGACAAACTATATCCTTACGAAGATGGCACAGGAAGGTTCTGATTTTGCCAACGTTTTGAAAGAGGCACAGGAACTTGGCTATGCAGAAAAAGACCCGACCGCAGATGTGGAAGGATATGATGCCTGCCGTAAGATTGCGATTTTGACTTCTTTAGCATACGGACAGCAGGTGGATTACGAGGATATTTATACCGAAGGAATTACCAAAATTACGGCAGAAGATTTCAAATATGCAAAAGCCCTTGGCGCTGCTATTAAAATCTTTGGCACAAGCCGTAAAGAAGGAAATAAATTGTATGCAATGGTCGCACCACAGATGATTCAGGCAGACAATCCGCTGTACGCAGTGAATGATGTATTTAATGCAATCTGTGTGACAGGAAACATGCTTGGTGATGTTATGTTTTATGGTAAAGGTGCCGGAAAAGAGGCAACAGCAAGCGCAGTTGTATCGGATGTGGTTGATGCAGTAAAACATATGAATGTCAATGTGATGACAATCTGGGAAGATGAAAAACAGGAAGTTGCTCCGATGGATGAAATGAAAAACCGTTTCTTCGTCCGCATCGGCGCAAGTGAAAAAGCAAAAGCAGAAGATTTGTTTGAAGAGGTTACACCGGTAGATGGTGGAATTGCAGATGAATTTGGTTTTTTGACAGGAACCATGACTGAAAAAGAATTTAACGAAACCATTTCTCAGTTTGATACATTTATTACGAGAATTCGTGTTGGATTCTAACAAAAGAGAGACTCACTGAGAAGGAGGAAACTATGGTATCAACAGGACAAATGATGGGCTATGTGATGGCAATTTTGCTGCCACTGATTGCCGTTTTGATTCCTTTTTATATCTTATGGAAACAGTCCAGTAAAGTGGAGCGTGGAATGCTCGGAGCCATTGGTTACGGAATCATGGGATATTTCTGGCAGGAAATTATCTACAGTTTCTTAGGACTTCTTGCACTTACGAAAATGCGGGATGTTTTAAATGCGACCGGTGGAAATGCGGTTGTGGTTGCGTTTGTTGAAGCACTTGCGGGCAGTGTTTTTGTTGCAGCAGGATTGTACTGGGGTGTTTATTTGACAAACACCAAGCAGCGTTCCTTGTACCGCTCAACAACGGTAGGACTTGGTTTTGGTCTTGGAGCTGCGCTTCTTACTTATGGATTCCAGCTTTATTATGCGATACGGATTAACGTAGGAGCATTTACCGGAACTGATATGGCAAAAGCAAGTATTTTATCGACATCTACCGCATCGTTATATTTGGACGCCGTCCGCAACATTTTAGTTGTACTTGTTTACATGGGCGTTGCCTTTTTGGTTGGAAAGAATTATTTGGAAAAGAAGAGACTTGCCGCATGGCTTACGCCAATCATTGTGTATGTATTTATCCGGTTTACCGACGTGATTTTAAATACTTATGCACCGGCACTTGTCGCTAAGATTGTGTATATGGTTGTACTCGCATTCGTTGCCGCCGTATCTGTGTGGATGGTAAGAAACTGGTATCAATCAGAGAAACAAGCGAAAAAACAGTTTTAGAATTAGCTAAATAATAACTATTCAGGACTTCTCCACCTATCAATTCGCATTTCGAACACTTCGTGTTCTATATCGCCTTTGACAAGGCTAAAAATGCTCATTTTGAGGTGGAGAGCCCTATTCGAACACAAGGTGTAGGAATGAATGATTCTTACGTGCAAGCACGACGTTTCATTCATTTCTACACCTTGTGTCCTGAATAGTTATTATTTTGTAATATTCCCTATGACGCTCAAAATCTGGTCCGGCTCAAAAGGCTTCTGAACAAATTCGTTTGCGCCTAATTTAATGGCATCCACCATTTTGTTTTTCTGTCCGGCAGCAGTAACCATTACTGCGTGTGCATTTTCATCATAAGCAATGATTTTCTTCAATGCACCAAGACCGTCCAGAACCGGCATCGTGATATCCAGTGTTACAATATCCGGTTTTAATTCAATATACTTTTCAAATCCAATCTGACCATTCTCTGCTTCCCCGATGACTTCGTGTCCATTCTCGACGAGAATGTTGCGAAGCATACGACGCGACGTACGGGAATCGTCAACAATCAATATTTTTGCCATAGTTCCAATCTCCTTTATCTAGCCTAATTTTACAATAAGGTCTGAATGTTTGCCGTCAATGTAAACCGGCAATACATAGAACTCGCCTTCTCCATCAATGGATGAATCAAATTTAAATTCCGGCGGCTGCATATCGATGGTTGTATCCTGATAACTTAATTCAGTAGCATACAGTCCGTTGACACAGTTTGTAAATTCACAAACCGAATCCAAAGCGTCTTCATCGACCGCATCAAAAGTTTCTTTTGCGTAACCGTCGGCAAGCGCTAAAATGCTGTCATCATCACAGGTGAAACCAAGAAAACCATCATAATCACCGGTTGTATGCTGGTAAGCAATATACTTTGCACTGTGAGAGGTGACAAACTGTCCCTTCTCGATGCGTATGTAAGAACTTACAAAACGTACAATGTTTCTTAATGTAAGACCAATCAACGACTGGTAACGAGAATCTTTCGCATCAACAAATGCAGGAATCATACCTTCGATATTACCATCCTGAATTGCTTTTAAAATTTCATCGGAGAAACCATTCTCCTTTTGGAATGCATCAAGAGCTGTCTCAATTTCATCACGGCTCATAATGCCGTTTTCTTCCAGCCCCTGAATGAAAATCAGGTACGGATTTCCCTGGCGACCAAGCAGATAATTTACATCTGCTTCCGTTAAGTAACCCTTCTCCACAGCCAAATCACCAAAACGTTTGTCTGTCTGCATTTGCAAATAATTCAATTCATTCGCTTGATTGCGAGTTAATAACCCCTCGTTCTCTGCAATTAACCCCAGTTTGACGCGATTGTCTTTAATGTATTTCATGCAGGAGGAAAATTGCTCAGCGGTGATTTTCTGGTTATCTAATAAATATTGACCAAAAAACTGACTAAACATAAAAATCTCCTTTCAATTGTTGTAAAATTATTATACAATAGAACGCAGAAAAGTTCAATGAAGAAATGTAGAGAAAGGAAGTGTTTGTCGTATGGCAGGTTCAATATGGGGAGAAGTGTTTCGCGTGTCGACATGGGGAGAATCTCATGGCGAGGGAGTAGGAGTTGTTGTCGATGGTGCGCCGGCTGGCATTTCCCTTTCTGAAGAGGATATACAAAAATGTCTCGACAGAAGAAAACCGGGCGAGACGAAATATTCGACGCCCCGCAAAGAAGGCGATAAGGTAAAAATCATGTCCGGTGTGTTTGAGGGAAAGACAACCGGAACACCGATTTCCATGGTTGTCGTGAACACCTCACAGAAATCCGGTGATTACTCCAACATTGCAAACGTATTTCGCCCGGGCCATGCGGATTTTACGTTTGATGCCAAGTACGGATTCCGCGATTACAGAGGCGGTGGACGTTCCTCCGGGCGTGAGACTATTGGCCGCGTGTCAGCCGGTGCTATTGCTATGAAAATTTTAAGCGAGCTTGGAGTTACCGTAACTGCCTACACAAAGCAGATTGGACCATTTGTATGCGAGGAAGAAAAGATGTCTTTGGAGAACATTGAAAAGAGTCCGCTGCGCATGCCGGATTTGGAAAAGTCTTCTCTTGCTGAAGATTATCTGGCAGAAAAAATGGAGGCGCATGATTCCGTTGGTGGCATGATTGAATGTGTAATCAGCGGCATGCCGGCAGGAATCGGAGAGCCGGTTTTTGGCAAGTTGGATGCTATGCTGTCCGCAGCGATTTTCTCCATTGGTGCGGTAAAAGGTGTTGAAATCGGCGCTGGTTTTGCCGTTGCTGATAAATGTGGTTCCGAAAATAATGACGGTTTCTATATGGGAGCGGACGGCAAGGTGAAAAAACATACGAATTTTGCCGGTGGAATTTTAGGCGGCATGAGCGACGGTGATGATATTGTGCTTCGCGCCGCATTCAAGCCAACGCCTTCGATTTTCCAGCCGCAGGAAACCGTAAACCGCGATGGCGAAAACGTAGAAATCGAGATTAAAGGCCGCCATGACCCGGTGATTATGCCTCGTGCGGTTGTTGTGGTAGAATCCATGGCAGCCATTACGCTTGTTGACCGGCTTTTCGTCGGAATGACCGCGCGCATGGATAAGATTCGTGAATTTTATAAAGGCGAATAAGTAGAATTTGGGGATGGGATGACTGCTATTTCAAAAAATGCAAAATAAGTCAACGATATTTGCAAGAAAGTTGACCTAAAAACAAGTTTTTGCCAAATAAGTCATCTCAATCGTACCTTGGGGGTGACTGGTTTTTCAATATTGTGGATTCAAGTCAACGAAAAAGGGCGAAAAGGTTGACCTAGTTGAGAAAAAGCTTAAAAGCAGTCAATGGGCGCGGCGAAAAAGGTTGACCTTGTTAAGAAAAAGCTTAAAAGCAGTCAACGAAGACAGCAAAAAAGGTTGACTGTTAGAGCGAAATTTGAATTTTCAGTCAGTTATCTGGTGGATTTATGATGAAATAGTTCGAGGAATAGGAGGTGGGTATGGATGAGAGAGATAAAATGGGTGTTTTTAGATGTAGGTTCAACACTGGTTGATGAATCGGATGTTTATGAAAGCAGATGCAGTTACGTGATAAGTGCGAAGGGCTTGGAACGTGATGAATTTATGGAAAAAGTGCATCAGGCGGCAAAAGTAAGTCCTATACCGATAAAACAGGCGGCACAGGCTTACGGAGTCACTTTGCCGGAATGGGACAGTAGTTTAGAAAGGCTTTATTTAGGAACAGAAGATGTGCTAAAAGCTTTGTCAGGCAAATATAAATTGGGCATTATTGCAAATCAGTTAGCGGGGACAAAAAAGAGATTACATAATTGGGGAGTTTTGCATTATTTTGATGTTGTCACAGCTTCCGCAGAAGCGGGGTATGAAAAACCGGATTTGAGAATCTTTAAGTTAGCGCTTGAGCAGGCTGGCTGTAATCCACAAAATGCAATAATGGTCGGGGATAGACTTGAAAATGATATTGCTCCGGCAAGACAGCTAGGTATGAAAACGATTTGGGTACGTCAGGGATTTGCAAAATATCAGAGCGTTGAAAAAGAATATGAAAAACCAGATTATATCATAGAAAATATAGGCGAAATTGTGAAAGTGCTTATGGGAGGTGTGTAGAACTATTGAAGGAGAGCAAAAATGAATATAGAAGAAATATTCGAGGATAAACAGAAAGCGTGTATAACAAGGGGAATTTTAGAAGCTCTTCCAGAGTGGTTTGAAATACCGGAGGGAAGAGAGAAATACATAAAGGACAGTTGTGGGAAAAAATTTGTATGTGCTTATGATGAGGATAGACCAATTGGTTTTTTATATCTTTCACAAACGGGGAAAGATACACTTGAACTTGCAGTTATGGGTGTCAGAAAGGAATATCATAGAATGGGCATTGGAAAAAAACTTTTTGAAAGAGCCCGATATATTGCACAAAAAGAAGGGTTTAGTTTTATACAAGTAAAAACTGTAAAAATGGGAGTATATGAGGACTATGATAAAACAAACTTGTTTTATTTATCACTCGGATTTAAGGAATTGGAAGTTTTCCCAGAACTATGGGATGAAGCAAATCCCTGTCAAATATACATTATGAGTATATGATAATAAAAGAGTTGCGGTGGCAGGACTTATTGTGTTGATAGGGGTGATATAAAATGAACCAATTAAAAAAGAAATATGCAGCCTCCATAATGGGCTTGGTCATCGGAGATGCCCTGGGAGTTCCGGTGGAGTTTGTGTCTCGTGACGAATTAAAAGACAATCCGATAACGGACATGATAGGATATGGAACACATAATCAGCCGGCCGGTACATGGTCAGATGATTCCAGTATGGCAGTTGCAACGATGGCCGGATGAAACATTTATGAAGGGAGATAAAATGAGAAAAAAGGGGAAATTAATAATTAGTTGCTGTATTTTATTTGGAATTATGTTATTTATAGGATTGGCATATTGGATATTGATTTTTATTCCAAGAGAGAGGATGAAAGGATGCTATTTTGGTTATGAACAAATGCCAATAATGTCAAACGAAAAATATACTGGTAAAA
>OGSD01000581.1_pt1 | contig 37890 bp, 36 predicted proteins | sample 1553571 | NCBI WGS metagenome assembly OGSD01 (sample SAMEA2580072, study PRJEB22360) | human gut metagenome | biome: human gut; feature: human-associated habitat; material: faeces | place: Denmark | collected 2008/2010 | reverse complement strand
ACATCCTCGGCCAATTATCCCATGTCTGTCAGTGGCCTTTAACTGAATATCCCTACAATAACGGTTCGGAGGAACAGTTCTGGCTTTCGGTGTTCAGTGCCAAAACCACCATATCTGATCGCAAGAATGCCAAGAGTTCCATCTTCATCAAGCGTCCGTATATCTCGGTCATTGGTACGATCCAAAAGAAAATCCTGAGCGAGTTGGCCAAAGGCGAACGTTCCAGCAACGGTTTTATTGACCGTATTCTGTTTGTAATGCCCATTCTACAACAGAAGGCACGTTGGAACGATAAGGAACTGCCGGAGGACATCGAACAGGAATGGAATGCCATCATAGAGAAACTGATACAGCAGGATTGTAGTCTAACCGAATTTGGAGAGATTGAACCGCACGTTTTAACCTTCACAGAAAAAGCTAAAAGACGACTTTACGAGTGGCAGCACCATTTCTCTGAGTTGTGTGACCGAGAGACCAACGACACGATTGTAAGTATCTACTGCAAGCTGGAGATATACATCATCCGCTTCTGCTTGATAATCCAATTAGCACGATGGGCTTGTGGAGAGTGCGATAAGACACATATCGACCTGCTGACGGTGGAACGAGCCATCAAACTGACAGAGTATTTCAAAGAGTCTGCATTGAGTGTGCAGAACATCTTGAATGAGAATACTCTCACCAGTCAGCAACAGTCGATAGTCAATCAGCTTCCGACATCCTTCACGACCGCTCAAGCAATAGAGTTAGCTGAACAAAACGGAATGAAGGAGCGGACATTTCAACGCTTCCTCAATGATAACATCGGAACATTGTTCCGCAAAGAGAAGCATGGAGAATATTCAAAGATTAACCCGTGACATTTTTGTCGGTTTTGACACTTTCAAGCGAAAACGACAATAACGACAAAAGTGACACACTAAAAAACGAAAAAACAATGAGTACACACAGATTCATATTAGAACCCTATAAAGGTGTCAACACCCGGCACACATGCCCGAACTGCCACCGCCAAAAATGCTTTTCCAAGTATATTGATACGGAGAAGCAAATTAAGTTCCCCGAGTACGTGGGGCGTTGTGACCATGAGCAGAAATGTGGTTATCACTTCACGCCCCGTGATTATTTCGAGCAGAACCCGGCAGAGAAAGAAAAATTCTCTGAGAACAGCTTTAGAAGCTATGCTCCTGTTAAGGAGGCGCAACCAATAGCCACCTCTTACATTGACATGGACATCGTCAACCAATCATTACGAGGCTATCCGGCGAACAAGTTGTTTCAATTCTTATCAGCTCAGTTTGGAGAATCCGAAACAATGAAGCTGATGAAGAAGTACAAGGTAGGCACATCCAAGTATTGGGACGGTGCAACCGTATTCTGGCAGACGGACAATCAGAACAAAGTCCGTACTGGTAAGATTATGCTTTACAATCCCGAAACGGGTAAAAGAGTAAAAGAACCGTACAATCATGTTACATGGGCACACTCCGTACTGCACAAGGGCGACTATAATCTGAGGCAATGTTTCTTTGGCGAGCATCTGCTTTCCGAGAATAAGTGCCGACCTGTTGCACTGGTCGAAAGCGAAAAGACTGCTCTCATCGCGTCCTACTACCTACCCCAATTCCTATGGATTGCCTCGGGTGGAAAGAACGGTTGTTTCAATGCCAACAGCCTATCTGTTCTTGCGGGAAGAAACGTTGTACTGTTCCCCGACTTGGGTGCAACAGACTATTGGCAGAACAAAATCGGACTAATGAAAAGTTGTGGAATCGAGGTGCAGATGTTCGATTATCTGGAAGCCAACGCCAGCGAAACAGAGCGAAAAGAGGGATACGATATTGCCGATTATCTGCTCAAAGTGAAGCATGACGAAGCAGTACTTCAGCAGATGATTAAGAGGAATCCCGCTCTGAAAATACTGATAGATGCACTCGATTTGAAGCTCGTCAGTGTGCGACGAGGCATCCCTCATCCGAAGGTTTCACCACCTAAGAAACGAGGTTTCAGACTATGACCGAAGGGAAGAAATATGAGACTTTTTTACTGTAGCAAGTTAATGTCGGTGTATTACATTCCCCGACCACTTGCTCCTCAAAAAGTCTGAGGAGACGGCTCCCGATGGTCACAAATTATTCACTAAAAACGGAATCAAAATGAAAAAGAAATATACGATAACTCTCCGTCTAACGGATATGCAGTACGCATTGCTCGGCGCAATTTGCAGACGGACTAAACGGACTCAAAGTGAAGTCATCCGCTCGTTCATCGAGAATGGTTCAGTACGTGAACGAATCTCGCAAGAGCATATCTACATCATTCGTCAGTTGATTGGCGAAAGCACCAATCTCAACCAGTTGGCTAGGCAGGCAAACACCTACGGGTTCTCTGCTGTTGCCAAACGATGCGAAGAGATGGCGGAACGTATTAACCAACTTATAAGACGGCTGAAAGATGATAGGTAAACAAACGAAAGGAACATCGTTCAATGGATGCGTCTGCTATGTCCTTAAAGAAGAAAAGTCCAAGTTGCTGGAGGCATTTGGAGTGGACGGAACACCCGAACAGATGGCGGAGCAATTTGAGTTACAATCGTTGCTCAACGACAAGGTAAAGAATATTGTCGGACACACCTCGCTCAACTTCTCACCCGAAGATAGCGACCGCTTGAAGCATGATGATGCGCTGATGTTGCAAATCGCTCATGACTACATGAAGCTGATGAGGATTCAAAACACGCAATACATCGTTGCCCGGCATATTGACCGCGAACATCCGCATTGCCACATCGTCTTCAATCGGGTGGACAATGACGGCAAGACGATTAGCGACAAGAACGACTTCCGCCGAAATGAGAAGGTCTGTAAAATGCTGACGGCAAAATACCGACTGCACTTTGCAAATGGTAAAGACAATATCAACGAGGAACGCTTGCGTCCTTACGACCGGGCAAAGCACGAAATCTATAAAGCATTGAAAGAAGAACTGCCTAATGCCAAGAGTTGGAACGAACTGAAAGATGCTCTTGCAGACCGGGACATTGATATGAAATTCAAGGTCAGCCGGACGACACGTGAAATACAAGGTGTCAAGTTTGAGTATGGTGGTTTCTCGTTCTCAGGCTCAAAAGTCGGTCGTGAGTTCAGCTACATGAATATTGACAATCGATTGGAAGAGAATGCCTGTGCATCCTTGTTTGAATCAGTCCAACATAAGCCTAAACATGAAGATACAGAGGTGCAGCAAAGCGTTTCTAATTCTGATAATGGAACTGGCATCAGTCTCGGTCTGCTAAACGGCAGTTCATCTTACGATGCCACCGCAGCAGAAGAAGCCGAGTTCAATCGCCTGATGAAGAAGAAAAAGGCTAAACGCAAGCGAGGCTTTCATTTATAATCAATTTATTAACAATTAAAACTTAATCAATTATGTTACACAACGATTTGATTTGTGATTTCAATCTCTACCTGTGTGAGAAGTTCGGCTACAGAAACAGTTGTAGCGTGATGCAAAACGCCAATGGCTTTTGCGTGAACATCCGTGAGCGTGATTTAGACTGCTACATCCGCTTCTGGGAATACAGCAACGGCGTGGGCAATTTTCCCGACTGGAGCATCATCATTGTACGTAGCAACTTCAAGAAGAACCAAGAAGAAAATCTAAAGGGCTTAGCTCGCTTCTTCAAGGAGTACATGCCCCGCTACGGCTACAAGTACCTCTGCACCGAGCGTGATGAATACGGTTATTACCAGACACTCGGGCTGAGGCTCGTCAGGAAAGACCTTTTCGGTCATAATTACGCACTGGCACTGAAAGATTTGAATGTCTGATTCGTGATTTGAATGTAAGGAGGGGGATTTCCCCTCTCCTTCTCCATTTGCACATTTAGCAATATCTTCTGAAGCTGGGTATGATTAAAGAAGTCTTACTCAGTCTTTACAGTGATTTAATACTAGCCAATATGTCGAATTTAGGGATTTAACCAACGGTTAGTGTTAAATATCAACTTTGGTTCATCCAAACCTTTGCGAAGTCGCAAATAATTTATAATTTTGCGACAAAACAAGATGCTATGACAAGCATAGAAGAACGTATCTGGACTGCAATCAAGAAAAAAGGAAGAGGAAGTATCTTTTTCCCTTCAGATTTTACGTCATATGGAGAAGTCAAAGCTGTTGGAAAAAGTCTTGAACGATTAACAGAAAAAGGGAATATCGTCCGTTTGGCAAGAGGGATATATACGTATCCTGAGATTGATACAGTCTTAGGACTTGGCGTATTGATGCCATCGATAGAGCAGATAGCCGAGACTATAGCCCGTAGGGATAAAACACGAATAGTACCAACAGGCATTTATGCCATGAACAAACTGGGTATATCTACACAAGTACCAATGAACGTGGTTTATCTAACAGACGGAGCACCTCGCAAGGTAAGTCTGGGAAATGGTCGGTCAATACAATTCAAATACACAACTCCCAAAAATCTCTCGTTCACCAATCCACTTGCAATGTTAGTCACTTTTGCCCTGAAAGAAATAGGAAAAGATAATGTAACTGACGATATTGCTAGGCAAATTACGAGTGTGCTTCGGAAGGAACAAAAAGAGAATGTGCTGGCAGACGAAGCACTTATGCCTGCATGGATAAGAACCATCACAAGACAAGCGTATGAATAATTACTTCCTACTATCGAAGGAGCAACAGCAAATGGTGCTTACCCAAGCCGCCAACAAGACAGGTCTCCCTGTACAGGCTGTTGAGAAAGATTTGTGGGTAACCGTAGTTTTGCAGGCGGTATTTGCACTGCCCGTAGCAAATCACCTCGTATTCAAGGGTGGCACATCCTTAAGTAAAGTGTGGAAAGTGATACATCGCTTCTCCGAAGACATTGATTTAGCAATAGACCCTTCTATTTGGGGCTTTGAAGGTGACCTAACGAAAAAGCAAATCAAGCGATTGCGTAAGGCGTCATCTATCTTTGTTCGTGACGTACTATGCCAATCACTACAAGAGGCTGTTGCAGAAATAGGTTTGGGGAAATGGCTTCTAGTAGAGGCTGACCCTGATGGCGAGGGGGATGGAACATACCCGGAACCAAGAGTAATACACATCCGTTACAAGTCTCTTTTCGATGATGGCTTGCCTTACTTACCTTCAGAGGTAAAACTGGAAGTAGGTGCCCGCTCTCTACTTGAACCCACAGCAGAAGCCTCGGTGACAAGCATATTGGAAGACACGTTACCAATCAGTACAACCGTTAAACAGATTATGATACCAACAGCCTTGGCTGAAAAAACGTTTCTTGAGAAAGCGTTTTTGTTGCACGAACTGTTCTCGTCTCAATCGTCAAGAGAGGCTAATCGCAAATCACGCCATTTATATGATTTAGCGCAAATGATGAGCACAAACATAGCAACACGGGCTATTGTCAATGATGAACTTTGGAACACAATACATCATCACCGAGAATTGTTCACAAGCATGAACGGTGTGGATTATACACCAGACATTCGTAAACGCATAATCTTAATACCACCCGGTGAAGTTATGGAAAATTGGCGCGATGATTACAAGGATATGCAGTCATCAATGATATACGGAGAAAATCCATCATTTGAAGAATTAATGAAAAAGATGGAAGAACTTGAAAAAGCATTTCAAAACGGATAATTTGATTGGATAGATAAACTCAACAATATGCCAAACATTCAGATAAACTCGCACATATTCACCAATAAAAATGGTAACACGCTGATGCGTGAATTCGAAGGAGTTCTCAGCAACAATCCTTTGATAAAGAACCTTGATGCTATGGTCGGATTCCTCCGGGCATCAGGTTATTTTTCTTTGCGCCCTTTTTTAGACAACATCAATAAGGCTCGTGTTCTTATTGGTATTGATGTGGATAAATATATCGTCGAAGCTGTACGCCAAGGTAAAATGTTTTTTGGTGCAGAGGAAGAAGTTAAGGAGGACTGTCTGCGACAGATTCGTCGTGACATAGAAAGTTCTGGATATAAGAAGGAAATCGAAGACGGTATATTCCAAATGGTGAAAGATTTGTCTGATGGCAAATTGGAACTTCGGGCCCATCCATCCAAGAAAATCCATGCAAAGATGTATGTGCTTTATCCGGATGGATTTAACCAATACACCCAGGGGATGGCCATTACTGGGTCAAGTAACCTTTCCGGCAATGGATTGGGAATAACGGAAGACAAGCAGTATGAGTTTAATGTCAAAATGGCTCAATATGATGATGTAAAGTTTGCCAAAGATGAGTTTGAGGAACTTTGGAAAGAAGCTGATGGCTGTGAAATAACGGCAGAAGAGCTAAAAGTGAATATTGAGCGTACCTATCTCAAAGGCGATGTTTCTCCATACGACCTATACATTAAAATGCTCATGGAGTATTTTTCTGACCGAGTACTGGAAACAGATAGTGACGATCCTTTAGATATGCCTGAGGGATATGCAAAATATGACTATCAAATGGATGCCGTCATTGAAGGCTATCAAAAACTTATCCGATACGATGGCTTCTTTTTGGCTGATGTTGTAGGTCTTGGCAAAACAGTCATTGCGACTATGATTGCTAAAAAGTTCTTGATAGAGAATGGTCGTGACAACACCAAGATGCTTGTGGTTTATCCACCTGCAGTTGAACAAAACTGGAAAGCTACGTTCAAAGATTTTGGCATTGACAAATACGCCAAGTTTATTACTAATGGAAGCCTGAGCAAAGTTCTTGATGAGGATAATTACAACTATTGGAATGCAGATGAATACGACCTCATACTTGTGGACGAGGCTCATAAATTCCGAAGCCACACCACCTCGGCCTTTGAACAGTTGCAGGAAATTTGTAAAATGCCACGTTTAGAAAAAGGGAATATTCCTGGCTACAAAAAGAAAGTGATGCTTATCTCTGCCACCCCCATGAACAATACGCCTGCCGACATTTATAATGAGATTCTGCTATTTCAAGACCCTCGGCATTGCACCATTGATGGCGTGGGGAATCTGACTGCATTCTTTTCTCCGCTTATAAAAGAATTCAAGCGATTAAGAGGCAACTCGGAAGCAGATGTCCGTGACTTTAAAAAACTAGCAGAACGTGTGCGCGACAGAATTATTAAGCCATTAACAGTACGGCGTACCAGAACGGACATTGAGAATGTGCCACGTTACAACAAAGATGTGAACGGATTCCCTAAGGTTGAACGCCCTCTTGAAAGCAGATATGAACTTAACGAGCATTTGGCCGACCTCTTTGAGCAGGCAATGCAAACGCTCGATAAAAAATTGACATACGCCCGTTATCAAGCCATCGCCTATCTCAAACCAGAGGCAGCAAATGGATTATATGACAATGCGGAACTTATCAGCCGTAGCTTGGCTGGCATCCGAAAGAACGGACTTGTAAAACGACTGGAGAGTAGTTTCTACGCCTTCCAAGTATCTCTCGACAACTTCCGTCAAGCCAACCAGAACATGATAGATATGTTCAATAACAACAAGGTTTTTATTGCTCCCGACCTCGACATCAATATGCTATTGGAGTCTGGGTTCACTGAAGAAGAGATAGAAGAAAAATTGAATGCCAAAGCCGAGGATAATCCGAAAAATGCCATCTTCGAAGCAGATGATTTTCGCCCGGAGTTTATAGACATGCTCTACCAAGACCAAGAGATACTTGAGCAAATGGTGACCGACTGGAAAGATATTTCCGATGCCGATGATTCCAAATTTGCTAAGTTCAATGAATTGCTCAAACACGAACTTTTCAAAACCGACCGCAACCCAGATCAAAAGTTAGTTGTCTTCTCTGAATCGGTTGATACTGTAGAATACCTGCAGCGACGCATCAATCGCCCGGATGTACTTGTCATCTCTGCCAAGAACCGTAACCAGCAGTTCAAAACGATCCGTGAGAACTTTGATGCCAACTACAAGAACAAACTGAATGATTATAATATCATCCTTACAACTGATGTGCTGGCCGAAGGTGTCAATCTGCACCGTTCCAATGTAATTGTCAATTATGACACACCGTGGAATTCAACACGTTTGATGCAGCGTATCGGACGTGTCAATCGTATTGGTTCGGTGTCAAAGCATATATATAATTATGTGTTCTATCCATCAAGAGAGGGTAACAGGGAAATAAATCTGAATCAGATAGCAGTCAGCAAGATACAGACCTTCCACAGCACCTTTGGAGAGGATAATCAAATATATTCACAAGAAGAAATACTGGAGCGTAATCTTAGCAAACTATTTGACGAGGCTGTTAAAGAACAGAAGAAGGATTTTAACAAAGAAATTCCTTTCTATGAGGAACTGCGCACCCTCTATCAAACCAACCGCCGTGAATACAACCGCATTACCAAACTGTCGCTTCGTAGTCGTACAGGACGTGAACAAAGAATGGTAGAAGGCGTTACACTGTCTGGTGATACTTTGGTGTTCTTGAAGACAAATTTCCGCAAGGTGTTCTTCTTAGTGTCAGAGAATGCCGAGACTATCTCAGTGCTTGATGCACTCAATTATTTTAAGGCAGCCAAAGACGAGCAACCTGTACCAAGAATAGACTCCCATCATAAGCATGTGGAAATGGCTCTGAGAAAGTTCCGCTCTATGCAGGATGAGGAAATACAGACACAAGAAACATCTGCTGAGGATAGTGGCAATATGGGAGCGCAAGTAAGTACAGCCATCAATCTACTGACTAATTTTATGCGTGAAATTGACGATAACGACCTTTATCTGAAAGTCGCACAACTGAAAGTATTAGCAGAGCGTGGTGTGATTACATACATTGCAAAACGTTTGCAGCGCATACAGAAAGACCTCCGTCGCACAAGTGGCAAAGCCCGCATGACCCATGATGAAGCCCTTGATGAAATCATTGCTATGGCAAAGAAGTATGCGCCGTACTATATGGCAGAAGAATCCAGACTCAATGAGCAAGAGACCGATGCCGAGATTATCCTTTCTGAAAGTTTTCAATAATAACATAGTCCTATGAATTACAAACAAGTCATTGAGTCAAAATACAATCGTGAGGCGTGGCAACAACTCCTTCACGACATTTTTCTGAGTAAGGTAACTTTCTATACTCGTCCGGCCGCAGTACACGTCAGCAGTCGGTTGGCAAAGGAGGCATTTAACCTTGGGCGCATATCGCTTTCCGATGGTGAGTCTATTGCCGTCTATGAAATTGAGTTGAACGATAATGTGAATATTGAGCGTAACCGCCGAGGAATACGCGATATGCTCACCTCAGACTGGCGCAACATGGGATATGCTGGAGCTTTCATGTTCTGTTATCGAAAAAACGAGAGTGTCCTCCGTTTCTCGTATGTCAGTGAGACTTGGGGATTCAACAAGCAGGGTGAGTATGAGAAAATCTCCACCGATACAAAGCGTTACACCTATCTGCTTGGTGAAGGACGTGGTTGCCGTACAGCCATAGAACAGTTTGGTATCCTGAAAAGTAGCAAACAGTCATTGAGCGACATCACTGCGGCATTCTCTGTAGAGGCTCTCACTAAACAGTTCTATAAAGATTTGTTTGAGTGGTATCAATGGGCGGGTGACGAAAACTCTAATGTAACCTTCCCAAATTATGTCGCTACTGAGGATGATGACAAGGATGACTTGGAAAAGAAGATTATCCGAATGATAACCCGCATCATGTTTGTATGGTTTATTAAACAGAAAGACTTGGTGCCCAACCGTATCTTTGATGTGGAATATCTTTCGACGATTTTGAGGGACTTTGACCCATATAGCACTACCGTTGGCAACTACTACAATGCAATCTTGCAGAATCTCTTCTTTGCTACCCTCAATCGTGCAATCAAGGATGAAGACGGAAATACTCGCAAGTTTGCCACTGCCAGTAAACGCGATATAAAAAATCTCTACCGCTATGCCGAGCTGTTCTCTATCAGCGAGGATGAGGTTGTCAACCTATTTGCTGAAGTCCCTTTCTTGAATGGTGGCCTGTTTGAATGTTTGGATAAGACACGTTACATTGACGGCGTTGAGCAATGCTATAATTTCGATGGCTTTAGTCGCAATGATGCACGTTTCTCTGATGGACGTTACAAACATCGCGCAGTAGTCCCCAACAATCTTTTCTTTGAACCTGAGAAGGGCTTGATATCCATTTTGAGCCGCTACAACTTTACAATTGAAGAAAATTCCCCTGAAGAACAACAGGTAGCTCTTGACCCGGAATTGTTAGGTAAAGTGTTTGAGAACCTGCTTGGTGCCTACAATCCCGAGACAAAGGAAACTGCTCGCAATCAAAGCGGTTCGTTCTATACTCCTCGTGAGATAGTCAACTACATGGTTGATGAAAGCCTTATATCTTATCTCGGTGACAATGATTTTGTACGTTCTCTATTTCATCGTGATTTTTCGTTCGACAAATCTATGGTGGACGAATATCGCAAGATTGCGGATAAGCTTAAAGTCGTAAAAGTGCTTGACCCGGCTTGTGGCTCGGGTGCTTTCCCTATGGGATTGCTTAACCGCATGATAGACATTCTCGAACGCATATCACCTGATGAGCATGTCTATGACTTGAAATTGTCAATCATTGAGAACTGTCTCTATGGAAGCGATATACAGAGCATCGCAGCACAAATAACTAAACTGCGTTTCTTTATCTCGTTGATTTGTGACTGCGAGAAGGATGGTTCTAAACCTAACTTTGGCATACCTACACTTCCTAATTTGGAGACCAAGTTCGTTTCAGCCAATTCTCTCATTGCAAAGAAAAAGAAACCTTTGCAGGGAAACTTGTTTGAGAATCCCGAAATAGAGCCAACCAAAAAGGCTTTACATGATATACGTCACAAGCACTTCTCTGCCAAATCAGCATCTGCCAAACACCGTTTAAGGGCAAAAGACCAAGAACTACGTGAGAAACTGGCAAGTCTGCTATCTGATGATGACAACTTTGCACCAGAGGATGCTAAACAGTTGGCCGCATGGAATCCATACGACCAAAATGCCGTCAGTCCGTTCTTTGACCCAGAATGGATGTTCGGAGTTGCCGACGGTTTCGACATCGTAATAGGTAATCCGCCGTATATTCAGCTTCAGAATAACAGTGGTGAGCTGGCTAAATTATATGAACATTGTGGTTTTTCCACTTTTGCCCGTACAGGCGATATTTACTGTTTATTCTATGAGCGTGGATGGCAACTGCTTAAACAGGGGGGACACCTATGTTACATCACATCTAATAAATGGATGCGTGCCGGTTATGGCGAGAAAACCCGCGATTTCTTTGCCACGAAAACTAACCCGATGTTGCTCATTGATTTTGCTGGAGTAAAGATATTTGAGAGCGCAACAGTAGATACTAACATCTTGCTTTTCTCAAAGTCAAACAACCAACATAAGACAGCCTGTGCTGTGACCAATAAGCAGAACAAGGATAGCGTAAAGAATTTGAGCGATTTCGTGCAGCAGCAGGATTGCATCTGCGATTTCTCATCATCTGACAGTTGGGTGATACTCTCTCCTATAGAGCAGAGCATCAAACACAAGATTGAAGCCGTAGGGACACCACTCAAAGATTGGGACATAAATATCTACCGTGGAGTTCTTACTGGCTACAATGATGCTTTCATTATCTCCACTGAAAAAAGAGATGAAATTTTGTCTAACTGCCAAAGCGAAGAGGAACGTATCAAAACAGCAGAACTTATACGACCGATTCTTCGTGGCAGAGATATCAAACGGTATGGGTATGAGTGGGCTAATTTGTGGATTATCAATACCCACAACGGTATCAAAGGAAAGTTACCACGAATTGACGTGAATGAATATCCTGCTATAAAGGCGCATTTAGACCAGTTCTGGGATAAAATTTCTAAGCGTGCAGATAAAGGTGATACACCTTATAATCTACGCAACTGCGCTTATATGGAGGATTTTAATAAGCCAAAAATTATTTGGAAAATCATAGGAAACCGATTAGGCTTTGCATTAGAAAATAAGAAAATGATCTTGAATAACGCATGTTACATATTAACTTGTAGTGACGGAGGATTAGAGTATTTGGAAGCCATGCTTAACTCAAATGCAATTTTGTGGTATAGTTTTGTTACAAACATGAATAAAACCGGAGTTGGCGACATGCAAGTTGGAGCACAAAATATCAATATTCTTCCTATTCCAAAGAATCCACATGAGAAGCAAACATTATGCGAATATGTTAAAGCAATTCACGATAACATTGATCAAGTTATTATGAATAAGATAGAATTTCTTGTTTGTAAAACATTCGGCTTTTCAGAGGCTGAACAGCAATTTTTATCACAATTTGCCAGAGATATTTATCAGTAGAGATTGGGAGGATTTCTTTAAACCAAAATTGTTCTATGCAGATATTACCCAACAACTAAACTTCTGTATATGTAAAGATGTCATGTTTTGTAATAACACGACATACTTTATTGCGTCAGAAAATGAATTGTTACTTGATTATATACAGAAATATCTAAACTCACCATTGATTGACTGGTATTATCGTACTCTATCTGTTCAACTTGGAGAAAAAGCAGTGAGGATGTTTTCCATGTATGTGCTGGAAATTCCTATTCCGCCTATCTCAAAAAGTGACATCTATAAATCATATGGCCTTAGTCCATCAGAAGTTTCATTCATAGAAAATAGAGAGGGTTAGTCCTCTCTATTTTCCATATAATCAATTTCTTGTAATGATAATCCATATATCTGATACACATTCTCTTCAATCTCTTTTTCTTGCTCTTTGGATGGTTTAATGGGATATGAATTTAAATTTTCCAATCCGATTTGTGGTATTGGTAATCTTTCCACGAACATTGGCTTATACTCAAAGTAACCGCCATTTCTTGTTACTCCAAGTGTACGGATGTAATAGTCAGCTATTTTAGAATTGAGAATATGTAATACTGCTATATTTGAGGTAGCTAAAAATGGGCTTGGGGCATTAATAAACATTCCTTCTGGTGCATACGAATATGCCCCTTTTAAGTTTAGATTACCCCACACGATTTTTGGCTTATTAAAATCCTCCCAATAACTGATGCTGTCTTGTGTTTCAAACCACTTATTGTTGGTCTTTTTGCGTGCCTTGATTTTTTCTCCATTGATAGTATGGGTCTTGCCAGTCTGCTCCAATCTTTCCTTACCAAAAGAAAGAAGATATCGCTTTACTGCAGGGTACTCTTCTATGTTGTAATGACGTGACGGAAATGTGGCAATGAGATATAGATTAGCCCACTCATACCCATACCGTTTGATATCTCTGCCACGAAGAATCGGTCGTATAAGTTCCTCCGTTCTTTTTCGCTCATCAGCATCCTTACAGTTGGCGAGGATTTCATTACGTTTCTCTGTGGATATGATGAAGGCATCATTGTACCCTGTCTTAATACCATAGTTGATTTGGATATCCCAATCCTTTAATGGAACACCTACTGCTTCTATCTTACGCTTGATGCTCTGCTCAATAGGTGAAAGAATCACCCAAGAGTCAGAGCCTGTAAAGTCACATTCTACGCCTTGCTGCTGCACGAAATCGCTCAGTTTTGTTCCTCCAAATTTTCTTTGATAAAGCGTGCAAGCGTATTGCGGTCGACCTTACATATTTTCGCAATTTTGCGCTTTGATACACCAATTGCTATCAACTCCTTTATTAGTGTTTCTTTGCCAGAAAGCTTATATTTATTAGGAGCATTCTTTTTCCCTTTCGGTCGGCCAAGAACAACACCCTCGGCTTTCTTTCTTGCCAAGGCTTCTTTAGTTCGCTGGCTAATAAGATTGCGTTCTATCTCCGCAGATAGGCCAAAGGCAAAAGCCAACACTTTGCTTTGAATATCATCCCCAAGACGATAATTATCTTTGATTGTCCACACACGGCACTCTCTGGTCATGCATATATTCAGTATCTCCATAATCATAAAGAGATTTCGCCCAAGACGTGAAAGCTCGGCACAAATGATAAGGTCATCTTTCTGTACTTGTCTGAGCAGTTTTCCCAACTGGCGTTTATCGTATGCCTTAGTACCACTGATGGTTTCCTCAATCCAACCATCAATTTTAATTTTCTCTCGCTCGCAGAAATTATTTATTTCAAAGCGTTGGTTCTCCACTGTTTGCTTGTCACTACTTACCCTAATGTACCCGTAAATCATATTTAGAAATTATTTGATGTTACATATTTGCATCATATTATAAATATAACGAGGCAGCATTATACTCTACTTGTATAGATGATGATAAGGACGGCTTACACATATAAACGTAAAGAGTGAAGTAAATACCTGTTCTTGTGCCCCGCATTTCAGTTTTTCGAAAAATTCGAATAACTGAAATATAAAGCATTCTCCATACGTTTAGTTTACATGTTAAGATTCTAAATATATCAGTCAGCAGTTTTTGTATTCTATCACGGCAAATGACAGAATTGTCAGAATCCGTCACAATCCATCACAATCCGTTAGTACAGCGTGCTTTACAGCACGCTTTTTTAATGCCCTTACTGACGGATTCTAACGGATTCTGCCCCCCATACCAATAACGATCAGAAATATCTTCTGGACACAGAGCTTCTGTCTCTCAGATACAGCATCGAGAGGACAAATGCATGGATGGACTCCTTCCGATCCGTACTCAACCGTTTCGACAAAACGGTCTCCAGCTGGAAAGGGTGGAATCTGTTGGCGTTCCATGTGATATTCCTTAAACATATTAACAATTGCAAAAAGTCAAGATGACTTCAGTTTTATCTTTTCTTGGTATATTTCGATTTGACGATTTCATACGACTGCCGGATGAGGTCGTAGATTTCGCGGTCGGAAACGTCGCTGTTGAGATTGAGCTGGATCCAATGCCGTTCGCTCATGTTCCGATGGCTGCCGACCGATGTGCGGGTCATCTTCAGCTCATCGATTACTTCCGGTTCGGCTTTGACCGTCACGGAAGTAAAATCGTCCATGTCGGTCATGCAAAACATGTGGTCAAGGATGTAGAACACGAGGACGGACTCAAAACGTCTTGCAAATTTGCCGAAAGGTGTCTTTTCGGTCACACCCTCCAAAGATAGACAATATTCTCTCAGTTCCTCGATGTTCATTATTTCACCTCTTTTATTTCGGGATTGATTTCAATAAGATGTGCGATGAATTTATCGCGATTGTTGGGTGAGATTTCCAATGGAGCATAACTTTTCCATACGGTGCGGTCAATGAAACTTATGGATATTTGCAGATGTGACATTCCGGCTGTCGCAAGATAACCGGTTGTCTTCTTTACATCCTTGATATTTGAGATTGGCAACCTCGTGGGTCTGAAAAACTGATATATCACCAAATCTTTATCATCAATCTCATACCAACATCCGAACATCAGCAAAGCGTAGAGTAATGTTGTCAGGCCACTTACGAAAACTACATACCACCATGACATTCCGATAGCGGAAAGCCATATGATGCCGAGGAATACGATTGTAACAAGCCATACCCACCAGTCAATTTTCGATCGGTAAACAGTCTTTCCCATTCTTATCTTAATTCAATATACATGCCCATCAGCCAGTTGATGCCGAACCCAATCAGTATGGCAATCGTGAAACTGGCGAATGTACCTATGAGCACATATTCTGTAATCTTTATGTCTTTGGCTTTGTTAAGCTCACCGAACCGGAAAACCGATTTCGCCGCCAATAAGAATCCTATACCTTCTATATTGTCTGTGAATATGAATGTCAGAATCAATATCCGTTCAAGGTATCCTATCCATTTGCCGGCGTTGGGCAGACCTTGCGATGAAGCATCGGACGGCATCCATTTTTCAAATTCGATAAAGGATTTTATCAAAATCGAAGTGGGTGTAAGCACTGCGATATATGCCGTAGCGATGAGCCAAAAATTAGTTGAGAAAATTCCGTCGGCCATATCCAGCTGCGGCAATCCTGCGAATACTAACCACCACAATCCTGTTATGACACAGAAATGAGCAAGCTGGTCCCATACGAGGCTTATGAGGTCTTTCCTCTTACACATCGATTTGACGTAGTCTATCAGGAAATGGCTGACTCCAATCACGACAGGTATAATCCAGCAACCCCATTGAGCAACGAAAATATATGCCAATACTGCCTGAATCAGGGCATGAAGAACGAGGGCCTTGTATTTCGCTGCGGAATGGTTTGAAAATTTATCGGCACACATCCTGTCGCTCTGAAGAAGAAAATCTCCTGTCAGATGTGCCGCAATAAGTTTGATCAGTATGATTGTGTTCATCCAATCCTTTCTTTTATCAGTTCCTCGAATCTGTTGATATACAAATTCATTAATTCTTCCTTACCTGCTCTCAGAGCCTTGTCTACCATCTGCCTGGTGATTCCGAGTATATTACCGATTTCAGCATGGCTGAGGCCGGTTATCAGACTTTGAAATATTACGCGGCTTTGGCTTTGGGTCCAGCCCGTAATGATGTCATCGGCAAATGCGGTCGAAACTCGCAATTCCTTATTTACCTCTTCCCAAGGCGTTTCTATTGTCAGCCGATACTTGCCTATGGAATCAAGCCCTCTGCCTGAGGCACGGTATGCCTCGCCATCGCTTGTCGCAAGAGTGCCGTTTTCATATTCTACGGTCCCGATACCGATTGCCAGACGTGCATCCCATTGACGGTTATGTTCGGCGAATTTAAAGGAACGAATATGGGACCGTATGGCGAGAGCTGCCTTTAATGAGTCAACCGTTTTTCCGACTCTAATCTGGAAACTGTCGCCGCGAAAAATCTCAAGATCGATTTTTGTCAATGGCAACAGCAATTCTGGCAGTGATTGCAGCATTCGCAACATTGAATCACGCTCCTCCGCAACCATCTTTGTGGAATCCACGATATCGCCGGTTATTATCGCTCCAATTTTCATAATCTGAAATTTTGTGCAAATATAAGCATTAGCATCGAATCTTGCAACTAAATTTGGTTGCATTTCGTTTTTGCAACCCTAAAAAGTTGCGTATATGAGCGGTCATTCAATGACGTGGACTCCCTCCGCCGCCTTTTGGCGGCCGAAATTTTTGGCAAATTGAAGGCGATGGAACATCAAGTTTCTCTTGGGATGCACGTTCTTTCTCAGCCATTGCATTGGCACGAAGCACCTCGTATTCCGATGGCTGATTGGGTTCTTCAATAGAAGGTGGGGCGTCTTCCTTTGGAAGATTAGCCTCTCCTTCGTCTGTCTCGGAAGGCATGGGAGTCGAAACCTCTTCTGATGTATCAGATGTGGTTTCGACTTCAATCATAGGTTCAGGACATTCTTCAACCTCCACAATCTTGCTGCGGTAGCACTCAAATCTCAGAAAGCACTTCTCTATTGCAGGTGAGAGTATTTGATTGAAAGCCATTTGCAGATTGAGGTAGATGGCTCCCATGATGATGGAGCATACCACGAGAACGAGGTAGCTGCTGAACTCATCCCAACCATAATGTAAGGCGGTTTGACGAGCTAAAACTCCAATGATGATGATTGTACCGAAAATCATCAGATGCAATGTAATATGTTCTATCTTTTTCTGTTCCATAGTGATATTTGCTAATCGTTTGCGTGCAAATGTATATCATTTATTTTTAGCAAAATGCGAGGTTTTGCCCGTCAGAGGGCTTCTGACGATATATTACATCAAATGTCGCCACGTTACACTCTTTATAATGAGCGAGTTGTAACTTTCTGGTTTTTCGGTGAAAATAGTTGGCGGAACAGGGCTTGAGGTCTTAAAACAAAGAATATCTGCACTATTTCCGGGCAAATATGCAGATATTCTAATGTAAAAAGTAATACCTTGTCAACAAGACAATGTACTACTCGTTCCATTGTTGAGATATAGCAGAATATTGTGACCTTGCTTACGTGCGACTTTGTTTATCAGCCACTGCCTGAACTCTATGGAATGCCCGGTATCTATCTGATAAGATAAGGCAATAACCATCTCTAAATTATACACATCAGCATTGTAATCGTTCTCTAATTTGATGCACTTGCATACTTCGTACTCTTTCAAGATATTGGTTCTCAATATCCTTTTGATAGCAGCGTGGATAACCCCAGCCGTTGTGTTGAACAGCTCAGCAATCTCCCATGTGGTCATCCATACCTCTCCATCGGAGATATGGATGCCTTGTCCGTTGTTTGTTATGATTCCTCGTTTCATGGTAGTATTTTATTTGAGTGAAATCTTATTGGCAGTCTCTCGCTTCTTGGAATTTACTAAATCAGCATAGATCTGAGTCGTGGTTACGTTCTTGTGCGTCAGCATCTTTGAGACGGTGTAGATGTCTGTGCCCAAGGAGATTTGAATCACGGCATAGCTATGTCGGAATCCGTGGAAGGTGATGGGTTTGGTTATTCCTGCCTTTTTGAGCCAGTTCTTCAGCGGGTAGTTAATCATGCTCCGCTTCAAGCCTTTGAACACCTTACCTGTGCCAGGCGTACCGCATAGTTCGTAGGCTTCGTTGCTGATAGGAAGTGTAGCTTCCGTTTGCGTTTTCTGTGTTCTGATACGCAGACAATAGCCTTGGTCGGGGGCAATGTCAAAGTCCTCCCATTGAAGGTTTTGAATGTCGCTGATACGCAAACCAGTCAGACAAGCAAACAGAGAGGCAGCTTTCAATACGGGGATGTCGCAGGGCGTGGCGGCAAGCTGTTTCACCTCGTCCAGTGTCAGGTACTCTTTCTTCACTTCTTGTGGCTCTATCTTATCAAGATAGTCATTGATATTCTCCCGAAGCCATTTGTCCCGATAGGCAATTTTCAAAAGGCCTCGAAACGTGGAATAGTAGCCGGATGCCGAATTGAGGGATATGGAGCGGCTACTGCGTTTGAGCTGTTTGGCATGAAGTAGATACTCGCGGAACTTTTTGCACAAGTCCACATTCACCTCACCAAACGTGCATTGCCCTTTGACGAAATTATGGAAATGCTGATAGACGAACTGCCATTTCTGGTCTTTGTTACGGCACATCTTCTTGAAGTAGGCGAGAAAGTCGGCCTTCTGTTTGGTCTTATCCAAGAAACCGAACTCTTCATTGATAAGCGACTGTACCCGGATGCAACGGATTGCCTCTGCCTTGTTCAACATATCGTTGTTGAACTCTCGTTCCATCTCGTTCTTCGGATGGGCGTAGATGTAGATGCCGAGGTATTCCCTGCGGCTCATCTGCATGGTTTCGGGGTTGCGGACTGCCGGATAATAATCCAGATACAAGGAGATACGGTTGTTACGAATCGCTCTCTGGCGAACTGTTACTTTTGTACACATGTGTGTCATGCTGTTTGATATTTAGAGTTTTACATTTGTTTGGTGCAAAGGAATAGGGTGATTCAATGGTGGCAACACCCACCGAAGAATAACTTATTCAATCTTTGGAGCGGCAAATAGTTTATCTAACTCTGCCTTGGAAATAAGCGTGTATTTGCCCTTCTTCACCTTCGGGATATTGTGATACGTTGCGTAATGATAGAGTTGGTCACGAGTAAGATTGAACTTCTCCATCGCTTCCGGCACGGTATAATACTTCGGTTCTTCGGGCGCAGCCACGCCTTTGGCAATATCCACATGCTTCTTGGAATAGTACACCATGATGCCCTCCTTCTTTTTGGGAATGGCATTCTTGGAAACGAAACAGTAGACAGCGGCTAAGGTCATGCCGAACTTCTCCTGTATTTCTTGGGGACTGTACCATTCCGTGATGTCGGGGTTCGGTGCTTTCTTGGCAAAGTAAGCATCTATGTGCTTCTTGCTCCAGTAGGTCTTGCCACGATTGAATGTCCGAGGGATATTGTTCTTCTTTGCGATGGCAAATACCCATGACTCTGCCACATTGAATTTCTCTTTGACTTCGGCTGTGGTGTAGAAGTCGGTGATGGGAGTCTTCTCTTTTGTTGGTATATGGAACTCTGTCGGGTGATTGAAAAGCTCATCAATATCCTCTTTCTTCAAAAGATACTTGAAGCCTAACCGGATAACCTTTAGCTCTCCACGCTTAATGTAACCATATACGGTCGGTCGAGTTACACCAAGATAAATTGCGGCTTCCGTGATTGTAAGAAAAGGCTTGTTTTTGATTCTTTCAATCGGCTTTTCCTCAATCTTTTTCTCCACGATTTGATTGTTCGCCTTGATGGCATCGTCACGCTTCCTCTTTTTGTAGAGTGCGTTGGCGCATTGTTTGGAGCAACACGCTGTTGTAGTCTTTTGGGCGATAAACTCTTTACCACACCAAGCGCAAATTCGCTTAATTTTTAGGTTACTGCTCATTTTATTACATCTTTATTTCTCCGTTTTTCTGTCAATTCCCGTAAAATCGTGTAAAATGGCGTAAAGTTTCTCTACTACCTTTCCACGCAATTCGCGAGCCTGTGACAAGCGAGCAACAAATACGGTACAAAAATGAGCTGAGAAAGCCTTATAAACGATGTGTATCGCTTACAAGGCTAAAAAGAAAGGCGCTCAAAATGAACGCCTTAATAATCGTTGATGCTATATGCTAATCGTTAGTAATCACTACTTACTTGCCGATGCACTATCCTTATATCGTTGATAGCGTGCTACTTGAGCTTTTATAATACAGAGTCAGGTTGCATTTCTGATTTTTGAGGATTCTGAGCCTCCCGGCTGACTTCATCCTTAGGAAATGACCTCTCTTTCGTACATCTTGCACAAGTGCAAAGTTAATGATTTTTCGTCAGATAAACGGTTAAAATACGAAAATTTAATTTCAAGTAACTGTAAATTTTCATACCCTCCGATTTGTACCGCGAAAAGTAAGCCGGATAGAAGTTGCAAATCGAGTTACTTTTGTGCTGTAATGTTACTCAAAATCTGCAAATTAGCCAAAGTCGAGCACGCATTTTTTACATTCTTGCGCGGAATGTAGAGAAGATGTGTCCGAGGATGTCGGCAATCAGTCCGAAGGCAAGTGTAATTGACGCTGAAAGGAGGGTTAATTAAGCTCTGTGGTGACTATTTCGCTGGGGACGTTTCCTCATCGAAGATGCGGTTGAGAATCTCATCGAGCCGGGACTTGTCAGTCAGCAGGGTATGGAGCTTTTTCAGGTTCTTTGCGTTGTCGCTCCACGGAATCCAGACCTTCAGATAACCCTTTGGTCCGTATTTTTCGTTGAGGTGCTCGATTGTCCTTTGATAATGTCCGGCTCTGTCGAGTTGAGGATAATTCGCCAGACCATATTGGATGGTGCGCTGGATTATAGTTTCCGGTTCGATGAAGCGGTCAGCTTCGGCAAGTAATAGCCCATAACCGTTGCGAGGCTTTTTCTGATTGGACGCACGGTGATCTTCAACGGCACGTCCCATCGTCACAATCTGCTTTCTTGTGAAATGGGATTTGACAAAAGCATCCGCTTCAAGAATCTTTCGAGAGTCCTTATGATGATTCTCCCTGCCGTTGACAAGTCCGAGGTCATGAAAAGCCGCTATGACATAAACCATATCGGAGTTCATTGAAGGGGTATGTTCGGCAAGTTTCAGACTCTGCTCGATTACCATACGGACATGGTTCTCTTGATGCGCCTTGTCAAAGGCGGCATAGCGGGGAATAATCTCGCGCTCCACATAGTCGATGATTTCGGGAGAAACCGGTTTCAATTTCAATTCGGGAATCTCTCCGCGCTCACGTTTTTCTTTCAGAATCTGACGGCGATGGGCACGTTCCTCGGCCATACATTTTTTGCAGATATGACGCGCATGACCTTTGCCTGAAAATTTCTCGTTGGCGAGATACTGACCGCATTTCCAACAGTAATGACTCATGTCTAATGTTTCTGTTCAAATGTTTCTGTGCGTAATTATCTATATCAGTCTTATCCGGACGATTGTAGCATCATCTTCTACGGCTGTTGCCGAGTTTAACGGCAAACCGACATCATTATGCAGATAATATCCGTCTGTTGCGATGTATATAATATCACCGGAGCTGGTATTAAGTTCCGCGGCTTCAGGACTGGTACGGAATTCTTTTCCGTTTATGCAACGGGAAAGGAAAGAATGATTGCCCTCAATGGCTAAGTGATCTCTCGTCAGCAATTCAACATTCTCTCCTTGGGCATAATATATTCTGACATCTCCAAGCCATGTGTAATAGCAGCGATTATCTGCAAATAAGGTCAAGCCAACAGATGTGCCCATTTTTGAACTGTGCCGTTTGATTTCAGTAGCTATTATGTCATTGGCATATTTCAATCCATTCATGAGAGCTTGTTTAGGTGATTCAGTACTGTAATGCGATTGAATGTAATCTGCGATACTGTGAGCGACTAATTTCGCAGCTTCTGCACCGTGAGACAATCCGCCCATGCCGTCGCAAATGATAATCAGCGACACGCCGGGCACAATCTCTGTGTGCCAGACATAATCCTCGTTTTCCTTGTCTGCTCCGGGCTGTGAGAATATTTCTAACTCAATCATCGCTTATACGTTTATTGAATACGTCTGCTATGGTGTTCAGCACTATTACGACATCATCTGAGGCCAATGTCCTGTGCGTTTCTAGTATCTGTATCACAAGGCGGCTCTCTTCTTCGAGCGACGCTTCCTTTGCCAGAATGTCCCGATAATATATCAGTTGTTCGTTATCGAGAATATCGGCTATATCATGGGCCATCCAGTAAGTTCCTCCGACGATCAGGTCAAAATGCTCAAGCTCATACACTTCCGGGTGTGCGCCTCTACCTTCGTTGGCAAAGTAGTAATTGTCAACAATATACCACATATCTTCGGCATCTTTATTAGTGCCGATATTGCGGTCAAGCCACGCATTGAGCTTTAAAAGGAACAGACCATGGAGCGAGGCTATACTGATTTCAAATTCGTTGTCAACACAAACAGTGATTGCCTCTCTGAGCACCTCGTCAAATCCTTTGACTGACATGGCGATTGTTTCCTCCGGCGGCCAATATATGTTGTCGTCGGCCTTTGCCACCGCGCCGTATGGCACTATGTCCACTTCATAAGCGCCATAGTAAAACCTCTGAGCCTGATGTGTGGATTTCTCGAAGCCGTCATCAATCAGTGCCTTGCAAATTTCATTGTACTTGTTCCAGTCCGGAACGGCAATGGCAATATCAAGATCTCTGGTTTTTCTTCTCGCGGATGTATCGGCAAGAACTTGGAGAATAATATCGCGGGCTGTCGCTCCGATTACAAAGAAATCGTTCCCGATTTTTGAAAACGTGCGATTGAGTTGCCTCAACAAGTCAATCAAAAGAGGATTGTCAATCCTTTCAGAGGAGATATTTAAGCTCATTTTCCTTTATCTTTTGAGCAGCCTCGATGCAACGACCATTTGCCGTATCCATCAAATCTGCGTAAATCAACAGGGCAGGAACGGTTTCTGCATCCGTACATTTCCAAAACTTCTGATATACGGCAATCTCCCCATAGGCGTCAGGTATCACGGCTCCGGTCTTCATCAGAGTGGCGGCAGGTATATCGGTATATACAGTGAACTCTCCTGGAGCTATAAAACCATCATTTAATGCAGCCGCAGGTTCTCCGCCCCAAAGCATACCTTCCGGCAGTTCCAAATGTTTCCAATTTCTGCGCCTTTCCTCATTTCGAAACGCGAAACGGGTCTGAAACAGTTTCGGTTTAAGATTCAGTCCGTAATTTGTAGCCCAAAGCATCAAGAGCCTGTCTGTGTTCGTCAGGAAACGTTTGTTCTTTTCAACGCGAACAAACTGTTGATATATCAGTCCGTCAATAACGTTTTTGACAGTTCCGATTGCAACACCTGTCGCATCCATTATCTCACGGTAAGGCCGTCCGACATTTTGCTTCTCCAGAAGTAGATTGAAAATGACTTTCAAGCCCTTTTCCAAAAAGATGGGATAAGCTTTGGCTGTTGTGTCCTCAACAGGCTTTTCACCTTTATTGGCAAGCATTAAAACTATATACTCGTTTTTCAGCTGGTACTGAATATTGAAATTCCCCGCACAGTCAAGGATGTTGATGTCTGGAATCTTTGCAAGTTCCAGCATTTTAGGCGTTGCATTGACTGTGACGAAAAGTATCCGGGTATCCTTATCTACAGGTCCATAATGTTCCGGGATCTTGTCAATCATCACGCCGAGAGTCAGATTTGGTTCAACGACACAGAGAAACCTCTTACCCATGATGGTAAGATATGGAATCTCTCCATAATAATCAATCGTCGCTTTTTCCCGGTGAAGATTGCTGTTCAAGGCTGCAACGGCCCTATTGAGTATTTCTTGATTGTCCATCTGTTCAATTATATAATCATGTTCAATATCATTGAACAGCGCAAAGTTACTGAACAAATATAACATCGCCAAATTATTTGTTCAAAATTTTCGATTTGTTCAATGCAGTTGAACGCGGTTTCTATTTTGAACATGCTGTACGAAAGACTGAAAGAACAGTATCGCTTTTGTAGTGTGAAACGGAGTTATAACAATGTTTGAAAAGGGATAGTCATAGAAAGTAGATTCTATTTAGATTATACCATAAAGGGTATAATTTATTTTGTAATAGCACTGATTATACCCTATAGGTGATATTCATGCTAAAGCGGCAAGAGGCGAGGCGGTCTGCATTGTTGGCGGCGGTTATGCCGTCAAATGGTGACGGTGCGGAGCACTGACACCTTTTGACCGCATAACGCCTACGGGCAACTACGGAACACTGAGAACCGGCAACGCCTCTGAGGATTAGCAACGGCTTCGCTGATGCCACCTCTGAGACTTATTGCCATTCCTCCGTGTTCTTTTTCGCTGTTGCCAGACAAGGACTTTTACGACCGTCCGGCCACTTGCCCCTTGTTTCAGCAGTCCACGAGCCGAGACAGTGATAATCAGCCTTCCTGCGTTGTCGGATTATCACAGACTCGCCCTGCCGGGACTGGTCAGTTCCATTTTTATAGTTCGATTGAATATAGTTTGTGCTCTTTCAACCAATGGCCATCGGCTAATGCCGGGTGCATGAATGTTCCCTCATAGCTCATGCCGATGCGTTTCATCACATTCTCTGAGGGCGTATTGGGGACGGCTGTGAAAGAGTAAAGTTTATCACAGAAATGCTGCTCGCGGGCATAGTCTAAGCATGCCTTTGCCGCTTCGGTAGCATATCCATTATGCCAAAATTTATCTGAGATACGCCATCCTATTTCCCATCCAGGAGAGAATGGAGCATCGAAAGTAAAGCGATGGAATCCGACATATCCGATAAACTCACCAGTTTCTTTAATTTCAACGGCATATAATCCGAAACTCGTTTCTTCAAATTCAGCTTTGATGCGATCCGCGAAGGCATTTGATTCATCAACAGACAAAGTCGCCGGAAAATATTTCATGACGTTTCTATTGCTGTTCATTTCAGCAAAAGATTCTCTGTCTTCATATTTCCATGAACGCAATATTAGCCGTTCAGTCTCCATGTAGATTTCCATATCACAAAATTACCACTTTTTCACGGGATTTCAGTGCCAATATGCTGTCATTCGTTTTCACCGTCACGGAGACTTAGCTCCAGATTATGCGATACTATCAACTCAGAAAGCCTTGCTTGCTCGGATTCAAGAACGTGCGGAGCAGGGCTATTCTTTTGCCTTTTGGCGGAAAAATCTCCAGACCTACGGCTTGTATTTTTAACCCAAAGGGCGAACAGCCCTTCTTTGCCTCCGCACGCGGCCGTGTCAACGAGCAAGCAAAACTTCGATAGTCGATAGACGCATAAAAAAATGTCGCACGATGAAAACGAACAACAACATATCAAACAGACGAGGCAGAGCATCCATCTCCAGTCTCAACCGCATAAAAAGGGTTCTCCTCTGGGCGGTGGGGATAATCGGGGCAATACTCGGATTGGTGTTGTGGGTGTTTCTCCGACCGATATTCCGAGGCGTGGGCTGGGTTATCAGCCTAATCTCCGCACTGATGATAATCTATTGGCTACTCACTTTATAAAACTCAACTGATATGGCTACACACAAATCAAACAACGCTGCAATCGCAGCAATGCAGCAGATGCTCCAGGAGCGTTGCATCGCAGAACCCTCATTCGCTATCAAGATGGCGAACCCCTCAAAGAGTATGGAGGGAGCCGTGAACTATCTCTGTTCGCAAATCCAGAAGAGCGGGATGTGTTGCGTGGACGATACCACCGTGATGAACATATTGGTCCACTACTTCGATGAGAACGAGATTGAGGACTGCGGAAAGGTCAACTGCAACATCGTGGTATCAAAGCCGGAACTCTCCGAGGAGGACAAGGCAGAACTCAAGGAGCAGGCTATGGAGCAGTACCGAGAGGAGCAACTCCGAGAAATCAGAAGGCAGTCGGCACCGAAGGCTCAACCCAAGCCGACCACCGCACCCAAAGCCGGAGAAGAAATCAATGTTCAACCCAGTCTATTCGACCTCTAAAACCCCAGTAAGATGAAACCGAGAAACAAGAAACAACAGCATATAGTGGAACTGAGTGGGCGACTCCGCCCGCTCACCACCGCCCAAAAGAAGTGGGCATTCAGTCACACCATCGACCATTATGCCTATCGTCTCAAATCGGGCAAGGCGGTATGTATGGACTGCGGACACGAATGGCAGGAGGTAGGCTTCGGCATTTATCGTTGCCCCAACTGCGGAGAGAGGGTCGAGATACGCAACACCAAAGAGCGTGTACGTCGAGACAAATCCTATTTCAACGTAATCACCACAATGGAGGACTATCAGGTAGTGAGAATGTTCCTGATGATAGTTGAGATGCGCAAGGGAATGAAGGCTAACCCCGCCTTACTTGAAATCGGTCAGTATTGGATTGACCGCAAGGGACACGCGACAGTCGTGGGACTTCAGCGGACACTCGGCTACTACGTTGACTCCTTCGCTTTCGGCTCTCCATTGGAGATAAGGGGCGACAACGATGCCTTCCGTCACATCGCAGGGCAATGGGTATGTCCTCGCATCAAGTCAACCGACACCATCAAGCGCAACGGGTTCAAAGGATATTGCCACGCAATGCACCCCGTCACCCTCTTTCAGCAGTTGCTCACCAATCCCAAAGCCGAGACGCTGATGAAATCCGGAGACATCGAAATGCTCCGCTATCTCTGCCAGCATCCCCAGGAGGTTGACAAGTATTGGAGCACCATCAAGGTAGCCAAGCGAGCCGGATATACATTCAAGGCACCGAGTATGTGGTTCGACTACATCAAGATGTTGGAACGTATGGGCAGAGACCTCCATTCCCCGTCATTGGTAGCTCCCAAAGACCTCAAGCACGCCCACGATGATTATGTGGAGAAAGTCAACCGACAGAGAGCGAAAGAACAGAGGGAAGCCAACCGCAAGAAAGCGGAAGCCGACCAAGCCAAGTTCGAGGAACTTAAAGGTCGCTTCATCGGGCTGACGATGACAGACGGAACAATCCGGCTTCACACCCTCGACAGCATAGCCGACTACTATGAAGAAGGCACAAGGCAACACATCTGCGTAGGTTCAGCGGGCTACTATCTCAAAGCCGACACGCTGGTGTTCACCGCCACGATGGGAGGAAAGACCATCGCCACCGTTGAAATCTCGCTGAAGGACTACTCAATAGTTCAATGCCGAGCCTTCGCCAACAAGGTCTGCGAATACACCGAACAGATAGCCGGCATCATCAACGCCAACAAGAAGATGATTGCCGAGAGAAAGAGAGCATAAGTTTCACATGACCACTGCCGTCCAGCGGTGGTCACAATCCTAAAGACTATGACACGAATGACCCAGAACGGAATATCGACAACCCAGCCCGGACAGGAACAGTACGAGACCTTCTACTCCGCCCACAGAGGTCGCAAGGTGACGAGAGTGATGTACGACTACCGCACCCAAGACGGAGACCTTTTTTCGGTAGTCGCTCCAACCATCCGAGAGTGCCGTCTCAAACGAGACGAGTGGCTCGCCAAACGAGAAAAGTAACCCAAGCCATATCAATGAAGAAGGCGGTGAAGCGTTATGCTCCATCGCCTTCAATTTGCCAAAAATTTCGGCCGCCAAAAGGCGGCGAAGGGGTAGCTGTTAAGATCCCATTGGATAACTCAATCCTATCTGTGGCTCTGTAATTGGTAATTGCTCTTCAAGCATTTTAGCAAGTTGTTCCTTCGTTGCTACTGCTCCCACATCATCTGCAATAATAAGATTTGCAATAATCATTTTCTCCTGCTCCTCGTTTGTAAGTTCACTCCATCGCTTACTCTTCATTCTTTCCCAATAATCCCATGCGGATGCCTCAGTTTCATTCTTATAACCTATGCCCAGCGCAACTGCGTACATTCCGAAAATAATGATTCCAATGAAAACAGCTAAGGCAACAATAATTCCAAGAATTAGCAGTATGACAATTATTAACCAGTTCATAATCTGACAGATTTGATGTTGTTTGTACTGTAATTGGTACGCATTGCCAGTGTGATAGCTTCTCCAACCAAAGCGATGTCGCCGAGTAGGTAATGCCGCTTATTGTTCCATTTAACTGTATGCCCTGCAATTTCCGCTGTCCTCAATAAATTATTGCGGAAATCCGTATCAGCGAAATAAGTAGCACACCCAATGGCAAAAGCTGTTCCACTGGGACTGAGATTAAGGATTATAGGGCCGGCATCTATATCCATACCAAGCCAACACGAATGGTCGTGATATTCTCTGATACCGGTAGCCGGAAAGGACTGCCTGAAATGTATCTTTAATTTGTCGTATTGTTCCTTGGCAAATTCCGCATCTATCTGGGTTAGATAATAGCAGTTGAGTGCTGCATAAGAACCTTTTATCGGGGCCTCCATTTGCCTGTTGTCATCAAGGAACGATACAATAAGTCCGGTATTATCATCAACCCATTCAGATTTTGCTCGACATATCCAGTCTTTTACTGTTGAAGAATACTTGCCATTATTGAATCTTGCATAATCTGATAATGCAACCATGGCGACCATCATATCTGGAACATAAATGGGTTCATTAGGATATGTAGGTATATTCAGAATTGGAGATTGCTGGATGCGGCGATTCATTGCCTCACAAACTGAGTCATGAAGCTGTTTATATTTATTATCTCCTCCAATTCTCAGATAGTTACCAATCATCCATGCAAGATGGCTGAGATATGAAACGTGACTTTTATCTCCGTTCAATGATTCGAGAGGGTCTTCATCCCAGCGCAATTGATCATATAGTCGAAGCTCAGGTGACTTGACAATCTGAATAAGACTGTCAATGGTATCGATTGCATCATCTTTAGTTTCTGGATATAGGTCCACCATATTGGATAAAGCCTCCGCCAGCATTGAGCATGAATACAACGCCCATTCTCCCTGAAACTGCAAACCGATACCACCCGGCATCTCGTTAAGCAGTTGTCGAGGCTCAACCATAATCTTCCCGACAAGATAATTCTTTCGTTGGAGCAAATCATCTTTTTCATCATCAATAGAGCCGTTGCCCCAACAAGACCAAGTAACCCACATTACTTTGACAAAGAGTAGCAATAGGATTATGATGAAGAATACTTTATATCGAAGGATGAAGTTAAAATAATTATCTATATTGTATCGCATAATCATGGTAGTTGTCACAGCGCGAGCGAATTTGCGCAGCTGCTTTACTGTTCGGATAGCGCCTTAACAAAGTTGCATAGTTCATCATCTCAAGTTGTGCCTGAGCCGCCTTTTCAGGGTCGGTAAATTCGGCGATAGCCTCACTCATCATAGAATCAACCCTCTTATATGCCCGTTGTGCATAATCATTGTCCTTGAAACCCTCTCTATCCGATGAAGTATGCCATTTCCAATCGCGCCAATCCTCATCTGTTGTATATCCCATATTATAACCATAGGTTGTGAGATACCAACATCTACCGAAGGAATTACGTAACCCAATGGCATAGCGTATTTTTGCATCTGCTTTGCGATTCGGCTCCGCGTCTGAATTAATCATCTTATCCAATTGTGCCATCTCCTGTGCAAATTTCAGTTTGTAATCACTTGAATCGGATATAAAATGTTTTTTGTCGCACTGATATCGGAAAGGATCAAGTTTGAAATATCCTTCTTTAGCTATATTCGTGCGACTCTGATAATCCGCAGATACTTTGGCAAGCCAATAAGATGCTTTTTCATAGTTCATCTCCCGTAGATAAAGAGTGCCTACAATATCATAGATATAGTCTGTATCAATATAGCTGCGCTCGTTCAAGAACTTATCCAATTCTGTTTCAGGTTTGGTAATTCGTTGTGCATATTTGGCTGCATCATTTGCCGTTGAATTATATATAGATTCAAAAAACTGGCTTTGGTAATCGAAATAGTTGAAACCGGACCATTTTTTTCGATATTCATCGAATGGAAGGATTACAGTATAAGACTCTTTATCTTTCGGGTCATCATATCCATAATGATACGCTTCATACATTGGCGCAAGCTGATAAATACGGTTTGAAGCGTAATTTGCCAACTGTAGAGCCAACGTCTGGTTGCAAGCTTGTTTCATTTTAGGGCACACTACTCCCAAAAGGACTTTTCGAGCCACATCTTGCCAATAACATACTCTCCAGTTGAGTTTATTATTGTATTGCCAATTATTGTCGGGATTAAGGTTGACATCTTTCTCCATCTGTTCATCCAGCCATTTCAATTCTCTTTGTAATTTACGTAGATATGCATAGCTGTTGCCTGCATGTTGTGCATCCATAAGGAATCGGAGAGCCTTGATTGATTCTTTCATAAACGGTGTGGCATCGGAATGTTCCGCGCTATTCAGATATTCCACGCTCTTGTTCATATACCCATCAAGGAAATATAAATAGCTCAGAGCATAGTTCCACATTCCTTTCTGATGACAACGTCGGCTCGCTGTTGCTTTTTGTGCAAATCGTTTAAGTTCATTATAAAAGACCGGTTCCGAATCAGCAACCAAAGAATCGCCATCCCAATATGTTTTGACCTCGACAGGGTCATGAAATCCACGGTCTTCCCAGTCCTTATAATTATAAACGAAAGACTCTCTGTTTCTCACATACTCCTGAAGCTTGATACTCAGCAGTGGTGAATTGGGAAAACGATTGAAGATATATTCCAATTCCTGAACCCTCTTATCAGAGTAGTTAGAACTGGATTCCACACCATCCCATGCCTTCATACATATCAATGAACCGATATCCTGACTTCTGGTGAAGAGTTCAATGGCCTTATCGCGATTCCCCCCTCGCAAATACGCTCCGCCTACGTAACTGGCAATCATGTCAGTCACTATATTCTGCGGCATCTTATTTACACGGTCTTCCCAAAGATTGATGCAACTTTTGAAATCCCCTACGGCAAAATTCAGTCGTATCAACTGGAGCGCATAGCGCGAAGCATGACGTTTACCATTGTAATTCTGACAGACTTTCTTCAGCTCTGACAGCCTTCTATGCTCGTCATCTCCATCATACGCATAATACCAGGGATCGTTCATATACTCACGTATTTCTTCAATCTCTTTCGCAACACGGACGTACTCCAAATCTTCGCGATGGCTCGGAGCCGAGAGCCATTTGGCAAACTTATTACCTGAAAGCTTACCTTTTGATAAATCATTAAAATCAGACAGCCTTGCCTCATAAATCACCTTCTCAATATCGCCGAGTGGTATTGATGAGGATGTGATGTTCTGCCAAAGGAGACAGTTCTGCTCCTTCTCGTAGTCCTGAAAACGACATCCTTCCTACCATTGACGCTCCAGCTCCGAAGAACAGCTTCGGAACATCAAAATGTAATTTGGATCATCGGGGAAATATGGGCCGCAAGCATCTGTTCGACCCTTTCCCAAGAGAATAAGGATGCTAATTGTGAGAATATATTTTAGAGATTTCATAGTCAGAATAATGAGATAGTTGAGACTCGTCGAGGTGATATAAAATATTGTTATGCTTTTTGTTTTTCAACTGTTTTTCAATCAGATTCTTTATGTCAAGTATTTCGTTGGCCGTAGGTCTCTCAACTCGAATACGATACTTTTCATAGACTCTATCCCATCCGGTTTCATCTTCAGAAAAGTCAATTTCAGAAGTTGCCTCAAATAAATTGAAGGATATTTGTTTCAAATCCGGATAGGCTGAGAAATCTGTTCTGCGCATGATTCTATAGAAATAGTATTTATCCTCTCCAGGATGGAACACCACACTCCAGCCGTAGGCGGGATACGCCACGTCAAGTGCAAGCGGATATTTGGCCAAGCGATTATCCCTTAGGTATGGTTCAATATCTTTTCTGGAGAATATTGAATTTTCACTTGTCATTTCCATCAAGTTGCCGGTATTATATACCATCAGAACGCCCTTGTCAACTGGAGGTGGTGTTTGCGACAGCTGATGCAAACGGATGGTGCTACTTAAGGTCTGAGTGGAATCCAAACGCTCTTTCATTGCCTCGCAAAGCCGAAAGAACGGTTGGCGTGTTCCTTTTGTCCAGTCGCAGTCTAGCTGAATCTCATTGAATACGATATTATTTTGCTTACAGATGGCAGTGATACGCTTATAAATTTTCTCGGCATACTCTTCTTCCTTTATCTGCATCTTTTCCATGGCTGAAGTGGTGATATAGACTGTGGGAACAATCTCAACGCCGGCAGGAACAGTATCATTGAATCTGATAGTAGCCTCCGGAGTCACATCTTCTCCATTTTTGAGTGGATATGCCCGGTCAACATCAAAAAAACGCATATATATTTTCTTGACACCATGTTCGCGCAAGAACTCTTTCTCGCCATCATTCAGAGAAAAAGTCGTGCGCCAATAATAGATGCTGTTGCTCTCTTCGCTTTTCAGGGATGCTGATCCTGTACATGAAAGGAGAGCAATAAATATCAACAGACTAATTATCAGATAATATTTTTTCATTTATTTTGTCTTGAGAGTAATGAAGTTGGATGCGTATGGTAGTGATGAGGAGTGAAGGTAGTTGGGAGTCTTGTCTGAATGATTCACTCGATAGAAACAGTAGTTCCAACCTTGTCCCATGTCGGTATACAGAGCCTCTTTAACGCCTTGTGAGAGTAGTGCATCAATGAAATTTCCGAAAGTGACGATTCCTTGACTTTCATAAAGTGCCAACTGGCTTTCGGAATCGAGGCATAACGCGCGAAATACATTCCTGTTCCCTAATGGACGAGGGGTCGGTATCTTAGCTCCGTCATGTATCATCATTTCTTGCGCGAATCCCATTCCGCCTTCTTTTGCGGCTTTGTCCAGTGCGGAGGAATAATCCTTGTAGAAGAATCTCGGACCGGACTTGGCAGACCAGGTAAATGCACCGGTATTGCGCGTACAGCGATAACCATTGAATCTGATGCCTCCTGCAACGTGATCGCCGGCTACGTTTGAATGTCCTTTGCTAAATTCAGTCCCGGTAAAGGCTCCCGCAAATGCCAAAACTATGGAATCATTCTCAGGAGAAGGTATTTCTCCGCATACCATATTCATTTTAAGACCGCTCATCTCCGGCTTAAGACAAATCAGGTCGCCGTATTCCGTTTCGATATGAGAAACAGAAAGAATATCTGTATCTGCTTTGGTGAAATCTCTTACGATTGATTCTTTTATATCGGGATGAAATCCACGGGCCACATCAATAAACAGTTTCACACGAGCCAATACCTCACGCCCGCGATTACGCCACCACGAAGTGCGTTTTCCGGGAGTCTCGGCGTTGAAACCGATAGCATCAATTCCCAAATGTTTTGCCTGATACAACGCTCTCTCATTATGATACTTCTGGGAAATGATGATAATCGAGTTCTGGCAATACACATCTCGCATTTTCGCAATGGAGTTGAGTGTCCGGGTGCCATCATAATCAAGAACGATGCGAGCAGAATCAACACCTTGTTTAATCAGCGAATCACGCATTGCCACCGGTTCATCGTAACCGTTCTCAGTATTGCGGTAATCTCCGCCACTGACCACGAGCCAATCAACCTTTCCGGCTTTGTATAATTCCGCACCAGCTTTTATCCGATGGTCAAAATAATAGTTCCTACGTCCATTCCAAGTAGAGATTGGCGATGTCCCCAGTATCATTCCAACATTCCGATGCGGAATACTGTCAACATTATCGTATGTTTTGCCGAAAGCATTCCTTGACACAATTACATCGCACAATGCTATTACAGCAACGAATACGACTATTATGACTAAGATACAGAATATAATTTTACGCTTTTCCATTGACAGCTTGATTGATAAAGGCTGTTATTTTCTGCTGATATATGGCCTGATTATACAGATTTTCAACATAGCATGATGGGAAAGAAGTATAACCGAATTTCGCACCAAGTATTGCGCAGGCAATCGCCCCGTTTGTATCGGCATCACCTCCTTCATTTACCACTGACAGGAGGCCATCTACAAACGATGGAGAATGCCAATAACACCACAATGCAGCCGACAGTGTCCGTAGGGTATAGCCTATGGAATAGGTCTCATCCAAATCGAGCATGGATATGTCTGTACTGTTATAGGCGGCATCTACCCATTCAAGGATTCTGTTGTCGTATCTTTGTGCTATGTCTTTTATCTCACCGTAAGAAAGTTGCCTGTCATGCCATACAAGATTATGAATAATCGAGACAGCAATTACACATGAACCGACACAACGGGAATCATAGTGAGTCAGCTTACAGATTGCCTCGGCTTGTTCAACAACGTTGCTTGGAGCAAGACCAACAACGGAAGTTCTCATTAAAGCCCCGTTCGCCGCACTCTGTTGACGCGATAAGTCCCACCAAAGTTTTGAGCACATCTCCGGTTGTTCGACATAGTCTCCCATACACAATACTTTATATGTGTGGCTGCCAATTCCCATTGGCGATTCGTTGAACCAATCTTTGAAGTTGGAGGCAACACTATGAATATTGAATTTGTCATTCTCGAATCCTTCAAGAATGCACAACATCATGTCTGTGTCATCAGTCCACGCACCTTTCGCCCATCTTCGTCTATGCGCATCTTGAATTATCTGGTCATAATTCTTTAATCCGTCGGGATAACTCTTTAAAACCTCGTCTTTGCTCATAAATTCGGAGCCAAGCCCAAGCGCATCGCCGATTGCCTGTCCATAAAGGCAGCCCAGCATTTTATTTTTAATTGTATTCATCGTAATTAGCTGAATTTAGAAAGGACAATCTTCCGACAGATTTTCTTCTATCGATGTTTCTATAAAATGTCCGTGAGAGAATATCAAATCAGGCTCTTGCTCTTTCGATATTTCAAGGTCGGTAGAAAGCGCTTTCTCCAATTCTTTCTTTTTTTCAAGTATTTCCGGAGCGATGTAAATATCAGTTGCTTCGTATCTATCTATGAAAGGAAGTATACAATCAAGCATCAGACAATATTTCTGGAATGCGTATTCCCTATACGTGTTAATATAAAATCCATCATCAGAATGGAAGAGAAGGGTCTTCCAACTAAACGGCATTTCAAGAATGATATTCGCAATTCTTGAAAACTCTTTGTTTTCATTATAAAGGTACAAACGGAAGTTTTCACTTTGAGCATGATTATCAAACCTATAGAACATATCCATAAACTTATCAGTACGTTCGGCAGCAAAGCCGTTCTTAGTCATACCGACTCTGAAATGCATAACATAGTTGCTATTATCCGTATAGTCAAGACAGATTAAAGCGCAATCAGTATTACGAATAAGCCTGAAGTTTTCTGGTTTAACATCTTTCCAACGTCCTTTCGCAGCTTCTTCCTGGAGAAGTGGAAGCATCTTGCAAAGGTCATAGTATGTTCGGTAAAATTGCCACACCGGTTCTTTTGATAAGAACCAATCTATAGGCTTAATATTATTGGTAACTATATCAAGCATTTTGGACAATACATCATATGCTTGGTTAATAGAGACGGGTATATTTAAACCTCTGTCGCAGTGACAAAGCTCGGCATCTATTTCAAATTGCCATAATTGGAGCATCAGCCACTCAGCATAGGAGCGGAATGAAGCCACGGGCGCATCTAATCCTCCTTCAAACAGATATTCACAACATACCGTTCCAGTTTCTTGATATTTTATTGAAAATGAATGAGTATGTTTGTTCAAATCTGTAAAAGAGACCATGATGCATACATGACCATCATACGTATTATAATCAAGGCTGATACAATCCGGTGCAATATGATGCCAGACATATGCTGATGCATTGGCATCTAACAGTCGGTAAGCATCTCTAAGTTTCAGTGCCTCCATTGAAGCATCATCGGGTATCTCATGCCGGATAAATTTTGGCGAATCTGGATTGGGAGTCATAACCTATTCTTCTGTTGTGCTCGTTGTGAAACCTACGGGACGACGGTTCTTTTGAGACTCCATTTGTTTGGCGTTGATTTGCTGAAAGTTGTTGCGCACCTGCTCTTTTGCATCAAAGAATGAATCGAGGACTGCTTTGACAAAAGGTACATTGTCAGGACAGGCCGGATGAAGCATAATATCGCGACGACTGTGAAAACCTATTATGCCTTCTTCATTAGGTGCAGTCAGTACAACTGTCGGACCGAAATTGAAGTTAGCTGCATTGACTGCCTCTCGTATTTTCGGCATATCCGGATCATCGGCTTTTACACCGGCCCACATCGGATCCCAGACGCGGGCATACATTCCACCGAACTCCATGTGGAAGTTTTCCCCCTGATACTGCACAGACAGTGTACCGTCGTCATTGGCAGAGGGCTGACATCCAATTTCGCTAAGTGTCTTAAACATCAAGCCAAGTGTGTCCGGCTTTTGGGTTTTCTCATTTTGAGTGTCATCTTTCATAGACTCTTCTCTGAATTGTTGTTTTGCTTTTACTTCTCGTCGTTCTCGTCGCCATTCAATGAATCGTTTGATAGCTCCAATAAGTACGAGCCCTCCTATGACGCCAAACAATGTTTCCATATCAATTATTTTGAGTGAGTTATGATAAGTTTTCTGCTATGGTTGTCAATTTCGATTGAACCAAGACGACCGAGTACCGACTGACCTAGCAATAGCGGAGCCTTTTGATTGCGCACGACTGAAGCACGCACATTATTAAGTTTCAGACCTCCAAAATCCACATCGCGAAGATTTACAATCGTTCCTTCGGTTATATCTCCGTTAGCATCGACAAATCGCCCTGAACCGACAAAGTCTTCTCGTTTGAGGTAGCCATTCTTTAACATGAAGTTGGCTTCAACTTGTGATAATGATACAATGCTTGCTCCCGTATCGAAGATGAAAGTCAAAGGCAGCTCGTTGATAGTGCATTTGACCGAAACGCAGCCACCATCGGGAGTAAAGGGTATTTCAACTCTTTCACTCACCTGTGATATGGACGAATCACTTTCGGATGTAGTCAGCGGCTCTTTCTGAAACTCTTCCATAAGTGCCTTGAATCCATCTGTGGCACGAAGTAATTCAAGGTCGTCATCAGCTATCACATGGTGGAATCGACGAAACCCTTTCTCAAAGGCTGTACGCAGATTATCCAACGCCTTATCCAAATCTCCCAGGCGGGAGTAGAAGCAGGCTCCGTCATAATAGTTGCCGCAGTCTGTAGAATCATTGGCAATGACTCTTTCCATATAATCAACGGCCTTTCCCTTTTCACCCAATGCAAGATAAGCGTACATTGCGCATGAAGATGTGCCGGGCACAGTATCCAGCTCTATGACTCTTCTATATGCTTCCATTGCACCCTCTGTCTGCCCTTTGCGCAACAGCATATCTCCTTTGCCTAAATAGGGATATTCAGTTAAAGGCCACTGACAGACATGGGATAATTGGCCGAGGATGT
>OGSD01000552.1_pt1 | contig 38720 bp, 35 predicted proteins | sample 1553571 | NCBI WGS metagenome assembly OGSD01 (sample SAMEA2580072, study PRJEB22360) | human gut metagenome | biome: human gut; feature: human-associated habitat; material: faeces | place: Denmark | collected 2008/2010 | reverse complement strand
GTATATGGATTATGCGATGATTTTTTGTCTATAGTTTTATTGGTGATTAGTATCAAACCATACACCCTATACACCAACCCTACACCGAATATCAAAAGGAGTGATAAATTTTGACCGAGCAGGAGCTTAAAAGACTGAAACGTCAGGCATATGACGGCAGCATAAATCTTGATAATCTCCCCGCTCCCGAATACCGATATTTTGACCGTATCCGCAGACTTTACAAAAGATACAAGTTTGACAAAAATATGCCCAAGGATTTTGCCGAACGCATGAAACGGATAGCGTACTCTGAATATATGCAGGACATTGAAGAGCACAAGAGGTACACTTCGATGTATGCACAGTATCAGTACAACATTAAGCAGGCGGGCACTCTCAGGAGCGAGCTTGTAAAGTCCGACGATATTTACGATATCGCCGACAAGGCAGTAATGATAGTGGGACTGCTCACGGGAGATCTGGGACTGAGGAAGAGAATGAATACAAAATTAAAAGGAGCGACAAACAATGAGGACATACATACCAAAATATCTTGACAAAGAGGTTTACAAGCGTGTGCTTTCCGTGGCACGCAGCTATGAGGATAACAAGCGCCGAATAAAATCCATTGAATTTGACAGGATATACAGCACGCCTGACTGCACTGTGCATGGCAGCGGGATATCCAAGCCCGTTCAGTCGGTAACGGAGCAGATTGAAAAGCATACCGCTCTGCTGCGAAAGAGAATTGCTGCTGTTGACAGAGCGCTTGCGGTATTTCCGGATCACGAACAGCGTTTTATTATGCAGAACGTCTGCGGAAGCTCTCCTATGATATATTGTGATACACTGAACTGTGAGCGCACATGTCAGGCTATACGCCACGATTTTCTAATAACTCTTGCATCCGAGCTTGGAGAAATTCTTTAAATCTGTGCGGGTACGGGGCAATTTTCTGATGTATTATTATATCATGCAAAGAATGCAAAATCGCCTGCTCGGCACCTCACGGCCGTCAGGCGATATTCTTTGCTGATTTTTCTCCATTTTTAGCATTTTTTAAATTAGTTTCCAAATTTTGTTGACAAATGATTATTTTTGTGGTATTATGTAGAAAATATTTTACGTGAGGTGTAACATATATGGCTGATAACAGAAATACTGGCCCCAACCATAATAACAATTCTGCAGGAACTAAAAAGCCTAAATGCTTTGTAATGATGCCGTTTAGCGATCACTTGGAATACGAACAAAATCATTTTTCAAAAGTGTTTAATCAAATAATAAAGCCTGCTATAATGCAAGCTGGCTATGAACCTGTACGGGTAGATCAAAACAAAATTAGTGATCAAATTATTGCAAAAATTATCGAAAATATAGTTGAATGTGATATGGCTATATGTGATTTAAGTACCAATAATCCAAATGTTTTATATGAATTAGGATTACGCCACGCATTTGACAAACCCGTTGTTTTAATAAGAGACAATAAGACTCAAAATATTTTTGATATCCAAGGTATATCTATAATACAGTACAGAAGTGAACGACTTTATGATGAAGTAATTGAAGATGTTAACCAAATATCAAGTGTTATAACTGCCAATAAAAAAGGAAACAGTGGCTATTCAATGATGCAACTTGTTAAGCTTTCATCAAAAGCAGAGTTTAATGCTAATGACGTTGATGCAAACCCATCTAATATAAATACTGCATTACTTCATCAAATAATAAATATGCTTAATTCATCAAATCACATTCGAGATAATATTATTTCAAACGAAGATGTAGATTTACTCATTTTTAAGGCTGATAAAATAATCAGTGATAATGCTGATCTTATTAACAATAATAATGGAAACAAGTCTATCAACCTTAGTGCTATTGACACAGAGTTAATGCGAATGCAAAGATCAATAGAGGACGCTCTTAATTATAATGACACATCAGGCACCCAACGCAAGAAACTCGCCCAAAGGTACTCACAAATAAATGATTTACGTCATTTATATAATTATAACGATATATAATTGTATGGAGCTGTTGCAATGTGAACTGAAACAGCTCCATTTATATATACTCCAAACCAAGCAGGTGGTGACCCGTGAATGAAAAAAATCTAATATCAAATTCCGAACGAACTCCGAGTGAACTCCGAGAAATCACTCAAAAAGGCGGCAAGGCCTCGGGTGAAGCAAGGCGGCGCAAGAAGGATATGAAGCAGAAGATGAAAGCTCTGCTTGAACTCCCCGCTGCTGCCAATGACAGGGAGCAGCTTGAAGCTCTCGGTGTTTCTCCCGATGATATGGACAACGAGATGGTGCTTGTTATGTCTATGTTCCTCAGTGCTGCTCAGGGCGATACAAAGGCGTTTGACAGGGTGATACAGATACTCGGCAAGGATATTGCGCACGAGGAGCTTGCCCTTAAAAAGCGTGAGCTTAAGTTAAAGGAAAAGGCTTCTTCCGAGGGAGACAGTGCGGCGCTTTCCAAGCTTGATGAAGTCCTCGGCAAGATCGAAGGGGGCTTCTGATGTTCACGGATATGCAAAAGGAATATTTCCGGGAGGCTGTGCATCGATGGAACGTCAAGACAGGGGCGACCCGTTCCGGCAAGACGTACATGGACTATTACGCCATTCCCAAGCGCATTCGCAATGTTGCGGGGCGTGAGGGGGCTGTGCTGCTTCTGGGGCACACTCAGGGCACGCTGCTCCGCAACGTCATATATCCCCTGCAGGAGCTGTGGGGCGAGGAGCTGGTGAAACCTATCCGCACGACTGACAACACGGCTATGCTGTTTGGCGAGCGGTGCTATTGCCTCGGTGCCGACAAGAAAACATCGGTGGACAAGATACGAGGTATGTCGGTCAAGTATTGCTATGGCGATGAGGTCGTGACCTGGAGCGAGGCGGTTTTTGATATGCTCAAATCCCGACTTGACAAGCCTTACAGCTGTTTTGACGGCACTTGCAACCCTGAGGGTCGGCAGCACTGGTTCAAGAAATTTCTTGACAGTGATGCGGACATCTACTGTCAGAAATACACCCTTGACGACAACCCCACGCTTGACCCGAATTTCGTCAGGGCACTGAAAACCGAGTATGCAGGCACGGTCTATTACGACCGCTATGTGCTGGGCGATTGGGTCAATGCGGAGGGCGTTATATATCGCCGCTTCAATGACTGCCCCGGGGATTTTATCATAGACGATCTCAACGGTTTTGACTTTGCATTTGCCACTGCGGGCGTTGACTTTGGCGGTGGCACATCGGCTCATGCGTTTAATTGCACGGCGTTTACCCGTGGGCTGGGGCAGATGGTCACGGTACATGATTACCGCAGGAAGGACGCTGCGACACCTGAGCAGCTATATGCTGATTTTGCGGGGTTTATCGCAGAATGCAGGCTCATTCTCAGGGGCGTTCCGCTGGTCAATGTATATTGCGATAGTGCAGAGCAGACACTCATCGAGGGTATGCGCATAGATGCGGCAAGGAGAGGACTGCGTATTGAGATACACAATGCCCGCAAAGGCCCCATAAACGACCGCATACGCTTCTACACGGCGATGATGGGGGCAGGGCGGTACAAGATATTCAAAGGCTGCAAATCCACTATAGATGCGCTGTCGGAGGCTATGTGGGACGACAAAGTTAAAACGGCTGATGTACGCCTTGATGACGGCACAACAAACATTGATAATCTCGATGCGCAGGAGTACAGCACAGAACCGTATATGAACGATATGATGGAAAGGACAATAGGTTTATGATACCCGAAAAACAGCGGTATGAAAATCTTGAAAAGTTCACGCCCGATGTTGCGGGGAAATATGATATACCTGTTATCAGGGCCGATGATGTTGCATTCTCCGACTTCATCGGCTTTAATTATGCCAAAAGCTGCAAGAAATGTGAAGGCAGAGCTGTTCACTTCTTCCTTGATGATTACCAGTTTTTCAGGGTATGGAACAGACCGAGGGATTATATAAACACGCTTTCAAAGTTTGCCTGTGTGCTGTCTCCCGATTTTTCGCTGTACACCGATTTTCCTGTGGCTATGCAGATATACAATCATTACCGTAAACACTGGCTTGGGGCGTATTGGCAGTCGTTGGGGATAAAGGTCATTCCCACAATTTGCTGGAGTGATGATAGCTCCTTTGACTGGTGTTTTGACGGTGAACCTGTGGGCGGCGTTGTTGCTGTTTCATCGGTGGGAACGCAGAACAGCAGGACAGCGAAAGCGGCGTTTCTGAGGGGCTATGAGGCTATGTGCGAACGGCTCAGTCCTTCGGAAATAATTTTTTACGGCTCTGTTCCCGATGAATGCAGAGGGAATATAATTCACATCAAATCTTTTCAGGATAAATTCAGGGAGGCGAAGGTTAATGGGTGGTAGAGGTGGATCAAGCGGAATAGCACTTAGTGCCGCACAGGAAAGAAAATTAGAAGATACAGCGCAGTTTAATGACGCAAAACATTATGGTTTTACCAGAGGAGCAAAGCACGTTGAATATACTGATTCAAATGGCAAAATAAGAAAGTTTGATACCGGCAGACCTACCGGGGGAACATACAGAACAAGTTACAGTGAAGATGTTGCAAACTATGCTAAAATGTCTACTCAAAGCCTTAATGCAGAACTGTCAAAACTGCGTGCTGTTTCTATTGATAATTATCAAAAATTTGCACGTAGTGCGGCAAGCAAGAGTGCGTCACAAGTCGCTGGTTTTGCTTCCGCTGACAGTAAAATCAAAATGATAAATCAGGTTTTAAGGCGAAGAAAGGGGTAACGCAATGGGTGGCAGAGGCGCTTCCAGTGGGGTGAGCGATAAAGGCAAGCCTTACGGAAGTGAATATACAACACTTTTGCTCCATTTGAAACTATGACAAAAGGACGTGTTTATGTTACTATAAATAACAGCGGAGAGCCTAAATATATTACATATCACGATAATAATAACAAACGAGTTAAGCAGATTGATTTATCAGGTTCTCCTCACAAAGTGATAAGACAAGGAAAACCGGTATATTTAAAACCGCCTCACACTCATAAAGGCTATATTCACGGTGAAAATGGTACATCAAAACTTTCAGCCGAAGAAAAGCGCATGGTTGACACAGTGACAAAAATATGGTATAATAAAAAAAGCAAGAAGTAGTTTAAGAAGGAGAATATGCACCAATGCTTTGATAAAATCAAAAATTAAATTCCATGTTAATTTAGCTAAGCAATCAGATGATAAATCATGCTGATAGTTGATTTCAACTGCGCTATTTAGCCTCGATAGAATTTAATTGCATTGGAGTAATGCAAGATGTCGGTGCAAATCCGTCCGCTTGTTACCGTCTGAGAGATCAGGCGGTTTTTTTATGCCTTTTTTAGACAGGGAGTGATGAAAAATGATGATAGAAAAAATGCGGCAGGCGTTTCCGGAGGAAGAATTTCCCGGGGATAACGGCTTTTACAGCGGCTATATGGACAGGTGGCAGGACATTTACGAGGGTCGCCCCAAATGGCGTGAGGTGAAGCGTGCGGGGCTGAACAGGGGCACTGTGCGGCAGATGAATATGCTGAACACGGCAAAGATTTTATGCGACGAGTTTTCTCACAAGTGCTTTGCGGAGCAGGTGGACATATCCTGCGGGTCAAAGGAATATGACGACTTTATCCTTGATTTCCTCTGTCGTGAGGGGTTCTGGAAGAACATTCCACGGCTTCTCTCTTCGGCATTTGCTCAGGGTGGCTGTGTTCTGAGGGAATACATAGAACGGGGCAGGGTGCGGCTCTCGTTTGTTGAGGGGCGGCAGTTCTACCCATTGAAATGGGACAACAGGGACATTACCGAGGGCATTTTCGGCACGGTATCAGCCAAGGGCAAATATTATTACACGTTATTCGAGAAGCATTCCGTCAAGGATGATGATATCCTTGTGGAGTGCTTTTTGTTTCGTTCTTCTGACCCAAATGCTCCGGGTGACAGAGTGCCGCTGTCGGTGCTTTATCCCGATATGGCAGACACGTTCACATATGCTATGGACACTCCCCTGTTTCAGTATTTCAAGACCGATTTTCCAAGCAACATTCCCACGGAGCTGCCTCTCGGCATAAGCTGCTTTGCAAACTGCGAGGACACGCTCAAAGCTCTTGATGTGGCGTTTGACAGCTTTGCCCGTGAGTTTGTTCTCGGAAAGAAGAGGATAATCGTGCCAAGCTCCTGCATTCGTACTGTGGTCAATCCCGAGACAGGAAAGACGGAGCGGTATTTTGATGCTGATGACGAGGTTTATCAGGCGCTGAAATGCGATGAGGACAAGGACCTGAAAATCACCGACAACACTGTGGAGCTGAGAATTTCCGAGCACGTTGACGGCATAAATGCGCTGCTGAATATTCTGTGCTTTCAGGTGGGGCTTTCTCCCGGCTCGCTGTCATTCGACAAGGCGGGAGGAGTTAAGACTGCGACCGAGGTGGTTTCCGAGGAAAACAAGACGGCTGTTACGATACGCTGTCAGAAAAATCTCCTCGTTGAGTTCATTGAGGAAATGTGCAGGGCTGTGCTGAAACTGGCACAGATAACAGGTGAAGTTCCGAACGGTGATCTTGAGGTCACTGTGGCGTTTAAGGACAGCGTTGTTATTGATGACAACACGCTTATCGCAAACAACATCAGTCTTGTAACGGCGGGGCTAAAGTCAAAGATTTCCGCCATTATGGAGGTTATGAAGTGCGATGAAGAGGCGGCAAAGCGGGAGCTTGAGAGGATAAATGCCGAGAGTGCTGTGCTGGGTGTTTCGGACGGTGAGGGCTTTGTAACTTCGGGCGGTGATGCAGGTGACAAGGGAACAGTATGACGAGCTGTCTGCTCCGCTTGTGCGGGTGCTGCTGGATATGGAAGATGATATCCTGCGGGAAATTGCGGCGCAGCTTTCACGGGACGGGGATATTTCCGACACGTCAAAATGGCGGATAAGGCAGCTTGCAAGGGCAGGACGTTTCGACAAGCGGGCGGCGGCTATCATTGCGGGATATTCCGAAGTCGAGGGCGGTCAGGCTATGGACGCTGTTCTGACGGCGGCTGAGACTGAGATAGGATATCTTGACAATGCGGTGCAGGCGGCGAATGCTGCGGGGCTGTCGGAATATTTCTCGGACATTCCTGCGGAGGAATCGGCTCTCGGTGCGGCTAAGGCTTTCCGGAAACAAGCGGCGAGTGACCTTAACCTTGTAAACACGGTTATGCAGTACAAGGCAGGTTCGGCGTATGTAAATGCGGTCAATGCCATTTATCGTGACACTGCCGAGGGCAGACAGGGCGCTCTTGACATTATGGGCAAGGGTGCGGCCAAGGCTGTATCGGGGCAGATGTCCTTGCAGGAAGCAACAAGGAAAACCATACGGGAGCTTGCTCAAAAGGGCATTCCCGCTTTCGTTGACAAGCGTGGGCGTGAATGGTCTCCCGAGGCTTACGTTATGATGGATATGCGGTCAACTCTCGGAAACACTGCGAGGGCGGCGCAGAATGCACGTTGTGATGAATACGGGATAAACCTTATCGAACTAAGCGCACATCTGGGCGCACGTCCCAAATGTGCCATTGACCAAGGAAAAATTTATTCCCGTGACGGCACAAGCGGAGTAACCACAGACGGCGCAGGAAATAAAATACATTTTACGCCTTTTTCTCAGACGAGTTACGGACAGCCTGACGGAATACTCGGTATCAACTGCGGGCACGTTCAATATCCGTTTGTTCCGGGCATAAATTTCCAGCGGTATTTTCCTTATCCGAAAGAGGAAAATGACAGGCGGTATATGCAGTTTCAGCAGCAGAGAGCTATGGAACGGGGCATCAGAGCCGCCAAGCGTGAATGTATGATGCTGCAGGAGGTGGGCGACACTGAGGGCTTGCAGAAGGCTTCTTTACGGCTTCGCAATCAGAGGGAGAAATACAGGGCTTACTGCAAGGAGACGGGGCTTAAGCAGCACAATGACCGCACTCAGGTTTATGGGTATGACAGGAGCAAGAGCAGCAAGACGGTTTGGGCGGAGAGAAAGGCGAAACTTGATTTCGAGCATTCTCAGAAATTCAAGCCACTGAGCTATGACGGACAAACGAGCATAAAAAGAGGCGGCACCAATATTACCCTTAACCATATCAGCACTTCTGTAAATGGTCTTTATCTGTCCCAAAGCAGTCAGATAAACGCAAAGGCTTTACACAGAATTGATACCCAAATAAGCAAATCAATGAAAAAAATGGGCATAAAATCTTCCGACAATTTTCCTCAGATCTACGTTATCACACACGAAGAAATGGCGAAAAATGCAATCGCATCTTACAATCCCATAACCAATGTGCTGTGCATTGATGAGAAATTCGGATATAAAAATATTCTCTCTGTACTGCAGAAAGATGGTGCCTGCCCTGATGATGAACTGAGTACCGTTGTTCACGAACTTTTCCATTGGAAAGATGCTCAGGAATACATTAAGCATCACGGACCTATCACTCGGGATAATTATGATAATTATATACGTCATCTGAATGTTAACAGAAAAAAGTTGCTTGACAAATGCGGCATTAACGAGTATAATGTAAGTGAAATAAGCAAATACGCTAAGGATAGCTACTACAAACACAATTATGATGAAGTATATACAGAATATCAAGTGTTAAAAGCATTAAAGGAGTGATTAAAATGAGATTTCCTATTACAGATGAAATGCGAGAGTTAGAAAAAATTTTCAGACCATATGAGGAAGGCTGTCATCTTGTAGAAAATGCCCCGAAAGAAGCTGTGGAAGCAAGAGACAAGTATTACAAGCTTTTTGAAGAGGAAAGAGCAAAAAATTCTAATATTGATTTACTTTAAAATCACCTTACACAAGTAGGGTGATTTTTTGTTGGAGGAGTGAGAATGTGGAATATATTTCCGAAAGAATAACCAATATTTCAGAGCTTGAAAAAACTCTTGAACTTCTGAATATAAAATCACAACTCATAAAACAAAGCACCTGTATTTCCGACATACAGGCGCTTGCTTCCGATATAGCTTCTCTTTCTGAAAAAGCTGCGGGGTTTGAGTTCAGGATCGAGAAGAGAAAGGTCATTCTATCCGAGTGATTTTTTGAGTATTGATTTCTTCGGGAAAATCTTTCAGCAACGGACATTGCAGATATTCAAGGCATCTGAGCAGTTTATACTCTGTCTCCTGCTTATGCAAGGGAAGCTTGCTGTTCTCAACAATCGGACAGGAAGCCGACTTGAATTTTCCCGTACTTGAATCCATATCATCGGATAAATAATATTTTCCAAGCAAACAAATATCAATTCCCCATTTAGGACAATGTACCGGCTTTGGGATTTCGATATAGCGAACCATTAAACACACCTCCTTCCTTATGCTGATTATATCACGATTGGAATGAGAGGTCAATTAACCGCCCGTAAAGTGCCGCGCTGATATAGCAGTATAATCCAAACTACTATATTAAGACCAAAACAGCGAGCTATGAAAACAAAATACCGATACTTCATTTTGTGTGAAGTATCGGTATTTTTCGTTATATATCAATCCTTATCCGAAAATACTATCCAGCTTTGCTTCCAATGTCCCGTCCTTAGCGAGCGGCAGTGCATCACACTGACGCAGATGATGCTTCTCGATCAGTTCCCCACCGTCAAAGCCAAAAATGAAGTGCAGGGCGATCTGATAGATGATCTCAGTCGGTGCAAGCCCATATACTTGATGCTCAAATATGTTCTGTAATCGCTGTGCTTCGTCAGGAAATGCCTGTTTCATGCCGTCGCTGTTGAACAGCCGCTTCACAATCTCTGCGATATACAGACCTGATTTCATGTACAGATCAGCAAAGGTCTTGCTCGGATCATCGAAACAGCCGGGATTTTCCTGCTCCAGCATATCGACCATCTGCTTCACGATACGCTTGGGCGTGAAAATCTGATTGGTCTTCTGTGGTGGGATGTAGTCGAAAATATCCTCTATATGCGACTCATCAAAGTAATTGCCCAACCGTGTACGCAATGCCAGGAATTCCTTAATGGAATCATCGAATACCACAGGATCAAAAAGCTTTCCGGGGTAGCGCTTTTCCTTGCCTGTATCTGAATCGGTATAAGAACCACCGTCCCGCAGGAAACGAAACTGGTCAAGCGTGATACTGGTCACTTCGTAGAACACTTCATCGGGGATTATCATATCGAAGGTAGACAGCGTGGTCTCCTCATCGCCGTATGCCATAAGGAATGACGGGATCGTCCTTGCAAAGCCACGTAGATGGTCACGGACTGCCTCCTCAATGGTTTCCTTAGTACGCTCACGCTTCTTGGTCTCGACAGTCTTTACGACCTCCTCACACAAAGTTGGTACGGTTTCCTCCAGCACATTGCTGACACGCTCCTTGAAAGCATCGGTCGCCTCCTGCACCAGTGTATCGAACTGTTCATTGACCTCGGCAGCAGTCTGCCCTGTTTCACTCAGATGTGAAAGTGCGTCCTGCCGCTGTGCTTCCAGTGTTTTCTTCTGAATGGAATAATCGCCGTATTCCTGTGTAACAAGCCTGTCCGCTTTCTGTTCAAGTTGCTTTTGGAGCTTTTGTGCATCACGCTTTTTCAGGTCAGCGCCATAGGTATCATTTGTTACCTGCATCACAGGTGCAACAAGCTCTTTGCGGAACACATCTTGCAAATGGGATATCTGCTGATTTTCTGTCGATTCAGGGGTGGCAAGTATCTCCTCGGTCTTGCGTTCCAGCGTTTCGGAAATATCGCTGTAGATCTTATCTCCAAATACGTCCTGTGCCGTGCCGATAACAAATTCGTCCGAAAGCTCCACTTCGCCCTCATCATTGACAGACAGGTCTTCTCTCGTTTCAGGCGATACATCGACCAGATCTCCCTCCGGCGCATTCGGCAGAGAGCTGATAATATCAATGACCTCTGGCGGTGCATTGAAGATATTGGCGATATTCTGAAACAGGAAATTAGACATAAAGCCACGGCGGACGACTTCTAGAGAACGTATCTTTCTCGGAATGGACAGCACTTTCTCTGCATCAAGCTCGATCATCTCGCCATTTTCGTCCTCGCCGATGACCGGGAAGAAATTGAGCAGCTCACGGACATTCTGCTTGCGCTGGTCGCTGTCACCCTTGCCGCCGGAAGTGCCGCTGGACAGGTCATTCGCAAATTCCTCGAAGATGATCAGCGTTCTTGCCGGATCGAAGTCAAATACATAGGCGTTCTTCTTCACATGAAGCGTGCCGTTCTCCTGATAGCGCCACGGGTTCTGACTGCGGAAAGCCGCCTGCATATACAGCGCCGGAGACTTGATATTGGATAGCATCAGCACAGCCGTCCACTCCGGAACGGTGATACCCGTGGTCAACTGTCCGACAGACAGCGTGATCGTCTTATCGTTGTGGTCGATGGCATCACGCACCTTGTCGTATGCCTTTTTAGTCTCCTCTTCCTCGGAGAGTTTGCCGTCACCGGCAGCAAGCACGATCTCATATTCTCCAAAGACTGGGTGCGCCTTGAGCTTCTTTGCCAGAGCCTTTGCACTGTCTACACGATTCAGCAGCCAGAAGGTATGTTTCAGTTTCGCACGGAGTTCAGGCGTGGAGAACGGAAATTTCTCCTGTGAAGTCAGTGCATCAAGGAAACGGTCAACCGACTCCTCATACACAAAATCTCCGTTCGCCTTGACAGAGAAGAACAGATTCAGGTCAAAGGCATACTCCTCTGTCTCGCCCTCGATCTCAACGCCCTGCTGCAACTCCTCACGAATGATCTCGGACATCTGATAGGTGAACAGATTGAGCTGCGGCAGGTTCTCATAAGGATTATTGCGCTCCGCATCATTCCAGCCTGCCTTTGCTTTCTGTTCGTCGGCATACGTCCAGTTATAGATCGCATCGGACGGGAATTTATCATTTGCCAGCGCCTTGAACGGAGTACCCGACAGGTGCAGAGTGTGATTACGCTTGATCTGATGAAACGCCACATCGGTCTTGGAAGTATCAACGCCCTCATGTGCTTCGTCAATGACCAGCAATTCCCACTGCATATTGACAAGCTCTTTCAGCTTGTCATGCTGTCCGCCGAAATACAGGGAGCCTTTCAGATCTTGCAGGCTGACAAATTCGATGCAGTCCGCCAATTCCTGCGTCAGGCTTGCCGTGTATTCCTCACGGGACATGACAAACGGCTTGCCTTTCAGGGCAGAGACCTCACTCACGAAACGGAACCCCGATTCCGTGCCAATAAACTTGACAAAATCCTCATACCACGAATTTGCGATAGCGGGGCGGTTCGTCACGATCAGGATATTGCAGGCATAGTCGCCCTTGGTCGCCTGCAAGCGCTTGCAGAGGTCGTAGGTCGCCAGCGTTTTGCCGAAACGTGGCTTTGCATTCCAGAGAAATTCGCCCTTTTCGTGGCTCATAAAGTAGTCAAAGGTCTGCGAGACCGCCTGCTCCTGCTCGGCACGGAGTTCATAGGCGATTGTCCCGACCTTATCCATAACGCCTTTGGTACGGCGAAATTTTGAGTACAGCGTGAAAGATTCATCGCCGCTGATGCGGAACCACTCAGGCTGTTTCTTTTCGCCGTTCATCGGCGTCATACGCTCAACGCCCTGCTTTTTGAGATAGGCGTGGAAATCACTGTCACGGAAATACGTCCTGCCATCGGCAAAAACAGCAACATCGCTCCATTCGGTGTGGTGCGGGATATGCGCCGTCTGTAACTGCTGACGGATGCGGTCTTCCACATCGTCCTGCTCGGTGTAGCCGATCTTCACCCAGCCGTCATGGTCGGAGATCGTGGGAGTGGTATAGCAATAACAGCGCGGCATAGCTGTTTTAGTCGTCTGAATGCTGATCTTTGCCATTTATTCCATCTCCTTTACATGGGTTTCGATGAATTTGATCTCATCGGGTGTCAAGCCGTATTTTTTGTAGAGCTGTTGGTCTATTTCAGCGATGGGTTTGCTCCAGTCGATGTCGCTGTTTGGGGTGAAGTCTTGGAGAGGGACGTATTTCCATGTCGGTTTTGCATTATTCTGTGTAACTTTCAATATACCCAACATAGTTCTTGCAAATTTGGTTTTCACATATTTCAGTGTAGCCTCAGCTTCATCTCTTGAATCTGTTTCACCTATAGAAATAAATGTTTCGGTGAATCCACATAATGGACTACCGCACAATGGAGTACTCAATACCTCACCTAATGTTCCGCTACCATTTGCCTTGGGAATCATTACTTTATACTTGAACAGATTAGGCACTTCTTTCACATAGTCTCGTCTAAACCACTTATAATATCTTTCGCCTTTCAGTAAACCAAATATCTGAACATACTCATGTCCATCATCAGGCTTTACATCTGTAAATAGTGCGGACATTCTTTCAAAAGCACTTGGTGCAATACGAGCATCTGCGGTTTTAGCTAATTCGTCAGGCTGTTCATCATAAGCAAGTTTGGAATATCGGTATAATCCTCTGTTAGTAATAACATCACTTAAACTGTTCTCGTTAAAAGCTTCAACCTTCCTTTTGATTTCATTGAGTTCGGAATATGCAGTAAATGCTTTGATAGCACCATAGTTTCGAGTAATATCATGATATGTAATAGCGACACCGCCTTTAATGTCAGTATTGCTAAATATCTTATCACTTTTAGGTTCGTAGAACAATACTTTAAAATGCTCATCGTTAAGCATAGCTTCATTCCATTCTTTTGGTGTTGCACCTGCATTAAACAAAAACCTTGCCGGAGTGATTAGTTCTACTTTATTTGCAACTTGCATTGATGCTTGATAAAATAAATGATATAACGGAGTATCGCTTTCATTTGCTCCCACAGAGTCCTGTTGATACGGCGGATTTCCAATTACATAATCAAATTTCATGCCTTTTCCTCTTTTCTTTAGACTTTTGAACAGCTTGGAATTATCTGCTCTCCAATCATATATTTTACAATAAACCGTTTTATCTTCGATAAGTTCTTCGTTTCCAAACAAAGACAACTGTACATTGTCATCATGGGGTATACCATATGGCAGTGTATCGTTCATGCCGTCCATTTGCCAAAAGTTCCAACAGATAACATTCAGAAACTTCGCCAACTCTTTTTGCGTTGCCTGCCTGTCCCACTTTGCTTCGATATAGTCCGCCAGCGTATACAGCAGATTCATGCGGGCGATCAGCAGGTTGTCCCCCTGATACTCATAGCCGTAAACGCTCTGAAATGCCCGAAACGCCCACTTGAACCACTCGGCTTCATCGGCGGCGTTCTCGTTTACAATACGCAGCTTGCGGTCAAGAATGCCGATGCGCCGCTCGATTGGAATGATCTCACCTGTCGATGTGTCGTAGCGTGATACGATGTAGGGCGCTTCTCCGCAGGTGATCTCCAGCCGACGGGAATCCACATACTGCTTCCAGTCTTTGCCCTCCGGGAATGTGACCGGATCGGTGCTGACCGTCCACTCCTGCCCCTCCTGATGATTGAATACATCGGCTCGACCGAACCACTCCGCATCACAGTGATTGTTCATCTGATTGACGATCCACGCAGGCGTGAAGACCTCAGCACGTTTTCGGGTGCGCTCCGTCTGCTCCGCTGCCGCCTTGTATACTCTCGGTTGAATGTCACAGGAATCAAACCCCAGCAGCACACCCTCGGTCATTTGCGAATTATCTCTATATTCTGCACCGTAATCAGTGTAGCTGTCCGATGCAAACATGATGTTTTTCCTTGTGGTCTTATCCTGCAGCAACCGCCCTACAAGCCCTCTGATCGGATAAGCATCCAGTTTTATCAGTTCTTCCAAAGGAACACTCCTCACTTGGCTAAACCGGGAGTTATGCCTGCATACCTGATAAATGCGGTGTTATACTATGTAAAGTATCGTGTGTAGTGAGAGGTTTCTCAAAATAGATACATTCAGGATAGCACTCACAAAACAGCGTAAAATCGTCACTATTCAATTTTCAAGATACTGTTCTGACAACGATTTACAACTGCATACACATATTCATGAGCCTGCGTTCATAGGTGCGGTCAGGGTGGATATATCTGTTGAGTGTCAGGGTAACGCTGCTGTGACCAAGGACGGCAGACAGTGCTTTGACGTTGAAACCCTTCTCTGCGGAATTGGTCGCAAATGTGTGGCGGAGCTTGTGATAATTGTGGTTTTCTACCTCCGCTGATTGCAGTATCTTCTTGTAGCGGTACTGCATCGTGCGGGGTTCAACGGGCTTGTCTGCACCCGATAAGATGAAATAATCGGCTTTATCACGGAACATTTCAAAATACTTCATGAGCATATCGGGGATGGCAATCTCTCTGAATGATGTTGCGGACTTCGGAGCGGAGATAACGATCTTTGTTTTCCTGTTGCCATTAGCGGAAGTGATACGCTGAACAGTCCTGCGGATACGCAGTACCTTGTGCTGAAAATCGACATCTTCCCATTTCAGACCGCAAAGCTCACCGATACGCAAACCCATAAAAAGCGACAGCAGGATACCAAAAGCAGTCAGCGACATATTGGCTTTCAGATAGGAAACGAGCTTTTTCTGCTCTGCATCGCTGATCTTCTCAACCTGCTTTCTTTCAGCTTGGGGTAGAACGACATTTTTCAGCGATAACCTGAACCCATATTCCTCCTGTGCATATTTCAGCATCGTCTTGAAAACGGTAAATATATCACTCACATAGCTTGCAGATAATCCGTCTGCGAGCTTTTTGTTTATAAATGCGTTTATCCTGCCTGCGGTCAGGTCGGCACAGGGTATATCTCCGAATTCGGGGAGAATGTGCTTTTCAAACTTGTTCCGGTAGTTGGCAAGCGTAGATTCCTTGACACGGTTCACCACGGCATTCAGCCATTCCCGATACACCTTGCTGACTGTGATATATCTGCCCGAAAGATAGCGTGTGGCTATCTCACGTCCTATAAGCACCTTGCTCTCGGCTTCTTCGTAGGTCTTGCCATAAACATAATGATATTGTGCTTTGCCGTTATCGGCGTATTCAGCGATGAACTTCCCGACATACCGCCCGTCTTTACGCTTTGTAATAGTTATACCTGTTTTCTCCATTCAGTAGCCCTCCAACGCTCTCAGAATAGCAATCTGCACATCTGCATTGCCCTTGTTGTATACAAACCGCTGATTTTCAGCATTATACTTGAAATTTTAAGTGAAATCTTGTATAATTTCAATAAGGGGTAGTATGCCATCTGCCATTGAATTATTGCGGATTTCGTAAAAGTATCTATTTTGAGAAATCGGCTTTTCTGTATTATATACGGTTACTGCGCTGAGGTCATGTAGTATGCGCGCCGGTATTGCGCTATTTGTGCGCTGATTGTGTGAAAGTACTCTTGCTTATAACAACAAAAGTCGTATCCAACGAACTGTGCTGGATACGACTTTGGTATTGTTATAGAAGTCTGAATATGCTCAGGCTACATTTTTCATATAGGGATCTACGAGTGTTTGGTGTTCTCCAAGTTCTATACCAAGAGCTGAAGCCTGTGCGATTTTCTCGGCGGAAGGGTGCCAACCATCAGGAAGGTTACGTATAAATCCTTCAACTCCAAAGGGAACACCATTGTTTAGCGTTTTGCTGACGGTGATTGCTTCCGTCTCAACAGTAGTGATCACTTCGGTTGTTGTCTCGATCATCGAGGGATCAGCAATAGGAGGAACTTTACTTGCGAGCTTCTTGCCTCCTTTAACAAGTGCTATAAGTGCATCCTTGTTCTTAAAAATAAGAACACCTACACCAACGGCAACTACAACTCCACCAATGATGAGAACCTTTTTCTTATTACGTTCCCACCAGGTGGTCTCGGTCTTATTCTGTTCGTTCATAGTGACTCCTCCTTTAGATTTAAGCAACAGCAATAACTGTTACCAGTGTTCGAGCGTGTCCCTTGTTACCCATAAAGAGAAAAGCGAACCCGTTCATTATCCTGACTTGCGACGAACTATAAAGGTGAGTGATATGCTTTATGTACCACTCGTACTCGGCATCGGTCATGTTTTCTTCACTCCTTCCTTCATACCGTGCCGTTTTGACCATATGCTGCCAGCTTTTAAAGCCGTCATAGTTCTTGACTCGTTCTTCGAGCCGCTGCATAGCGTGATGCGTGATCTCGATAGATTTTCGTTGTGGATAGTTCAGCATTTCTATCACTCCCTTCATGTTGTGAGCTTATTATATCATTTCTAACAGAGAACGCCAATCAGATTTGGGACTAACAAGTCCCATAGTCAACAACTCTGCTAAATCAAACGTTTTGTGAGTCATTAGAAAAGTACCTACTTCCTCTATGGTACTTAATCCAATCGTAAATCCTGCACAGAGATCATCAACAGACAGTTCTACCTGCATATCACCAGGAAGCGAGAATGATACTTTATCTAAAACGGTACCGTCGATTTCTCCATATTCAGGATCGTAACTGCATTGGAGAGCTTCTTCGACCTTATAATATGACAGCACATCGAGTTCATTATCATATATTTCTTTAAGATTACGAATATGCGCCTGCCCTGATATTAGCTTATCTATAAGAGAATTGATCTTATCCTGCGCATTTCGGTAAGCCCTGATCCGAAGTCGTATTATCTCCTTTCTGTCCGTACTTACCGAAGCAATTGCGTTTTCAATTTGTTCTATAGAAGAATAATGTTCATCATATTTGTCGGATATTTTTCCAAACAGGTCGAGATATTCTTGTTCGGAAAGATAATACCTCATAAATCGGCTTTTGTGTGACACATAGAGTGTATACTCACCATTAACATAGTCCATGAGATAGTATTCACCCAGTTCAGGAACAGTGTAGTTGTAAGTTTCATAGAATACATGAAGTTCGTTTTTTATTACTTTGGCTGAAATACGCTCATGATAGTTACGGGTATCATTCAGCGGTTCTGCAATTCTTTTTTTCTCAGCCATTGCCCTCCGTTGCAGCTCTATAAAGCAGTTTTTAAATATACCTGAATTTTCAGGACTGTCGTATTTATGATACCACTCACCCCTCATAGGATGTTCAGTACATGACAAGAAGCCATCAGGCTCTGCACATAATTCATATCTTTTTCTGCCATTATCGTCAAGCCACATGAGAGCATAGATTCTGCATAATCCTTTATAAGCAGTATCAAGAGAATCATAAGGATCGCCGTATATAAGCTCATCAGTTCGGCATTCTACCCTTTTCTTTACAATAGTGAACGGAGCGGTAGACTTTTTGCTTGTATTTCCGTCCCTGTGTTCAATAATATCAAAATAAGTACCTGTATTGTAGAATAAGTATTCATTTAATTCGTCAAAAGAAAGTGGAGGATCAACGGTCTCACGATTATTATTGATTAACTCCATAATTATTTTATCTCTTTTGTTTGCTTCATCAAAATAAGGCATACCATACTTTGATAATGCAATGTTTATTTCATCTATACTCATATGTACCATCATGCACATAGCAATCACACAGTCTCTTTTTTTGGTTGCTTTATCTCCATTTGCAATATATTTAGGCATTAGAGTAAGAGAAATGCCTAACTGGGTTGCAATGTCATCCTGTGATAAATTACAGCTGTTGTTATCATTAAATTCTTTTAGTTTGCTTCTGAAAAACTTAGAGAAAGAGAGTGGATTATCCGTATAATTATTTTCTTTTTCAAAAATAAGGTGTTGTGCCTTTGGGTTCATATACATACCTCCAATGCGATTTTTGAGCGACTTTTGCTGTATATATAATACCACAATCACCATGTTATAGTCAATCAGTTTTAGGACTTACAAGTCCTAAAACTGATTATATCAAAACTCATGCATAATCAAAAGTATAGCAAGAGCGAGCTGCCATAATGACAACTCGCTCTCTTGCTTATTCATCTTCGTCACTACATTCATCAAGTCCGTGAAGGAGTTGAATATAAACGCACTCCGTTCGTTTGAGAGCATACCGCCCGTTTCCGTCAGAAAAGCTGTCCCAATTCAGCATCGACCTTGACTGCAAATCTGTTCTGGAAGTGCAGTTCCTCAACGATAATAACAGCGGTGTTATCGGGAGTGTTCCTGAGCGAGCCAACAAATGTAATAATACCACCTTTTGAGTAGAGGAAACTTACTGATTTAGCGTTGTCATCAAATGCAAGGCAGGTAAACGTGTCTGTCTCGATGGAATCAACGCCCATATGCCTTGGTTGATCAACTGCGATGCTGAATTTGCAGTAGCTGTAATTATCCTCGGTTATAACGGTCAGATCGGTGGTGATACGTCCTGTCATCATTATTTTGTTCAGCATAGTCTACTACTCCTTTCAGTCCACGTCACTGCACTCGTCAAGCCCGTGCAGGAGCTGTATGTATATGCACTCTGCTCGGTCGTGTTCCTCACCGTCGGTGGACATCATAAGTTCAAGGAAATATGCCTTTGCTTCTTCATAGTCAGTCCAGACCTCACGTTTACCGTTGCAGAAAGTCGTGACCTTGCGTGATTTAGGCATTGCCAATTCAGGTGTTTTCAACATAATCTTTACCTCCAGAAGTTTTATTGTGAATCCATTATATCCGATAAAACTACCTGAGTCCAGTTCTGTGGAATGATTGTAGTAATTCTTGTGAAAAGCGCAGCAAAAAGTTGATTTTGCCCGGTACATTGCGCTATGACTCTGATTGACTTTTTAGGTGGTATGTGCTATGATAGAATGAAACAGGAGGAGGCGATAATTATGTCAGTCTTGAAATTCAAATGTAGGTGCTGTAACAGCTATCACGATATAAAACGAACTGTTCCTACAGGGTTCTCGGGTTGGAGTTATCTTGGTATGGAATGGTCTGACTTCACTGATGAAGTTCCGCCTTTGACGCAGGAGCGATGGCGTATCACCGAAGAAGTTAAAAAGATAGGGAGCAATAATATACCTAATGTCGGTGGTGTACGCACGGTAAGAGTGATGCTGCCCTTTGAGGAAGAGATCGGCAGCGAGTTCTACATGGACTATATGCCTGTATCTGCTTATATTGACAGTTTTGAAACAGCAGATCAGTTTGAAAATTCGGCTATCGTAAAATGCAGGTTTACTGAAATAATATCTGCTGATGATTACAATGCGTGGATAAAAGTCAAAGTGCTTGATGTTATAATGTTCCCACAGCTGGCAGAAGCATTTCCCGCATACAAAACAGAGGAGTCTTTGGAAGATTTCGGGACTATATGCAGCTGTAATGATATTGATGCAGACGATGCGCCGTGGAAACTTATTTCATGGGATGCTCAGGGAGATGTTTACGAGGGCAAAGTTATATTTACAGACGCAGGCGGTATAGCCCATATTGTTTGGCTGAACATTGAAGATTTCTTCACTCACATATCTTATTTCGGCAATATCATCAAGACATGATAAATTGTAATAATTGTATACATAGTGACAGGACAAGGTGTTTATCCATGTCCTGTATTTTTATAATTCTCTGTTGCAGATTTCCGCATACACATCTTCGGGTATCATCGGCGAGCATATCTCCGCAAGCAATTTTTCATCTATTTCGCCTGTCTCAGCATACTGCCTTCCCACCTTCTTCACAAGTGCCAGTCTCGGCACTGTTACCTCAGCAGCTTGGGGAGCATTGAACATAGGACTTTCGGGTACGGTAATGATAGTGTGGTTATTCGGAAACATCAGCTTGAATTGCATGACCGCAGGCTCGAAATTCTGCTTGCTGTTCGGAAATCCGCAGCCGCAGATCATCATGTATCTAAGGTGCGAAAAATCCGCCTGTCCGACGTGAACATACCTGTCGCCCTGCTTCTTCATCGCCATACTTGAAAGCGGCATCGTGCGGTCAGCAAAAGCCTTCATCGGTGCAGGCATTCCGTAGCAGTAAAGTGGGTAGCTGAACAGCAGAAGATCGTTCTTCAGAATTTCGCTGAGAAGCTCCTTCATATCGTAATTATGGATACACTCTCCGCCGTTGCGCTTGCAAGTGAAACAACCCGTGCAATATTCGATATGCTTGTCGATAATATTGACGATGTGGACTTCCTGCGGAGCGGCTTCTTTCATGCCGTCAAGGAACGCTCGTGTGATGTGCATCGTGTCACTTTTTTCACGCTTGGGACTGCCGTTAAGAACAAGTATTTTCATAGTGTATTTTCTCCTTCCGCTTCTCAGTTTTATGCTGATATTTTTATTATAAACCCGTGCGGAAGTCACGTCAATCCACGCTCCGCAGAGTGGATTATTTCGATGATTTTTTCTCTGTTCAGGTTTTGGAGAATGGTGGCTGTCACCAGAACTTCCAGCACATTGTATTCACAGTTCTTGTGTACACAATGTGCAGAGCTTGCTGGGTATGAATCTGAGCTCTTATTTTTGTTTTCTTCTGAGCTGTTTAGCTCGGTCATTTTTTCCTTTTTGATGTTCGGGGTCCAAGGGGTGGAACCCTCTGGCAAGCTGAGTATCGGAGAATTCAAATCTGAAAATTTGTAATGCGGAGATACCGAGCTTGCTGGGATTGATTATGCCCCTTTGGGGCTTCTCTGTATCCGAGCCATCAGGCTCGGTATTCTTGCTCACTTGTGGTCAATAATTTTGCATCAGATCTTCATCTATTATCGGTCGGGGTCATAGGGGGAGCACCCTGTCAAGCTATGTATCACAGCATTCAAATTTGAAATTTGTAGTGCAGGGATGCCGTGCTTGCTACTCTTGATTAAATCATTTTTTGAAATTTGAAATACTCTGGACAATGAACATAACGTATAGATATTATTATTGACTTAATCAACAATATGGTGTATACTTAGTATTGGTGGATAAAACTATTATTCGTGGAGGGATACTATGGATAGATTAGCATTGGTAATTGGAAATTCAGATTACTTACATGTTCAAAAACTGAATAATCCAAAAAATGATGCTAATGATATTGAAAGCGTTTTGAAGAATCTTGGTTTCGATGTTATAAAAATGTTGGATGCAGAATTAAGTGATATTCAGAAAGCAGTTAATGATTTCTTGCAGCGTTTAGATGAGTATGCAACTGGACTATTATTCTACGCTGGACACGGTATGCAAATTGATGGAAAGAACTATATAGTTCCTACTGACTGTCAAGTTTGTGATAAAGGTAAAACAACAGTATCGTGCTATTGTTTAAACACTTTCTTTGATGGCGCTTCAGCATATAAAGGAAAAACCATCATCTGTATTTTAGATGCCTGTCGAAATAATCCATTTACAGCATCAAGAGGAATAGGAATAGGCTTTACTCAATTTGATAATCAACCTAAAGGTACTATAATTGCGTATTCAACAAGTGCAGATTGTACAGCTTTTGATGGTCAGAATAGTAATGGATTATATACTCAGGTTCTAAAAGATGCTCTTCTGATACCTAACCTTAAAATAGAAGAGATGTTTAAATTTGTTCGTAACAAAGTATCAGATATATCGATAAATCAATATGGTAGCGAACAGATTTCTTGGGAATATTCTTCTCTTGTTGGTGATTTTTATTTCTCCGTCACTCCCCAACCCGTTAATACTAAAGTTTCCGATGAAGCTATATATGAATATATATCAGAGCGTTATTCTTATTATGAAAGTGAAATAGACAACATTAACGATATTGAATGCTTACCTTATATTGATGCTTACAAAAAATATCAAATTCCTATTATAAAGCTATTACGTGCATATTCAAGGATCGATTATCCTAAAAAAGGGTTTCAATTCTCAGATGCTACCATTGATCAGCTAAATTACAGCTATTTGACATCTTGGGGATTTATGCAGAAATATGGAAGATGGTATTACAAGGACACATATATTGAAATGGGTGATTTATTGCCGTTACCAGACGATATGAAGCCAAAAGATCCTATAGAAGGCATGGAATATGAGATTACTGCTTCAATGGAAGCAGTAATGGTTCAAGGAAAGCTTAGATTCAAGATTATATCAAATATCCCCGAAGGGACTCCCTTGATTTTATCTCTTGAAGGCAAAAAATACAAAGCTCAAAACAAAATAGTTGTTAATTCTTCTGAAACTGTTAGTGATTGGTTTAGCGATAAGGGTAACTCTATAAAAAATGGCTTTTATATTATTCAGGTTACTTGTCCGATTGACAGAATACTCCCAACTGAAATTCAAAAAGTATTTGGAGAACGCAGCAGAAATATATATGGTCGATATGTAAAATATGATCCTATTAGCGGAAATACAATTCGATTTTCATATGGTATTGTGCTTGATAGATCAAAAGTCACACTTATAGATATGCAGCAGAAAATATCAGAGTTATAATCCTAAGTAGTCCTATACAAAACACTTGCTATTATTCAAATTTTTATAAATCACGCAACGGTGTTGCTAATCAAAAAATATAAATAAGCTGTGAAGTTCGCTACTTCACAGCTTTTTTTAGTATTTCCAGTGCAAATTACACCGGGGAAAACTGAAATTAATTTCAAAGTTCGTGCGCATTGAATCTGGACAATCGCCTTCATTGCGCGCTATAATATTCATAGTCGCAAAATACTCGGTCGGTCGAAAGGAAGAAATACTGACCTTGCGGCTGCGTAGAGGGTAAGAGAAAGAAAGCGATGCCCTCACCAATGCGTAGAGAGATAAAGGCAAAGGGAAAATCGCTATGAACAAAGACAACAATGTGTCCGAGTACAAGATTGGACGAACATCTTACATCGTTAAGTTAGTATTCACCCCTGCTTCAAAGGAACGTCTTACGGATATTTTGCAAAGGCTCATAGACCGTGAGTGTGAGGAAATGCTCGGTGAATCCGGACAAGAACCTGAGAAGCAGGCTGTGTAAAATCGTCATTTCAGCGCATTGCCAATGACGGTATATTGCGCTATAATGATAACATAGCTCGCTTTATCTGTCGGAAAGGAAGGTTTAATATGACAGACAAGATAACAGCGTTGTATTGTCGTCTTTCGCAGGACGATATGTTACAGGGTGAGAGTAATAGTATCACCAACCAGAAGGCTATCCTCAAAAAGTATGCGGAGGATAACGGTTTCAGCAATCCTGTTTACTACATTGATGACGGAGTTTCGGGTACGACGTTTGAACGTGATGGCTTCAAGGCTATGATGGCAGATGTTGAAGCAGACAAAGTGGGAACAATCATTACCAAAGATTTGAGCAGACTCGGCAGAGACTACTTGAAAACCGGTGAGTACATTGAAATCATATTCCCTGACTATGATGTCCGCTATATCGCTATCAATGATAACGTAGATACTCTCAAGAGCGAGAATGAGCTGATGGCTTTCAAGAACATTTTTAATGACTGGTATGCCAGGGATACGTCGAAGAAGATCCGTGCTGTATTCAAGGCAAAGGGACAGTCGGGCAAACCGCTTTCTCTGCCTATTTACGGGTACAAGGCATCTGAGGAAGATAAGCACAAGTGGATCATTGATGATGAGCCTGCTGCGGTTGTACGCAAAATATACAAGCTCTGTATCAGCGGTTACGGTCCGACTCAGATAGCTCGAAAGCTGACGGAGGAAGGTATCCCCAATCCTACGGCTTATGCTATATCGCAGGGAAGAAACCCAGCCAACAAGAATTCAAGGCTTGATCGCTGGTGTACTGAAACTGTCATTGACATTTTAGAGCACCCCGAATACATCGGTCATACGGTGAACTTCCGTACACGCCGCAAGTCCTACAAGAACAAGCGTAAGATTGAAAATCCGAAAGAGGACTGGCTCATCTTTGAGAATACTCACGAGCCTATCGTCACACAGCAGGAGTTTAATCTTGTTCAGGAGATGCGTAAGAATAAGCGCAGAAATCAGAAGCAGGAAACTGTAAATCCGTTTTCGGGCATCTGTTATTGTGCTGATTGTGGGAAGAAGCTGTATTTATGCCGTTCCAAGAGTCTCAGCGAAGAACAGGAGCATCTGAAATGCTCTACGCACTCAGCCGATAAGAATAGCTGTTCAGCCCATTACATCAGAACTGTCGTGCTGAAAGAGCTGGTTTTGAATGCACTGAACAAGCTCCTTGATAATGTCAAGGACAATGAAGCAGAGTTTGTTCAGACAGCTATGGTCAACTCTGCGTCAAAGCATTCCTCTGATGTATTTAAGGCAAAGAAAGGTCTCAATCAGGCTGAAAAGCGTATTGCTGAACTTGACAGGCTTTTCGCAAGACTCTATGAGGACAATATCTCAGGCAAGATCTCTGACGAGCGTTTTGCCGTACTGTCCGCAAGATATGAGGACGAGCAAAAGAAGCTGAAAGCGAAAGCATCAGAGCTTACTGCTTTTATTGAAACAGCAGAGCAGAAATGTGCTGATGTGAACTCCTTTATAAAGGTAGTGCAGAAGTATGAGCATATCACGGAGCTTACTCCCGAGATCATGCATGAACTTATCGAGAAGATAGTTGTTTACGCTCCTGAAAAGAGCGATGGGCATCGTACTCAGCAGATAGAGATACACTTCCGCTTTGATGTTGCTGTCGCTACGGCAATAGCTGACAGCAGAGAATACGAAAAAAAGAAAAAGGCTGCGTAACTGCGATGTTACGCAACCTTATCTTCAAATCACATAAACTGCTTTATGTGCGCCGCCCTAACAAGGCGGTTTTTCTTATGCCCACACAAGCGTTTTGCAGTTGACTGCAAGGCGCATTTTTTATGTCTGAAAGGAGGGAATAAGAGTGTTCTTTGACTTTTATAGCCATGGATTTACGGCACTGCCCGCACCTGATATCAGTGTTTATGCTGCACACTGTATCAAGCGCAAAAGGCACTCCAAGAGGCGAATGAGGCAGTACGGTAGAGTTTAACACGCAGTTTTAATTGGTAAGGACATAATTGTCATTACCAAAGTGCATTTCAACACGCATCAACACGCAAATGAGCGTTGGCGTGTGTTGGCGTGTGTTAAATTTATTCAATCTTAACCAATCGAAAGGATATGATGTTATGAACGAAACAACAGTAAGACCTATGGAGCTGACAGACACAGCCGAGCTTATGGCAAGTACCGATTACAAAGACAGGTTCAAAGCCGAGTACGGACAGGTTGCGATACGCTGCGAAAAGCTCAAAGCAATGCTTGAAAAATGGGATAAGGAAGAGCTAAACTTCACGCCTACGTGTCCCAGATCACTGTATGAGTTTCAGGTGAGGACGATGGAAGATTATATCGCTATATTGCAGGCAAGAGCAGTAATTGAGGGCGTTGCACTGTAATTCCTCAGCTGACCTCAACAAAATGGCTATAAATTACGTTTTGTTGGCTCCACCAAAACATAACCCCTCGAAATCGAGGGGCTAAACAGTAAATCAGCAGCTTTACGGCTGCTTTTTTTATGCCCTAAACGTGCTTACGGCGTTAAACTGAGGACGGAAAAACAAGCCGACAGGCTATAAACGGAGGTAATCATAATGGCAGAAACAAACACAACCGTAACCGAAACCAACAAGGCTGAAAATGGCTCCACGGGAGCCTACGGAGGTGATCCCACACAGGCTGTAAAGGGCGGAGCAAATCTCCCTGAAAAGGCTGTATCTACGTCTGAGCCTGAGCAGACGGCAAAAACATTTACCCAGGCAGAGCTTGACGCAATAGTCAAGCAGAGACTTGAAAGGCAGGCAAAGGGACAGCCCTCAAAGGAAGAAATGGAAGCGTTCCGCAAGTGGCAGGACAGTCAGAAAACTGCCGAACAGCTTTCACAGGAAAAGATATCCGCTGCAGAAAATGGCAGGGCGGACGCTGAGAAGAAGCTTACCCTGCACAACACTGACTGCATCAGCACAGCAGCCAACACAACGCCCGCTGAGCAGTACACACGTGCCACAGTTAACGGAAACATGGGCACTGTACGTGTGCATTTTTATGTTGACGATGTGGGGGCATGGCAGAATCTGCCCATTGACTACACGTCCTGGCACGCAGGGCAAAAGGGAAAGGCAGACGCATACGGCAGTGCTGCCGGAAATATGCAAACTATATCCATTGAATGTATTATGAACGGAAGCGGCGATAAAAAAGACTGCCAGGCACGTGACAATGCCGCACGTTTGACAGCATATCTGCTGGATACATACGGCGGAGATCTGTACACCCACAACTACTGGTGCAATGTCCGCAACGAAAAAAAAGGCAGCATTGAAGCCTTAAACAAGTTGGACGATGGATATAAAAACTGTCCCGTGTATATCCGCCCCAAGTGGGACAGCTTCACGGAACTGGTTAAGTCATACCGCAAGAACAACAAAAAACTGTTCTATGTGCAGGTCGGGGCTTTTAGTTCCAGGGAAAATACTGAGGCATACCTTAAAACAGTGAAAAAAGATTATCCGGGCGCATTTATTAAGGTGATGTAAAAATTTTCTCCCGCTCTCGATTGAGGGCGGGAGATTTCTTGTTTAGGGAAAAGTAAAAGCGCCGAGAAGTTATTCCCGACGCTTTGTTCATACGGAGAGCAGAGATGATAGAATGACTATTCCGTATTGGCTTATTACAACATTTTTTATGTTGTAGAATTTGAATGGCAGGGGCAGAAGGAATCGAACTCCGCATTTCGTTTCCTGTATCTTTTGTACATTCACGCAAATGCCTATAATACGTACTTTTTTGAGTATGTGCTTCCGGCAGTTTAGCATATTTATGAGTATGTTTTTATAACTTTAACGGACAGGATCTATGACACTTCTGCTTTTCAGCCGTATTTCTCACTGAGGTAACTACGGCTGTTTTCATATTTATTATATCACTGTTGACATCAGATTAATAGCGCAAATTATTGTTAGGTTTGAGTAATATTATTGTATTTGGGGAATAATTTGATATAATATATTTAAATGATTATTTCAAAAACAAATGTCACTACGAGTGCTAAAAGTGTAGGCAATAAATAGACTGACAATGGAAATGTAATATGATATCCATAAGTATTTAGCAAAGCTCTCAGAATGGTTCTGAGAGCTTTATTCCTTACTCTAAGAAAACGCACAATGCATATACATAAACTTAGTATAAATATCACGAAATAACACTAAACCTCTTGTGATTTTCAAACCGATATAGTATAATTATAATGGATTATTATATATTTCATCTACTACAAGAGGTGATAAAATGGAAAATAGCGCTGTTAATGAAAAATGGATAAGCCTTGAAGAGGCTGCTGATTACTTAGGAATAAAGCCTGTTACTATCCGAAGTTGGATCCGAAATAATAAAGATATCCCTGCCCACAAAATCGGTAAGCAATGGAAATTTAAACGTTCGGAGCTTGATGCATGGGTAAAGAGCGGCAAAAGTGCTATTGAGTAGGAAATATAGCAACTTAATTGTAAGGAGATTCGTATTATGGCGGTTAAGAAAACGGAATTATATAGTTCACTATGGGCAAGTTGTGATGCACTGCGCGGAGGAATGGATGCATCACAGTATAAGGATTACATACTAACCCTTTTGTTTATGAAGTATGTAACGGATAAGTATAAGGGGCAGAAATACGGAGATTTGACCGTTTTCGATAAAGAACATGATCCCAATCCTGATCCCGAAAAAAGAATAGGCTGTTCTTTTGATGACTTTATTGCACTCAAAAACAAGAAGAATATTGGCGAAGGTATAGATAAAATCATAGCTCGCCTTGCTGAAGTTAATGACCGCTTAAAAGGTGTAATTGACATCGCACATTTCAATGATGAAGCCAAAATAGGTAAAGGACAGGAAATGGTCGATAAACTCACAAAGCTTATCGCTATTTTCCAGCGACCTGAACTGGATTTCTCAAATAATAAAGCCGACGGCGATGATATCATAGGTGATGCTTATGAATACCTTATGAGAAACTTTGCCACCGAAAGCGGCAAAAGTAAAGGACAATTCTATACACCGGCAGAAGTATCACGCATTCTTGCAAAGGTCATAAGCATAGATAAATGTACGGATCATGATGCCACAGTATGTGATCCTGCTTGTGGTAGTGGTTCATTACTTATCAGAGCACTTGCGGAAGTTCCGTTTGAGATATCGGGTTATGGACAGGAAAAAGAGAGCTCGACGGCAGGTCTTGCTAAAATGAATGCCGTTCTTCATAATAAAGCTACTATCAATATCATGGCAGGTAATACTTTTTCTGATCCGCAGTTTATCAAAAATGAAGATGCTTCCGAACTGGAACGCTTCGACTATATTGTTGCGAATCCCCCTTTTTCTCTTAAAAACTGGTCAGATGGTTTGAAGGAGTATGGAAGGTTCTCAGGTTATGGAGATAGACCACCTGAGAAAAACGGCGACTATGCCTGGTTGATGCACATATTAAAAACACTGAAATCTACGGGTAAAGCTGCAGTCATTCTCCCTCATGGTGTTCTGTTCCGTGGAAATGCCGAAGGTACTATTCGTCAGGCTATCGTTGATAAGGGCTGGATCAAAGGCATAATCAGTCTGCCGCCTAACCTGTTTTACGGTACGGGAATACCTGCTTGTATTATTATAATCGATAAAGAGGGTGCTGAAAACCGTTCCGGAATCTTTATGATAGATGCGGGCAAGGGATTTGTAAAGGACGGAAACAAGAACAGACTGCGTGAACAGGATATCTATCGTATTGTCACTACATTCAATGAGCAGATTACAGATGATCCTAAATATGCTCGCTTTGTTCCCAATAAGGAGATCAAAGAGAAGAATGGCTATAACCTGAATATTTCCCGTTACATAGATTCTTCCGAGCCTGAGGATATTCAGGATATTTATGCTCATATTCACGGCGGTATCCCTGCTGTGGATATAGATGCACTGAGCAAATATTGGGACGCATTCCCGACGCTGAAAGATGAGTTGCTCAGTTCGCTGAGTGATAGCTATTATAAGCTGAATGTGGAAGAAAACGACATTCGCAGAACGATATATGCTAATGATGAATTCTCGGCATACGGAGAACTTATCGACAAGGCATTTACAGACTGGAAATCTTTTGCCGATACAAAGTTGAAAAAACTTGATAGCTCCGTTTCTGCCAAAACTCTCATATCCGAGTTGGCAGAGAATATAATGAAAGCATTTGAAGATATCTTGCTTATCAACAAGTATGATATTTACCAGATACTTCTTGCATACTGGAACGAAGTGCTTAACGATGATGTTTCTTTGATAATCTCGGATGATAAGGGCTATGAAATTGCAAGAGAGACCGAGAACATCATGAAGGAGACAAAGAAAACCGATGCCGACGGCAACCCTGAGTTAAAGATTGCAGGCTGGGAAGGCAAGCTTATTCCGAAGGAAATAGTTATCTCAGAGCTATTCCCCGAGGAGAAAAAGGCGATAGATGACCTTATGGATATTGTCGCAGAGACCGATTCAAGACTCATGGCAATGATCGAGGAATCGGCAGAAGACTCGGCATTATCAGAACTTGCAGAGGGTGGAAAAGTCAAGAGCAAGGACATTCAGGAGAAAATCGACAAGATCATGGAAAATGTCCATACTCCGCTTATTGACAGCCTTGTAACGCTTCTGAATCTTCTTCCGTCAATGAAAAAGAAGGAATATACACAGTATATCGACAAGCACACTGAGCTGAAAGTTGCGTATACCGATAAAGGAACTGTAACCAATGCATCCATAAATAATGCTTTAAGTGCAGCCCGTGCAGAAGCGCCTGCACCTGCTGCATACGCCGATGACTATGAAGAGTTAAAGAAAGCGTTTGAGCTTGCACAAAGGTCTGAGGAATCGACTAAGCTTATAAAAGAAATGGATAAGGCGCTTGATGAAAAGGCTCGTGAGAGATATGTTTCACTTACCGACGAAGAGATCATGGAACTGCTTGTCAACAAGAAGTGGTATTATGCGATTGGAAAAGGTATCAATGACCTTTATACTTCAATTTCTCATAAGCTTGCTGACCGTATTATTGAGCTTTCAAAGCGCTATGAAGAAACACTGCCGGATCTTATCAAGCAGGCAGCGGAGTATGAAGCAATAGTAAAGGAACAGCTTGGAAGGATAGGCTTCACATGGGACGAAGAATGAAACATACAGATATCGGTGATATACCTGCGGATTGGAAACTTCAGACATTTGAGGAAACCTTTCGTGTGCTGTCGAATAACACCTTATCTCGTGAAAACCTCAATAACAGTGACGGGGCTGTAAGGAATATTCATTATGGCGATATACTTACAAAGTTTACGGAAGTATTGAATTGTAATGAGGAGGATATTCCATATCTGAATGACCTTTCTCTGATTACTGCTTCTACGCAGTTATTGCAAGACGGAGATATTGTTATAGCTGATACCGCCGAAGATGAAACCGTAGGTAAAACGATAGAGGTGAGGAACCTTGGAAACGGAAAACTTGTTGCCGGACTTCATACGATTCCGTGTAGGGTTAAGAAAGGCAAGTTTGCGCCCGGATGGCTTGGCTATTATATGAATTCAAATATTTATCATGATCAGATTATTCCATTTATCACCGGTATTAAAGTATCGTCAATCTCCAAAACTGCAATAGCAGAAACGATGATCCTTGTGCCGCCAATAGATGAACAAGAACGTATCATTGAAACTCTCATGCAGATTGAGAGGTTGATAAAAAAAGAAAAAGTAATAATTGATAAATTCAAGAGTTTTAAATCTGGCTGTTTAACAAAGATGTTTCCAAGAGATGGAGCGACAACTCCTGAAATAAGATGTTCAGAATATACTGATGCTTGGGAACAGCGTAAGTTAGGGGAGATATGTGACTTTATAAATGGTGATAGAAGTAGCAATTATCCTAGTGCATCAGATTTCCAAGAAAATGGTATTCCTTTTATCGGTTCCGATTCACTCGGAACTACTTTGATAGATAAAAATAAAATGAGATTTATTACTCAAGAAAAATATTCTCATATGAACGGAATAAAAATTCAAAATGAAGATATCTTATATACATTACGAGGAGCAGGTTTTGGGAAGTGCTCCATTGCTGACTTTTCAGAAGGTACAGTTGCATCATCTTTAGTTGGAATTAGATGTAAAAGAGATATATTAGCACCGAAATTTCTTGTGCAATGGTTTAGTTCAAGTGATGCTGAATGTGAAAAACAAAAAGCTGTAAATGGTTCAACTGCACAGAATATATCGGTTGAAGATATGAAAGCATACTCATTGAAATTGCCAAAGATAAATGAACAAGAGAAGATATATGAATATCTGTTTTCGATTGACAACCTTATCACCCTTCATCAGCGTAAGTATTATAAATTTCAATGCGTTAAATCAGGCTTGATAAGTATGCTGATCTCAATAAATAATCAATCACATTAAGGAGGAATGTACGTATGAGTATCGGTGATACCGAGAGAACCACGCAAAATCGTGTAATTGATTTCTTTAAGGACAGAAATATCCTCGATTATAAATATATTGGCAACCTGAAAGACAGAGCAAATAAAAATATCCGAGAAGACCGACTTCGTGCGTACCTTCACCTTAGCGGTTATAGTGAAAGGCTGATAGACGGTGCTGTTTCCGAACTTATAAAGGCTGCTGATGATATGACACATGGGCTTTATGATGCTAACCATAAGGTCTATACGCTGCTGAAATACGGTGCCAAGGTCAAGGAAACTCCCGAAAGCTCCCCTAAGACGGTTTACTTCATTGATGTTGATAACCCTACAAATAATGATTTTGCAATAGCCGAGGAAGTAACGGTTATTGACCGTCAGGAGAAAAGACCTGACCTTGTTATTTATGTCAACGGCATCGCTATGGCAGTTATAGAACTTAAAAAGAGCAGCGTGTCCGTATCAAATGGTATCAGGCAGAACCTTACCAATCAGAAGGACGGCTTTATTGCATCGTTCTTTACCACAGTGCAGTTTTGTATGGCAGGCAATGAAATAGAAGGTCTGCGTTACGGCACTATTCTGACAGGCGAAAAATACTATATGGAATGGAAGCCTGACGGATTCCATGAAAACGAAGACGAGCGTGATCCTGAAGATGCACGTATTATGGAATACTGCGATCATATAGATGATCTTCTGCTTCAGCAGCTGTATCAGATGTTCGATAAGAAACGCTTTATTGACCTCATTGAGAATTTTGTAGTTTTCGATAAGGGCATTAAGAAGGTATGCCGTTATAATCAGTATTTCGGTATAAAACGTACTCAGAACAGATTAGCAAAACAGCGTGGCGGTATTCTATGGCATACTCAGGGCAGCGGTAAAACGCTGACAATGGTATGGCTGTCAAAATGGATCCTTGCCAATTGTAAAGAAGAAAATCCTCGTGTGCTTATCGTCACCGACCGTGATGAACTGGATGAGCAGATCGAGAAGACATACATTGGCGTTGATGAAAAGATCACCAGAACCAAGAGCTGTGATGATCTGCTCCGTAAGTTGAATTCCTATGACAGTTCACTCTTATGTTCATTGGTGCATAAATTTGGTCGCCGTGGCGGAGAAGCTACTGAATCCGATTATGACAAGTATATTGATGAGTTGAAGAGGTCGCTCCCTGCTGACTTTAAGGCGAAAGGAAAAATCTTTGTCTTTGTTGATGAGTGTCACAGAACGCAGTCGGGCAAGCTTCATGCTGCAATGCAGGCAATCATGCCGGATGCGATATTCATCGGTTTTACAGGAACACCGCTCCTGAAAAAGGATAAGAAGACAAGTATAGAGGTGTTCGGCACTTATATTCATACCTATAAGTATAACGAAGCAGTGCGTGACGGTGTTGTACTTGATCTGAGATATGAATACAGAGATATCCCACAGGAGCTCAGCGCACATGACAGAGTTGACCAATGGTTTGACGTTAAAACACGTTCTCTTTCAAGCAGAGCTAAAGCAAAGCTGAAAGAGAAATGGGCAAGTATGCAGAAAATCTATAGTTCCCGTTCAAGGCTTGAACGTGTCGCTTGGGATATAATTCAGGATTTTGATTTAAAGCCACGCCTTATGGATGGCAACGGAAACGCAATTCTTGTCGCAGATTCGATCTATACTGCTTGCAAGTATTATGAGATCTTCCAGCAGAGAGGTTTCAAAAAGTGTGCCATCATATCCTCTTACACTCCGCAAGCCGGTGATCTGAGAACTGATACTGTAAGTGCCGATGATGAAACTGAAACTTTTGAAAAATACGAGATATATCTCCGTATGTTAGGACTTGATCCTGATAATCTTCCGGAAAAACTTTCCATTCAGAAAAAGGTTGAGGATTTTGAAAAGGATGTCAAAGATAAATTTATCAACCAGCCTGCAAATATGAAACTGCTCATTGTGGTTGATAAGCTCCTCACAGGATTTGATGCTCCGCCGTGTACATACCTGTATATTGATAAGAGTATGCAGGATCACGGTTTGTTCCAAGCCATTTGCCGTGTTAACAGACTGGATGGTGATACAAAGGAATTTGGATATATTGTTGATTATAAGCAGCTTTTCGGAGATTTAAAGAATGCGATGGACACCTATACATCGGGTGCATTTGAAAACTATGATCCGGAAGATGTCGATGGACTTATCAAAGATAGAAGCGCTGAAGCAATCAAGCATTTCAATGAAGTGTACGATCAGTTGGAAGAACTATGCGAAGGCGTAGAAGCTCCAAAGGGTGATTTACAGTATATGCATTATTTCTGCGGAGAATCCGGCATGAGCGAAGAAACTGATGAGATCTATTCTCGTCTCAGAGAAAGGCTGTATAAGCTTGTAAGTGGTTTAGTTCGTGCATTTGCAGAAGCCAAGCCATACATGGTTGATATTTATACTGCCAAAGAAGTATCTGCATACGATGAAAAAGTAAAATTCTATGTTGAGCTGAAACAGACAATCGGAAATAAAAGCGGAGACTTCTTGGATTTTAAAGCTTATGAGCCGGATATGCGTAAATTGATCGACAACTATATTACAGCTTCAGATAGCGTTAAAATCGGTGAGTTCGATGATCTAACACTGCTTGATTTCGTAGCAGAACAGGGAGAAATCATGACCGAAGAAGATGCCCCCTCAGATAAAAAAGAAGGAGCAGCTGAAGCAATTGAAAATAATATTCGTCGTAAAATGGTAGAAAAAGTTGCGGTCAACCCTAAGTATTATGAAAAGATGTCAGCAATACTGGATGAGCTGATTCAAAAAAGAAAGCAAGGCGTTATCTCTTATAAGGAACTCCTTGAGGAACAAATAAAACTTGCTAAAAATGTTGAACATCCGGAACAAAATGAAGACTATCCTGAAAGCATAAGAAAAAGTAAGGCTTTGCAAGCTCTATATGATAATACTGACGGTGATGAAGTATTAGCAATCAAACTTCATAATGCTGTTCTTAGCAGTAAAATGAGCGGATTCCGTGGTGATCCTATAAAAGAAAACAGAATAAAGAAAGCTTTATTCATTATTCTTAATGATGATTCTGAAGTCGAAAGATTATTTAAAATCATCGAAAAGCAGGAGGAATACTAATATATGACAATTATGATTTCTGGCATACCTATTGATATCCATAAAAAGAATATCAAGAATATGCATCTTCAGGTCAAGCCTCCTGATGGACACGTCGTTATCTCTGCTCCGGCATCTATTGATGATAAGGCAATAGAAATATATGCCCGAACAAATCTTATTTGGATCAAAAAACAGATTGAAAAGTTTCAACATCAGGCAAGAAGCACTAAACGTCAGTATGTAAGCGGAGAAACGCTTTTCATATGGGGAAAACAATATTATCTATCCTTTCAGCCTAATTCACAAAAGAACGGATTTGAAATAAAAGGAGATAAGGTAATACTCTCTATGCGTGAAGAAAGTACAGTAAAGCAAAGAGAAAACTATGTGCGAGAGCAGTACCGTATCTTACTAAAAGCGGAAATTGAAAGATTACTTCCGAAGTGGGAAAGGCTTACCGAGCTATACTGTGATTCTTGGCAAACCAAATATATGTTAACTCGCTGGGGAACTTGTAATACAGAGAAGAAAAAACTATGGTTTAATTTACAGCTTGCACAGAAACCAATCGAGTGTTTAGAGTATGTAATATTGCATGAACTTCTCCATTTAAAGGAGCGTACTCATAACTCAGCTTTTATTTCATATATGGATTTGTACATGAAGGATTGGCGGGCTGTACGAAAAGAACTTAATGATTTAAGACTGGATTATTATAATATGGTCGAATGATGCGGTTGCTTGCCTTAGGCAGAGAAAGGAGTAAAAAATGTTAGATCAGCCCAAAGAACTAATAGAAAAGCATATAAAAACGCATACGGAAAGATCAGCAGAAGACAAAGCTGCTGTCTCTACATTAGAATTCTTTTTTCGTTCAAATGGACGCATCAACCCATTATTTGCATCTAACGATAAATGGCCTAACACCGATGGAACGTTTGAATATGTTGCAGACCCTGATGTATCAAGACGACCTAAGCAAAATTTCTTTGTTCAGATAAAAGGTTCACATTCATACAAAGAGGATAATGGGAGAATCAAGTATTCGTTGCAAAGCCTTGGTTTCCCTGCAACGATGGCTATGGATGTCACCTTAGACCCCGGAATACTCTTTGTTGTACTTGATCCTGACGAAAGAGGCTCTGAGCGTGTTTTCTGGAAATATATGTAAGTGGACTATATAAACTCGATTGATTTTTCCAAAGGTAGTACAACTGTTGCTTTTGAGGCAGAAGAGGAAATTTTTAATACCGATGAAAGTATTATTGATTTTTGTAAAAAACTTGATCGTATAATTGAACATCATTCATTTGTAAATAAGCTTAGTTCAACTCAGCTTAATCTTGATGATATCAAAAGAATAGTAATGGCTTGCGATAAGTCTATCGTTAGAAGTATTGATACAATAGAAAACCGTAGTGCAACCAGAGATGAAATATCTCAAGATATTCTACCAAGATTAAATGACCTATGCGGAGCTGCATTATTACAAAACTCTTATAATCTTAGATGCACAAAGCCAAATCTTCAATTAGCATATGAACAAGCTCAACTCAATTTGAGGACTAAATATCTTGCCAATTTCTTACGATGCTTAAAGTATATTGATTGCCGAATTCCGGAAGAAGGTCAATCTGAACGCTTAATGTTAAAATACTATAACTTCATGTGGCAGATCAGAAAATACTTCTGGGATAACAATAGAATATCTATTCTTCAAAATCTTGAAAAGTTCCCACTTAACACAGACCAACTTGACAATGAGTACTATAACATAGTTGCAAAAGCTATTGAATCTACGGATTTATCACCTCATTATTTGGAAAGCACACGTTTTTATGTTCAAAAGAAAACACCATTTTATGTTGGCACCGAACGCTATTATGAAATCACCTTGCAATTAGCCAATAAATATGCTACTAAATTTAATAGAATAACTGTTTATTCAAAGCAGAATATTTCAACTGCTTATTCAATTAATATTGGCTATACCGACACAACGATTGATTTATGGGGTATTGCTTCAAATATAAAAATCATCACAAACTGGAGGGTATCCATTGCACCTGCTTGTTTAAACAAACTTGGAAGAATATTAAATATTCCATTAAGGTTGAATGCAAGCTATGGCGAGTATGCTGAATTAATGAGTTTTCTCACCAAAACGGGAATGACGTTGCTTGATATTATTGATTTACAAGAAATGGATTTCCATTCAATTCTCGATCAAATATATGGTAATACAAACACTAATCACTTTAGAGAAGTGATTGAGATATTGAGAAGAGATTATTCTTCCAATTCCGTAATATTTGGAAAAAATGTTGTTCGTTATCTTTTGATTAATCTTCGTGAAAAAAGTCTAATTGATGTAATGCCTAATAGATTCACAAAAATGCTAGCTGGTTCCCCTCTTTACCTTGCATCAGGATGTCGTCCATTTGAACGCAATCCGCTTCTAGCAAATTTACCACATAGTAAAACAGCTGAAGTTAGTATAACAAAAACACTAAGTGCATCTGGAACAGAAAAAATCAATATTCTTTTACCATATCTAAGAATAAGAAATGCGATAAATAAATCGGGTGAATTATATTTCAAAGCAAGCGAAATTGCTTCAGACAAATCCATTAACGATTATAATGAGTATTTAGTTGAGTGGGAGCAAGATCAAGGATATAGCATAGTAAATGATAGCGGCTTAGTTACAATATCTGCCTATGAAACCATTACACTTAAGATTCTACAGAGATTGCTAGATTTTACGCAAGCAGGAATTAAAGGTCAAAAAGAACTAAACGCACGATTTATAAAAGATCATTCAGCACTCTTTGAGAAGGTTGATGTTTCCAAGCAAAAAGCAATTAAATATGCTTTTGTTAATTCAAGAATACTGTTGATATATGGTGCTGCTGGAACGGGTAAAACAACACTTATTAATTATATATCTAGTCTTATGCCCAAATCAAAAAAGCTTTTTCTTACTAAAACACATGCTGCCATTCAACACCTTCAAAGAAGAATTGATAATCCAGGATCAGATTCTGATTTTATTTGTATTGATAGTTTTACAAGAAGAGTTAATTTGCCAGATTATGATATTATTTTTGTAGATGAGTGCAGTACAATAGATAATCGAACAATGCTTAACTTTATTAGAGTCTGTTCACATTAAAGTATTGCAATTTTTGTGAAAATATATTATAATA
>OGSD01000537.1_pt1 | contig 39543 bp, 33 predicted proteins | sample 1553571 | NCBI WGS metagenome assembly OGSD01 (sample SAMEA2580072, study PRJEB22360) | human gut metagenome | biome: human gut; feature: human-associated habitat; material: faeces | place: Denmark | collected 2008/2010 | reverse complement strand
CGAAGTCGACAGGCGCCATTCTCCGCTCGGATCCGCGGCGACGCTGTCGCTTATTACGGCCGGTGACGACGTTTCAGGCTGCCGGGTCCCGGAAGCATTGGCTGCCACAGGAATCAGCATAGCCACTAATATGGTGAGTAGAATTTTCAAAAAGAATGACTGGTTTTTATAAATAGAAGTGCGATGATTCCAATTGTATATGGCGCAAAGATAATATTATTCGATGAATCAGCCAACTATTTAACTATCTTAAATACTGATAATACACACCTGCCGTCAGGTCTACCGCCGGTGAGCGGGATATTTTGAGGGTCGGGCTTTTTTCGCTACTTTTGCAGTCGAAAACGCAAACTAATAATGAAAGTACTAAAATTCGGAGGTACTTCGGTCGGGACGATAGCGTCGCTGACCAATGTCAAAGCTATCGTCGAGGGATGCCGCGGCGAACAGGCAATTGTAGTTGTTTCGGCATTGGGAGGCCTGACCGACAAACTTATAGCCACATCCCGGCTTGCCGCGTCGGGCCAGACGGCAGAATGGCGCGAAAGCCATTCGTCGATGGTCGGACGCCACCGCGAGATTATCGCGGCGATGATACCTGACAGCCGTCGCGCCGCCGTCGAAAATGAAGTCGGCGCCCTTCTCGATAGCCTTGCAGAGGAATTTTCAGACATCGAAAAGCGCGGCGAAGTCGACACCGAAGCCTCTGACCGCGTTGTTTCATTCGGCGAAAGAATGTCGAGCGTTATCGTGTCGAATATGCTCGACGATGCCGTGCGCTTCGACTCGCTCGATTTCATAAAGACAATAACGCGCTATGGCCGCCATGCGCTCGACAACGATGCGTCGCAGCCTCTCATACATGCCGCTTTCGACAACTGGGACGGCGCAGTGGCCGTTGTTCCGGGCTTCATAGCCCGCGAAAACACCGACGGCCACATAACCAATCTCGGACGCGGAGGCAGCGACTACACGGCCGCGATTCTGGCAGCAGCCCTCGGAGCGCGCGTGCTCGAGATATGGACCGACGTCGACGGCTTCATGACGGCCGACCCGCGAGTGATTCCCACGGCCGAGGTTGTCGGCAGCATGTCGTTTGTCGAAGCCATGGATCTCTGCAACTTCGGCGCAAAGGTCATTTATCCGCCGACAATCTACCCCGTGTTCCACAAGAACATACCTATCTACATCAAGAACACCTTCAACGCCGAAGCCCCCGGCACACGTGTGGCCGAACGCACGGGCCGGGCCGACGAAGAGGGAGGCTTCAAAGGGGTTTCGTCGACAAAGGGGCAGTGCATGATTATTCTCGAAGGAAATCTGCTTCAGACGGTCGACTCTCTGGAAAACAGAATGCTGAACGCCCCGGGGCGCGAAGGTATCGACGTTTTCCCGATAAATCTCTACCCCTACAGCGCCACAACCGTAGCCCTCTCTGTGAAAGAAGACGCAGCCGACAGGGCAGTAAAGACAATCCGCGACGAATTTTCGGAAGAAATCGAACAGGGGGGTATAAGAGAAATCAAAGTCCTGCCGGGTATGGCTCTGGTAGCTGTCGTAGGCCGCGACCTCATGAAAGACATATCGCTGAGAAGCCGGATATTCGAACTTCTCAGCGACAATGGAATGACAATCGAGGCTTTCTCGCGCGAGGCGAGCGACACAAACCTCTCGTTTCTTATTTCAGGCGACAGCCTTCAGCCGGCTATGCGGATCATCCACGACACTATGCTTGCCGAATGCCCGTCGCGTCCGATCGCGGCGCCCGAGCGATCCGTGCCTGAGGAATAATCGGTTTTACTTTTCGAGTGAATCAACCCAGACGGCAATACTGTCGGGCGACGTGCCGTTGAGCAGACGTCCGCCGATGAATTTCACTGCCGGATACTCTTTTGCGAGCGCAGTGTCGCAGGGCTCTATGGGACTTCCGCCTGAGGTGGCGAAGGTGGCCACGCGCTTTCCGCTGAGATCGTAAGTATCGAGAAAGGTCTCTATAATCCTCGGAGCCACATACCACCATATAGGATAGCCTACGAAAACGAGGTCGTAGTCGGCCGGATTGAAGTCGATAGGCTTGATGGCCGGACGCGCCGACGAATCGCGCATCTCGACCGACGAGCGCGACAGCTTGTCGTGCCAGTCGAGATCTGCGTCGGTATAGGCCTCTGTCGGCTGAATCTCGAAGAGCCTGGCACCGGCGGCGCGGGCCACTTCCTCAGCTGCGGCACGGGTTGTTCCCGTTGCCGAGAAATAAACTACTGCTGTTCGTGTTGAATCTGATTTCTGTTTCATTTCAGAAGATGCCGATTTGCTGTTTGAGCTGCACGCTACGGCGCAAAGCCCCACAACAGCGATGAGTGTCAGAAAAATCTTACGCATGGATTATTTTGAGAGTTTGTCGTATTCTTCGTCGGTGACCGGCTCGAGCCATTCTGTCGAGGTATTCTCGCCCGGCACGCCGAAAGCGAGATGGGCAAACCATGAATCAGCCTGAGCACCATGCCAGTGTTTCGCATTGGCGGGAATATTGATTACGGTTCCGGGCAGAATCTCGACTGGAGCTTTCCCTTCTTCCTGATACAAGCCCCGGCCTGCGACGCCGATAAGCATCTGGCCGCCCCCTTTCGAGGCGCGGTGGAGAAGATAGCCGGGTTCGCAGGCTCCGTCACCGGGATAGCAGACCATAACGATTCCGTTGAACAGTTTGTCGAAACGGCTGCGCGTCAGCGCCTTCGGAGTTCCACCGTCGAGATATTCGACCCTGTCAGCGCCGACTCCGGTGACAACAATATAGCGCCCCCCTACTCCCGCGAAAAACGGAAGAGGCATATCCTCGGGCAGCGCATGGTCTTTCAGCTCATAGGCCTCGCTATCAATGCCGTAGCTCTTCAACAGCTTGCTCAGTCCAAAGAGCGAACGGAACGGCATTGCGCGGAATTCACTGTTAGTGAACCTGATGGTATGGTTCACCCCCAGAGCCGACAGAATATCGCAGGCAGAAGTCGGAATCTCTTTCATACGCAGGCTGCAATATTACATCTGCGCACGGATCTTCGACAGCAGAGCCTGTCCGTCGATCTCGCCGCTGTGGCGCCACACTTCCTTGCCATCGCTGTAGAGGATGAACGTCGGAATTGTCGACACCCCCTGACTGTCGGCAAGCGAATTGTTCTCGTCGACATCAAACTGATAGACATCGGCCTGTCCTTCGAGAAGCTCTTTGATTTCGGTCACGACAGGCATCATGTGCTGGCAGTGGGGGCACCATGAAGCGTAAAATTCAACCAGAACGGTTTTGCTCGAATTGATAAGTTCAGAATAATTCATAAAGCAGGAAATAGTAAAGATTAAAACTACAGAATAAACCCGCGTCGACCCCCATTGGTTCAGTCGGCATGACTATCACGCGAAAACAAAACGACGATTGCAGCGCTCCGACATCACGAAAATCATTCTCTGAAATCCTCACCACGAAAAACCCGGGGGCGCACATCCGCCTCCGGGTTCTTTATGTAGTTGTCTGAATAAGATCAGTTGTAGAGGAAGCGCTTGATCGAGCGCTTGGGGGTCTTCTCGAACTCGGTCGGGCGCAGCTGAATCTTGTCGATACGCTCGTAGGGGGCGACTTTCTTGTTGAGCTCCTTGCGGATAGCCTCCATGACTGCCGGCAGCTGCTCGGTGGTTATTCCGTCGCGGTCGACGACCTCATAGTCCGGATAGACGAGAGCCACGAGGCTGCGCCCGCGCTCAACGACGAGGCTCTCGGCTACATACTGCATGTTGTTGAGCTTGGCCTCGATCTCTTCGGGATAAATATTCTGGCCGGTGGCGGTCAGGATCATCGTCTTGTAGCGTCCTTTGATAAAGAGCGTTCCGTCGGGCGTGCGGGTTCCCATATCGCCCGTGTGAAGCCATCCGTCGGGGTCGAGAACAGCCTGAGTGGCCTCGGGATTCTTATAGTAGCCCTTCATGACGTTCTGCCCTTTGACACATATCTCACCAGGAACGTTGACGGGGTCGGAGCTGTCGATTCGCGAGTGCATGATTCCCGGGAGCGTGCGCCCGCTTGAGCCACAGATAAACTCGCGCCAGTAGGTGTAACTGATCAGCGGCCCGCATTCTGTCATTCCGTAGCCGACAGTGAAGGGGAAATTGATCTTATGGAGGAACTGCTCGACCTCGGCGTTGAGCGGCGCTCCGCCGACGATGACCTGCGAGAACTCGCCGCCGAAGGCCTTGACGAGCTTGGCGCGTATCTTGTTGTAGACGATCCTGTCCATCAGAGGCACAGCCATCATTCGCTTTATCGACTTGCGTTCGAGCATCGGAGCGATCTGCTTCTTATAGATCTTCTCGAGAATGAGCGGGACACACAATATAAGGTTCGGCCTGACTTCGCTGAATGCTTTGACAAGCAGAATCGGTGTAGGCATCTTGTCGAGAAGTGTAACGTGGGAACCGGCGCCGAGCGGAGTCAGCATATCGAAAGCGGCCCCGTAGGCATGGGCCAGCGGCAGGAACGCCAGACAGCGCGAACCGCTGAAATGGAGGCGCGACCGAACGCCGTAATACGTGTTTCCAGCCAGATTGTCGAGCGTCAGCATGACGCCTTTCGAGAAGCCGGTGGTGCCGGACGTATAATTTATCTCGGCAACAGTCTGAGGATCGATCAAAGGATATTTGACATTCTCGCGTCGGAAGCCTTCGGGATAGACTTTGGCGAAGGCCGCGGGAAGGGCCTCGATTGCCTTTCGGGCACGCCCGCGGTTGGAGGGATGCTCGCCGAGCAGCGAGCGGTCGTCGAGCGACAAGGCCGCCTTAAGCCCCGGCATACGGTCGAAATTCATGTGCTCCCACACGCTTCCCGACACAAACAGCAGAACCGATCCGCTGTGGTTGATGATATGCATCGCATCTTCGGGATTGAACTCCGCCAGAACGGGAACCACGATTGCGCCGTAGGTCAGCGTGGCCATATAGCTGACTACCCACGAGACTGTGTTCTTGCCCATGACGGCGATTTTGTCGCCGCGCTTGACGCCAAAGAGGCGGAACATAAGATGGGCCTGAGCTATGCGGCGCGACAGATCGGCGTAGGTCATCGTTGTACCGCGCCCGTATTGCGACAGGGCCGGCAGATCCCAATTCTCGCGAAAAGAAGCCTGAAAGAGTTGCAGAAGGTTTTCGTTATCCATAAAATTTGTTTATAAAACAGCTCTATCGAGCTTCATAGCTACAAAGTTCGATAAAAATGCTTTATAATACAACAATTTAGTTCGACAAGACACCCTGCGCTTAACCTTTTATAACAATTGCACGATTTTTTGGCAACTGTGCAGCCATTTTTTAGGGAAAGCGCGCTTGAAAACCCGGCGAAATTAGCTAAATTTGCATCGTCACCAATCCGACTAAATTATGTTGCAAGGAACAGGCGTGGCTCTGGTCACCCCATTCAAGTCAGCTGAAAGCCGCGACGTCGATTACGACGCTCTGGCGAAGATCATCGACAACCTGACAGCTGTCCCCGTCGACTTCATCGTCGCCTTCGGGTCGACAGCCGAAACACCCACCCTCAGCCCCGACGAAACCTCCCGTCTCGCCGACTTCATTGCCCGGAAAGTCGACGGCCGGGTAAAACTCGTCTACGGGCTCGGCGGCAACAATACCGCCGATGTAGCCCGGCGCCTCGCAGCCCTCGATCCCGACGGCCCCTTCAGCGCCGTGCTCTCCGTGGCGCCTTTCTACAACCGCCCGACCCAGGCCGGCCTCTACGCCCATTTCCATGCTTTGGCAGACGCCAGTCCTCTTCCGATAGTGCTCTATAACGTTCCTTCGCGCACCGGCGTCAACATCGCCGCCGAGACAACCCTGCGCCTTGCCGCCGACTGCCGGCTCATCGTCGGAATCAAAGAAGCATCGGGCAACCTGAACCAGATAGGCGAGATTCTACGCGGCCGCCCCGAAGGATTCAGTGTTCTGTCGGGCGACGACGCCCTTACCCTCGCGCTCATAGCCATGGGAGCCGACGGCGTCATCAGCGTCATCGCGAACGCTTTTCCGCGCCAGTTCAGCCTGATGGTCAGCGCCGCTTTAAACGGCGATATTGCCCGCGCCCGCGCCCTCGACGCAGCCCTGCGCCCATTCTACGCCCCGCTGAGCGCCGACGGTAACCCTGCCGGAATCAAGACATTGCTCAATCTGCTCGGTCTCGCCTTGCCGGCTGTCAGGCTGCCGCTCGTCGAAGCTACCAAAGCTACCCGCGACTGTTTTGCAAAAGTAATTGAAAAAACCATTTGGCCATAACAGAAAAAAAGCTTACCTTTGCACCGTTGTCGGGTTCGGTAGCTCAGCTGGATAGAGCAACAGCCTTCTAAGCTGTGGGTCCCGGGTTCGAATCCCGGCCGAATCACATACCTACTGATCCATTAGCTCAGCTGGTTTAGAGCGCTTCCTTGACAGGGAAGAGGTCACTGGTTCGAATCCAGTATGGATCACCAAAAAAAATGTAACGACCGCCCCAAATTGGGTGGCCGTTTTTGTTTATGGCCTTTGGAAAAGATGGTTCCAAAATTTGTCATACCCATGTAGGGTCGCGGCATGCCGCGGCCCTGTGTCATAAAAATATGATATATTGGCATTTTGAATCTGCGGATTATGATAATGACGTATCTTTTGACTTCATATAAGGCACCAATACTGTCATGCTACCGTCGTCAAGATACCATCTTTTTTCTTTCTTCATCCATTTATCTCCTTTTGATTTTCATAATCCAACAGGGCCGCGGCATGCCGCGACCCTACAACACAATTATTTGTGGGCGAAAAATCTATCTTTGGCCCAGGTTTCGACGTTTTTGTCGATATATTCCGCTATAAGATTGTATTCGCGCTGATTGCGGATTATATGGTCATGGAAATTCAGCTGCCAGCCAAATTCAATATTCCGGGAACGGGCATATCTTGTCACAGCGGATTTCACCCCTCCGATCACTCTCGACAACAAGGCGTTGAAATGATTACGGCCGTCAAAATTGTCGCCGTCGTCGGGATGTCGGGGAGGCCGCAGACAACCGGTATTTTCCGTCAGGGCCGCGGCATGCCGCGACCCTACAATTGATATAATGGCATGGAAATGGTTGGGCATCACTATGAAACACCGGATGACAGCGTAGGGGTAATGCTCACTTATTTCTTCGATGGCCCGGCACAGATATTTTCCTGTTACAGTATATGCTATTTCACCGTTGCTAATGCATCCGAAATAATGAGCTCGGCTGCGTGTGCAGACTGTAACGAAATATGTGCCGTCACAGTAGTTATGCCAATACGCCCGCGGATATTTCCGATACATTCGGGGTGGTCAGCCTTGGAGCGTGTCGAAGAGGGCGATCAGGCGCTGGAGTTCGGCGTCGTCGGCGAAGCGGAAGGTTATCTTTCCGCGTCCTTTTTTGTCGAGCGAGAAGTCGACGGGGGTCTCGAATCGCTTCGAGAGATGTTCGCGCAGAATGTCGAGATCGGTCGAAGGTGCCGGCTTCTCACTGCGCGATCTGGCGGGAACACCTCCCTGCTCCCAGCTTTTTGCGAGGCGCTCGACGTCGCGCACCGACAGCCCTTTTTCAAGAATCATGTTGTAGAGCTTGAGCTGGAGGCGCGGATTGCTTAGTGTCAGCAGCGCGCGGGCGTGCCCCATGTCGACGCGGCGGTCGCGCAGCCCGACCTGCACTTCGGCGGGGAGCCGCAACAGGCGAAGGAAGTTGGCGATCGTGGCGCGCTTCTTGCCGATGCGTTCGCTCAGGCGTTCCTGTGTCAGGCCATACTGGTCGAGAAGTTTCTTGAATGTCAAGGCAATCTCAATGGCGTTGAGGTCTTCGCGCTGGATATTCTCGATAAGGGCCATTTCGGTCAGCTCGGCGTCGTTGGCCGTGCGGATATAAGCCGGCACTGTCGTGAGCCCGGCGCGGAGGGCGGCGCGATAGCGGCGTTCACCGGCGATTATCTGATAATCGTCGGGCCCGACTTTCCTGAGCGACAGCGGCTGGATTATTCCGAGTTCGCGTATCGAGGCCGCGAGGTCGTCGAGCGACTCTTCGTCGAATGTCCGGCGCGGCTGATCGGGATTGGGTTTTATGCGCGAAATCTCTATCTCGTTGATAGCGCTCGAGCCGCGTGCGGGCACGTCGTCCATCGAAATCAGCGAGTCGAGTCCTCGGCCCAGTGCATTGCGTTGTGACATATCTCTATCGTCGTAGTGTTGGTTTATTTGCGGTGGTTGCGGGCGATCAGCTCCTTGGCCAGAGCCACATGACTCGTAGCGCCGCGGCTGTCGGGGGCATAGAGCAGAGCCGGCAGTCCGTGGCTCGGAGCCTCGCTCAGGCGGATATTGCGCGGAATGACTGTATCAAAGACCATATTGGCGAAATGGCTCTTCAGCTCTTCGTAGATCTGGTTGGCCAGACGCAGACGTGCGTCATACATCGTAAGCAGGAAACCTTCGATCTCGAGCTTCGGGTTGAGCTTGGTCTTGATTATCCTGATAGTGTTGAGCAGCTTGGTGATTCCTTCGAGAGCGAAATACTCGGCCTGAACGGGAATCATAACCGAGTCGGCTGCCGTCAGCGCGTTGACGGTTATGACGCCGAGCGACGGCGAGCAGTCGATCAGGATATAGTCATACTTATCGCGTATGCCCTGCAGAGCGTGAAGGAGGGTTTTATCGCGGTCTTTCTTGCCGACAAGCTCTATCTCGGCTCCGGCGAGGTCGATCCGCGACCCGACGAGGTCGAGCCCTTCGACACAGGTCTTGACCTGACTTCCGTCCATGGGATAGTCGTCGACAAGACATTCATAGATCGACGACGACATCTGCCGTGGGTCAATCCCGTAGCCCGACGTGGCGTTTGCCTGAGGATCGGCGTCGATTATCAGCACCTTCTTCCCTTCGGCGGCAAGCGATGCGCCGAGGTTGATGGTGGTGGTGGTTTTTCCTACGCCGCCTTTCTGGTTGGCTATTGCAATAACTTTACCCATAATCTTTATTGATTTGACAGGTGTGGAATAAGCTCTGTTAGAGTATTCAACGGCAAAATAACCATATTTTCGCCAATCTACAGCAAAGATTATCAACAAAAAGCGTTAAAATGTTAATAACCCGGCGTTTTTGTTAATAACCTCAGAATGGGCGACGCGGTTTCAGGGCTTGAAAATCCTTGATATAGAGCGGTGTCGAATAGGCGGTGTCGATAAAATCGCGGCGATGCCATGCCTGTTCGGCCAGAGCTATCATGCCCGAGGCGAGCGGCGCCACGTCGGGCATAAACTGAGCGTTGGGGCTGTCGATCACCCCCGAGGCTTTTCCGGCGCCGTTGCCGACTATGACCGCGCGTCCGCTCTCAAGCAGTCCGGCGAAACTACCGCTGTCGAGAATCATAGCCTGCGGCTCGGCCACAACGTTAAGAGCCGTGTCGTAGACAGCGGTATAGACCTCCATGCGGCGTGCGTCGATCATAGGTATGAAAAATTCCTGACCGTCGTATTCGGCCGAGAACATGGCCTCTACAGCCAGCAACTTCAGCGTCGGAATCCCGATAAGCGGAATTCCGAGAGAGTAAGCGAGCCCCTTGGCCTCGCTGAGACCTATACGCAGCCCGGTGTAGCTTCCGGGGCCGAGCGACACGGCCACAGCCGACAGCTTCATCTCATGCTCGCGGGCATGATCGAGACAGTCTTTGACAAAAAGGCTAAGCAAAGCCGCATGGTTGCGGCCGCCGAAGTCTTCGCGATGACACAGAACGGCGCCGTCGTCGGTCAGTGCGGCCGAGCAGGTGTCGGTAGAGGTTTCTATATTGAGGATTGTTGCCATGAGATGGGAAATGTTATCTGGTCAGAGAGTCGATACGGCGTTTCGACAGACCGTCGAGCAACTGCTGGATACGGTCACGGATTCCGCGCAGGCGCGCCACAGCCAACGCCCGGCGCTCGGTCTCACCGCCGCGGGCGGCGAGCTGATCGCGCACAGCCGAAATACGCATCCCCTTGTCGCGCACCATAAAGCTGATGATGCGGAGCAGTTCGATGTCGTCGGGAGTGTAGAAACGCGTGCCGCCATCGTTGCGGCGCGGGCGAAGCTGCGGAAATTCCTGTTCCCAGTAGCGCAACGTCGATTGTGCGAGGCCAAGCATCTCGGCCACGTCGCGAATCTTGTAGAACTTTTTGTCGAGCTTATCGCCTTTTTCCATATCTACGGCAAAATTAGCAAATTCTGACGATATGACAATCGGCAAAAGCTTAGTAGGAACAGGCTGCGCGGGGTTTTTCGTCATTTTTTGTAATTTTGTGGGGCGCTTTACGTTTTATAATCAGAATGTATCGATTTCTACTGGTTTTGATCTTCGGCGCGGCGGCCTGCCTGGCAAAGGGGCAGGTCAACGTCGATCAGGTTATCCGCATCGGGCAGAACACGATGTGGCTCGAAGACTATGTGCTGTCGATACAGTATTTCAATCAGGCCATCGCGGCCAAGCCCTATCTGGCCCAGCCATATTTTCTCAGAGCCGTCGCCAAGCTCAATCTCGACGATCTTCGCGGCGCCGAGGCCGACGCCACAAAAGCTCTCGACCGCAATCCCTATCTGACCGACGCCTGGGAGGTGCGCGGTGTCGCCCGGCAGAACCTCGGGCTCAACGCCGAGGCCGTCGCCGACTACGACCATGCTCTCGAAAACAACCCCTATTCGCGGGCGCTCCTTTACAACAAGGCCATGGCACAGACCGAGCTGAAGGAATATCAGGCGGCCGACTCGACTTTCGGGCGACTGCTGCGCTATCATCCCAACTTCGAAGGGGGATATATCGGGCGGGCACGCCTGAGCCTCGCAGCCACCGACACCGCCGCTGCCCTGAAAGACCTCGCACGCGCTCTCGAACTGAATCCGCAGAATGTCAACGCACGCCTTATCCGCGCCGACATAGCCCTGAATTCCACTAAAGACTATCAGGCGGCTCTGGCCGACATGGATCAGGCCATACGCCTGCAGCCAAACGAAGCCGGCTTCTATGTCAACCGCGCCTACGTGCGCTATCGGCTCGACGACTACCGGGGAGCCATGGACGACTTCGACCGTGCCATCGACCTCGATCCGCTCAACCGCGCCGCTCTGTTCAACCGCTCGATCCTCTGCGCCGAAGTGCGCGACTTCAACCGTGCCATCGACGACCTCAGCCGTGTTCTCGATCTCGACAACGACGACTACCGCGCCCTCTATAACCGCGCCCTCATTTACCGCGAGCTTGGCGACACCCGCAACGCGCTGGCCGACCTCGACCGCCTCATAAGCCGATTCCCCGACTTCGCCGCCGCCTATTTCCTTCGCTACGACGTCAAACGATCGGCCGGAATGCGCAATGCCCAGCCCGACTTCGACAAGTCGGTGGCGCTGGCCAAGACGCGCCTCCACATGAGTCAGGACAAATTTGTCGAGGCCACCGAGCGCTCCGACGATCCCGGCTCAGAGACTCAGGAGCAGGTCGAGGCCCGCTTCAAACAGCTTCTGACTGTCAGCGACAACGCCCGTCCCGAAGAAATCTACGACAACAAGAATATCAAGGGGCGCGTTCAGGACCGCAACATCAATATCGAGCTTGAGCCGATGTTCACCGTCAGCTACTACACAGCTCCGACCGAGCTCCGACCCGGCAGCGAATATATAAAGGAGGTGGCCGACCTTAACGACCTGCGCGCGCTTCGTTTTCAGGCTCAGGTAACAAACCGCCCCCCCTCGTCGACCGACAGCGACATCTTCGACATCCACTACGGCAGCATCTCCGACTACACGGCATGGCTTGCCACCCACACCCCTCGGGCAATCGACTATTTCGGCCGCGCGATGGACTACTTCACCCTGCGCGACTATGAACACGCCATCGCCGACCTGAGCCGAGCCATAGAGATGACCCCCGATTTCACCCTCGCCTACCTCATGCGCGGAATAGCCCGGTTCAGCCTTCCCCCGTCCGACTCGCCCGCCGGCACCCCCGCAGGACTGGGAGTGCGCGCCGCCATCGACGACTTCGACTCGGCGATAGCGCTGTCGCCGCAGATGGCCGTAGCCTATTATAACAAAGGAGTGGCCCTCGCATCGCTCGCCGACTATTCGGCTGCCATCGACGCTTTCGACCGCGCCATAGCCCTCAAGCCCGACATGGGTGAGGCCTACTACAACCGGGGATGGGTAGAACTTCGGATCGGACGCCGCAGCGAAGGACTCGCCGACCTGAGCAAAGCCGGAGAGCTGGGCGTCGTAGCCAGCTACAACCTGCTGAAGCGCATGTCGCGCTGACTCCCCAAATAATCGCCCTGACGTAGGGACGTGCCTTCGGCACGTCTCACATGCAATTGGCGATCAAGGCGTTACAGCGCGGACGCGATGAATCGCGTCCCTACGCCCGGACGATTTCAGATATCGATTTTGCCCAGCCACGCATCATTATCTTTCCGTGCCAAAAAAGCTAAAAAACAAAAAATGTGTTGTGAAACATATTTTTGAAATGGCGTTCTCTCACAAAAAATGCGTATTTTGCCGTCGATTCTTAGCGTCAGCCTTCAGTTGGCCGCTTATTATTATCATGAAACTTACTAAAAGCTAATAACATGAAGATTTACAAAACTAACGAGATTAAAAACATTGCCCTGCTCGGTAGCAAGGGCTCGGGAAAAACCACACTCGCTGAGTCGATGCTCTTCGAGTGTGGAGTTATAAAACGTCGCGGCACCATCGACCAGAAAAACACTGTCAGCGACTACTTCCCTGTTGAGAAGGAGTATGGCTACTCGGTTTTCTCGACAGTTTTTTATGCCGAATTCCTCAACAAAAAGCTTAACGTCATCGACTGCCCGGGAGCCGACGACTTCGTCGGAAGCGCCGTCACGGCCCTCAATATGACCGACACCGGCCTTATCGTTGTCAACGCCCAGTATGGCGTCGAGGTAGGCACCCAGAACATCTTCCGCACCGCCACCGGCCTCAACAAGCCCATCATCTTCGCCCTCAACCAGCTCGACGGCGAAAAGGCCGACTACGACAACGTCATGGAGCAGATGCGCGAGCACTTCGGCAGCCATATCGTGGCAATCCAGTATCCTATTGCCTGCGGTGAAGGCTTCAACGCCATGATCGACGTGCTTCTGATGAAAAAATATTCGTGGGGTCCCGAAGGTGGCGTGCCCAAGATCGAAGAGATTCCGGCCGACCAGATGGAGCGCGCCAAAGAGCTCCACGCCGCCCTCGTCGAGGCTGCCGCCGAAAACGACGAGACGCTCATGGAGAAATTCTTCGACCAGGGAACCCTGACCGAAGACGAGATGCGCGAAGGAATCCGCAAAGGTCTCGTGGCCCGCTCGATCTATCCCGTCTTCTGCGTCAGCGCCGCCAAGGATATGGGCGTGCGCCGCATGATGGAATTCCTCGGCAACGTCGTTCCCTTCGTTGAGGAAATGCCCGCTCCCGTCGACACCGCCGGCAACGAGGTGAAGCCCGACAGCAACGGCCCCGTTTCAATCTTCATGTTCAAGACAACCGTCGAACCCCACATCGGTGAGGTTTCATATTTCAAAGTAATGTCGGGAACGCTCAAGGCCGGCATGGATCTCGACAACGTCAGCCGCGGCTCGAAAGAGCGCCTCGCCCAGATTTTCTGCGTGTGCGGCCAGATCCGCAATCAGGTCGACGAGCTCTGCGCAGGCGACATAGGCGCCACCGTGAAACTCAAGGATGTCCGCACCGGAAACACCCTCGATGAGAAAGGCTGCGAGATCGCTTTCGACTTCATCAAATATCCCGCTCCGAAATATATCCGCGCCATCCGCCCCGTCACCGAGAGCGACGCAGAGAAGCTCAACGTTATCCTGACCCGCATGCACGAGGAAGACCCGACATGGATCATCGAGCAGAGCCGCGAGCTCAAGCAGACCCTTCTCAAAGGTCAGGGCGAGTTCCACCTCCGCACTCTCAAATGGCGCGTCGAGAACAACGACAAGCTCCCCATTGTCTTCGAAGAGCAGCGCATCCCCTACCGCGAAACCATCACCAAGGCATCGCGCGCCGACTACCGCCACAAGAAACAGTCGGGCGGCAGCGGACAGTTCGGCGAGGTTCATCTCATCATCGAGCCTTATACCGAAGGCATGCCCGAACCCGACACCTACAAGTTCGGCAATCAGGAATATAAGATGAGCGTCCGCGACAAGCAGGAGATTCCTCTCGACTGGGGCGGCAAACTCGTCATCTACAACTGCATCGTCGGCGGCGCCATCGACGCCCGCTTCATCCCCGCTATCGTCAAGGGACTCATGGACCGCATGGAGCAGGGCCCGCTGACAGGCTCATACGCCCGCGACGTGCGCGTCTGCATCTACGACGGCAAAATGCACCCGGTTGACTCGAACGAAATCTCGTTCCGTCTGGCCGCCCGCAACGCCTTCGGCGAAGCTTTCCGCAACGCCAATCCGAAAGTGCTCGAACCGATCTACGACGTCGAGGTGCTCGTTCCGGCCGACGTCATGGGCGATGTCATGAGCGACCTTCAGGGACGCCGTGCCATCATCATGGGCATGGACAGCGACAGCGGCTTCCAGAAAATCAAAGCCCGTGTGCCTCTGGCCGAAATGGCAAGCTATTCGACAACCCTCAGCTCTATCACCGGCGGACGTTCGTCGTTCACACTGACCTTCGCCGGCTACGAGCTCGTTCCGGGCGACGTTCAGGAGAAACTTCTCAAAGCCTACGCTGAAAAGCAGGCTGAAGAATAAAGCTGTTTCATATAATACAAATTTATGGGGAGGAGCTGCTGCCGGTGAGGCAGCGGCTCCTTTTTCCTCCGCAATGCGGACAATTCACGTTCTGAAATTTGCCTCAGCTCAAGCCTTTTGTTATCTTTGCGGCTGAAATACCGAATTTTTGCCATGAAAAAACATCTGCCCTTTATTGCTTTAGTTTTATCGGGCGCAGCCGCTGTTGCCGCGCCCCCTGCCGACCTCTCGAAATATGTCGACCCGTTTATCGGGACGGCCGACCACGGCCACGTGTTTCTCGGCGCCAACGTCCCTTTCGGATTCATCCAGGCCGGCCCCTCACAGAGGGTGCAGGGCTGGGACTGGTGTTCGGGCTACCACTACAGCGACTCGATCATCGTCGGCTTCAGTCAGACCCATCTCAGCGGCACGGGCTGCGGCGACCTCGGCGACGTCACGCTCTTCCCCACCCTCGACCCCGAGAGCCACACCTCGACATTCAGCCACGACCGCGAGCGATGCACTCCCGGCTACTACTCGGTCGTCCTCGACAAGTCGGGCACACTCGCCGAGATGACAGCCACCGAGCGCACGGCCTCACACCGCTACACCTTCGCACCGGCCGACACAGCATATCTCATTCTCGACCTCGAATACGGCATCGGATGGGACCGTCCCGCCGATACCCGCATAATCCTCGAGAACGACTCGACAATCAGCGGATGGCGCCACTCGCGCGGATGGGCCGACAATCAGAAGATTTTCTTCACCGCATCGTTCTCGAAACCGATTCTCAGCTGCCGGGTCGACACCGTAGGCCCGTCGGAAATCGGGCTGCTCGCCTTCAAGGGCTCTGAGAAAGCGCCTGTCACGGTTGAAGTCAGACTGGCGCTCTCGGCCGTCAGCGTCGACAACGCCCGCCTCAATATGGCAGCCGAAAACCCGCGCTTCGACTTCGACGGAACCGCCCGCCGAGCCCGCGAGCAATGGAATAGCCAGCTTTCTAAAATCGACATCGCCACAGCCGATGACGCCGCCCGACGCAAGTTCTACACAGCTCTCTACCATACGATGACGGCCCCCTCGGTCTACGACGACGTCAACGGCGACTATCGCGGCGCCGACGGCGAAGTCGGCAACACTGGCGGCAAATGGCGCAACTACACGACCTTCTCGCTCTGGGACACCTACCGCGCCGCCCATCCGCTGATGACGCTCATCCACCCCGACCGCCAGAACGACATCGCCGCCACGATGGTCGACATCGCCGACCGTCAGGGAAATCTGCCCGTATGGCACCTCCACGGCTGCGAGACCAACTGCATGGTCGGCAATCCGGGCGTTATCGTTCTCGGCGACCTCGTTCTCAAAGGTCTTGTCGCCGATACCATCCACGCCTACGACGCCATGAAAAAGTCAGTGCTTGTCGACGACCGTTCGCTCGACGCCATTAAGAAATACGGCTACATACCTTTCGATGCTCCGGGCAAACACGACGAGAGCGTGGCCAAGAATATGGAATATGCCATCGCCGACGATGCCGTGGCCCGCGTGGCCCGTCGCCAGAACCGCGCCGACGACGCCAGCCTCTTCAGCCGCCGCGGTCAGGCCTACCGTATATTCTTCGACCCCGAGACTCAGTTCATGCGCGCCCGCGACGTCAACGGAAAACTCCGCGAAGGCCCCTTCGATCCGTTCGAGACCACTCACCACGCCGACGACTACTGCGAAGGAAACGCCTGGCAGTATATATGGCTCGCTCCCCACGATCCGAAAGGACTCATCGAACTCTTCGGTTCTAAAAAGGCGTTCATGAACAAACTCGACTCGCTCTTCGTTGTCGAAGGCTCGCTCGGCGAGGCGGCTCCCCCGGACGTGACCGGCCTCATCGGCCAATATGCCCACGGCAACGAGCCGAGCCATCATATCATCTATCTCTACAACTACGCCGGGCGCCCCGACAAAGCCGCTCCGCTGCTGCGCCGCGTCATGAACGAATATTACACCGACTCGCCCGCCGGACTCTGCGGCAACGAGGATGTCGGCCAGATGTCGGCATGGTTCGTGCTCTCAGCCATGGGAATCTATCAGGTAGAACCTGCCGGAGGCCCCTTCGCCATCGGCTCTCCGCTCTTCGACAGCGCCGTCATCGACCTCGGCAACGGCCGCAAATTCACCATCTTAGCCGACAACAACTCCGCTGAGAACATCTACGTTAAAAGCGCCACCCTCAACGGCCGCAAACTCTCTACTCCATTCATCACCTACGACGACATCGTCGCCGGCGGCACACTCCGCCTCTCGATGACGCCGAACCCCTGACCCGGCACGGCTCTTATAAGTTCTATAATTTTTTATAAAACTTATAAGAGCACCGGCTTGTCGGAGATTTTTTGTAACTTTGTCGGGTATTTTTTTAACCAAAAATCTATCAGGATATGGGAGGCTTCTTCGGAGCTGCATCTAAAAATCCGTGTATCAACGACATTTTCTACGGCACGGACTACAACTCGCATCTCGGCACCAAACGTGCCGGCATAGTAACTTTCGACCTCCAGGCAGGATTCACACGCTCGATTCACAACATCGAGCGTAATTATTTTCGCACCAAGTTCGAAGACGAACTCGACTCTTTTGTCGGAAACTCTGGAGTAGGCGTCATCAGCGACACCGACCCCCAGCCTATCGTTGTCAACTCCCATCTGGGGCGCTATGCCGTAGTGACAGTGGCGAAGATCAACAATATCCGCGAGATCGCCGACGAGCTTCTCGAAAAACGCATGCACTTCAGCGAGCGGTCGGCCAACACCGTCAACCCAACCGAGGTTGTCGCGCTCCTTATTAATATGGGCGACAGCTTTGTCGACGGCATCAACCTCGTCTACAGCAAAATCAAAGGCTCGTGTTCGATGTTGATTCTGACCGAAAACGGCATCCTCGCCGCACGCGACTATCTGGGACGCACGCCTATTGTAATAGGCCGGAAAGAAGGCGCCTACGCCGCCACATCGGAGACAACAGCGTTCCCCAATCTCGGCTATGAACGGCTCCGCGACATCGGGCCCGGAGAAATTGTCGAGATCACGGCCGACGGTGTCACTCAGCTCCAGAAGCCGGCCCGTCGCGAACAGATATGCTCGTTCCTATGGGTTTACTACGGGTTCCCCGCCAGCGACTACAACGACATCAATGCCGAACTTGTGCGCGAGACAGCCGGAAAGACCATGGGAGAGAAAGACGGCACTGAAGCCGACTGCGTCTGCGGCATTCCTGACTCAGGCGTCGGTTTCGCCCTCGGCTACAGCGAAGGTCGCGGTATTCCCTATCACCGCGCCGTGCTGAAATACACGCCGACATGGCCGCGAAGCTTCACACCGGGCAACCAGTCGCGCCGCGCCCTCGTGGCGAAGATGAAGCTCATACCGAACAGGGCCCTCCTGAAAGACCAGCGCGTCGTTTTCTGCGACGACTCGATAGTGCGCGGCACTCAGCTCTGCGATAACGTGTCGACCTTCTATGAGGGAGGATGCAAGGAAGTCCACGCCCGAATTTCGTGTCCGCCCCTTGTCTACGGCTGCAAATATATCGGCTTCACCTCGTCGAAAAGCGACCTCGAGCTTATAACACGCCGTATCATCAAGGATTTCGAAGGCTGTGAGACGCCCGACAATCTCGACCGCTACGCTACGACCGGCACACCCGAATATCAGCGCATGGTCGACGAGATTGCGCGCCGCCTCGGCCTGACAACACTTAAATTCAGCACCCTCGAAGACCTCATAGCAAGCATCGGACTGCCGAAAGAGAGAATATGCACCTACTGCTTCGACGGATGCGGGAGCTGCCCCGCCGCGGCATTCGCCTCTGACAATTCCGACAGGAAATAACAGAAATAATTTGTCATTCCGGCCGGAAGATATTTGCCTTGCAGGGCCTGTATCTTCCGGCCGGCGATTTTTTTGTTGCAGATTTTAGAAAAATTTATTACTTTTGCGATGCAAAAAAGCAAAAGGTCGCGCATTTACTGACCCTAACAATCCTTTCAGGTGTTATAAAGATGTCTGCTTGAGTGCAGGCAACCGCGAACGCCAATATATTACAATCACAAATTTTTTGACAGACGGATCGGTTCGGAGCTCTTGTCTGATACCAAATCCCGATAAAGCGGCAATATCCCCGCCCTGTCCCGCCACAAGCGCAATCCCGACGCTTTTCTGCGATTCTGAAACCATTGTTTCCATTAACCATCGACTAACCTCAACTATTCAGTTCACGACAAGCAACTAAATATGCGCCTGAGAACCGTCCGACGCTGTTTTCAGGGCATAAGAGCCACAAAAACGTGGCGCTCGGCGTGAATAAAGATTGAAAAGAATGGATATGAAATACGACATCCAGACCCTCGAAGCAATGAGCGACGACCAGCTGCGCTCAATCGCCAACGAAATGGGGCTGAAGAAAACTGAAAAAGAGAGCGGCATCGACCTCGTCTACCGCATTATCGACGAGGCCGCACAGGCATCGGCAAAAGAGACTGTCGAGAAGAACCGCCGCCCCGACAATGAAGCCCAGCCGAAAAAACGCGGGCGCAAGCCAAAGGCTCAGGCCGCCACGCCGGAACCGCAGGCAACGCCGGCCGACGGCGACCCTGAAGCCGCCCGACAGCCGAAAAAACGCGGCCGTAAGCCGAAAGCGCCTCAGGCTGAAGCTGAAGAATCTGTTCCGGCAGAAATACCCACAATCGACACTCCGGCAGATGCGCCCGAAGAACCGACCGCGCAGGCCGCCCAGCCGAAAAAGCGCGGCCGCAAGCCGAAGAATGCCCTCCCCGAACAACCCGCACTTTTTGCTGCCGACGACTCAGAGAATGCTCCCATGACGGCTCCTATACCCGATCCCTCCAGAGAACTTATGGCCTCCGAATCTTCAACCCCCGAAGAGAAACAGCAGGAGTCCGAGGAGGCCGGCGGAGCGCCCCAGCAGCCTCAGCCCCAGCCCCGGCGCGACTTCCGCCCGTCGGCCAACAACGGATCGTTCGGCTCGTTTTTCCCGCGCAGCGAAGGGCGCCGGTTTGTTCCGCGCTCGCAGCGCGAGCGTGAAGAGGCAGCCCAGCGAGCCGCTGTGGCAGCCGCCAACACCCCAATCGTCATCAACGAACCGGGAACTGAGCCCCAGCAGCCTCAGGGCAAGAAGAAAAAGAACAAAAACAACAACAATAACAATCCTCAGCAACAGCCCCAGCAGCCCCAGCCCTACAATTTCGAAGGATTCCTGCGCACCTCGGGCGTACTTGAGATAACCAACGACAACAACGGCTTCCTGCGCTCGAGTGACTACAACTATCTTGCCTCGCCCGACGACATATTCATCTCGCAACAGGAGATCAAGCGCCACGCCCTCAAGGCGGGCGATGTTGTCGAAGTTACGATACGTCCGCCCAAATCGAACGAAAAATACTTCCGCATAACCGACGTCCTCGAAGTCAACGGACGCTCGCCCGAGTTCGTGCGCGACCGCGTCGCTTTCGAGCACCTTACCCCGCTCTTCCCCGACGAGAAATTCGACCTCACGTCGGGCCGCGCCGGCAACCTCTCGACGCGCGTGGTCGACATGTTCTCGCCAATCGGAAAAGGGCAGCGCGCCCTCATCGTGGCACCCCCGAAGACAGGTAAAACGATACTGCTAAAGGATATAGCCAACGCCATAGCCGAGAACCATCCCGAGACCTACATAATGATTCTGCTCATCGACGAGCGTCCCGAAGAGGTGACCGACATGAGCCGCAGCGTCAATGCCGAAGTGATCGCCTCGACATTCGACGAACCTGCGGACCGCCACGTGAAGATCGCCGGCATAGTTCTCGAGAAGGCGAAACGCCTCGTCGAATGCGGCCACGACGTTGTAATCCTGCTCGACTCGATAACACGCCTTGCCCGCGCCTACAACACCGCCCAGCCCGCATCAGGCAAGATTCTCAGCGGCGGTGTCGACGCCAACGCACTCCAGAAACCGAAACGCTTCTTCGGCGCTGCCCGAAACATCGAAGGAGGCGGCTCGCTGACGATCATCGCCACAGCCCTTACCGAGACCTCGTCGAAGATGGACGAAGTTATCTTCGAGGAATTCAAAGGCACCGGCAACATGGAGCTGCAGCTCGACCGCAAGCTCAGCAACAAGCGCATCTTCCCCGCCGTCGACATCATGGCGTCGTCGACGCGTCGCGACGACCTGCTGCTGCGCCCCGAGACGCTCAACCGAATGTGGATTCTGCGCCGCTTCCTCAGCGACCGCAACCCCATCGAGGCAATGGAATTCATCAAAGACCGCATGGAGCGCACCTCCGACAACGACGAGCTTCTGCGCACAATGGGCGACTGACCTTCGCCCCTCCCCACACACCGCAGCGCGAGCCCCCGTCCGCGCTGCGTTTGTTTTATCCAGTCCAATAGTTTTTATGCAAATTTTCAGTGGCACTGCAAAATTGCATAATTTCAATTTTCACGTTGAGCTCACGCGAAGTTTTGCAACGTAATAGTTGGGAAATCAGAAATTTGTTTTATATTTGTTGCCGACAGCAGGGCAATGCGCCCCGACTGTCGGCCCCTTTTTACACACCAAACTCTACATCATGAAAAAGAACGACATCATTTGCAGGATTGCCGCTATAGTCGTGATGCTATCATGCATGACCGCCTTACCGCCAAGCGCAGACGCGCAGTTTCTGAAGAAACTGTCGCAGGGACTGGAGAAGGTAAACAAAACTCTTCAGAAGGTCGAAGACGCCACCAAGAACAATAAGAAACAGTCCGACAAGAAACCCACTCCCCAAACCTCCCAAACATCCCAGAGCTCCCAATCCGCCCAAAACTCCCAAAACTCCCAAAATCCCGCTCCGACAAAGAAGAAAGAGCGCCGCATAGCGACCGCCCACCTCACCCCTCAGACTAAATTCATCAACGGATTCGAGAATCTCAACAATCTGCCGCCGGTCAGCGAGGGCATCTTCTATCTGATGCGCACCAACCCCGCGCTGTCGAGCTACACAAGATATTACGGCTTCTGGACTATCGACGGCCGGCTGCTCTTCCCCTATCAGTATGAGCAGATGCCGGGCGACGCCAGCATCAGGCCGCGCTTCAACTCTGGCGCCTGCGTCATGAAAGAGGCAAAGGCCAAGGTGAGGAACGCTCCGATAATCCTCTATGCCGACGGCACAACCAAACCGCTGTCGCACGACTGGACCCACGTCACCCAGTTCTGCGAGGGCGTGGCGCAGGTGAGCGAACAGATCAGCACCGGTGGCCAGCGATATTTCTATATCAACACCAAAGCTCAGAAAATCTGGCCACACCTCGACGAGACGGTAACGACCGAGGACATGCTGAAAACGCGCAAGGTCGGCGGCGTCCACATCCGTTCGCTGCGCGAAGGACGACGCGCTTTCTTTGACCGCACTACCAGGACATGGGGTTACCTCGACACCAACGGAAAGATTGTCATCAAACCCGCCTACGCCGAAGTGCGCGACTTCGCAAACGGCTACGCCCTCGTCGAACTGAAAGAGAAGGGGACTTACGAAAGCAAAAAGCTGTTTATCGACAAGTCGGGCAACGTCGTGACATCAGTGATCAACGGCGACGTACACTATCTGAAAGACAACGCCATCTCCGACGTCAGCGACGGAATCTTCTCGACAACCCGCAACAATGCGCTGAACAATTTCGAGACAATCTACTACGACATCACCTCGGGAAAAGAACTGCGCCGCTACAAGTGGGGCGGCTCGGCCTTCCACGAAGGATATGCCTTCGTCAGATTCGGCGAGATGGACGAAACAGTCTATGTCATCGACACATCGTTCAATATCGTCGGCCGCATCAACGCCAAGTGCGACCAGCTCGTGCTCGACAATGTCAGTTTCAGGAACTTCCCCTGGTATACGTTCGACAACAAGGCAGTCAACTATGAGGGCACCATCGAACTGGCTCTTCCGAAAAAGTGGGACCTCAGCGACAAACTCGGCGAATTCTCAGCCGACGGCTTCGCCCCGGCGCAGTCGACCTTTGCCAGCCACGACGGCAGCGGTAAGTCGTTCGAATACAGCGGATATATCGACACCGACGGTGCCTACCGCATAGTCTTCTCGAGCGACAACGGTGCCAATGGCCCCTTCGACAGAGAGCTGCCCGGCCCCGAACCGATAAAGCCGCCGAAAGAGCCCGAGGACTCGACCGGCGGAGGCTACATCAAGGATCCCATCCCGCCGCAGCCCGGCCAGCCGCGCGACGGCCGCCTGTGGCTCAGCTATGCCGACACCATTCCCGAAGGCCCCATAGGGCCCGGACGCGAAGCGCTGAAATATCGCGTCAACGTCGTGGCCTACCCGGCGAAAGGGGGCAAGGTGTATGGCTCGGGCGAATACTCGCTGGGCGACACCATCCGCGTCACCGGCACCCCTGCCGAGGGCTACCACATCTCTGAAATCGTCAGCGATCGCATGTGCAGCTCAACCGAGACGTTCAACAAGTTCGTCGTGCTCGGCGATATGACCATCACCTGCTACTTCGTAAAAGACGATGTTGTCGGCGATGTCCCCTCCACCGCCATGATCGGCCACATGCCTACCCAGCCTCAGTTCTGCCGCGCCTATGTCGAGCTCGGCAATGTCGACGGCAACAAATTCACCGAAGGCTCGCGTGGCGTAGCCGCCATCTTTGTCACCGACGACAACCGCAGCGAGATCGATGCCTCCGACAAACAGGCCACAACATCGTGCCGCGCCAAAGCATTCTTTGTGCCGATGAACATTCTGGGCATCATGGACGACAATGGCCGCAAATATCTGCGCTTCGACGGCGGAATAATAAAATACACCCTGTCGGTCAGCGACGACACCGCACTCGGATTCCTCAGCAACCCGCTGCTTAAGCTGATGCTGGCTTTCGACGGCCGCGACCGCGGCGAGCTCGAGCCGGGAGCATACCGCATAGAAATCGTGGAGGGCTCACCCGAAGATGGAGAGATGACCCTCGGCGAACTCCAGCGACTGTCGGCCCGCTACGGATGGATCAACTCCGACGACGAATCGTTCACCAAGCGTCTGCCCGCATTCTTCGGCCCGAAATATTCGAAAGGACTATCATCCGACTTCTTCGCCGGCACCCGTCTATCGACCACTAAGCCGACAGCAATCCAGTGGGAACCGAGCGAAGACTTCTTCGCCGACCGCTCGCTGCTCGAACAGCTTGCCGCCTCGCTCGGCGAGCTCTACCGAAAGACAGTGAAAGGCACCCGCCTCGAAGACTACGACATGCAACAATTCTCAACAGACCTCGACAACCACGTCTTCAAAGCGAAATAGCGCCCCCGAACGGCGCGGGCACGTAGGGTCGCGGCATGCCGCGGCCCTACATCATATATCGCCTCGGCGCTGATTTTCGCCGATTTTTGGCAAGGTTGAACTTTTTTGCTAATTTTGCAACAATGTTATAAAACTATGCCCTCGGGCATAATAATTTCGATTGTCTATGATAAAGAGTGCTCTCGAAAAAATGGTCAGCGAAGACATGAGCGGTATCTGGCAGGTTCTCCAGCCTGAAGAGAAACGCGTGATTGTCGATAATTTTACGGTTCACAATTTTAAGAAAAACCAGATCATCTACAGCGAGGGCGACACCCCCGAACATCTTTGGTGTCTTTTCAAGGGGAAAGTAAAAAAATATAAAGACGGAGTTGGCGGACGCGTCCAGATTCTGCGCCTCATAAGGCCGGTGCAGTATTTCGGCTACCGCGCCTATTTCGCCGACGAAAAATATGTGTCGACCTCAGCGACAATGGAACCGTCGGTCGTCGGTTCACTGCCGTTGCCGCTGGTCAACGACATGATCCAGAAAAACAATCAGCTGGCAATGTTCTTCATCCGCGACCTCGCCTGCAATCTCGGCACGAGCGACTCGCGCATCGTCAGCCTCACTCAGAAGCATATCCGCGGACGTCTGGCCGAGGCTCTCACGGTTCTCATCGACAGCTACGGCTACGAGGAAGACGGGGTCACGATCCGCGTCTATATGGCGCGTGAAGACCTCGCCAATCTGTCGAACATGACAACCAGCAACGCCATACGCACTCTCAGCTGCTTCGTTGCAGAACACATCGTCATCGTTGACGGGCGCTGCATAAAAATCATCAACGAGCCCGCTCTGCGCAAGATTTCACGTTTCGGATAACGCGCTCTGCAATACGGGCCGTAGCATAGCTGACCGCCGCCACAATTATAATAGGGAAGAATATACTGTAGGTTCCGCTCATCTCAGCCACGAGAAAGGCTGCCATAAGCGGAGCTCTGACAGCTCCGGCCATGACTCCGGCCATGCCGACAAACGCCATCTCGACAGGTGGCAGCCTCACTCCGAGCAATGCGTCGGACACCTGAGCGAAAAAAAATCCGGCCACACAGCCGGCAAACAGTGTTGGTGCGAAATCTCCGCCCACGCCGCCGCCCCTGGTGGCCGACGCTTTGGCTATTCCTTTGAGCAAAAGAACCACTCCGGCAAGAAGGATTAACGACGGAGACGTTCCCATATCCGAAAAAACGCTGTTGACGCCAAGCACTCCATAGTCGCCGCTCATCAGCCTTCCCATTGCCGAATAACCCTCGCCGTAGAGCATCGGCACCATACTGACACAGACTCCGAGCATAAGCCCCGACACGACAGCTCTGCCCCACCATGTTCTGACTCGGGCAATAAGACCTGCGGTAATATTGCCTGTCGTGTTATAATAGACAGAATAAAGCCCGCAGAAAAGCCCGAGCAGAAAAACAGCCGGCAGCAGGCCGAGACTGAAGTCCGGAAATGAGCCCACAGGAAAATCGATTCTGAAACCTGCGAGCGATGCCGACGTCATTGCCGAAGTCACACATCCCAGAGCAAGTGCCATCACGGCCCAGGTTGTCATCGGCATAGCCATTATCTCGAGCGTGAAAAGCATGCCGCCGAGCGGAGCCTGAAAGATACCGGCGATACCGGCGCCGGCACCGATACCTATAAGCAGGCGCACATCAGACTTCCGCGCGCCGGCGAAACGCCCGAGATTGCTTCCGATTGCCCCACCGGTGAATGCGATAGGCCCCTCGGCACCTGCCGATCCTCCGAATCCGAGAGTAATAGAGCTGGCCATGAAGGCCGCTATCATATCGCGTTTTTTCAGATAATATTTTCGCTCCCGCAGATCGCGCATGATTATTCGGGAACAACCGTCTTCAACGTAGTCGCGCACCACATAACGCTGAAAGACTGCCGACAGAATTATGCCACAGAGAGCAAGGAGAACAAACCAAAGGCTGAAACCGTCAGGGTGGATAATTCCAATTACAGACTTCGAGACAAATACAATCATTTTCTTCAGCAGATAGGCTGTCACCCCGGTGACCAACCCGGTAACCGCCGCAGCCACCATAAGAAGAGTGCGCGGCGCTATATGGCGGCAACGCCCGACTATGGCATCGCGCACCATATGAACCACAGAGTCGGGCTGATAGTGTCTCATGCCCGGAAAACGCCTGCTGCTTCTGTTTTGTTCGGTTTGGCCGGCTACATGACGAGGCCTCTTCTCCGGGAGACGAGGCCTCGAATATATATCAAAATGAATGTTAGAATAGTGTCGTAAAGATCAGGCCATAGCGGGCTCAAGGCTCGCTTCGGCGGGAACCTCTTCGGGAGCGTCGGCAGATTGGCGGGCAGCGGCGCGAGTGCCGTCGGGGTCGTAGATGCTGATAGGCAGTTCGCCTGTCAGAGCGCAGGCGGCGTTGAAGGCCAGCGAGAACATCTCGTCTTCGCCCGGACGGACAACAACCGGGCCGATAAATCCAGCCCACTCGACAATGCGGTCAACACAGTATTTGCTGTGGGCGATTCCACCGGTAATGATGATAGCGTCGACTTTGCCGCGGAGGGCAACCGAACGGGCGCCGATCTCGCGGGCTGTGCCATAGAGCATTCCTTCGAGCACACCTTTATAGGGCTCTTCGCCGGCAAGGGCTTTCTGCTCGATAAGGCGCGTGTCGTTGGTGCCGAGATGAGCGGCAAGACCACCACGGCCGTTTATCATCTTCTTTATCTCGCGCAGAGTGTATTTACCGCTGAAGCAGAGTTCGGCAAACTGGTCGGCAGGCAGTGTGCCGGCGCGTTCGGGAGCATACGGGCCGTCGCCGTTGAGGGCATTGTTGACATCGACAACCTTGCCCATGCGATGGGCAGCCACCGAGATACCGCCTCCCATGTGGACTACGATGAGATTCAGCTCGTCGTAGCGGCGGCCGATCTCGCGCGCATAAAGACGGGCAACGGCCTTGCCGTTGAGTGCATGAAAAACGCTGCGGCGTTCGAGCATGGGCAGCCCCGACAGGCGTGCCTCAGGCATGAACTCGTCGACAACTTCAGGGTCGGCGATAAACGAACGGCATCCGGCCTCTTTTGCCAGAATATCGGCCAGCAACGCGCCCAGATTGCAGACGTGTTCCATCTCGGCATGGATGAGATCGTGGATGATATACTCGTCGACCTCATAGACGCCGCCGGGAGTAGGACGCAGAAGGCCGCCACGGCCTATGACAGCGTCGAATTCACTGATGTCGAGTCCGGCTTCCTCAATAGAGCGGTGCATGGCACGGTTACGGTAGTCAAGCTGCTCGTTGGGATGGTTGAAGCCAGCAAGTTCGTCGGCCGGATGATGGACTGTGGTGTTCCAGATCATTGCCTGACCGTCGCTGACGGAGAACTTTGTCGACGTCGAGCCGGGATTAATTACAAATATCTTCATTTCAATCGGTTATTCTAAATAGTGAGATTCAAAGCTCATAATGGCCGGCAACGCAGGCCAGTGCGAGCGAGAAATATTTGTTGTCAGCCGAGTCGGCGCGCGAGGGGGTGACGACGGGCGCAGTAGTACCTATCAGAAGGGCTGCGATACGAGCGCCACCGAAAAGAGCGAGAGTCTTATAGAAAGCATTCGCGGCTTCGAGGTCGGGCATGATGACGACATCGGCATCTCCGGCAGCCGGGGCCTTGATTCCCTTGATCTGGCCGGAATGAGGATCGAGAGCTGTCTTTATATCCATCGGGCCACCCATTTCGACTTCGCCGTAAGAACCGGCGGCCGCGCGGGCTATAAGCTCGACATAGTCGAGGGTACACTGGAATTTCTTGTTGACTTTCTCGGTGAAATGAACCAGCGCAACCTTCGGGCAGGTGTGGCCCATACGCCGCGCCATATCGACATTGTGGCGCACCATGGCGTCGAACTGATCGAGATTCGGAACCGGAATAACCGCGCTGTCGCTATAGATCAGCAACTTGTCGTAGCCGGGAATGTCGGCAACGGCTACGTGGCTCATGACACGTCCGTGGGGCAGCAGGCCATGCTCTTTGTCGAGCACGGCGCGCAAAAGATTATCGGTATTGATCGAGCCCTTGAAAACGACTTCGGCGCGACGCTCGTTTATAAGCTTAACCGACATGGCAGCGGCTGAATCGAAATCGTCGGTATCGACAACCTCTATGCGATCGCCGTATTGCTGCTTCCATTCTTTCTGAATTTCAGGACGAACAGAATCGTTGACAAGAATAAAATCGGCCACGCCCTCGCGAAGACAGCGGTCGATAACCTCGATTGTCGGTTCGTCGTGGGGGCAGACAGCGACAACGCGCTTGCGGCGCGGCTGTTCTTTGAATCGTTTGGCGAGGCCTTCAAAATCTTTAATTGGCTCCATTTCTATCAAATTTAAGGCATTCGGCGGAAGACGGATCTTCCGGTGTTTTCATTGGTCAGGAGCAAAGGTAGAGACCTCATCTGAGAAAAGCAAGAAAATGGCTGAAAAAATTACACACAAAATCAAAATATGTGCATTTTTCAGAAAAAAGCGCCGGCGATATTTCGTCGTCGCGAAAAAAAGCGTACCTTTGCATCAACAATGCGGTAGTAGCTCAGTTGGTAGAGCATCAGCTTCCCAAGCTGAGGGTCGCGGGTTCGAACCCCGTCTACCGCTCTCAATCCGGGCCCTCGCCCGGATTTTTTAATTATAACCGGAGTTTCCGATCGGATTCGGCGCCCCTATCTCATACAGGTTAAGATCGCGATGCTCACGACTGGCTACAAAACCTCAGTCCGCCCACCTCATTTTTTCGAAAGCCACGTCATTATATTTTGCTAAATAAAAATTTAGCATTATCTTTGCCATGTAAATCAACAGAGCAAATATGAAATATACCGAACTACATAAATTGCTCCGAAAAGCCGGTTGTCAGGACACAGGCCGACAACGAGGCGGCCACCCATTATGGTATTCCCCGCTAACCGGCAACTATTTTAAGACAAGTAATCACGGTTCGGAAGAAGTCAAGCCCGGCACTCTGAAATCAATACTCAGGGATGCCGGAATCAAGTAAGGGAAGAGACATAAGCCCCCTCCCTATTCAACCAAAAGAACTATCATTTGTTAAATAAATATATAGCATCAGGTATGAAAACAGTCAGAGTATTTATTGAACGAGGCAAAGATGGCACTTATGGGGCATATATGCCCGATGACAATCATCTTGGCTGGGGAGTTCATGGCGACGGCCCTACCGCAAGTGATGCAATTCAAGAATTCAAAGCCGAGTATGACGACATGAAAGCTTTCTTCAAGGAGGAAGGTAAACCATTCGAAGAGGCGGAATTTGTCTTCTCATACGATCTTCCCTCCTTCCTTGTCTACTATGCCGACTTAATCTCCTACCGGGGTCTTGCAAAACTCACAGGAATCTCAGCGGCTCAACTCTCGCAGTATATCTCAGGCTATCGCACTCCCTCTGCTAAGACTACACAAAAAATTCAGGCCGCGCTCCACTCGTTCGGACAGGAATTAAGCCAGTTGCAGCTTGTTTGATTCGCCCTCGTTGACATTGTTTGCCCTGCAATGTAACATTGCTTTCCCCAACGGAATCCTCAAATGTCATATTCTGATAGATATCGAATAATCACACATAATAACGATTATGGGAACGCTAATTATAATACTGATAGTTTTTGCCGTCGAAATGATAATCCTTTCTTTCGTGCCAAAAAAGTATCTGCCGCCACCAAAACCACGGCGGCGCAAACGTCGTTACAACGATGAATATTGGACGGGGCTACCATGGATGGGGGGTGTAAAGAAAAAGAAGAAAAACTTCTGGGAAGACTAAAACTTAACGTTTGGGCCTAAGGGTTATGGCGAAGGTCGTGAGCCCGGTGTCGGGCGACGTCGACAGGCTATAACGGAAGCCGTGTGCCCGAAGAATGTCGGCTACAAGCATCAGGCCGAGTCCGCGGTCGGGACGTTTGGTAGAGAAAAAAGGTGTGAACAGTTTTGCGCTGACTTCGTCGGCTATGCCGGGGCCGTTATCGGTGACGGTCAGCGTCAGCGGGTTAGACCTAAGGGCGATTTCAACGGCGCCGTCGGGGCGTCCCGCGATACTTTCGACAGCGTTCTTGACGATATTGACAACTACACGCTCCATCAGCACGGGATCGAAACAGGCAGTAGCGTCGGACAGAGCACAGTCGAATGCAAGAGTGACATTTGCCGGAGTCATAGCCGTCAAAGCCGGGCACAGAGCCGTCAGCCACCGGTTCACATCGACAGTCTCACAATCGGGAGGCGGTAGCTTGACAATCTCGGCATAACCGCGGACAAAACTGACGAGGTTGACACAGCTCGTCGTGCAGCTGTCGATAGCCCGGGCAGCAAGCGAGTCGTCGCTATGCATGGCGCCGAGGCTCTCGAGAATCGAAATTACGCTGCTGAGACTGTTGTTGACCTCATGGCCTATAGTGCGCACAATTATATTGAACATCTGCTTTTCAGCAGCCGTGATCTCTTCGGTTATACGTTCAACAATGACAAACCTCCGGCGGAAGCCCGAGTCCATAAACCACAGTTTGGAAATGCGCATTATCGACGCTCCCGGCAGCCGCATCACCTGTGAATCTCCATCAGCCACCGATTCAACGGCATTGGCCAGCTCAGGCGACGACATCCTATCCCACGCGCTGTTTGTCCTGACAACCGCGCCATTGAAATCGCAGACTGCTATTCCCAACGGGGAGGCCTCAACCACAAGACTCAGAAACCTGTTCTGTTCGAGATTTTTCAGTCGTTCGGCTTTCATAGAAGCCATCAGTGTGTTATAAAGCTCCACAATATTGTCGGCATCGGGCTGGCCTGTCCGACGCAGGCGGCTGCTGAAATCCTGTTCGCGCAGCAGGTTCAAGCCGTTGCGGACAGCTTTCATAGGAATCGCCACCGAACGGTAAAGCAACAGCACAAGAACAACCATCAGGCCGCACAACGCGGCAATCCATACCTTACCGGCATCGCAGACAGCCGCCACAGCAGTTGTCACAGCCACTGCTATCAGCAATATGACTCCCCAGACTCTGAACCTCATAGCTTGAATTTTTCGATACGGCGGTAAAGCGACTGGCGCGTTATGCCGAGCTGCTTTGAGGCTTCTGACAGGTTGCCGCCGCAACGCCGCAGAGTCTCCCTGATAGTGTCCGCCTCGATTTCTTCGAGAGTCTTGTCGTTGCCAGCCCGGGCCTTCTGCTCGGAGCTTCTGCCAAGGGCCTTTTTAATTTTGGCAATAACATCGGCGTTGCTCCATGGCTTGGTTACAAAATCGGCCGCTCCGTAGTTCATAGTCTCTACAGCCAGAGGTATCGTTCCCCATGCCGTGATCATTATAACCGGCACGTCGGGCTGAAGAATGCGTATCTTGCGGAGAACCTCGACTCCCTGGCGCCCTGTCGTCGACAACGTCAGGTTCATGTCGAGGATAACCAGTTCGACCCGCCCGGAGCGCACCGTATCCAGAGCGTCGGCCTCATTGCCGACAGCCAGCGGTTCAAAACCGGCGCGTTCAAGCGCCAGCAACAGGGCCATCCGCACCGCATTATCATCATCTACTATCAGAATCATAGTGCAAACTTAATTGTATTTCCGCTCAATCGCATCACATTCTGCATATTTTTTCGATATCGGCATTGATGTCACATAGATTCCCGTAGTCATAAAGCGTCAGCGAACGTATTCTGTACCAGTAGCTCCAGAATTTATACAGCTCGTTGATATAGTTGCGTTTGCTTTCATCTGCCTTCGACTGGGAGTCATTGAGATCGAGGGTTGAGATCTTGCCGATCAGAAAAGTCTCGAAATTGGTGTCATATCGCTGTCGGGCAATCTCGTCGGCGCGCGAAGCTATCGACAGTTGCTGCTGCTGGTTGCCGAACCGCTCCACAAGTATAAACAGCTGCTGGTTGAAATCGAGCGACTCCTGACGCAGCCGGCTTTCCGTGACGCGACGGTTGCTCTCGGCCACTTTCACCTTTCCGCGCCGCTTGCCCCAGTCGACAAGCGGAATCGAGAAGCCGACCTCTATCATCTGATTTCCGCGCTGGCGCGTATAGGCGTCGGAAATATTGCGGGCAGTTCCCGTGAAGCCGACCTGGGCATAGAGTTTTATCTCGCGCATATCTCCTTTGGCTTTGGCGACCTCGTAGTCGGCCTCAAGCTGGCGGCGCGCTATACTCTTCGCAAACTTATTGTTGGCAAGAGCCCTGTCGAGAGCATCGCTGTAGGATATGCTGACTGCCGGAACGCTGTCGGGGACAACAGGTTCGATCTCGACATCTTCTCCGAGGTCAAGAAACGACCTCAGAGTGAACATATCGCTCTTGAGGGTGCTGCTGCAGTCGGTCACCTCCGACCGGGCCTCGAGCAGATTCAGTTCCATCTGCCGCAGATCGTTCTCGCTGATCTGCCCCATCCGGCGTTTTTCCACAGCGACAGCATAGAGCTTACGGGCATTCTCGAGATTCTGCCCGGCTATCGCAAGATTCTCACGGCTCATGACGAGCGTGAAGAAATAGTTTACCGTGGTCAGTGCCACATCTTCCGTGGCGCTCAGAAATGCCGCCTTCGCCTCGGAGAATCTCACAGGCTCGATTCGGTTGTCCCACTTGAAGGTATTGACCCCGAAAACCGGCTGCTCGAGAGTAAGCGCTACCGGCACGGTCAGAAAGCGGTTCGAGCCGCCGTCGTCGAACTGCCGCATAAAATCGAGCGAGCTGCTCAGGCTGATCTTACCGCCCGTGAAGGGAATATTCTGGTTTACCGACAGTCCGGCCTGCGCGCTGAGGTTGTGGTTGCGCACATAGCTGTATTCTCCCTCGCCGTTCATGTAGGGCGTGTAGTGGTCGTTATACGAAGGGAGCGTTCCCGACATCGAAATCTCGGGCAGGCGTTCGGCCCGGTAGCTGCGCCACTGCCAGTAGGCGGTCCTGAGCTCGTCGAGAGCAACGGCCGCATCGACACTCTGCACACGTGCCATGGCGATGGCGTCGTCGAGTGTCAGCGTCTGCACGCGTGCTGCTCCGCTCACGGGGAACAGCAACGCGGGCAACGCAATATATAGTATGAAAAGCTTGTTCATCGACATTACATATCTTTAAGTGCCTCGGCCGGATCGACTCGGGTGGCGCGCCGCGCGGGAGCATATATGCCGGCGACAATCAGCAGGGCCAGCGACAATATTGCCAGAATCTCGCCGATAATCAGTTGACTGTCCGGCAGCACTATAGGCATTTCAATAACTTCGAGCAGCGACGATTTCATCATCCATAATGAAACAGGCAGCGTGATAAGCACCGCCACAGCGAGCAAAATCAGTCCTTCAGCGAAAAAGCGCGCATAAATATCGGAATTGCGGGCGCCGTGAACTTTGCGGACGGCGATTTCCGAAACCCGCTGCTGCGTCCTGAACCAGAATGTTCCGAGAAAGCCAAGGAAAATAACCGACATAATGAAAAGCGCGCAAATAACGATATTCCGGATAGCCTGAGTTGTAGTTATCTGTATCGAATCGCGAATATCTTCGAGCGATTTCAGATCGGTCAGATAAACATTTCCCGACTGCATCCCGCCGTCGCCGAGCGATTCGATAAACTTGCGCCCCATTCCGGGTTTCACGCGAAAAACCAGCGTAGAGACATCTTCAGGCCTGATCGGGAAATAACCGCTTCCGGCGAAGGTCGGTTCATAATCTGTGCGGCGCAGGTCGGCGGCGACCGCCCCGACGCGGTAGTATGTCAGCGTGTCGCTCGACAGCACTACATTCCTGCCCATGAATTCTCTGGCCGTGGGAGCCTCTTCACCCCAGGGGTATTCAGTCTCGGATATTATTATCTCCCCTTTTTTCAGTATTTCGGCCAGCCTCTCAGGAGTCTCGCCGCCGTCGCCCCCAAGGCGGAAAAGCAGCATCAGTTCGGGCGACATATATCGCTTGTTCACATAATAGCGGCGTTCCTTGCCATCTTTCCGGGTATACATCAGATTGTCGCCCATGAAATTGTAGTTATATGGCAATGACGTATAATTGGCCTCAGCCACTATTTCGACGTAAGGGTTCGAACGCAGTCCCGAAAGCATGACATCGAGGTCGGAGCGGACCGACCGGACGCTGTCGTAAGGCACATACCCCTCGCAATTCTCATCGAGTACTCTTATGTCAGTGACATAGATGTCGCCGAGATCGACCGGAAGGGAATTTTTGTGGATATAATATAGAGAGCTGAGCAAGGTAAATATCCATTGCATGACAATCAGCACAATTACCAGCTCTACAACGAGCCAGATATTGCTGCGCCATTCGTTAAGCATCTGTTTGAATAATTTCCGTTTCATGGCTGTATGTTACTTAGCGTTGATAGCCTCCACCGGATTGAGACGCGACGCCTGCCACGCCGGAACGGAAGCACTTATAAGATTGAGAATAAAGCACACGCCGACAGCTATCGCGACCGTTCCCCAGTTTATAACCGAGTCGAGAGCCGGAGTAAGTCCGCTGCCGTAGGTGTCGATATTTTCGTAGAGGCCGCTGTAGGTCATGGCGAATACGATGCCTGCTGTAACCCCGACGAATCCACCGGCCAGCGTTACCAGAAAATTCTCCCACAGAATGTCGGTGACGACGCGACGCCGGGTGCATCCGAAAGCACGGCGCACTCCGATTTCGCTTATGCGTTTATGCATACGGCTGTGAAGCAGACTGCTCAGATTCAGAGCCGGCACAACCAGCAGAATCGCATAGAGAATATAATACATCGTCTGCGACGAATTGTCGGGAGTCATATTACTGCCTCCAAGTCCCGAGGCTATCGTGGCCTGATCGTAAGGCGAGCCGTGATTAACAGACTTGAACCCCTGCGGCTTCAGCTCGGTGTCGAGTACGGCATAGCGCGCCTTGACCTGCTCGCGTATGCTGCTGAAACTTACCCCGTCCTTAACCACAAGGGCTGCCGCCGTATTTCCGAAGTAAACGTCATCGTTCGACGCCGAGGCGTCGGGCCCGGTGGCTATGAACACATCGCCGCAGGCCGTTGTCGCCAGAAACGAATTGTCTTTGACTACGCCCGAAACAGTGTACTTCCTGTGATTGAGCAGCAGAGGCTTTCCGGCGCAGTCGGTCGTGCCGAAAGCGCGTCGCGCCGTGCGCTCGCTGATGACGATCAGCGGCAGTCCGGCATTGACTTCGTCGGCCGTGAAATAACGGCCGGAAACCAAAGGATGGTCGAACACCTTGAAAAATCCGGCATCGACACCGCGGCAATATGCCTGAAAGTTTTTCTCGACCTGCCCCCCGACGTTTTTAGTGGTGAGATCGGGTTGCATGAACGCTTCGCTCTCGACTCCGTCAAGACCTCCGTAGATCTGACGTGCCAGCGAATAGCTCATTTCCCCCGATGATTCTCCCCCGGAACCGTCGATGCTCTTATAGTGGAAAAATTCTCCCACAAGAAGGCGGTCACGACAGCTTTCCGGCGCAAAAGGTATAGTCTGAAGGCGCTGCAATATCGCCACGACCATGAACAGGAACACCGACATGACCGTAGCTATGAACGAGACGCCGCTTATCAGAGGCTGGCGCCTCATGTCGTTTATTATCTGACGTATTCTCTGTTTCATGACTTATCCGATTATTCTGCCGTCGAAGAACCTGACGATACGGTCGGTCTCCTGGGCCTGCATTTCGTTGTGGGTCACCATGATTATCGTCGTGCCGTCCTCCTTGTTCAGAAGATGAAGAAGTCTCATGACCTCGGCTCCCATCTTGCTGTCGAGATTGCCGGTAGGTTCGTCGGCCAATATTATCTGCGGACGCCCGACGATGGCGCGGGCAATAGCGACGCGCTGACACTGTCCTCCCGACAGCTGAGCGGGAGTATGGTGAAGGCGGTGGGTCATCTCAAGGCGCTGCGCGACCTGCTCAACGCGCCGACGCCGTTCCGAAGCCCCTACCCCTTTGCGATAGGTCAGCGGAAGCTCTATATTGGCAGCAACGTCGAGAGTCGGTATCAGATGAAAGCTTTGGAACACAAAGCCGAGATTGGCGTTGCGGAAATGCGACAGACCGGTGTCGGTCAGTGTGCCACACTCCTGACCGAGAATAGACACTGTGCCTTTGGTCGGCTTATCGAGCAGTCCGATAATATTCAGCAGCGTCGACTTGCCGCAGCCGCTCGGGCCCATGATACTGACAAACTCACCGGCTTCAACCTCGAGGTTGACATTCTCCAGCGCAGTAGTCTCGATTTCTTTAGTGCGGTAGACTTTTTCAATACCGCGTAATGTGATTATTGCCATTTTATTTTCAGTTTGTCTTTGGTTTTATAATGTTCCATATCGCTCACAACCAGTCGGTCGCCCGGCTTCAGCCCTTCAGTTATCTCAACATAATCGCTGTTGCAGTCTCCGGCATGGACAGTGCGCCTTCTGAGACGGTCGTCACCATCGAAAACGAACACTTTATACTCGCCCGCACCGTGATAGAACGAGCCGTTGGGCACACGAACCACACTGCTCTTATATCCGAAGCTCACCCGCAGTTCGGCTCTTGAACCCGACCGAAGGTTGCGGTCGCGCGGATTGTCGAGCCTGACAACAAACGACACGACTCCCTGACGCGCCTGCGGGGTTATATTGGCGACAGTTCCGTCGAGACGCGCACCATTGATACGCACACTGACACGGTCGCCTACCCCTATGCGGTCGCTGCTCCCCTCGGGGATTTCACCGAGAATTTTGAAACTCGAAAGATCCGAAACTACGGCGACCTTCTCGCCGGCCGCTACCCGCTTGCCCGGATCGGTCACTATAAACGTCAGCACACCGTCGAGCGGAGCCGGAATACCTCCCTGTCGCAAAGTCTTAGACATCAATGCAATGTCGCGGTCAGAAGAGCTGACGCCGAGGCGTCTGCCCTGCTCCGAGGCGGCCGCACGCTGACGCTCGTTGCGCAGTCGAGTGCGCAGCTGCTCAAGCTCGAGCACGCCGGCTTTATACGACGTTTCGGCCTGACGGACACGGTCGCCAGTGCCGCTGCCTATGCTGTCGAGACGCCGTTCGTTTTCCACCTCGATACGCAGACGGTTCACATTCATCTCGCTCACCTTAATCTGCATCTCGAGATCACTGATAGCCGTCATGTTGGTCAGCTGAAGCTGCCGCAGCTCCTGCTGCTGCATGGTGTGGGCATCCTGAAGCTTGCCCAGCTCGGTCAGTTCCTGCTCAAGGTCGAGCTGAAGCAGCGCCGTGCCGGCCTTTACCGTATCACCTGACTCGGCATAAACCTTCAGCACTCGGGAATCAACCGGCGACGTAATTATCTCTTCATAGGCCGGAACAACCCGGCCTGTTGCTGCCACTGTAATCTCGAGAGGGCCGCTGTCGGCGGTTCCGACCGTAATATCGCGGCCGTCAACCGTCGGTGCAATGCCCGCCATCATTCCGGCGACCGCAACCGTCGCCACAATCGCAATGCCACCCCAGAGCAGCAGACGCCGCCGGCGGAATCGCCTGATCTCATTTTTATCTATAGCCTTGTCCATATTTTTGTAATCTTTCCGACACAAATCTACGACAGCAGCAACCCGAATTCCAACTCCACTTGTATATCAGCGACTTACAACCAAAATTCCTGTCCATTTCCGTACAACCGACCCCAAAAAGCATGCATAGTGTCAGGCATTTGATGCGTGCCAAAGGCTCGCTACTACTCTCTGTCGGAGACATTGATTCTGATACATCAATAGATATTGCAACACCTCACACACGGCTCAACCATCCCATTGCCATCAACAAAAATTGTTTTGGATGAATCGGCGTTCTGCACGGTCAGATAACATGCAAAACGAGTCATTTTAACAGTATCTGCCTGTCTTTCAGCGTTTGAACCTATGGGAAGCATTTCGTTGTAAACAACAAAATGGTCTGATGGTTTTCTCCGAAAACAACGTCTGCCCACCGAGAAAATCCGCTGACCCCCTTTCTCTGCAACAGGCGCAAGAGGAGCGCCGGGCGAACAGCAAAACAGGTCGCAATCGATGGATTGCGACCTGTTTCAACGCTTTTCTTAGTCGGGGTGACAAGATTCGAACTTGCGACCACACGCCCCCCAGACGCGTACTCTAAACCGGGCTGAGCTACACCCCGTGACTTTTTCTGAAAAGCGATGCAAAGATACGCGCTATTTTTGAACCACGCAAATATTTCGCACGTTTTTTTGCATTTTTTCACAAACGCGGTTTCAGAATGCACTGTCGATAGCGAGCATCGCCAGCACTCCGGCAACAAGCGCCCATGTCGCAGGGGCCTGATAGCCGTGGGAATGAGTTTCGGGAATCATTTCGTCGCTTATAATATAGAGCATCGCGCCTCCGGCCATCGACAGCAGAAACGGAAGCATGATGGCCGAGATGTCGCCGACAAAGTATCCGGCCACAACGCCTATTACCTCAAGAACCGCCACACAGAGTCCGACGACAGCCGTGCGGCCGAACGATATTCCGGCAAGCAGCAGCGGAGTGACAACCACCATCCCTTCGGGAATGTTCTGCAGCCCTATGGTGAGAGCCACGGCATAGGCGTTGTCGATAGCACCGTTGAAGGTCACACCTGTCGCGAGCCCTTCGGGAAATTTATGCAGAGCTATTGCAATCACAAACAACAGTGTGCGGTTAAGGCCGGAATTATGGCTGTGGCGTTCGGGATCGAGACCCGACAGATGATGAAGATGGGGAGTTATTCTGTCGAGAAGACCTATGAAAGCCATTCCGGCAACGGCTCCGGCAACCACCTGCCACCATCCAGCCCCGTCGACCATCTCAACAGCCTGCATTATCAGACATACTATTGAGGCGGCCAGCATCATTCCTGCGCAGAAACCGAGAAAAATATCGTTCCAGCGATGGGGAATACGCCTGACAATAAGCCCGGCGACCGATCCGAGCAATGAAGCGAGGCCCAGTCCCAAAGCTGTTATCAAAACCTGATGAAACATATTGTAGCTATTAGAGTTTCTCAGCAAAAGTAGCTATAATTCCCCATCTCGGCAATTAAATCCGAACGTAAAAAACGTGAAGATTTTGTTAAAAGACTCATCTCTATTCTATTCATTCAATGAATAGTATTATCTTTGCGGCAGAATAATTGGGAACATAACACTTTTATTTATTATAACAATCACAAACAGTTGAAAACCTTGCTCTCCGCAATAATGGCAACACTGGTTTCGTCAGCAGCTCACACCGCTGATTATCAGCATTTTACCCCCCCGGCCCAACTCTGGAATAAGCGACAGCGTCGCCGCGGATCCGAGCGGAGAATGGCGCCTGTCGACTTCG
>OGSD01000488.1_pt1 | contig 41272 bp, 37 predicted proteins | sample 1553571 | NCBI WGS metagenome assembly OGSD01 (sample SAMEA2580072, study PRJEB22360) | human gut metagenome | biome: human gut; feature: human-associated habitat; material: faeces | place: Denmark | collected 2008/2010 | reverse complement strand
TATGTTATTGTTTAGACGAACAATTTGAAGAAAATTTAAACAATCATTTAGTAGATAATTAAGAAAGCAAAGGGACAAATAAAAATGTTTGTCCCTTACTTTTTATTTTTAAATGTTAAATTTAACGGAACCGTACGCCCCATTTAGTACCCCACGATTTTAGGCTTTCGCTATAAGGGGTACCTTGAAGGCAAATACTCATTTTAGTACCACAACTTTCGAAGCCTTCGCATTAAGGGCATGCCCAGATATCCCACACCACACATGCCCACATAACACACAGAGAAACCAGAGAATAAAACATCCCTGGCTCTCATCCACCTTATCCCTCTGGCAGATTACAATATCAAAGTTCTTTCTATAAACCAAACTTAAAAGAATATGGAAATAATAAACTTTAAAGCAGTGGAGAGATCCACCCAAGATGTATCTGTTACCATCAAGAGGGGTAGCTCTGAGAGATGGAATATCCAATCCCAGAAAACTAAATATGTAAATGGCAAATCGTCCGGAGTTATTGGAGTTGGTTATTCTGCTAGCATCGATAATACCTCGGATTATCTTCTGGAGGAAGACAAGAGTGACAATGGTATTCAGATTACTGCACAAATTGACGGTACTTCTGGGCTTTGTGTACTTACACAAAATGAATCTGGTAATAAAATAAATCTTAAGATTACTACTCCCGAAGAAAAAAAAGAATATTGGGAAATACGTTTTAATCCTATAACCCTCTATGGAGTAGACACAAGTGCTTTTTTTGCTACTACTACCAATATTAGTGGCGAAAGTGGATCTATGGCTGATGGTGGTACCTTATATAGGTATTGGATAGTAAATCAAAATAGACATACGATTAATGTCTACATATCTCCGATGTACCCGGGAAATTTCGAAATGTTGTCTTGGTCCTGCCTTGATAAGGGTGGTAATGCTTTTTCCCCTAATTACAATATACCCGATAACCAATACTTTACAATAAAAACAACTGGCTTAGGTTCCTATACTCTTAAAAAAATTTCAACCCCCTCTAGCAGTGGTACTACTCTTATACTCCCCAGTAGGTTTAACCCCACTAAAAAATATCCATTAGATTTGAACTTTTATTGGGGAGCTCCAACCGAAGACTTACATCCCCATTAAGATAATATCCCAATTATAAAAGCAATTACCCAGAATATAAGAGCCAGTGTATATGCAACAGAATATCTATGCCAGGGATACCAGCAGGTAATATAAGAATCTACTTTTAGTATTTCTGGATGTTCTTCTTCGTATTTTTTATCCTCTTCTCTAGAATCATACTTATATAATATGAAGAAAGGTAAGAATACGAAGAAGATTATTAATGTAATTGGGAATAAGAGTAGGAGAAGTATCTCCCACCCTTGCATTGATGTCCCAGCATAATTACCATCTCTGTCAAAAAAGTATCTCATAGTAATTTGTATTTTATGTATCTGATTAATAGATAAATTGGAAATAGAGGTAATACTATCCATACCGAGATGAATAAAACGAGAGAGTGTATTTTGTGAGTATAGGGTAAATAATCCAAGCAAGCCCTTACAAAAAATACCGTGAATGGCAAACATACCAAGTAAATTATCGCTAATACAGTAGTCATTGTTCTTTGAGGTATTTGTTAATAATCTTGGTAAGCTTCTTATCAAATTCAATCATCATATCGAAAGCTTTCGAATCTTTCATACTTCTCATCTCCTTATCAAGTAATTCTATGTTTCTCTTAATTGAGAAATAGGCCTTATATGCAAGGAATACTCTTTCATTTTCTTCGGTAAGCGGACGAACTTCTCCCTTTTGCCCATCCAATCTTGGATATGTATCATCAGGACCCAAGGTTCTTGCAACTTTTACTCGGTTACTAAGCATTGCAAATCCACCTTTCTTATCAATAGATTCTACTGTTACTTTCTCTGTGATGGGTCTTCCTGATAATGTGAAGAGAACCTCATCCCCCTCTTTAAGCTTTTTGATTTCTTTCTTTTCTTTTTTCATATCTTTATTTATTAAGAATTTTTCTTTATGCAAATATACGAAATTATTTCTTATTTATTGCATTATCTATTTTATTTTTTATAAATTCATAGGAATTGCCCCGGTAATCCTCTAGCATTTTGTATTCCTGTGGAGATAGAAATATTCCGTTTACTTTAAAAGCATCTCTTAGATGTTCTGGTATAGTGCCTTGATGAGTGATGTTATTATAACGGATGATGAAAAGTTTCTCTTGGTCTTCATCAATAACTCCAAGAGTGTTGACTGGTTGGAGTTTAGTTTGGTAAATTCCCCCAAAAGCAGAAGGTACCATTAAAATACTTCCCGGTACTCTAGTTATCCAATGAGAATAATCAGGAGTAATTACGGCAATTTTCTTCTCTTTTTCAAGTTCTTTATCATAAGCTAATCGATTAAACCAAAAAGCACATTGAAAACAAACTTGTTTTCTTGCCATAATTTGAGGAATTTCCCGAGTTTCATCAAATTCCTCTAAGTTAATGGGTTTGCCACATATCTGGCATTCATTTTTCTTGTCCATATTGCATTAGTTATATATGATAATAGAACCTCGAAACATCCTAAAAATGGGTTATAAGCAATACTTTCGTTACTAATATTGAACCATTAAAACTGATAAGTTATGGATAAACTAACAAATGAGATGATTAAAGACCTTGCTACTCGCTTAGGTCTAGAACCTGCTCTATTGAAAGCTGTTCAATTGGTAGAAGCCGCAGGTAGAGATGGGTTTTTATTAGCTGATGGTAGACCTCAAATTCTCTTCGAGGGTCACATTATGTACAAAGAAGTACATAAGAAATTCCCTGACAGAGATTTAGCTTACCTTTGTAAGAGATATTCTACGATTTTCTTCCCTAAATGGGATAAATCGAAGTACTTAGGAGGAGCAAGTGAGTACAAAAGACTCGAAATTGCCAAGAAAATCGACGAAGAATGTGCTTTGAAGTCAGCTTCTTGGGGAATGTTTCAGATTATGGGCTTCAATCACAACCTCTGTGAATGTAAAGATGTCTTCGAATTCGTTCATAAGATGTCGGAATCTCATGCAAATCAACTAGAACTCATGTATTATTTCATGAAAAACTCTGGTTGTTTGAGTAATCTCAAAGAAAAGGACTGGGCTGGCTTTGCCAGAAAATACAATGGTCCTGGGTATGCCCAGAATGCCTACGACCAAAAACTAAGAAATGCTTACGAAAACTTCAAAGATAAATTATGAAAAGATGTCATTTTAACAGCTGGGTAGCAAAAGTATTTCTTTTCCCCAGTTACAAAGCAATTACTCTGGTGTATAACTCATTCTTCAAACACAAAGTAGAAGAGTGTAAACCTGATGATATCAATCATGAGTGTATTCATCAGATACAGCAGATTGAGTGTAGTATAGCAGGTTTGATACTTGGTATCATACTCTGGTTATCCTTTGATATATCCTTCTGGTGGGTAGTGGCCCTGGTTTTTGGATTCTTCTATCTCTGGTATATTATCGAATACATAATCATCAGGTGCTTTGCCAAGTGGGATAAACAGAATGAAAGGTATCATGATGTAAGTTTCGAAGAAGAAGCCCACAATAATGATAAGAATCTGAGCTATCTGGAAGACCGTAAGCCATTTGCTTGGATTAAGTACATTAAATTGAGAAGCTACAAGAAATGAAGAAACTAAGGGTATTGGGAGTGTGCGCTGGACAGGGTGCACTCCTGTTCCCTTTTAAGAAAAATTTGTTAGGGAACATAGAGATAAGGGGAGTATTCCACACTCCGGGCGAAGAACAATGGGAATTAAACTTTGGAGATATACCGTTCTATAAGGGCTTTTGTTTACAAGAATTCGATGAGAAAGTAGACATAATTATATCAAGCCCCGATTGTGGAGCAGCCTCAGTAATGAGGTTATCTAAAGTAAAAGAATTAGGCAATCCAAAAGATAACCGTAGTCTTAATCTAGTAATTGCATCAATACTCAAGTATAAACCTAAGATATTTCTTATAGAAAATCTACCAAGACTGCTAACACTGCTTCCCAAGGATTTCTTTGAGGAAACATTCAAAGACTATAAATTAGTTTTTCACGAAAGGTCAGTTTTAGATTACGGAAACTCCCAGGAGTCAAGGAAGCGATTACTCATCATTGGAGTACATAAAAAGACTGGTAAGAAATACTTGAATGCTTTTGATGAAGTATTTCGAGTAAAAACTCCAACAACTACTAGAAATTTACTTAAACCACTCACATTCTCTCAGAAAAATAATACTAACCAAATTCCGTTTATGAGTAAAACTCTGGCAATGTATGATTATCGAAAGCTTCCAGAGAAGAAGAATCTCACAGTAGCAAAGATACATAGGCTCTGGGTTAGGGATTTCAAGAATGAAAAGAAGTGGCCTATCAAAACTGCAAAGATGAGTACTCTTCCAGGAGTGTATCGATTGGAGTATGATAAACCTCCCTTAACTCTCAGACCTGCAGATAGGCAATTTAGACCCGATGGCTACCCTTTGGGAATCGAAGACTTCAAGGCAATTATGGGTTTCCCAGATAAATTCGAAATTTACCTTCACAAAAATGGTGATACCTTCGAAGAGGATTTTAAGGATTACCACTATTGGCTTAACAAGGCAAGGTACACAATTGCCAAGGGTTCGGTTTATGAGGTAGGGATTTGGTTCAAAAAATGCCTCAAAAAGGCAAATACCCAAGAACCGTGAGTTTCAGCTTTATATATAAAGTCTTATATATAAGTTTCTGGGGTGCCTTGAAATATATAGATATATAATATACTACGTATATATATCTATATATTTATCTGCGTATATAGCTATTCATATATCATATCGTAAGTAGTATATTTGGATATTATCTCACTTCGTTCGATAAAGGTAATCGCTAAGCGATTACCGAATAGATAGTATCATTAAAGCGTAGCGTGCGAACTTCCTAAAATTTTTGAACATGAAGAATTTAAAGAGGGCCTTGTTCATTGTACTTCTAGGATTTACTATTTACCTTTGCTTCAGGAATTACAAACTTTCTCGAGAGGTTGATTCCCTGGAACTAGCGGTCAATGAAATCCCAGATACAGTATACACAGAGAAACCTTTCAAACCAGAGAAGAAGTACTCAGAAAAAGTTGAACCAGGTAAAATCTTAGTTCATGATAATAAGCAGCCAACTCTCTTTCCTGATTCCATGCTAAGGCAGCCAGTTATCAGTAAACAAGATTCCCTGGTTCAAATCGTTTTGAAGAAAGATAAGTTGAACTTAAGTCTGTTCAATAAGGAGACTAACACTTACTCAACTAGACTATTCCCAATCGACTTAGATAAGTACAACTACAACTGGTATGAAGGTCAATTAACTCGAAAGAAAGTTGCAAGGTTATCACTTAGTCCATACGTCTATGGCAAATACAGACCTTTCAATAATCTCTTCGATATGGGAGCTGGTCTTTCAATCAAGACTAAGAGATTTAATTACAAATTCGGAGTCAATACCTTTTACTACCCAAAGATAAAATCTGGTATAGGTACTGACATCGAATTTCAAATAACGTATAACTTTTAAGTAATGGCAAAGACTATCTCAGAAACTAGAACTACATTAACTCGGGAGGAGCTATCAAACCTATCCCGAGTTTCTAGTGATGTTTTCTTTTTTAGCCTTTTTTGCTATGTGATACATCCAGTAAGAGGAAAGGTAAGATTTGATTTATACCCATTTCAGAAATCAGTTCTCTACAATTTCATTGCCCAACGATTCAATATCATTCTCAAGTTCCGTCAGGCGGGAATTACAGAACTTATTTCAATGTACTGTCTTTGGTTGGCGATGTACCATCCCAACAAAAAGATAAACATTATCTCTATCAAAGACACAACTGCTAAGAAGGTGCTTAAGAAGATTAAGTTCATGTACAAGAATCTTCCATGGTACCTTCAAACTCCCATAATCAATGGTAGAGCTGGAGAATACGGTTCTGCTTCCATGATAGAATTTGATAATGGGTCATTTATTGAATCAATTCCGACATCATCCGAAGCCGGTCGTTCGGAATCCCTTTCTCTTCTGGTAATTGACGAGGCAGCAGTAGTAAGATGGGCTGCTCAAATTTGGGCTGCTGCATTCCCTACTCTTTCCACTGGTGGAGCTGCCATCGTCAATTCTACTCCCTATGGAGTTGGTAATTTCTATCACTCAACTTGGGTAGATGCCATTGCAGGAGGTAATCCTTTTAACCCAATTCGATTATACTGGCAAATGCACCCAGAACGAGATATCAATTGGTATAACCAAATGTCTTCTGCTTTGGGAGCAAAACGAACTGCACAAGAAATTGATGGTGACTTCTTATCATCTGGTAATACAGTCTTCGACTTAGCCGATATTAAAGCTATCGAAGACTGCCTTAGTGATTACCCAGTTATTAAGAAGAGATTTAATGGTCAATACCGACAATTCTGTGAACCCGAATCAGATAAAGAATATTTCATTGGTGCAGACGTTTCAACTGGTAGAGCTTCTGACTACTCTTCATTTACTTGTATGGATAAGCTAGGAGAAGAACAAGTAGTATATAAGGGAAGAATGGCAGTGGGAGCTTATGCTAAGTTACTTGGTGATACTGGGAAGTTGTTTAACTGGGCAGTAATAGCTCCAGAATCCAATGACGTTGGTTTATCAGTAACTTCTAAGCTTCAAGACGAAGGCTACCCTAACCTTTACTACTACCAGAAGATGCTAAAGAAAAAAGGTAAAAGTAGACCTGAAATGGATAAATCCCCTGGTTGGTTAACCACCCAAAAGAATCGTTCAGTGATAATAGAGAACTTGGAAGAAGATATTCGATTAGATCATGTAATCATTAAGGACCCATTCTTTGTACAAGAAGCTTATACTTTCATCTATGATGGTTTAGGTAGACCTGTTGCAATGGGTAAACATAGGGCTAACAATTCAGCTGTAGATGTAGACCTTGAAGGAGACGTATATGCCGATGATGATATCTTTGGAAAAGCAATATGTAATCACATAAGGAAAGGAAAAACTAACGTAATCGTACAACCAAGATGAAAAAGTACTTCAATTTTAGTTGGGGTTTGGGACGTAAGAAGGACCCTCCCAAGAATGGTACATCCTCTAATAAAGAGGAGAAGCCTGCCACATCAATTTCACCTGGTAGGGTTTCAGTTGACGATGATAGCGATAACTTAATTACATCATTACAAGGGTTGACTAAATTAGTTGAACCCTCTTTTCGTGTTGATGTGATACCTTTAATTCGGGATTTATATAAGGTAAATCCTGATATGGGCATTGCATTGCAAGATATGTTTAAGTTAGCTAACACCAGTCATACAGTAACTTTCCCTAATAATACCGATGAAGAGGCTTCAAAGATGAGAGAACATCTTAAGAAAGCCACCAAGGGATGGACCAGATATACTGCTGGTATAGATGGTTTAGTTAACAAAATGATTGTTCAACTTCTTGTAAGTGGGGCAATATCCGTAGAAGGAGTACCAAATGATAAGCTTGATGGTTTGGCTACTGTATTATTCCTTAAGCCAGAACACATCAAGTTTAAACGTGAATTAAATGGGGTGTATGCTCCTTACCAAAAGAATATGAATTTCTTTGTTAAGCAACAAGATTACATTAAGCTTAACCCAGAAACCTATTTCTATGTTGGTATGTTCAATGATACCGATGAACCTTATGGAGTTCCTCCATTTATGCCTGCATTGGATTCTCTCAAAGGACAAAATGATATGAAGATTAACTTCAAACATATCATGGAGATTTGTGGTATGGTTGGTTTCTTAGAAGCTAAGATGCAGAAATCTCCACAAAGACCAAATGAGAGTATAAAAGCTTATGAATCCCGATTATACCATGAACTTAATATCCTTAAACGTAATGTTAAAGAGGGTATGAAGGATGGAGTAGTTGCTGGTTACATAGATGACCATGAATTCAAACTCAATTCTACTACTAAGGAGCTCGGTAATATCGAGAAGCCTTGGAATATGAACCAACAATCTGTAGCAAATGGGTTGGGAGTTAATGGCTCTATCATTGGGGTATCATCTACTACTGGTGAAGGTGCAACTGGTATAATGCTGTCTAAGATGATTAGCCAGTTAAAAAATATCCAAATGCTTGTAGCTTATGTATTGGACCGACTTTATTCTCTAGAACTGCGTTTGGCAGGCTTTAATAATAAGGGAATGAAGATTGATTGGGGAACTTCTACAGTTTCTGATGAAGTTAAAATCCAACAAGGTCTTCAGTATAAGATACAGAACCTTGACTTATTGTATAAGGCAGGTATCATTAGCCAAGAGCAATATGCTTGGGCAATGGGTTATGATTCACCAGATGAAAAGGAACCAAGAGTTTCACTTGAGGACCAATTTGCTAAGGGTGGTAATATAGACCCACAAGAGGGTACCAAGAAGAAACAAAGGCAGGATGATAAAAACCAATCTGCTCGTAGGTCAAGAGATAAGACAAACCCGGCTCCTTCTCGAGGAGACCAAAATACTAAAGCAAGATGAGTAAATTCACAAAGAAAAACAAAGAGCATCTTGATTCTATGGTGATAGGTCAAGGCCATACCATTATGGCTGGGTATATCCCAGAAGCAGTGGGAGCCAAGGCTTTCTCAGAGAATTATTACAAATGGAAGAATCCTACACCGGATTCCATTGCTCAATTTGGATTTTGGGGAGGGGATATAGATTATAATACTTATTATCCCAACCTGGACAAATCGGAATTAACTCCTAAGGACGAAGAGTTTATCGAACCTATGTTCCGATTACTTTCGGAAACAATCGTATCGAAAAATTGGAATCCTACAGACTTCGGTCAAAATGGAGTACTAAAGGCTTCTATGAAGATGCTGCTTGGTCAAACAGTAAACTGTGACCATGAAACAAACATCGGTAATGCTATTGGTGCTGTATCACAAGTAATGTGGCAGGAATCCTATAAAGACGGTAGCTTTACTATACCCGCTGGTATCAACGGTATTCTGAAAATCGATGGTAAGGCAAACCCAAGAATTGCTAGAGGCATCCTTATGGAACCGCCTTCAATCCATAGTAATTCAGTTACTGTACAATTTAAGTGGAATAAATCCCATCCCCAAATGGAAGATAACGAATTTTATCAGAAACTGGGTACTTATGACTCTAAGGGAGTTATGGTACGTAGAATAGTTACTGAAATTGTTCGTTACCTTGAGACCTCACTAGTTTCACATGGTGCTGATTCATTTGCCCAGAAAATTGGCTCGGATGGTAAAATCATTAACCCAACCTTTGCCAAAAGAACTTGGGCATCCTATGAAGAGTATAGAGATGATAAATCGAAGCAATACTTCTTTACTGATTATAAATCAGATTTAACATCATATCAAGAAAAGAACGATACTCAGGGTTCTTTTAATGATAATGATGCCAATGATAATCATTCAAATAAAGATAACATGAACGAATTACAAAAATTTCTTGAAAGCCTTTTTGGGGATAACATGCTTACCCTGGAAGAAGGTAAAGAGATGAATCAGGAAAATGTAATTGCCTGCATTCAGACTTTGGTATCATCCAGAAACGAATTGCAAACTTCGGTAGATAATCTTACTACAGAGAAAACTTCTCTTACGGAACAGATTACCAACTTGAATGCCGAAGTAGCTAACTTGAAGGAAATGGCAACCGTAGGAAAGAATCACATTGCTTCTCTACGTGAAAATGCCGTAGAAACCTACAAGAAGTTGATGGGTGATAAGGTAGATGAGACAATCGTTACGATGCTCAATGCCGAGACTACTGGTATTACTACTCTTATTTCCTTGACCAAGGATTACCAAGCTCGCTTGGAAGAGAAGTTCCCTCTCACTTGCTCAAAATGTGGTTCTAAGGACGTCAACCGTGCTTCCTCAATTGCTGAGGATGATACCGAGGGTAAAACTGGAACCCAGGGTACTGATACCCAACGGAATTCAGAATCTCCGAGTACTAAGAATGTAATCGATAACTTGTATCGAAACAAAATCAAATAACTAATATAAATAATCCGCGTTATGGAAAAAACTAAAATCGTAAACGACCCTCAGCAACTTACTCTCTTTGGGGAAAGAACCCCGAGAGCGGTGATTTACAAAAGTGAGTCACACAAATTGCACCAGGCTTTCAATGTTAAAGCTGGAGAGAAAATCGTACAGGGTATGCCAGTGGCTTTGAATGAAGAAGGTTTGATTTACCCTTGCACTGATACAGCTACTCAAGTTTATTTGGGTGTAGCAGTAACGGATAACGTTAACCCTGCTTATCAACCTCAAAGAAATTTCCCGGTAGAGGTAACAGTAGCTATGGAAGGTTACATGATTTGTAACTGGGTATCAAACGGAAATATCGACGCCGGCTATGTAACTCCCGATGGAACATTGCTTAACGATAGATTCGTAAAAGCTAACCAAGCAACTTCATCCCAGTTCATTGCCCTTAATCCTGCAGAAGAGGCAAATGAGGTAATTCAAGTACTCATCAAATAAGAGAAAAGAAGTTATGGAAAATAAAATAGATATTACAAAGTTGAAGGCTCAGGATTTTATGAATGAGCTGCCGGAAATGGTAAGAAGCTTGGAAGCTGTTCGTTCCGGTTCACAGGACAAGAAGCCTGTAGAGGTAACTTTTGGAGAATTGGTTACCGGTAAATGGGGTATTTCAGAAGATGAACTTTTTGAAAAGATGGGCATCAATCCAAAAGTGGACACGATGCAGAACATCTTTACAATGCCTCAACAGAATGTTCGTTGGATTGTTCCGGAAATCATCCGTGCTGCTATCACATTGGGTATGCGCCAGGCTCCGTTCTATCCGAACATCATTGCATCTGACCAACCAATCAATGGTTTACAAGCAATCATGCCGATGGTTAACATGTCGGATGCTGCCCCTGCAAAGGTTAATGAGGCAGAAACTATCCCATTGGGTGATGTTAGCTTCGGACAGAAATCAGTTAGCCTCTTCAAAATCGGAAAAGGTTTCAAACTTACTGATGAAGTTCGTAACTATGTTTCGCTCGATGTCTTGGGAATCTACCTTCGTGATTTTGGTGTTCAGTTGGGTTATGCTCTGGATACTCTGGCTATGGACGTTGCTATCAATGGTAACAACCCTGATGGCTCTGAGTCTGCCCCGGTAATCGGTGTATACAAAACAACTAATGGTATCACTTACAAAGACCTTCTGCATATTTGGGTACGTGCTGCTCGTATGGGACGTAACTTCCAAACTATGATTGGTGGTGAAGACCAGGCAATCGAAATGCTGAACTTGCCGGAATTCAAGGATCGTCACTCTGGTACTACAGAAGCTACCCTGAATGTTAAGTCTCCTGTTCCCAAGAATGCTGACTTCTACATTCACCCGGGTACACCCGACCAACAGTTGCTGTTGATTGATACATCTGCTGCCTTGATTAAGCTTACTGCTCGTCAGTTGATGCTTGAATCTGAAAGAATCGTTTCTAACCAGACTCAGGCAATCTATGCAAGCTTGACTACTGGCTTCTCTAAGATGTACCAGGATGCAACTCTGTTGCTGGCTGCTGACAAGAAGTTCTCAGAATGCGGTTTCCCCGAGTTCATGAACGTAGACCCATATTTGATGGTTAACCTAGAATAATAGGGGACGTCCGGTTTCATCTATATAAATTCCCTGAGAGGGTAGGTAACTAAAAAGACCTATCCTCTCTTTATTAATCATTTTTAAATCTTAGGAAATATGGCTAAAGATAAATATACAGTAACTGTGGGACCAAGAGCTTACAGTTTTCATGACCAATCAACTGGTATTACCGTTTGTAGAGGAGAAGACAAGGAACTCTCTCGTCGTCAATTCCGTGCACCAAAGATTCAGAAGGCAATTGCCTCTGGCCATCTGATTATCATTGCTGATAAATCAGAAATCGAAAAGTATTCAGAGGCCGACATCGAAAAGTTGGATAAGAGACTGAATGCTCAGTTCAAGAAAGGCATGACTCTTGAAAAACTTGCAAAGGGCTATTCCCTGGAAGAACTGAAACTGGTAGCAGGTCTTCATGAAATCGTTGCCGAGAAAGATGATACAGTAGAAACACTTATTCAGGCTTTGCTGGAAGAATTCGAATCCTCTTCTAAAGGGTAATATATGAAAATTACATAAGACAGACTAATATGAATAACAATCTGGACTTTTTGTACGTTACGTCAGGTCTGGAAGTTTCATTCAGAGTCATATCCAAAGTCCCGGCCAAATCCATTTTTGACTGGGACTTTGGCGATGATAAGGGAGAGGTTTTCAATGGTGGAAGACATGTTTCCTATTCTTATGAAACTCCCGGTTTCTATACAGTAACCCTACATGTAACCAACTCTAATGGTTTAGATATCACCGTAGATAAGACTCTGGTAGTTTGTGATTATGGTCATACGGCATTAGCCGATACAATATATAACTTAATCGACCACTATATTCCTTCAGAGATATCAGAGGGAATGACCAGGGAAGATAAATCTATCTACATCACCAAATGGCAATATTATATTGGTCCTCTAGTAAATCACCAAATTCCTGCAGATAAGTATACTGATGAATTATGGTATGAAGCACTAGAAAACCAATTAATAATGGAATTGGCAGCATGGGACTTTCTCAATGTGAAGATACTTAATCTATTAACAAGTACTTCAGAATACCTAAGTCAATTAACTTCTACCAAAGAACAAACTGGTGATGGTACTTCTAAACCCGAACTTGCCCGAGGTGATAGGATAAAACAAATCACTACTGGGCCTACTGAAGTGCAATATTATGATACCTTGGCAGATGCTACAAGTTCCCTATGGAAAACACTTTCTCAAGCAATGCAACCAGGTGGATTAATAGATGAATTAAGAAAGAACCTTTGTATGTTAGCTTCACGATTGGAAATCTACTTACCATTCTGTGATGAAGTATTTAGAACCGTAGTCCCAAAAGTAGTTAACAGAAGGCAACCTGGAGTATTAGATGGGCCAAATCCAAGTGCTCCAGTGAAAGGTGGTAAGAAATCAATTCTAACTAAGTTATGACAAAAGAACCCTGGAGAATGGTAAAGAACCGCTCTTGGGATAGATACAAGAAAATTATCACTGACTTCTTAGATTGGGATGCTGGTAGGCAATCCATAACCTGGGCCAAACATGTTAATCAGCTTCTCAGTCATGCCGAAGACAGTATACCTAAATATTATAACATCCAAATCGAAGCATTGTGTTACTACAATGCTTTCAGAAACTGGCCTATCAACAAGGCAACCGTCTCAGGAGAATTGGATGACGAAAACTTATCAATACTAATTTCTAAATCTTATATAGAACAAATCGGTTATCTTACACCGGAAGGTTATTGGGATTTTAATTGGGAACAAGATAGGTTTGTAATTAATGGTATAACGTATAAGCCTTCTGGAGATACTCAGACTGCTCAGGCAAAGGATGAGGCTTTAGTTTTCATGATTATCCTAAAGAGAGACCGAGATACCAAAATCGAATTTGTAGATTAAAAATTAAGTATATGGCAAAGATGTTAGTACTGAGGTGGACCCCAATTACTACTTCCAGTGGAATCTGGTTTGATAGTAATCTGGTTATCCTTAATGGTACATCTGGAGTTCATATTGAAATGAAAGGTAATGGCAATGATGTAACGGCATTTCAATCAATGACCGGAAACAAATTTGTCACCTGCTTTCAAGATTACTTCGGGGATATCTGGGATAAAATAATACCTCATCCTGGTATAGGCCAGGTAATAAAGTTCCGTGTAAATAGGCTTCCTGATTATGCTTGCATACGGGGAGATATTGAGGACGGTGGAGATGTAGACCCCGAAAATCCGGATGTACCAATGAATGCCTTCTGTGGTTCAGAGGGAGAACCATTCAGGGATATCGATTCTGAATTCTTACTGGGTCGTCAACGTGCAGTAATTAATCCTTAAATTTTATAAAATATGTATGTAAGTAAGTATTATACCTGCGAAGAAATAGACCAGCGGTTATTACAGGGTTACTATGATGACTTTGTTAAAGCTGGCTTTGGAGGAACTATAAATGAGTTCTGGGCCTTCGTACTTTCTATCAAGAATAAGGTAGATAAGAAAGAAGGATACGACTTATCGAAAAATGATTTTACCGATGAGTTGAAGGCTAAACTTGATGGCATCGAAGAACATGCAAATTATATCACTAAAGTTTCTCAGCTTGAGAATGATTTGAAATATCAAACCGAGGAAGAAGTTAAACAGATGATTAGTGATTTGGTTGATGGTGCTGATGATGCCCTTGATACTCTTAAAGAGTTGGCAGAAGCATTGGGCAATGACCCCAACTTTGCAACTACCATCACTAATAAATTAACCGACCTTCGTACTGCTTTAACCGAAGAGGTTAATCGTGCTAAGGAGGCCGAAGCTGCTCTGGGTGCTGCAGTAGCTGCAGTTCAGGATAACCTAGAATATGGGTTAGACCAAATCAATAAGAAGATTGATACCGTTAAGGCAGACTTAAAAGCTGAAATCGACCGAGTTGAGAAGAAGGTAGATAAGAATGCTGAAGACATCAAAGACCTTGAAGATAAGGTAAATCAAGATAAGGGTGAACTTGAGAAAGAACTCAAGGACCTTATTCAAAAGGAAAAAGATGAACGTATTGCTGCCGATAATGAGATTAAGGAAAGTGTAAATAACCTTAAGACTCTCCATATCAATGATAAGGCCGCACTCGAGGCAAAGATTGCCGAAGAAACTGCAAATCGTACCAATGCAGATACCGTACTGGATTCTAAGATTAATGAAGAAATCACTAATCGCCAGACTGATACTTTAGCTCTTCAAGGTAAGATTGACCAAGAGAAGGTAGACCGTCATTCTGAGGACCAAGTTCTTCACAATGAAATCTCTAAAGAGGTAACAGATCGTACTAATGCAGACAATGCTCTTCAAGGTAAGATTGACCAGGAAGCTCAAGCACGTACTGCTGCAGACCAGGTATTACAGAACAATATAGATTCAGAGGCTACTGCTCGTGCTGCTCAGGATTTAGTTCTCGAACATAAAATTGAGGATATAAAAGAGCAGGGTGTAGAAGACAAAGAACAATTACTTAATGCCATTGCTGCCGAGGCTGCTGCTAGAGAAAAAGGTGATAAAGACCTTGATGCTAAGAAGGTAGATAAACGTGAAGGTTATTCTTTGACTAAGAACGACTTTACCGATATACTCAAAGCTAAATTGGATGGCATAGAAGAAAAGGCAAACTATATTACCCATCTCTCTCAGCTTATAAATGATGCCGGTTTCCAAACTGAAGAGGAAGTAAATGCGGCTATCCAAAAGATTATTGGTTCAGCACCTGAAGTACTTGATACTCTTAAGGAAATTGCTGATGCCCTTGGAAATGACCCCAACTTTGCAACTACCATCACTAGGAAGTTGGCTGCAATTACAGAACAGGTTAACCAAGAAATCGAAGACCGTATTGCAGGAGACGAGGCAAACAGTGCTGAAGTAGCTGCTGAAGTTCAAGCTCGTAAAGATGCAGATACTGCCCTTGAAACTAAACTGAAAGAATACGTAGACAATAAGTCTGCTACTGGAGATGCTGCACTCGGGGTTGTAAGGGATAACCTTAACAAGGAAATCCAAGACCGTAAAGATGCCGATGCAGTAATTCAGGCTAACTTGGATAAAGAAATTGCCGAAAGAAAGACTGCCGATGAAGCATATACTCAAAGTTTGGCTAACGTTAACCAGCGTATCTCAGACTTGGCTTTGAGTATGCAAGAGTCTATCAATACTTTGCGTAATGAGCTTACTGAGCAGGTAAATGCCAATACTACGGCAATCGCTACTAATCAACATAATATAGAAAGAAATTCAGAGGCAATCACAAACTTAACTAAGACTGTAGGTGATAACTACAAGGAAGTTAAGGATATGATTAACGAAGAAATCGTTGACCGTACGAATGCCGACAGTGCTTTGAGTTCTCGTATCGATACTCTCAATATTGACCTTAATACTGAGAGTGTAGAAAGAAAAGCTGCAGACCAAGTTCTTCAGGTAAATTTGGATAAAGAAGCAGCAGACCGTACTGCAGCCGATAAAGCCTTGAGTACTGAGTTTACGGCTAAATTGGATAATGCTAAGCAGGCTTTGGAATCTGAGGTAGCTAGCCTTAATACTAAGCTTGAACAAGAAAAGGAAAACCGTATTGCTGGTGATAATGCTTTGGGAGTTCGTATTGATTCTCTAGAGGCAGGTAATACCGATGCTATGAATGAATTAAAAGCAAAGGTAAATGCTAATACTACTGCTATTAATGCAGAGAAAGACCGAGCAATTGCCAAAGAGACTTCACTTGAGGCAAAGATTGATACCAACCTTCAGAACCATAAGGATGATATGGCGGGTATCAACCAAAATATACTTACCGAAAAGAATGACCGCTTAGCTGGTGATACCGAGTTGCAGAATAATATCGATAAGGAAGCTACAGAACGTGCTAACCAAGATACCCTTATTAATAATGCTATTGCTCAGGAAAAAGCAGATCGAATTGCTGCTGACCAGGCAATGGATGGAAAGAAGGTAGATAAGGTAGACGGTAAAGTACTTTCTTCAAATGACTTTACTGACTTGCTATATGCCAAGTTGGATGGCATCGAAGAACATGCAAATTACATCACTAAGGTATCTGAGTTATTAAACGATTCAGATTTCCAGAGTGCTGAACAAGTAAATGCGGCTATCCAAAAGATTATTGGCTCTGCTCCAGAGGTACTTGATACTTTGGCCGAGATTGCTAAGGCTCTCGGTGATGACCCCAACTTTGCAGCAACTATGACTGCTAAGCTTACTGAGTTGGAGAATAAGCTTGAAGCTGAAAAGAATCTGCGTGAACAAGGAGATAATACTCTGCAACAGACTTTCACTAACTTAAGTAATACTCTTACTACTACGGTAAATGAGTTGAGAACTTTCGTAACTGAAACTCGTACGGAGCTGTTAACTTCCCTGAATGCTACCAATGCTCTGGTAACTCAGAATGCTGCTAATATTCAACGTAATCTGGAATTGATTCAGGGTATTCAGGATAACATTAATGGTAACTATACTGCCATTACCGATTTGCTGAATAATGAAATCGCTGCTCGTAAGGCTGAGGATATTCGATTAGAAGCAAAGATTGACCAGAATACTTCTGACTTAAATACAGAGAGAGAGGAAAGAAAGGCCGCAGATAAAGTTCTCCAGGATAACATTGATGCAGAAGAAGCTGCCCGTATTGCTGCCGATACAGCTTTGGGTAAACGTATCGATAAAGAAATTCAGGACAGAACCGATGCTGATACTGCCTTAGATAATAAATTCACTAACATTACCGATGACCATGAAGAAAGACTGGTAGCTGAAGAAGGTACTTCTGATGCTTTGCCTGATACCATGGTTACCGATGTTAGTGCTGTAACAAGAACCGGTACCCAACTTTCTTTCAAAGTAAAGACTTCAACCAAGGATAAGGCAAATAACCAATATGGTGAAGAAGTAGAAGCTACCAAGAATTTACTCCCGGTAACTCAAACTCTTGCTGGAGTTATGTCTGCTGCAGACAAGGTTAAGTTAGATGGGTTAGACCCAAATTCTTTAACTGATCTCTCTGCAGCTTCTGATGCTAATAAGGTAACAGTAACCGTAACTAAGGATAACGGTTTGAATGCTGATACTACCGAAACTTTCGATTTGCCTCAGGTATCGGCTACTAAGGCTGGTACGATGACTGCTAAGGATAAGGTAGAATTGGATAGAATCTCTACTGCTAACTTTGCCCTTGGTGCAGTAACACCTAATGAAACTACTGTTGGCATAGCTGCTACTAAGACCGTAGTTGAAGATGGTACAGTAGAACAGAATCCTATTACATTGCCTGCCTCTACTGCAGAGAAAGCTGGTGTACAAACTGCAGCAGATAAGAAGCTGTTTGATTCTATACCAGATAATATTATTATCTTATCTGGTGATAGACCAGTTGAGGTAGGTCAACAAAGCAGTCATGTTACTTTAACTCATAATTTCTCTTCTAAAAAAGAAGAGGGTATTTATACTCATGAGCCTGAAGATTATAAGACTACTTATATCCCAGCAGCTACTACAGAGAAAGCTGGTGTAATGACCGCCCAAGATAAAGTTAATCTGGATGAGACATTACCCAATGCTATTGCTCAAGAGGTTCAGGACCGTAAAGATGCTATCGAAGCTTTGGACGGTAAATCAGAAGCCGCTCTTGCTCAAGAAGTAGCTGATAGAAAAGCTGCAGATACTGCTTTAGATACCAAGTTTACTAAAGCTGTAAACGATGAAGCAACTGCTCGTACTTCTGCTGATACTGCATTGGGTGCAAGGATTGATAAAGAGATTGCTGATAGAATTGCGGCAGACACTGCCCTTGATACTAAACTGCAGAATAACATTAACACTCTAGAAGCTAAGCATGATGCCTTTGTAGCAACTAAGGGTAAGGCTGATGGCTTTGCTCCATTGGATGGGAATGGGTTAGTACCTGCTAACCATTTGCCTTCATATGTAGATGATGTACTTGAAGTATATGCTACCTATGATGTAAGCCCCACTGGAGGTCTTACTAATGTTCAATTGTATACGGATGCAGGTCACCAAACTCCCGTAGTTGGAGAATCTGGTAAGATTTATATAAATGTTGCCGATGGTGAACCTCCATACCAATTCCGTTGGTCAGGTACTAAATTCGTAGACAATAATACTTCGTCTCTTATCATTGGGGAAATCGCAGGTACTGCTTTCGAAGGTAGTAGAGGTAAGCATCTTGAGGATGTGGTATCTAGCATGCCTAAAAATTTAATTAGTAAGGTTTCAATAGCTAACAAAAATAAGCGTAATGTTATTATCTTATGTAACTATTCTGCTACGGATGGTCAAGGGCATTACATTGATAAACCCGATGGGATGGTAATCCCTCTAACTCCAGCCACTACTAAAGAAGCTGGTCTGATGGATTCCGATAGTGTAATAAAGCTTAATCAAACCTTACCAGATGCTATTGAAGCTGAACAAGAGGCCCGTATTGCAAAAGATAATGAGCATGATACCTTTAATAGTTCTCTTCCAGGAATTATTCTTACTGGATTCACTCTTACCCATAATTCAACTAATGTAAGAGCTACTCTTAATAATAAAACTAAGAGTGCAGATGGTAAGACTTATGAAGGTGCTACAGATTTAATTAGAGATATACTTGCAGCAACTAAGACTACTGCAGGTGTAATGACTGCAGCAGATAAGACTAACTTGGATAATACCGTACAGGGGTTGGCAAATGAGATTACCAATAGAACTAATGCTATCAATGCTCTTCGTACAGAACTAAAAACCTATATTGATAATCAAATCTCCGATACAGGTTCAGATGTAACTGCATTGGAAACTAAGGTAAATAACCATATTGCCAATAAATCTAATCCTCATGAAGTTACCAAATCCCAGGTTGGTTTGGGTAATGCTTCCAATACTTCGGATGCAAATAAGCCAGTATCTACTGCTCAGGCTGCTGCTATTGCCGATGCTAAGGCTGCAGGTACTGCTGCTCAAACTTCTATCAATAACCATGCAGGTAGAAAGGATAATCCTCATACAGTAACTAGAGCTCAATTGGGATTGGCAACTACTGACCAGGTAGTATTTGCTAAGACCACGGCTCCTTCTGGTTTCTTCAAAGAATCTTCAGATGTTCGACTCAAATCTAATGTTAAAGATTTGAATCATACTCTGGAACAGATTTGTCAGATACCAACTAAATCTTTTGAAATAGCTGGTAAAGAGGATGAAGGAACTATTGCTCAAAATCTGGAAGCATTGGGATTTGGTAAATATGTGGAAGAAGTTCCAGTAGAGAAATCTACGGTACCCAATCCAGAAGAATTCGAAACCTTAGAAATCAATGGAGAAGAATATGTACTCGTAAAACAAGTTAAATATCACAAGATGTCAACTTTGGCAATCGAGGGTGTTAAACTTCTTTACGATGAGATTAAGGCTTTGAAGGCAGAGATTCAGGAACTTAAAAACAAATAAATCTTATGGGAGAGATAGCAACCTGGAGTGCTGTCAAAAGTAAAGTAGGCCTTGGTAAGACAGGAAATGACTGCCCTACCAAGGCTGAATTGTTAGCACTCTCCCCTACAGGAACAGGGGAAAACTATTTGGGGTTGGAACTATCCAATGCCAGTTCCTATGGAAATAACGAAACAGTAAAGTTAGAAGATATTCATAAGGTAACTTATAAATATACTTTTACTACTAGATACAGTAGTGTAAGCTTCGATGCTTTGGGTAACCCAAGCTCTTCTAATCAGGGGTTTGGTTTTATTTCTACAAAACAGAAATATTGGGATGGAGTAGCTAATGGGGCTGAAGTTACGGTAAATTATGTTATTAGTAATAAACCTGCATGGGTAGCTAATCATCCTCAAACACCTCCTTGGACTGCTTCAGAGAATTTGGGATTAACCTCTCGGTCGGATTCCAATACTCTTGTTACACAGGATGAATCGGGTAAAACTTTTAAATTAACCTTTATTCAAGCAGCAGCCTCTCAATCTTGGAGTTATGGTTGGAGTGTAACACCTACTTCTATGTCTTTTGGGGCTACTGGAGGTACCAAAACCTTTTCAGTTAATTCTTACAAGCAAGAATTAAGAAATGGGCATAATTATGGTAACCAAATTACTCTAAGTTATACTAGAGCCAACTCTGGTAGCGTATCCGGAAGTGGTACTTCTGTAACTATGGGTAATAATACTTCTACCAGTACACGAAGTGGTACGGTAACCTTAACCCAAGCTGAAACTAATAAGAAGGCAACTATTAGTTGTTCTCAATCTGCAGGTTATAGGACTTACAGTGAAATCACTGCCAGTGGAGGAAGTGTATCCGATATACCTGCAAGTGGAGGAAGTAGAAGTTCATTCTCAAGTATGCCATCATATTCTCAGACTTGGGGATGGAATGGTTCTACAACTGGAGGTGGCACAATTACAAGCGGTGCTAGCATTAGTTATGGTACTGCAGTTAGTGCAGGTTCTTTGGGAACTACGGTTAAATCTAGAACCCAGGTAGGAGCCCTTACTGGTACCTTATCACTAAATGGTAAAACCAAATCTGTAAGTGTACCAGTATACCAGGCAGCGAATTCAATTATCAGTAGTACTGAGGGTACACCAGTAATAAGCTTATGGGCAAATTCATATTCTATCTCTAATTCAGGAGGTAGTGTTAATATTTATGCCAGTGTAAGTATATCTATTACCAACCATTGGAGTTCAGGGTCAACAAGTGCAGGTTCTTCGAAGAGTGCTACACCTACGGTTAGTGCAAGTGGTACTGGATTTAGTTTGAATTCAGCTAAGACGGTACTTACTGCTACAGAGAACCCAGGTACTTCAAGTAGAAGTTGTACAGTAACTGCATCCTATAGTGGGGCAACTACTAAGACCATTAGAGTTACACAGAGTGCTGCTTCAGTATCTTATTATGAGTATTATTACTTGGCATTTACTTCCCCTACTGGTTCTAGAACTACTTCTAGAACTGGATTATCGGCTTTGGGAGGTAATAACTTTACAGTTGATGTAGCTTATTCTTTTAAGACTAAGGTAATAAACGGTTCTGAACTAAGTACAAGATACCCATTAGCTTTAACTGTAACCTCAAAACCAAGTTGGGTTACAAATGTAGCAATCACAACGTTATCAAGTGATAATGGAAACTATGGGTTAACCTTAACCTTAACAGAGAATACCGTAGAATCAACAAGGTCGGGTACCATTAAATTAAGGCAAGCAGAAAATGAAAATGATGGTAATGGTTGGGAGCTTACAGTCAATATAACTCAGAATGCTGCAACTATAACCTATGATTATGTATTCGAAATTGCATAAGTAAGAATTATGCCAAGTAAGTCGGTTAATATTACACTATCGACTCCAGTTGGCCCTCTAGAAATATACGTAGATAAACGAGAACAAGCTCGTGCAGAAAGGTTGATTGCCAAAACTCCAAGTATCTTAACTAAGGGTTATGCGAAAGGTACAGAAAAGTTTGGTAATCAACTTCTTCGTATAGTAAGACGAAGTTTGAATACGGGTGTTCCCCCAAGAGGTTCAGGAGTATCATGGCCACCACATGCTCCTGGTACCCTAAAGAAATATGGGGACCATACCATGTTAAATCTTACGGGGCAATATGCTCGTTCAGTTACTTTGGTAAAAGGTAAGAAAAGAACTTTCGTCGGATTGCCAATTGGAATCAAGAAGATTACCTATACTGGTAAGACTTCAAGAAAGACTTTGAATCAGATAGCTATCATGTTAGAGTATGGTAGTAGAGATGGTAATTTACCACCTCGTCCTCTTTGGAATCCTGCATTTAAGGCTGCTGGTGGAAAAGCTGCCTTACAAAAGGAAATACGTAATGAAATTAGAAAAGAAATAAGGAGGGTTATATAATGGCAGCAGATTTCGAAATATCTTCATTATCCGGAACTGGTACTGCAACTATTAGGGTAAAGCCTAAGGCAGTAAACGAAGACATGAATAATATAAAAGAGCAGGTTCTCAAGGTAGTAGTTCAGGGTGTAGAAAGGGAAGTAACTCTGGTACAAAAGGCCGCTCCTAAAATAGTAGAGACCTGGGGAACTTATTTTAGTATCACTCCAGAAACTACTTCCCATACTTTCGATGGTACTAAAAGGGGTGAGACCCTAGAAATAGGTGTATACAGTTACCAACAGAAGTTTATAGATAATAAGCCTCAAGATGAATATCGTGCTGTAGATTGGAAAGTTGAAAGCTCCTCAGATTGGTTAGAGGTAACCCAAGAAATTGGAGAAGCTAATGCCGCAGGTAAGCTTACTATCAAAACTAAATCTACTAATCAAGAACATAACCCCAGTAACTATGACCCCTTGGAAAGAACTGCTATAGTTAAGATTATCTCACAGCAAGAACCTAACACTGAGATAGTTTTAAATATAACTCAATCTCCAGGTACTAGAACTACTAAGTATGGCTTTGAACCAACCCCGAATATACCATTCCCAAATCTTGGTCAAAATACTAGTACTGCTCAGATTAGTAATGTAAAGGGTTATCAGTACTACCTTATCAACGGTATTCAAGTTGCTAAATTTATAAAACAATTTAAGATAACCGATATAAGTAAGACAATAGAGGGTCAATTCCCTGGAGGTATTGGTTCTGAACCAATACCCTTTAAAGTATGGCTTACCGATTATCCTTCAAATATTGCTACTCAATGGGTTAGTGAATTAAATTGTGTTGGTCATTTACAAACCATAATGAGTGGTTTTGGAGGTATTCAGGTAACTTATAATGGGTATATTAATGACAATGGCAATCAAAGGGTTCAATTAAATATTAGATTAGGACTTTAATGGTAAACTCAGAAGAAATAGTAGAAAGAACTTTTTATATCTCTCTACTTAGTACAATGTTGGAAATGGGTCTTACCTTAAACCCAGAAGACTTCTTACCTTTGTCTCAAGAAAACGAAAAAAGATTTCAAGAGGCAATCAAAGGTATGAAGAAGTTTATACCACTTTTTGGTATAGGGAATAATCAAGTAAAAGGCCCAAAGACTCTCCCAAGAATAACCATAGAACTACAGGGTTATTATGCTGGAGATATTGGTGTGAATAAATACATCATTGGTGATAAACTTGAGGATGGTAATTACCAAGCTTCAGAGTTTCCTTATGAAACTAAGGATATTACCATAGATGTACATCTGGTTTCTCAAACACAAGCAGATATGAGATTGCTACATACAATCTTATATACCGGCTTACCTGCTAGAGGATACGTGAGACCATACTTCAATGACTTAGAGGAATGGGAAAAGGGCAGGCTTGCTCCTACCGGAAACCTATTCATTGAGATTGGTAATTATTATGACCATCCAGATGTAGAGCATGGTATACTTGAGAAGGTATACACCTATGTATGTAAGGACGGTATTCTTCCAGAAAAAGCTTTGGGAGAAGGTACTCTTACACCCATCAAGGATATATCGGTTCTTATTGGATTGTTAGAACAAAACGAAAATGAGATGCTAGAGTTAAAAGTACCTAAGGTATAGGTACAATACTCTAGGGTATAAATTAAACGAGTAATTAACTTTAATCACAATAGAATTATGCCAACTTCACCTCATGTTGATTTTAAGTTTAAGAACAACAATGTTCTTCAAACTACTCCCATGTTAGGAGTTTCTTGTGTATTGGCTAGAACTACTAAAGGTCCATACGATGACCCTTCAGAAATCATCTCTACATTCTCTCAGTTCCAAAGAATCTATGGTTCTGAAATTGTACCCGATGGTTCTGTATCAAATATCGAAAAGGCTTTGCAAGGTGGTTCTAAGCTTCGTGTTATTCGAGTACTTGGCAAAGGAGCTACTCAAGGTACAGTAACTGCTTCTCCGGCTGCGGCAAGAAAAGCTAAAGATTCAGAAGATGAAATCTCAGTTGCTTCTGCTGTAACTGACCCAGCTAAACCCTCTGCTTTGATTACTTTAAAATCTGGTAGTACTACTTATAGTTTTGGATTAGTAACCAAGGGATATGGAGATCCAATTGGTAGTGCAAATACTTTCCAGGTTGGTTTTTATAAGTATAAGCAAGCTAATACCTTGTATTATAAAATATATTCAGCTAATGGGCAAGTACTTGAACAGGGACCAGTAATAACCTACAAAACTGCCGATGATAACAATAACACTTCGGTAGATTACCTTGCTCTTAGTGCATTTGCTAAGAACTCGGAATATATTAAGCCGGTAATTACTGCAGGTTCCTCTTTTGAAAACCTAATTAAGTGGCTTACCGATGATATTGATGGTACTAAGAATGCTATCACTATTACCGTGGGAGATGCTGCACCCTCCGAAACAGAGAAACTGTTTAATGGTACTATCGGTAGTGCAGGTTCCACTCCAACTGCCGAAGAATGGATTACTTCCTTGGATTTGGTAAAAGATTACACCGACTTCTACCAATTATTTATTTCACATATCTCTCAACACCTTACTACCGATTCAGATGTACTCAAGGTATATAAGGCTGCTGCAGATATGGCAAAGGAATTGATGGAATGGGTACTGTATATCGAAGTTCCCAAACATTTAACCCATTATACTCAAGGTACTCAGGCAAGAGATTACAAAGCTCAGGTAACTTGGGTACGGACTTGCCTTGGTACTGTAGGTAACTCTAAGTACATTGCCTACTTTGGTGGTGGACTTAAGTACTACAACGAAAACGGTAATCTTCAGGATTCCGATGTAGTGGGTACTATTGTTGGTTTGGGAGATGCCTCTGCTACTCAATATGGTCCTTGGAAATCCTTTGCTGGTATGAACCGAGGGGTTATTGGAGATGCAGTTGGTCCAGTATGCCCCAACTATGGTTCTCCTTCTCGATATAACGAACTGAACACTCTTGCTCAGAATTATATCAATGAGATGGTAATCAAAGATACTCCAGATGCAGGTAAGCAAACCATGCTATGGCATTGCTTCTCTTCTCAAGTGAAACAGGATTCTGAAAGATTCCTTTCAATCGTAAGACTGAACCTTTACCTGAAGAAGTTCCTTCGCCCGGTACTCAACAAATATATCGAAGAACCAAACGTTTGGAGTACTTGGAAGAGAATCTGGTTGGAGGTTAAACCTACACTGGATTCATTGGTAGATGAAGATGCCATGACCGAGTATACCTGGATGGGTGACCAAGATGCAACTTCTTGGGATGACCTTTCAATTAATACCGAGGCAGATGCCCGTCAAGGTAAGTACCGTGCTATCCTTAAGTATAAGGATGTAGTTCCTATGCAAGAAGTAACTATGGAGATTGTAATTGATGCGGCATCCAAATCTGTATCAATCGTAGAAACAAGTAATAACCTATAAACATATAACGATGGGAGCAAAAGTAAAAAACCCACGGAAGAAATTCTTGTGGAGCATCATGTTCCCCAAACACCCTATCAATACTTATCTGTTTCAAAGTTGTACTTTGCCGGATATTGAGATTGACCAGGTTGCTCATGGGGACGTCAATAGAGACGTTAAAACTGCAGGTAGGGTTACTATAGGTAATCTTATCGTAGAGAAACTTATGACTACTGCAGGTTCCGATACATGGCTTCATGATTGGCTATACTCTTGCCAGGACCACATAGTTGGTGGTGGTTTAGTACCAAGCCAATACTGGGAAACGGCAATTGTAAACGAACTTGCCGAAGATGGAGTCTCAGTTCTTAATACCCATGTCTTCGAAGAGGTATGGCCATGTAAGATTACCGGCTTAGACTTGGACAGAATGGCTTCAGAGAATACCATTGAGTCCATAGAGTTCTCAGTTGGTACTGCAGATAAATACTAATTCCTTAGTCTATTTTCACTAAGATTCGGTGGAGGGGTGGGATTCCTGTGATAGGAGCTCACCCCTTTCTTGTTGTTACAAGGAGTACTATGAACATATGTAAACATTAAAAATAACAGTTATGGAATTTAGAACATTTAGATTTACCGGACCCTCTGGTTACGAATATGAAATCAGAGAACAGAATGGTGCTGATGAGGATATCCTCAGTAACCTTTCAGACATGAAGACTTTGATGAACCTTACCAAGTTCATTGCAGCAATTGTAATTAGAACTACGGCTACACCCAATGGGAAATTAACCATAGATGATGCCCTTAACTTACCGGTCAATGACCGCTATGCTATTATCTTTAATTCTCGTATCTTCTCTTTGGGGGATGAGGTAGAATTTGAATATGATTGGGGCAAAGAGAATGGAGGTAAAGTTACTTATGGCCAAGACCTTCATGAGTTCCTTTTCGATTACGGTACTACTCCAACTGTAGAGGATTTAAATCAGAAGCCAGATGCTATCCCTTATTATCCAGAGGGAGTTAGATTGGTAGATCATGAATACACTCTTTCATCTGGCAAGAGAATTAAATTCGATTGTATGACTGGTAAGGGAGAACAAGAGTTCATGAAGTTGCCTTTGGATAAACAAACTAAGAATGCTCCTCTTCTTTGTCGGAACCTTTACTTAGAGGTCGATGGTAGTTGGGAGAAGGTAGAAAACTTTACTCCGTTTACTGCAAAGGATATGGCTGAGATGAGAAAGCATATCTTATCTATGGACCCTATCTTCAAAGGTGAATCCCATATCACTAATCCAACCACCGGAGAAGAAAGAACTTATCCTATAGTTTGGGCACCGAATTTTTTCTACCTGACGGAAGAGTAATGTTAGAGAGTGATTTTGTTTATATCACCAGAGCCGAGATAGCCTTAGACTATTTCGGCTTTTTACGTCTTCCGTACCGAATAAGGAAAATATTCAAGGAAATGGCCGAGCAATATTATAAACAATTAAAGAAAAGAAAATAAATTATGAATACCAGTAGGAGTATAGTAGAGGTCGGTGTTGCCATGGTTTTAAAAGACCGATTCTCTCAAGAGGCTGGCAAGATATCTGGGTCATTCAGAACAATGATGAATGATATGAATACCTGGAATAGAGGTATACAGATGTCAGCTTCCAATACAATGGACTTCGGAATGCAGCTCGTAGGGGGAATGGCAAGGGCCTATAAATACTCTGCGGGTGTTCAGAATGAAGTTTGGACTGCTTCGAAAATTGCTGGTGCTACCATTGCAGAACAAAGAGAAATGTTACAATTGGCAAAAGATGTCAATGAGATAACTCCTATTACTGCTTCGGATGTTGCATCAGGACAAAGATACCTGGCTATGGCGGGTAATAAATTCGATGCTATTAAAGAAATGATTGGGCCAGCATCTAAGCTGGCTTCAATCTTTACAATGCCAGTGGGACAGAAAGGTGGTGTAGCTGACTTGATGACCAATATCATGTCAATGTACCAAATCCCAATGGGAGAAGCCGCTAGAGTAACCGATGATTTATATACTGCAGTTACTAATGCAAATATATCTTTAACAGATTTAGCACAGTCCATATCCTATGCAGGAGCAGATATGGCAACTGCTGGAGTAGACCTTCGGCAAACCGCTGCTGCTATTGGTGTATTGGGTGATATGGGTATACAGGGTTCTATGGCAGGTACCTCACTGGCCAATATGATTCGTTACTTACAGCTCTCTCTTGTTAACCAAAAAAAGAAAGGCTATAACGCTTTAGCAGACCTGGGCTTAAGTCCAGATGAATTCTTCGATGCTCAGGGTAATCTTATAGACCTTTACACTATCTATCAGAAGTTTGCTAAGGCTGCAGTAGATTTACCTTCACGAATTGAAACACCAACTTTCTTCAATATCTTTGGAGTTCGTGGTAATCGGGGTATGCTCCCAGTACTTCGGGATATGGCTTCTGGTAGAGATAAGATGGGTAAGATACTTGCTACTTATGACCAAAACATTGGGGCAGTAAATCGACTCAATGAAGAACGTCGTCTTAAAACTGATGCAGGTGTAATTGACCAATTCGAATCAAGTATAGAGAACTTAACAGTTACCGCAGGTGCAGCTTTGGGTAGAATCTTTACCCCAGTACTAAATGTGGGTAACTCTATAATCAAAGTAATTAATTCTATCTCAGAAACTTGGGTTGGAGGTTTTGGTCTTAGAGTAGGAGCTACTGCAGTAGTAGTAGGTACTATTGTTGCAGGATTTAATACTGTAAGAGGTATTATTAGGTCTGTTGGGTATTTACAGACTATTGCTACTGCTTCTACTGAAGGTATGTCTGCTGCAGCAATAAAAACTAATACTCAGTTTGCCATTATGGAAGCACACATGGTAAGAATGGTTAACCTTATGAGAACCATGGTTCAACTCCAAATGATGTCAAGCGGTATTGGTATGAATTCTGCTGGTAGATTTTATAACACTAAAACCGGAAGATATGTTAAGACACCAAATCCTGGAGTACCATTAGCAACTACTATGGCGGGTAATTTAGCTGGAGGGGCTTTAGCTGGAGCAGGTGCCCAAGTTGGTAGTCAAGTGGCTAGGCAAGGTGCTATAAAAGGTTTAACCTCTATAGGTGGTAGACTTATGAGATTACTCGGTGGACCCTGGGGATTAGCAATTACTGTAGGTCTTCCTTTATTAATTGAGGGTATTAGTTACCTTAGTAATTCAGTAGATAGGAATACTGAAGCTCAGAATAAAGAGAAAGAAGACCCAACTACCATTAGAGCCCAGAATGAAGAGAGATTTATTAATGCTGTTAGATTAGCTATCAAGGAAGGCATGAGAGATTCTCGTATCAATATCTCAGTAGATGGTCAAGCAGTTGGAGATTATGCTCCAGGTTCTCAACAAGATTTTACTGGAGCTGCATTTGTAATGGGAATATAAAACTAAAACACTATGGCTAGAGTATTAAATAAAGCAGCAGGTAAGGTTGTTGAAAAGTACAATGACCTTACAAGAGATACAGCAGGTGTTCTTACGGGTCCATTAAATAAACTATGGAGAGCTCGGATATTACTCAATCGAACTCTTTCTACTCTTCCCAAAGATGATGCTCAAAAGGGTAAACTCTATACTCCCAATGGAGTAATCGGAGAAGCTCAAATATCGTCTAAGAACCCAGTTGTAAATAAACAGCTCCAAGCTAAATGGAGAATGGAATTACAATTTCCGAGATTAGAAGAAGGTGAAGGAGTAGACCCAGCAAAAGGGAATAAGAATACCACTAATTACAGAAACTTCGAGGCTAAAGCAGATGTTATATATCAGAATGAGGTAAGGATATATAATATGACTGTTAACCCTACTCAATATATTACCCTACAGAATAGACCTCCAGAATTGGACTTTAGGGGAGAAACTACATGGGCAACCATTAAATCAATGGGCCGCAATGTACCAATGTATCACTTTACTGGTGCTGAAGACATCATTCAATTCAATGTATCTTGGTACTGTAATGACCCAGAAAATCCTGAAGAGGTAATCAATAAATGTAGGTTATTAGAAGCATGGTCTAAATCTAATGGTTATCAGGCTGCTCCTCCGATTGTTAAGATTGAGTGGGGGGATTCCGGTATATTTGATAATCACAACTACATTCTTACTTCAGCAACCTATACTCTGAAGAACTTCCAGAATGGTTATAGAGTAAGGGTACCCGGAAAGCCAGCTACTTTTGGTAATGGTAGGTTATTGCCTGCAGCAGCAACTCAAGAATTAATTTTCAAGAGAGTAAGTGCATATAACTTATCATATGGGGATTTTATAAATTCTGATTCACTTAAAAAGACGGGGGGTATTAAATATGATTGATGTTAACCAATATCTAAAGGGGGCTAGCCCATATAATAATGCCTATGCTCTGAAGTATAACGATGGGGATTATTCCTTAGAAGCTAAACCTCCAGTAGTACCGGAATCCTCTAACGATATTCAACATACCGTTAAAGATGGGGAAACCTTGCAGAACATTGCTTTCAGGTACTATGGTGATTCTGGTAAGTGGTACATTATAGCTGAAGCTAATAAGATACTGAATCCTTTTAAGGAATTAGAAATGGGAACTCTAATAAGAATACCGACTTATGGCAGCTAAACAGAAACCTATATTATATAATGGAATGGGTCAACCTTATTTGGCCCTTTTCAATTTTGGAGGTATGCCTATAATGAATCCCATTACAGGTATACCCCTTGGAGCGTATATAAGTACCTGGAGTTATAGATATGATGAAGAAAAAGAAAACTTGGCTACCATTACTTTCGATACGGGTAATCCTGATACTGTAGATATTGCCGAGATTCAAGAGAACCAAAACATTTGTCTTCAATGGGGATATATATACCCTGATGGCCAATTTATATCTGGGCCCATAAAAATAATTAAGGTAAGAGAGTTCGAAGCCGTATTCGATTCTACAGGTACTCATGTAACTATTAAGTGCATTGATTCTTCAGGGGATTTAAGATATCAGCCTGCTTATGTTCATTCGGACATGGAAGGTTATAAATTATCTACCTATTTAGACAATGGTTGTGGGAATGCTACTGGTGTAATCATAGAAATATTTCAGTAATGGAACAACAGATAATAAGTAATAAAGTATACGAGTCACTACAGGTACCCACAGAGAGTACCCGTACTACTACTGGTAAAGTACTCTATGCTAACAAATACAGTGGAGTAGCTGAAGTAGCTATGCCAGAAGACTTGAAAGCTTTAATTGATAGTGACTTTGGATTAGTGGGCAAGAACGTCTTAGTTCAATTAGAACAGAAGATGAAAGGGTATACTAATGGGCCATGGTATGTGGATTCAAGGGATGGTGTTATCTATATACATAATCGGAAATTCCATGAAGAACCGGTATGTACTTATACATATCAAGGAGAGAATGGGGAAGTACTTAGAGTATCTTTTGCTACTCAGAAAATAACTAAAAGAGTTAAAGCAGTATTAGCTCCATCTCTAGACCCAGATAGTAAAGATTTATCGGTATTATCAACTAATATAAATGAGCCAGAGGATAAACCTCCATTAGCTTTAAGACCCACTGTGGCTCAGGTAGATAACCTTATGGTGTCTAATATTACTGGCAATGGGTTTGAAGATTATAGAAGTCATCCTACTACTCCTACAGAGGTAATGGATGCTTGGGACACTCAGCTTCAGTATAACATGGAAAAAACTGCAGAATATAAAAAGCGGGTAGAGGAATATGAAGCAGTTGGTCCAGTAGGTGCTTATGAAGCAGGTAAGCAAAGAAAATTCGATGAAATGTCTACCGAAGAAGTACGAGCTACCATTAATCAAGCAGCTAATGAGTTACCTGACGATAAGAAGAATGCCCTTAAACAAGTGCTAAGAAATTCTAAGAATGGTAAAGAATTAGAAGCTAATCTTAAGAAATTATTAGAGTATGAAAGATACCTTTTCGAAGACGAAGATGGTATGGAGTTTATGGTAGAGGAATATGTAGACCCATTAGACTATGACCCAGAAGGCTATGCTTCTAAACAGGCCGGAGCAGGTATAGCTTCTGGTATCAATTTCCAAATGGGAGTACTACCTGCATCAGAAAGAGGGTTCGAAGCTTTAAATAAAGACCCCTATACTGAAGTACTATCTGGTATGGAGATTGATACTAATAAACACTATGGCCAAGGTCAATATGGTAAGAAGGTTAAGGTAAGGCACATGAAAAGGGTAAATCTCAAGGTACCTCTTTATAAACTTTACCATAATTTATTTAGTAGATACGGTGGTGCCGATAAGTATGCTTGGGCAGCTAATGCTAATGCCAATGGTGGTTTAAAGCAAACTGAGAAAAGATTAGTATGTCAACTTCAGGTAGTGGGTAGACCTATGCTAGCAACTTCCCAAATAATCCGAATAGATAATGTAGGGAAACGTTGGTCAGGGCTTTGGTATATAAAACAATGTACTCATTCTATGGACGCTGGTCAAGGGTATATAACTAATATGGAATTAGTAAAGAACAATTCCAAGTCTGGTTCTGTAACTTCTAAAACTGATTTATCTACTCAAAATATCGTAGCTAATGATGCTAAAGCTAATGCCAAAACTACAAAGGGTCAAGATAAAAAAGCTTTAAGTACTTCTCAGAATCTTAATCTTAACTTTACTTATAATGAGAAAGTATACTATAATGAACATTTCTTGAATGATAAGGGAGACATAATTGATATCAAGGGTCAAGCTGAGTTTATTCGAAAGAAGGCTTATTATACTGAAGTAAATGCCGATAATCCCCAAGCCTTGGCAGAGGGTATAGTGTTATCTACAGGTAATACAGTTACCTCTAAGGGTAAGTTAATTCCTGGTAAGATATCAGTTAAACAAATCCAAGTGCCTGAAGATTATGGGGTTAAGTTTAATTATATGGCCATAGCTAATCGAGTATACCGAGACATAGCTAAAAGGCATAAGCGAATTGCAAGTCAAATCTATGTAGAAAAATAAGGGTATGAGTTACGAAACAGCAAAGATAATAACCGACGAAGGCTTAGAGGGTCTTGGTCGGTATTACTCTGTTTATCGTGGCATTGTTATTGATAATAACGATGTAGAGAAACATATGAACAGGGTAAAGGTATGTGTTCCAGAGGTAATGGGTGGAGTATTTGCTTGGGCATATCCTAAAGGACAACATGGTTCAATTAGTTCTGGTTTCAAATTCTTAGCCCCTAAAGTGGGAGATACGGTATTTGTTACTTTTGAATTTGGGGACCCAACTAAACCTCTCTGGGAATACCATGGTTGGGGAATGAGTCAAATACCCCAACCTCTGGATGGTTCCAATAAAATGGGGATAGTTACTCCCGAAGGAAACTTAATAGTAATAAATGATGATAACGGAGAACTCAATTTACATTTCAATGGACCTGTAAATGTTCGTTCGGAGAAAGAGATAGTAATAAATGCCGAAGGGGATATCAATGTATCTTCTGGTGATTCCGTGATACTTAATACTGGAGAAAATGGCGGAGTAATCAATATTTTTCAATTAACCGAAAAATTAAACCAAACCATTAAAGAACTAGAACAACTTCGTAGTATGTTCAATTCTCATGTACACTCAGGTGTAACTACTGGACCAGGTTCTTCGGGTCCAACTTTAACTCAAGTAATTAAACCTTTCTCACAATTCGTTGTAGACGATTATGAGGATAAAACCTGCATACACTAATGGAAAAGAATTACTTTACAGACTTAGTTGGTATAGGTGTAACTTACCCTATCCAACTTACAACTAATGAAAAGGGTGAAAGAGGTTGGTACCCAGTAAAGGGGGATTTTAAACTTATCAGAGATAATATAAGTTCGATATTATATTACATGATAGGCCAGAGATTTCGACAGGAAAACTTTGGTAGTAAACTATGGCAATGTATTGAGGAACCAAACTCACAAGCCCTAAGTTTTATAATTAAAGAGTTTTTAAAACAAGCCATAGGTGCTTGGGAACAAAGGATAACCTTCCAAAATATCACAGTTACTAGAGTTGATGCAAAAATACACATAGAAGTAACCTATGTAGTAAATGGAACAAATTCTAGTCAGTACCTCGATATCACCTATGACCGGTCGGATAATTCATTAAATACACAATAATATGGGAATCACAAATAAATGGCTTAACCCATACCAGAGGTCTTATCAACAGATTAAGGCCAAGCTGGTTGAATCCCTTATGGGACTCAAAGACCCTCAAGGTCAGAAACTCATAACGGATTATTCGGAGGGGAACATCTTAATTATCATCCTCTCATTATTTGCGGCAATTGCCGAAGTACTTCACTACTATGTAGATAACATGGCAAGGGAAACCTTTCTACCTACGGCAAGAAGGTATGATTCGGTAGTTAAACATGGAGCTTTGGTAGATTATCATGCTCGAGCAGCAATTGCTGCTACAGTAGATGTAATCTTATCCAGAAGCATTACTGGTAATTCCATTGGAGCTAAGTTAACTATACCCCAAGGTACTCTGTTTACAGATTCTAGTGGTAATTCCTGGTTATCTGCTAGAGACGTAACTTGGTATTCAAATGTAACTACTTGTAAAGTACCTATAGTTCAACACGAGAAGTATACTGCAAGTGCTTTAAATAATATGGTAATACCTACTGGAGATAGAGTTATAATTCATCTGGGTACTCTACCCAATGGTAAGTATTATGAACAAGGTTCTATGTCATTGCAGATAGGTGGGGAAACTTGGGTATTAGTAGATACATTTGCAAAATCCAAACCTACAGACAAACACTTTATGGTTTCAGTAGATGAGGCACTTAATCCTTATATAATGTTTGGGGATGGTACCTTTGGTAAGAAGCCTGCAGCAGGAGCAAAAATAACCAATGTGGTATTCTACTTAACCAATGGTACTCAGGGTAATGTAAAGAGTAATACTATTACTTCTGTACCTTCAGTAATCTCTTCTTCAATTACTGATGCTACCGTAAGTAATGCTTACGATGCCGGAGGTGGTTCAAACTATGAAAACTTTACAATGCTCAAAGAACATATACCTTTGAGTGTAAAGACTTTAGGAGTAGCAATTACCAAAGAGGATTTCGAAAGTTTGGCCATGTTGGTTGATGGGGTAAACAAAGCTAAAGCCGATTATGAATGCGGTAGAAAGCTTACAGTATATATTAGCCCCGATGGTGGAGCTGTTGCTTCTTCTGAATTAATCAATAGGGTATACAATCTATTATCTCAAAGAGCTCCTATGACCACATGGTTAAAGGTTAAATCTGCAGGTAAGGTTCAGATTATTCTAGAGATGGGAGTTACTGGTAAGAAGTCTTATAAGACTCCCGAGATACAAACTCAAATTCTTACAGCATTATACAATGCCTATTCTCCAGAGCAAGCTCAGATAGGAGGAAGCGTAAGGTTATCAGATATCTATGCCTTAATAGATAACTTATCAACAGTAGATTACCTTCACCTTACTAAGTTCTATATTAAACCTTGGCCTACTACCATCTATGGTAATAAGGAACTAAACCTGGGCCAGTTTAAATTAAACAAGGCAAAGGGTTCTATGACCTACTACATAACCTTCAATTCCTCAACTACCTTTACAGTACGTTCGGTATCAAATGGTTATGTAACTACTGGCTCAGTTGGTAGCTCTATCCAGATTATCGATAAAGCTAATGGTTTTGATTTCTCTTTGGACATTCAGAACAACAGCTATCAATCGGGCTATCGGTATTCTATTACGGTATCAGAACCTAACCATGATTATGAAGACCCCGGTTTTAACTTACCGGTATTCGAAAATGATTCACAGTTAACATTAACAGTAAATGAAATCGTATAAAAATGGTGAACCTTAAAAATCTAATTGATTTTTTACCATTCGAATATAAGGACCAAGACACTTATAAGGTAAATGGCAAAGGCATCTTAGAGAGGTTTCTAGAAATTTGTGGAGAGCATTTTGAAGATTATATTACGAAGGACATTGAGAACATTCTGAATATTATTGATATAGATAAGGCACCAGATATGTACCTCAATTTCCTTTGGCAATTCCTCGGAGAAATGCCCTTTGCTTATGGGAACACTATAGATGCACAGAAATGGGCAGAGTACTTTAATGGGTTCTACTCCGATGCTAAACTCCAAGAGTTATCTAAGCTTTGGATAATACCAAAGGAGGGACCCTTTACTTTAACCAGTACTCAAGTAAGAAACATCCTGAAGTATTCGATATCTCTTTTTAAAATAAGAGGTACCTCTGAGTTCTTCGAAATAATGATGAGGCTGTATGGGTTAACCTGCGTAGTAACTGACCCTGCAAAGGCTGATAGTTATGATGGTTGGGTAAAAGGTAATCCGCACTTTGACCAGTATTACCATTATGACGATAAGTATACCTATGATAATACTTTCGATTGTTCTCAATGTATACCGGTAACCTTTAGACTTACCGGTCATGGATATACTTCGAACTCGGCAGCTTTCAGAAAATTTAGAGAAGCCGTAGAGGCTTTCTTTAAAAGATTCATACCCTATCATGTATCTTTCGATATTCAATATGGGTTTACCGTAAATGATGGGTATACAATTAAAGCTGAGTTAGTAAATCCGGACCAACCCAATCTTATTACTTCAGAGGTATATGAAGTACCGGTAAAGGTAACTGTAACTTCAGATTGGATAAATGCTGACCTAAGATATCAGATATCCAGTGATAATATAAATTGGGGTTACACTAAACACGAAAGTGGTTCCATTTTTAATATACCCAGAGCAGGTACTTATTATTTTAGAAGTGTGGGAGACCCTACTAAGGTAACTCAAATCACGGTTAATCAAGAATCTTATAATCGAGTATATTCTATTACTTGTGACCCTATTACTGGAAAGATAACTCCTACTAACCTAAAAGTAAGTACAGTAGTAAGGGCAAACGTATCCTATAAGGGTACCGTGAAAACCTGTAATGTACGATTATCCGGTACTGATATAGTGAAAGTCTCTGGCTCAACTTGGGAATTTTCAGAGCCTGGTACCTACATCTTTGAGATTGTAGAGTTCCCAGTAAAGCAAACTTCCTTTGTTGTAACTCGAGAAGAGATTACATATAAGGTAAGATGTACACCTTCTGAATTTAGAGTTGGGGATAAGCAAAGTATCAAGGATGCTACTACCACTCTTACCATCGAATCGAATTACCCAGAATCATTTACTGGTGAACTATATTGTAGGCTAATTGGTGATACTAAGTTGTTTAAGAACGGTGATAAGTTTACTGCTAATAGTTATGGTACTTATAAGTTTAAATGTACACTGGATAAAAGGGAAACCGATGAAGGTGTAGGTATATTCGAAGTAGTATCTGGTAAGACTGCAGTATATAGAATTACTGTTAGCCCACCAACAGTCACATTATTCAATGGCTCTGCAAAAGCTACAGTAAAGATACAACGTATTTCTGGTAATGGGGATGATTACAGAGTAAGGGTAATTGAAACTGGAGAAACCTTTGATGCTCAGAATGGATATGTATATACTGCAAATAGGGCAGGGACTTATACCTTCCAGTCAGTAGCTTATCCTACTGCTAAGACTACTCTGGTAGTTAATAATTCTCCAGTAGTATATCAGAATAAATTAAAGATAGTACCTTCGGATGCTACAGACAGTCATTGGAAAGAACCCAACTGGGCATTACCCGAAGACCAAATAGATGATACTTATGCAGTATACCAACTATTGGATGAGAAGTCTGCTTGTAAGTTCCATCTTGAGGAAATGAAAAATGGGGTTAATGTAAGTGGTACTGCTACTTGTGATGAGAATGGGGAAACCTATAACCTTGATGAAGAGATTACTCTTACCAAGGCTGGGACTTATACCTTTGTGGCAGATGATGGTTCTTCGTTAAGATGCCAAGTAATATTGGAAGATTATCCTACAATCATCGAGATTTCTTGTACTCCCACTTATGCAGAATTAAAGGGGAATGTTAAACAAGTATCTACTTTAATCAAGTGTACTTCTAATAAACCTGACTTCGATAGTCGAATAAGGGAAGTTGGTAAAGTAACTACTTATGACGCAGGTGGTGCTGGTTATGAATTTGTAACTGCACAAGCTGGAGAGTATATATTCGAATCAGTGGTAGATACTTCGAAGAGAACTAAGTTCACCGTAGTAGATGCAGACCTTTTAAGTGTTAGTCCTCAAAAGTTAGAATGGGAACATGATGACCTCTCAGAGAAAACATTTACCATTACAACTTACAGTAATCAATCTTGGCAAATAGTAGAACAATGATAAATTCAACCATCGATAGAATAACAGAGACCACAACTCAGTCTTTATTCAAGACATTCACTGTGGGTATATTGGGAGAGTGTACACAAATCTTGTATAATTTGAGATGGATGATAATTCTTGCAATAATTCTAATCCTATCAGACTTATGGTTTGGGTTATCTGCAAGTAGGTTACAGAAAATCGAAATTCGAAAATCTAGAGCTGGAAGAAGAACTCTAAACAAGATAGTAGATTATATCTGCTATGTTCTACTTGGTGCTGTACTTGGTAAAGCTATTGGAGAACCCTATGGGATGAACCCAATAGTGGTATCAATAACGGTTATGGTAATATGCTACTGTTTCGAAGTGGATAGTATATATGGACATATCTGTGAAATACATGGTATTAAGAAACGGTACAGTATATGGAGAATACTCTTTAAATTGTTAACCCTCAAGTTCAAGGATGTAGGTGAAGCATTTAAAGATATGTCAGAACAAAAGAATCAATTTAAAAATACTAAGGACAATGAAGACGTACTTTAAGTATGAAGGTATTATTAAATCAAAGGAAGCAGCAGAGGCAATTGCTGCTCCTTCTGGTTTAGGACCATTCTGTGGATTTGGCTCAGCTACCATAAATGGTAACAAGTTAGTGGTATCTCCTCAGGGAGTTGCTGGAAGTAAGTATGCCAATGTAATCAAGGATAGGATTATGGCAAGGTATATGGCAAAGGCTTCAGAAGATGGAGAATTGCCCGATGTAAATTTTGGGTGTATTTCAAGAGATGGCTATGTATTCATTTCTGATGAACAAACCATTACCATTGAGAATATCCAAGGTACCCAAGGTTCAACAGAAGAAGTATTACTCTTTGCAGTACATACTACTATTTCTGAACCAGTAGATAATCCAGTAGACTTTGTAGCTTATTGGAATGAATCCTCCGAAAGCTTCTACACCTTGTTTAAAAAGTCTCTGGATATTTATTATCCGATTGCCGAAGAGAATCGTACACCGGATATCATTAATAATGATGTATATTCTAATTACGATATGACCTATAGCAATCTTCTAGAGATGGTAGAGAGTGCTTGCCCTTATTACTCTAATAATAAAACTTCCGTTGTTCTTATCGGAGTATATGGTAAGGGTACTGATGCCATGACTAAACGAAATGAGAACTTTGCTATCGTACCCTATCAGGGTAAGTTCCAAGAAATCCCTTATACTACTGCTGCCCAGAGTATGATGAAAGAATCAGTGAAAAGAGTAGAACAGATAAATTCAGGCTTTCCAGTAGTAGATGAATCGGGTACTAAGTTAAATATCAAGCAATACATTGATAGTCAAATTGAGGCTATCAGAAAAGAATTCTCTGAATCTCTGAGTACTGCTAACTTACCAATCGGTTCTATCATTCTTTGGGAAACCGATGTAATACCAGATGGCTGGGTAGAATATACTAAGGCAGCTGGTAGAATAGTTATTGGTTACCAAGCTGGAGGTGTTCAAATTGGGGATGAAGTAATGTTACAGAATGTTGGAGATTACTATACTCCAACTAAAGGCAACTTCCTAATCTCAATTAAAGGCGATGACCTTCCTAAGCATAGGCATGCTCTTGGTGTATCTAAAGGTAAACAAGATAATGCCAATAACTGGGAGAACGTTCGTCCTCAATCTTTCTTTAATAGGGAGACAGGATTGAATGGTGATTTCGGTAGAGGAACTCCTACCAAGGGTATTCAGGATGGTGCTATCGTAGTAAGCTGGAACCTATTAGGGGAATCTTTCTTACAAGAAACTTCGGTAGAAACTTTGGATATTGAAAAATTGCCACCGACTATTACATTACGATATATCCAAAAGATATCATCATAAAGTTGTTATTAGTTATTTAGTAGTATTAAAACTCATGTGTATTATTTGTATTGTTTAAGAGTAAACATTTGTTTTCAATCTGTGTTTTGCGTAGTAAAAATTAATTGGGAGAGGGACGTTGGGAAACGCCCCTTTTCTTTTGTGTTAATACTTAAGTTCTTCTTTAGCTCGGTCTTCCCAATATTGTATATCTTGTCTAAGTTCTGATATATATCTCATAGATTCATTAGTCTTAGGCATTTCGAAAAATTCGATAATCATTATATTAGTTATTCGAGTACTATTTTCAAGCCTTTCCTTGATAAAAGGGGGAGGAGTAATTAATACCTCAAACAAAAGATAGGCATCTGGAGAAAGCTTATCCTTCATATAAGTATACATCATATCAAGCATTTCTGATTTAGCTTTCTCTTCTTCGGTATCATCCTCTAATTCTTTATCATTATCGAATAAGTCATCGAGTTTAAAGAGGCTTCGATTATACTCTGCCTGTTCTCCGTATGCAGAACGAAGCAATTTATTTTTGAATGTACTAAGTGATGCAAGGATTCTTGCTTTAAGATGTTCTTCAGTACATTCACCATAGTATTTGTTGAAAACAAATAACATCTTATCCCAGAAATAAGATTGGATAATATCCGGTGTAAGATTAAACCGTTTATAATCAATCTGTCTGGTAAGGTTTCTAATTACTGGCTTACAAACTTTATAAAGTCTGTTGAAAGTAGCTTCATCATATTCTTGCATAGGTTTTAATCGATGAAGCTCTGAACCGTTATTTCCTTTACTTTTTCCCATGTTTTTAAATATTCGTTATGCAAATATAAGTATTTTTTCTTATATAAAATAATA
>OGSD01000486.1_pt1 | contig 41412 bp, 53 predicted proteins | sample 1553571 | NCBI WGS metagenome assembly OGSD01 (sample SAMEA2580072, study PRJEB22360) | human gut metagenome | biome: human gut; feature: human-associated habitat; material: faeces | place: Denmark | collected 2008/2010 | reverse complement strand
TTATGAAATTGTATCCATTCCCCGCACACTTCGCCTAAACATCTTTTTGCGAATAGTCCGGCACGGTTACAGCCAGTCTGTCCCTAAATATTCTGACAATGCTTTCAGGGCGTATGTTACTGTCACCGCATCCGCTTCCCGCATATGGCCGCACAGCCTCTCCTTATTCCAGAATATATCTGACATCCTGCTCAAAGGGCATCCCACGTCTATATCAGGAATACAGATGTACTGGCCGCTCATGTATTTCCCGACCACGCCGTTCATGCAGCTGCTCCTTCCATAAATAATAAACTCCACCATATTTATGCTTCGCCTGGTTATTTTTATTTCCCCGCTCCATCTCCTTTCAGCAGGTTCCCACTCCGCAGGGCCTGTACACAAAAACAGGATGCCCCCTGCAGGGCCACAGCTCATCCCATGCCTCCCAGCATCTCATGGTCCGCCACAAACCTCACCATATGTTCATCCGCCAGACGCTTCTGCTGCTGGCAGGCATACATCAGTGTCTTTTCACAGATGCGGTTTATCATCCTTGGTATTCCTGAGGATATTTTATACACCTCATCCTCCGCGCCGCTTGTGAAGATTTCCTTCCCCGCACCGGAATACGCCAGGTGCGCGGCAATATATTTCCCTGTTTCTGCCCGGTCAAGCCTGCCCAGCACGATATTCATGTCTATTCTCTGGCGTATGGCGGCATATGCCTGCAGGCGCAGCTTCTGCTCCCATAATTCTGTCTGCCCCACAAGCACCAGCGACATCGGGCTGCTGGAATCAAACTCATGGTTTAATAGAAACCGCAGCTCCTCCAGCATGTCCTTTCCAAGAAGGTGCGCTTCGTCCAGCACGCAGATGACCTTCTTTTTCTGCTCCGTGCAGACCGCTGCGATCTCCTTCTGCAGCAGACGCTTGGAATCCCCGCTGAAAAAACGCGGCTCCAGCCCCAGCTGCCCTAAAAGCCCTGCGTACAGCCACCGCGGGGTCAGCTTTGAATCTGAAAGGTACAGGAGCATGTATTTTTCCCTTCCCAGCCTTCCGTCCAGCATCCGTATCAGCGTTGACTTCCCACAGCCCGGGTTTGCCGTCACGACTGCAAACATCTGCCGGTCAGCCACATACGTCAGCCGCCCGACCGCATCTTCTATCTGCGGCGACGTGTACAGCCTGTCCACGGGGATGTCCCTGGTAAACGGCGTATGCTCCATTTCAAAAAAGCCTTCATACATCTGCATGGCCCTCCTTCCCGTACTCCCCAAAGGACAGGACCTTCGCCATCTGCCGGTGGTCCTCCCTGTATTTTTTCTCAAGGGCGTCCAGGAGCCTTGATGTCTCAGGGACGCTTCCCGTCATTCCCAGAGGCACCGGCGGCACTTTTGATGCATATGCTCCTATTTCCGTCCGGTGCGCCGCCACCGGCTCCGTCCCTGTGCAGTAAACCATAATGGTCTCTGTATTCATCGGGTCATATGCGATCTCTGCCTGCAGGTTTGCCAGCGCTGCACTTGCCTCATATCTGATTCCTTCAAAAGAAAAACACCCCGCTTCGTCAATCCTGCGCGTTTCCCTGTGCCGGAACGCTTCCGCCACTACTGACACATCTATAAATACAAGCCCCCTCGCATCCCTCAGCCATTCCTGCTCCGGCGTGATCCCGCATGCAGGAACTTCCACGCCGTAAGACTCATAATACTCCCGGATCCCCGCATGCGCCTCCTTCTGGTATTCCTGTTCCAGAAAGACTTTCCACCTGTGGTTCAGCTCATCCACGGAATGCACATGCGCCACACGGATCTCTGCTATGAACTGGTCCACTTTCTGGTGGAACTTTTCAATTTTTCCCTTTGACTGGCACGCCCCTGGTTTTGCATGCACGATCCGGATGCCCAGCTTCGCGCATGCTTTCCCGAGATGGGAGGCTGTATACTGGGCGCCGTTGTCCAGATACGCACAGTCAAATTTTCCGGCCTTTAAGACTGCCTTATGAAACGTATCTTCCACAATCTCCTGCCTCTGGCTGTCATAAAACTCTGACTGCACGATATACCTGGAATGGTCATCAATCAGTGATGACAGGTATGTTTTTACCAGTTCCCCGTCTGTAGTCCGCAGGTCCGGGCCGTACTTAATGTCTCCCTGTAAAAGCTCCATACGGTGCGGCCTGCAGAACCGCCTCGAAGATGCCTCCCGTTTCTCCGCATGCCGCTGCATCTGTTTCTTCCCAAGTCCCGCGTCATACAAATGCCGCTGCATCGTAGACTGCTTTAAAACCCCAGGCGCCGCCCATCCTTCCAGTTCAAGGATCTTTATAATCTGGCGCACACTCCTCTTTGGGACTTCACGTTTCAGCTGCACCGCCTGTTCCATGACCTCATCAAAGTTATCCGGCAGCCCCTGCACCCTCTTTTTTGTGCGGCCCATAGGCCTCAGCCCTTCAAAACCGCTGCCGCGGTACCTTTCCTCATACCGGTACAGGCTCCTTTTTGATATGCCGTTTTTTTCTGCGGCTTCTTCCCTCATCTGCCGCCTTTTCCCTTCGTCCAGATCCTGATCCAGCAGCGGCGCTATCATGCGGTACCTTTTCAGCGCCTCTTCGTCCTGCCACTTTTTCACTTCTTTCTTCTGCATATGATTTTCCTCCTTCTGGAGACCACCATACACTAAAAAGCCAGCGCCAGCGAACAAAAGCAGGTGCACGCAGGATGCGGCTCTATCCGCCCGCCTGAATTATATATGAACCTGGCAGCCGCCTCCAGCCAGCCCGGGCTTATCCTCTTTTTCAGCTCCTCCAGTAAAGAGCCCGTGGATTTCAGGAACACGTCATCAAAATCCAGGAAACGGTGCGCCGCCAGCCTTATCTGGCCTTCCATGTTTTTTTCATTCATTTCTGCCCACCATTTCCAATGCTTCATGGTCCCTGCACAGGGGTAGTCTTCTGTTTCAGGATCTTCTTCGCTGACCACACCCTCCACCACATCTTCTATCAGCCCTGCATCATAATGTTTATAAGGGAACATGCAGTCCGGCAGCTCATTATGGAGCTTCCTGCATTTATCATTTGTGCATTTCAGCCGCCTGATCCGGTACCATTCCTTTCCACCGCCTGCTGTTTTATGCACACGCAGCCTGTGGTCCCTGTATTTAAGCGGGCTTCCGCAATATGGACAGATGCTGTCTTCTTTACTGGCCACTGAAAAAAATCTTCTTCTTGATTGTATTTTACTTTATATTTTGATATAATAACCATGGTCTTAACAAAGTTCCAGAACATCTTTCTCTGCAAAAAGTAGGTGCTCTGGAACTTTCTCTTTCTATAATGCTGATGTCATTATATCGGTTAATTCTGTGACAATCAATCAGATTTATTAGAAGTCAGAATAAATGGTCAGCAACAAAACCTGTAGGGCGTAATTCAAAGCATCTTAATGAACCAAATGCTTTATCAAAAGCAGACGCAAAATTATAACAGGCAGATACAATCTCATCTTCTGTTTTTCCCAACACATGAAGATATATCCCTATAAACATAAGTGTGCCTTCGACTAAGCCACACTGCGCCCTGTATCCGCCAGCACCATGTAATCCAACCGCAGCCCAGACTGTCTGAGGTTCAACAGACGTTTCAAATAATTCACCCAAACAAATAAGTGCTGTCCTCGCACAATTAATATCATCGTTCCAGTACAATTCGTGTACTCGGTCTGCTATATATTTTTTCATTTTATGATACCTCCACAACTCCCTGTCCATATATTTAAGTATACCATACCGAAGCGAAAAAGTGGTGAACAATATCTAAAATTTATCGAAGTCCTCCTGCGTGGCCTTCTTTTTGTACTTCACATCATCATTGGCTTTTTCCGTCCAGATATCGAGAACAAGCCCGATGGTCAGCAGGTCAAGGTCGGCTATGGAGATGCCGATCTCCACGCACCGCAGAAGGAACAGCGGCGTTGTCATTTCCCGCTCACTTGGGCGAAGTTTTTTTTAGCTTCCACCTCCGCCACCATGTTCTCGCCCCACAGCTTGAGGATTTCAGGCAGTATCTCATAAATGGAGAACATATCGAACTGGTCGAGCCAGTCCTCAATGGTCGGCGGGATATTGTTATCGGCGTGGTAGGCCATAATGTAAGCCACGTTTTCGAATATCTCCAGATCCTCGATCTGGAACTCATCCCCGTCCTCGGTCTTGCCTTTATAGGACTTTTCCAGCTTGGATAAATCCTTGAAGATGTCACGCTTGAATTTCGCACGGTATAATCTCGGAATGGTAGCCGAGGAACGGAACGGCACTTTCTTACCACAGATCTCTATTTCTTTTTTCAGCATTTATACTCCCTCCTCTGATGCAGGCACAGGGCTTACATACACATTTTTATACCAGTCGTCATAAGCCGCCTTATCCGTGGTATCTCCCGTCCTTGCTTTGACAAGCCCGTCACTGCGTGGGTCAGCCGTAATGGACAATGTTTCCGTGCCTGGCTCAATGGTATCCTCTTTTGTCTCTGATTCGATAGACGGACGGGATGCCGAGCAGTTATACAGCACATGGCGGATCGCATTGATATCCCCGTCAAACTCAAAGAGCAGGGCAAACTTTACGCTTTCACCCACGCCGCTGTTTTCCACAAGCACACCTTTGTCATCCAGCGTTTCCTGCAAAATCTCTGTTCGGAACCATTCGGGGATAAGGGCAATTTCCAAATCGCCGCTGTACCCGTTGTTGGTGACGGAACGGAAATATACGATGCCGTCAGCATAGAACGGGGAGGACTCGCCCTCTGCATCAAGGCTGATACTCACCGCTCCGGGGATGGCTTTCGGTTTTGCGTAGGTAAAAGACGCCACGCCGTCCGTGACTGTTTCCGTCATCTTGGCAGCGTGGACGTTTTTCAGGTTGTATTTGACTTTGTTTCCCATAGATCAAACCTCCGTTTCAAATGAATACAGGACTTCATACAGCTTTTCAGATTCAATCCACACTTCGGATTTCTCATAAAAAATGCCATGCCCATCAAGCACAGCCTCCACTTTCTGTTCAGCCGATAAGTCCTTATAATCGGTGTACAGTTCGATATTTACTTCGCTTGCCTTAAAATACACCCTGCCATCCGCAGAAAAATTGTCGCTGCCCGGAAGCAGATAGCAGATGAACGGCGGCTCCGCCGCTTCGCCCTCCGCAAAATGGTCATAAGCGAAAGGCAGGTGTATCTCTTCAAGCATCTGAATGATCTCATCCATTCCTTAAGCACCTCTCAATCTCCGCCTCAAGCTGCCGGATGCCTGTTTCCTCCGCAGGGGCGATATGGCTTTTTCCAGCAAACCTGCCGCCGTTCCGCTTGGCGTGGCCGTGTTCCAGAAGGTGGGCAAGCTGATAGCGGTTTTTGGAATATACGGTAACTTCCAGCGAGTGGGAATTTTCCTTCGTATTCTTCACCGCCCAGCTTTTTGCATAAGCGCCCGTATCTTTCGGGGCATTTGCCCCGATCTCCTTTTTTACGGTGTTTCCCGCCTTGCGGACGGCTTTCTTCATGCCCTCTGCGGAGACCTCCGCATAATCGTTCAGGCACTCCATCACGGTATCCGCCAGTGCGTCTATAGAAATTCTCCTGCCCATATCACCGCCTCACTTTCTGGCATTTCAGCTTGACCGCTCTCTTTTTGAAATTCTTATGGTCAATGCCGAGGATGTTATAAATCTCTCCGTTATAAATCACACGGTAGCCTGTGGAATCAACAGCAGATACAGACTTGCAGTAACGGACGGTAAAATCAATCTTTGAATTGTCCACAACCGTCCCTGCGTCCGTATTTTCACTTGGCGATTCACCGCTGGCGGTGGCATAGCAGGAATAATAATCCGTCCACTCGTTTTTGTGGTTTCCTATCTTATCCACCGTCACCGTATTTTTCTGTACCGTTATCCTCACATTTAAAAGCGCAATGTCCATCAGAACTTACTCCTCCTGACTCCCTCAAGCAGGGAACGCAGGGAAAGGGTAAGGGCATGGTGGTCTGCGTCCTCCCGGTGCTCATAAAGATATGCCACCGCATACATCACGGCAATCTTTGCAGTCTGTGTTTCGGAAAATTCCTCTGCAGAAAGCCTTGCGATATCCGCACACAGGCTTTCTGCAGAGTGCAGGGCGTTTGTAATGAAACCGTCATCATCCCCAAAATCCACACGCAGGTACTGTTTCATTTCTTCCAGAGACACAACCATATATCCCACCACCTCACAGTGTTATTTGAAAAAAATTATGCCTTCGCCGCTTTTGCTGCAGCCTTGACCTTTAAAATCTGCACCGCTTCCGCAAGCACCAGCTTGCCGTCCACACGCTCTTTTGCCACAAAGCCGATCATGCCGTTTCCTGCAAAAAGTTCTGTAAGCTGTTTGAAAGAACGTGTCCCTCTGTCTCCAATGTTGTAATATTTATAATCACCGAAAGCAATGGCATCTGCCGGGGCATAAGGGGAAGTGTAAACCTCATAGCCGAGCAGTCTATCCGGCTCTCCCTGGGTGAGTGCAGGCTGCCACATATATGCGCCGTTGTTGTCCTTGAATGTGCGGATCTGTGCCACCGTCTTATCATTCATGATAAACCTTGCATTTTTTCTGTAAGGACGCTTGAGGGCATAAACAAGATTGATAACATTATCTGCCGTCAGGGCTTCAACCGTATCTGCAACCGTCCCGCCGCCTTTTGCCGCAAACAGCCCCAAAGGCTGGCCTGTGCCTGTGCCGTTGAGGAATGCGTCCTCCTCGGCATTGGAGAGCGCCTTTCCGAACTGTGCGATGATATAGCTTTCCAGACCGAAAGCGTTATCATAGAGCAGTTCCTCGGTGACCTTGATCGCCACATGGAGCTTGTGTGCGTCAAGCAGAATCTGGTCAAAAGTTGCGTCACCGAAAGTCAGAGCGCCGCCTTCCTCGATCCATGCAGCCGCAGGCTTGGTAGCGGCGATATTGATTTTGTGGTCACCACTTGTAGTGATTTTCGTACCCAGCTTACGCATGATGTTTTCTTCCTCAAGCACATCGATCAGGCGGCTGTCGTATTCCTCCGGTACAAGGTAACCGCCGTCCGCATCCACGCCTTCCTGCAGGACATTGGACACCTGCTTGAAATTGCTGCGGAGCGCTGCCAGCATACCCTCACGGTATTCATCGGAAGCCCTGCCTGTCTTAGCCTTTTCACCGCCGCCGGGCTGCTGTGGGTTTGTCAGGATAGGCGTGTTGACGGGCTTGTTCAGCTCGTTTTCCAGAGCCTCCATCTGTTCCATACGCTCAATCTCTGCACTGTAGTCCTTAATTTTCTGCTCCATTTTTGCATAGGCTTCGGCATCTTCCTTTGAGAGCAGGCCGTCCTTGTCACGCTTGCTCTCGACAAAAGCCTTTGCACCCTGCCATGCCTTATTCCTTGCTTCCCTTAATTCCTGAATCGTCATAAAAAATCCTCCTTTAATTCCAGTTCTTAATTAAATCAAGCCGGGAAAATAAATCCTCGGCTCTGGTTTTTGGCTTTTCAATCTTGCACTTTTTCGCTATTTTTTCTTTCAGCGAATTTGTAACCTGTGCAGGGGAATACATCATACTTACTGTCGGAACCGCCATATCCTCTGCTGTATTCCTCTGCATGATCCCATCTGCAAAGCCATACTCAACAGCCGAGTTTGCGTCCATCCAGGTTTCAGCGTCCATCAGCTTTGACAGCTTTTTGCGGTCAAGCCCCGTTTTTATCTCATAGGCATTGATGATGCTTTCCTTGACCTCGTCAAGCATTGCAACGGCTTTCTGCATCTCTGCTGAATCGCCCCAGGCAATGGTGGCAGGGTTGTGGATCATCATCATGGAAACGGGGGACACAAGCACGGCATCTCCCGCCATTGCGATAACAGAGGCGGCGCTCGCCGCTATGCCGTCAATCTTCACAGTTACTTTTCCACTGTAATTGGTAAGCATATTGTAAATCTGTGCCGCTGCCACGCAGTCGCCGCCTGGGGAGTTGATCCAGACGGTAATGTTACCGTTTCCTGCATTCAGTTCCTCTTTGAAAAGCTGCGGCGTGACGTCATCGTCAAACCAGCTCTCCTCGGCAATCGTGCCGTTCAGTTCAAGCACCCTCTCTGTGGTTTCCCCTTCTGTTCCGCTGTCCTGAACCATCCGGTTCTTCCAGTTCCAGAACTTCTTCATTTTGGTTTTCCTCCTTCCCATAGGCCGCCCCTGACATGGAGAGCGGCATCATATTTCCGTTGATAAGGTATAAATCCCCGCCATCCTCCGCAGGGATGCGGTCGAGGTTTTCAAGCTCACGGATGTCATTCGCCGACATCCAGCCATTCTGTCTTGCCGTGGCGTAGCCCTGCATACGGCTCTGATAATCCCCCCGGAGCAGTCCGTCAACATTGAATTTGATAAAATACCTTGATTTATCATCCTGCGGGATCAGCGACCTCTGCATGGCCTGTTCCCATCGGACGAGCCACGGCTCAAGGGTATATTTCACAAATTCAAGCGACTGCTGCTCAATATTAGAAAAGCTCGACTTCTCAAGGTCGCCGACCATATGCGGCGGCACCCTGAAAATCCGGGCGATTTCATTGATCTGAAATTTTCTTGTTTCCAAAAACTGTGCTTCGTTTGGTGAAATAGAAATGGGCGTATATTTCATGCCCTCTTCGAGCACCGCAATTTTGTGGGCATTGGAACTGCCACCGAACCCTGCGTTCCAGCTTTCACGCACCTTGTCAGGCTCTTTCACCGTTCCCGGATATTCCAGTATGCCGCTTGGAGTGGCTCCATTTGCATAAAACTTACTGCCGTATTCCTCGGCGGCGATGGCAAGACCGATGGCGTTTTTCGCCATAGCGATAGGGGAATAGCCGACCAGCCCGTCAAAGCCAAGTCCGGGGATATGCAGCACATCATAAGGTGAAAGCCTTACCGTGCCGTCTTTCAGCGTTTTTGCATCGTCACTGCTGACCATATATTCATAATACAGCCGCCCTTTTTCATCACGGTTTACCGTCATCCTGTCGGGCATCAGCGGGTACAGCCCCACAACCTCGCCCTTGCCGTTCCGGATAATCTGCGAATAGGCATTTCCCCACAGCAGCAGGTGGGTCATAAGCGTTTCCCGGAACACAAAGGAAGTCATCTCCGTGTTAGGCTCATCATGCAGTAAAAAATACAGCGGATTTTCAACCGCTTTTTCCTTGCTGCTTTTGTCGGTATACTGGTAGAGGTGCAGCGGCAGTCCTGCCACCGCCTCGGACAATATCCTTACGCACGAATACACCGCTGTCATCTGCATGGCAGAGCGTTCATTGACACGCTTGCCCGATGTTGAATTCCCCATGAAAAAGCGGTAGGCGCTGCCTGATGTGCTGTTCCTGGGTGCGTCCCTTGAACGAAATATCCCGCTTAAAAATCCCATATCTCCTCACCATCCTTTACAAAAATAAAATCCCCCTGTGGTCATACACGCTCTCTGTCACGACATTTCCACACCGTATCGCACGGTCAAGCCCCATGATAGTGGCAACAGCCCCATCAATCTTTTCTGTGGATTTTTCCTTATCCGCCTTGATGTTCCCTGCAGGGTCGGTTCTGATGAAGATATTGTCCATCATCCACCGCAGGACAGGGTGTCCGCCGTGTGCGATCTTCTGTTCAAGCACCAGCTTCATAAGCTCCTTTGTGGGCGGGCTCATATCCTTAAATCCCTGTCCGAATGGAACAACAGTAAATCCCATGCCCTCAAGGTTTTGAACCATCTGCACAGCGCCCCAGCGGTCAAAAGCGATCTCACGGATATTGAAACGCTCTCCGAGCCGTTCAATGAATTTTTCGATATAGCCGTAATGTACCACATTTCCTTCCGTGGTCTGCAAAAATCCCTGCCGTTCCCATATGTCATAAGGCACATGGTCACGGCGCACCCGCAGCTCAAGCGTATCTTCGGGTATCCAGAAATACGGCAGGATCATATATTTATCATCTTCGTCCAATGGCGGGAACACCAGGACAAAAGCCGTGATGTCGGTGGTGGAGGATAAGTCAAGGCCGCCGTAACACACACGCCCTTCCAGGTCATCCTCCCGGACGGGAAATGCACAGCCGTCCCATTTGTCCATCGGCATCCAGCGGACAGCCTGTTTCACCCACTGATTCAAGCGGAGCTGCCTGAATGAATTTTCCTCGCCGGGATTCTGCTTTGCCGATTCACAGGCGGCTTTGACTTTATCAATGCCGACCGTAATGCCCAGGGATGGATTGGCTTTTTTCCACACTTTTGGGTCAGTCCAGTCGTCACCCTCATCCGCACCATAAATTACGGGATAAAATGTCGGGTCAATCTTCCTGCCCTCTAAAATGTCCTTTGCCTTCTGGTGTGTTTCATAGCAGATGCTGTTGGTATCTGTTCCGGCTGTTGTAATGAGAAAATATAACGGCTGCATCCTGGCATCGCCTGAACCTTTAGTCATGACATCAAACAGCTTACGGTTCGGCTGGGTATGCAGCTCATCAAACACAACCCCGTGGATATTAAATCCATGCTTGGAATATGCCTCAGCTGACAGAACCTGATAGAAACTATTTGTCGGCAGATACACAATCCTTTTCTGTGAAGCGAGGATTTTGACACGCTTATTTAATGCAGGGCACATCCGCACCATATCCGCCGCCACATCAAAAACAATGGTTGCCTGCTGACGGTCGGCGGCACAGCCGTAAACCTCGGCACGTTCCTCGCCATCCCCGCAGCAGAGCAGGAGGGCGACTGCCGCAGCAAGCTCCGATTTTCCCATTTTCTTCGGTATTTCCACATACGCCGTATTAAACTGCCGGTAGCCGTTTGGCTTCAGCGTACCGAATAAATCCCTGATTATCTGCTCCTGCCAGTCGATCAGTTCAAAGGGCTTTCCCGCCCATGTGCCTTTGGTATGGCAGAGGCTTTCTATGAACATCACGGCAAAGTCAGCGGCACCTTTATCATAGCGGCTGTCCTTTGCCCTGAATTTTGTCGGCCTGTATTTTTTCAGCTTCCGCAAACTCCCACCTCCATCCGGGCATAAAAAATGGCCTGCCAATGGCAAGCCGGAATCTGTCTGTACGGGATACAGAGCCTTGCGGCTCCGCACCCCGGAATATCTTTTTTCTTATTTTGCAGCCTGCTCCATGCACCATTTGATGGCATGGCCGTTATCGGGAAATGTCTGTCCTGCACTGCCGATGTGATCCAGGCGGCATTCGATATCGCCAAGCCCCGTCTCTTCCGGCGTTTCCACAAACTCGTAAATGTCGGCTGTGAACCCGCCCTTGTAACAGGCATCCGTAACCAGGACATAGTCCCCAAATTTCAATACGCTGCCGTAAGTGGCGCTGGCCTTCATCTGCAGTTTTTCCATCGTAGTAAAATCTTTCACCGCTGTTCCCTCCGTTCTCGCTATTTTCCCATGCCTTTATCCGATGCTGAAAAGGTAGCCGTGTGCCTTCTCATATTCATCGGAGCCAAATGATTTATGCGGGCTGTTAATCTCCACCAGCCCCTCCAGCCTGCAGCCGTTCTGTGTGAAGAGCCATGCAGTGTCAACCGCACCGCTCCAGCCGGAGGAAAAGGTGAAATGGCTGACGCCGTTCTCCCGCAGGGCTCCGATCATGCCGGCCACATCCTTATCCCAGACCACCTCATGGAAGTCAATGTATTCATTCCCGCAGTCACGCGCTTCTTCGTAAAGGCGGTAAATCCTGACGATGCTTTCACCCGCCGTGCTGATGCCGTCCATCAGTAAATTGTAAGCATCCCTTGCAGCCTGCATCCCGGCTTCGTCCTCTGCGGCCTTTGCAGCATTGTACCGCTTTTTCAGTTCCTGCACCTGCGTATATGTTTCTGCAAAAATATTCTTTTTCATGGTGTGTGCCTCCGTTTTTTTGTTTTTTCCCTTTCGGTAGTACACATATTACCGTCAGCCGGGAGATATAGCAATACGATCACTACACAATCATCCTGCCTTAAATTTGTGTACTTTACGGCTGCATGGAACGGTGTATCGTTTCCAGAATCTGCTCCTGCTCATCGGCCTTTACGCCAATGCTCTCAAGCGCCTCACGGGTTCCGCAGTCGGGGCATAAAAGGGTTTTGCTGTCCGCCCTCGAAAGGGCAGGCGCACCGCTGTATATCTTCCCGCAGCGCGGGCAGGTCTTGATCCTTATCTCATTATGCTTCATGGCAGTTCCTCCTGCTGTTCTCCACAGCTTTCAATAAAACCTCTTCATCAAATCCAAAATCACGGTATCCCTCAAGGCAGGTGCGGACATAATATCCGCTCGGCACACCGTGCGGTCTGTCCTCATGCATGATGTAGACATAAACCCTGCGGTTCCGGATTTTCCCTGTCCGTATTCCCCTGATGGGCAGTTTCATCTCCGCCTTGTAATAAAAGGCAGGGAATCCCTCGTAGCGGTCGAGGGCCGCTTCATCCTCCTCCGTGGTCTCCCACACGGCAACGGGAACGCTTTCACCTGTCTTTGGTTCAACGGTAAGGTAAGAACCTGTCTTGCTGCCTTTGAAAAGCAGTTCATAATCCGGTATCTCAGCCGTGCCGATGATCCTTGCCGACGGGCATCTCATTTTCATCTGCCGGATGTTCAGGTTGCTTCCATAAGCGATATAATATCTTTTTTCCATAATGGTATCCGTCCTTTCCGAAGGAGTTACCCTTCTACCACCTTAAGACCGCCGAATGCGGTCAAACTGTTTTCAACAGTCATAAGGTGGCAGGAGGCTAACCCCTGCGGTCCCTTCAAGCGGCCCTGCCGTTTCTGAAAGCGGTGTCGCCTGCAAGCCTTTTTGTTAAGATCTCCCTTGCCGTTTTAAACTCGTCGCCGATGAATCCAAGCCTTAAGAGCCATGTCCTCATCGCATATTTCGGATTCTCTTTCTGCTGTTCCTTCGGCGATGCCGTCCTCACTTCCTTTGCCATCTGGCTGAGTGCGAGGCAGAGCTGGATGTATGATTTTAACTGTCCCGCATGGAGGCCATTCTGTTTACCGTCTGCAGGTGCGTCGAATTGGAATAATCTGAATTCAATCGTTCCTTTTGTAAAGGTCGCATGGTAATTGAGCATATGGTATCTGCTGTCATTGTAATGGTGTGTCCTGCCGTAGTTTGCACCGTTGGAGGTGTACCAGATGTCCGCAAGCTGTGCCATTGTCTTTGGCTTTTTCTTATTAAGCTGTTCTAAAAATCCCGGTTCAACCGTCCTGCAGTAGCGGTTCATCCTGCCCCTGTCAAGGTTCAGGGCATCCGCTAAAAGGCTTTCATGGCTCGCCATAATATTTGCAAGGTTTCTGAGCGTCTGCGGCGTGTGTCCGTTTGCACCTATGTGGCAGTGGATTCCGCAGCCCCTCGTGGCATCACTCTTTGCTCCTGCGTGTCTGAGCTGCCTGATAAGCTCCTGCAGGAGCTCCATATCTGCGTAGGTGAGGATTGGCGTCACCAGTTCGCATTTTTCGCTGTCCGGTCCCGCAATGCTGACATCTTTTTGGAATTTCCACTCCCTGCCGTCCGCGTCCCAGGCTGACCATGTGCTGTAGCCGTTCCTGCCCGCCGTGTTTTCATATCTTCCTGTGCCGAAGAACTCAGCCGCAACCTTAGCCGCCTTATCCCTTGCAATGTTGTTCATCTCAACCTCGACCCCGATGGTCTGCTTTTTCATTTCCTCAACCTGTCTTAAAACCTTATCGTTCATGGTGTGTACCTCCGCCTGATTTTTCTTTGTTTTCCCTTTCGGTGTACACATATTAGCGTCTGTCCGGGAATATAGCAATACGATTACTACACAATCATCTCCGCTATATCTTGTGTATATTTGTACCGGATACACCTAAATCCTGCGTATTTCATCCTCGCCGAAGATCACATGGAGATGGCTTCCATTGTCCCACGCAACCATGACTGAAGCCGTGTCATCAACACCCGTTACGGTCCCTTTTGTTCCAATTAGCGGAGCCTGGCAATCATCCATTTTCAGAAGCTCCACCCTCGTGCCGGCAGGATACTTTTTACGCACCTGCTCCACAATTTCTTTACTCGGAAATTTCATCTGCATCGTCCTCCTTTTTTGCGCCGCTTTTAAATGCACTGCTGCCTTTAAGGTTTTTCAACAGGATTTTTCTGTCCGCCTTGTATTCCTCCCCGATAAACCCCAGGCGGAGCAGGAAACACCGGAAAGCATACTTTTCATTGTCCACAGCTTTCTCTGTTGCCGTGATGCGTTTCTGCTCTTTGCTCATTTTGCAGAGGGCAGATATAAAATCAGTGCAGGCCCTTGCCGTACCGCTGTCCGTTTCTGAAAACCAGGGAAAGGAAATCTTATCCCCATCAATTTCAACCGGCAGCTCATCGATACCGAATGCTTTTTTGATCAGGCTGCCCTTTGCTTCAAGCAGTTTCTTAAGGTTATCAATATTCGCTGATCCAAGCGGCATTGCCACTGTAAGCCTTACGTTTTCGTCCTGTGGGGCAGTATCCGTTCCCGCCGTATCATTTCCCGCCGTTTCTTTCGGTGCCTCTGTGGCGGGTTCCTGCCCCTCTCCGGCCAAGCCCCTTTCTGCAAGCCTCTCTAACAGATTTTCAATCTCCTCACTGTCGGCTCGGTCATCAAACTCCACCGTGCCATTTCTATCAATACGGAAATAATCCACCTCGTAAGCCGCCGTCGGCATTCCGAGATATTTCGGCCGGACTTCCAAAATCTCACCCATCGCTGTGACGAGCGCCCCGCGGTCTGCCCCTGTTACATGAAACTCAATCCTCATCGTGAGTACCTCCTTCATTTTTCGGTACTACATATATCCCTCTAAACCGCAGAAATAGCAAGTGTTTTTACAGAAAAAAAGTCACAATAAAAAGTCCGGGAACTGTGAGTAGTACACAATCCCGGAAAGCACGAAATATGCATTCCCTAAAAAAATACCGTTGCCCCACATTTTATACTCGGCACTATCGGAATGCGGGTTTTTCAGCCACTTGATAATCTGCTTATCGGTCTTTGGCTTTGAGGAAGTTCCCATGATTTTGCGGTGGGTCTCAAAAACTTCTCTCCAAAAAACTAAATCATCTTCCGTGGGATTTTCTGTCCCCAGATCCGCGCACCACCAGTCGGGGAAGCCCTGCAGCCTTGCACATTCAGTCGGAGTTAATCTGCGGACAATATAATGCGGTTCAACAGTCTGCTCCTTTGCCACGCAGGGCGGGTCTTTGTAATCAGTAGCCACCAGCGTGTTTGCCAATTCTTTCTCTGCGATAGTGTGATGGGAATTTTTGCTTGTGCAGTAAACAGGATGTGCGACGGCATGATGGTCTGTAGCATTCAGAGTAAAAGACACATCTTCGTTTATGCCGCTGCCCTGGGGTCCGTTTTTATCCTTCCTGCCGATCATGGAGCCCTGCAGGGCAACAACAGCCATCCCGCCCTGGTTGCACGAAGGATTGCCACCGTTGGCATCGAGAGTCCTCACCGTCTCAGCTTCATAAAATCCGCTGTGCGGGTTATCCGACTTCATGGAATTGCTGTCTTTGGAACAGATGCCATATACGACAGCGACACCGCCCTGATTAGAATCGGGAGCGTTTCCGCCCGTATCAATCGTCCTCGCCGTCTCCGTTTCATAGCAGTTCTGGCGGGCGTTCTTCGTCCCCTCGGAGGTAAAACGCACATCATAGCATTTTGTATTTTCAAGCACAAACGGCTGGTTGTTGCCACCCGTGCCGTAGGTAGAAGATACTGTCGGAGCGACATCCTCAAGCTGACGGTACCGTGTATCCTGGCTGTGATTTTCAAACATAATTGCCGCAGGGACAGTGCCGGCGCGGAGTGTCGGCGCGGTTTCTTCTTCATAACCGATACCCCTCGCTTTTGCCGAATGTTCCGTGCAAAAGCCTGCCGATTCCATGACACAGGGCGGGTGATGGGATTCTGCACGGAGGGTACAGGCCACGTCTTCCGTCACATCCATTCTGTTCCCGCCCTGGTCATTCAGACATATCCTGCCTGCTGTTCCAACGCCTTCTTTAAAATCTGCGGCAGTTCCTTGCCACGAGCGGAAGCCCTGCGGAGTATACCCAGACACGCCTTCTGACTCAAATAGTATTTTTCCGGCACACCCGCCTGCAAAATCTGCGACAAGGTAGATGCGTTTTCTCCGCTGGGGGACTCCCCAAAATTGCGCGTCGAACACCCTCCAGGCGACGGAGTAGCCGTCTCCCAGGATTTCCCCTGCATTCTGCCACTTTGCAGATCCAGGGACATACACACAGGGGTCTTTGACTTTGCAGATCTCTTCGAGGACAGCTTTGAAGTCTTCCCCTTTGTTTGACGAGAACGCCCCTGGGACGTTTTCCCACACCACAAATCTTGGATACCTGCCATCTGTCTTACACCTCATTTCTTTTACGATCCGTACCGCCTGGTAGAATAAACTGCTGCGTGAACCGCCGAGCCCCTCACGCTTTCCCGCGATGGACATATCCTGGCAGGGCGAACCGAAAGTGATGATATCAACGGGCGGAAGCTTTGCACCGTCAAGTGTGGAAACGTCGCCGTAATGCTCCACCTGCGGCAGCCTTTTCGTTGTGACACGGATAGGGAAAGGCTCGATCTCCGACGCCCATAAAGGGGTGATACCCGAAATCAAGCCTCCAAGTTCAAAACCTCCAGAGCCTGAAAATAAACTCCCAAGCGTTAATTTTTTATTCTCCATCCGCACCGACCTCCAGCTCATCAAACTTTATGGTCTGGCTGTCACGCACCACATACACATTTTCCGTTGTACCTGCCTGTTCGATAAACCTCTTCACAATGACATCGCAGAACTTTTCATCAAGCTCAATGGTATGGCACACACGGTTTGTCTGCTCACAGGCGATCAGCGTAGAGCCGCTGCCGCCGAATGGGTCAAGCACGATACAGTTGCCCATGCTGGAATTTTTAATCGGATAAGCAACCAGCGGAACAGGCTTCATGGTCGGATGGTCGCCGTTTTTCTTCGGCTTGTCAAATTCCCAGATGGTGGACTCTTTCCTGCCTGTGTACCACTGGTGTTTACCTTTTTTCTTCCAGCCAAACAGCACAGGCTCATGCTGCCACTGGTACGGACTCCTGCCGAGCACAAGGCTCTGCTTTTTCCAGATACACGTCCCCGAAAGATAAAAGCCTGCGTCTGCAAATGCCTTCCTGAAATTCAAGCCCTCTGTATCTGCGTGGAATACATAGATACTTGCGTCATTCTCCATGACCTTTTCCATGCAGGTAAAGGCATCAAGCAGAAACTGATAAAATTTGCTGTTTTCCATGTTGTCGTTCTTAATCTTGCCTGCCGAACCCTCATAGTTTACATTATAAGGCGGGTCCGTCACCACAAGGTTTGCTTTCTTTCCATCCATCAGAAATGTGTAAGTTTCTTCCCTGGTACTGTCGCCGCAGATAAGACGGTGGTTTCCGAGCAGCCAGAGGTCACCGCTTTTCGTCACGGGTGGTTTTTCCAGCTCACCATCCACATCAAAGTCATCTTCTTTTACATCACCCTCATCACCCGCGAAAAGGTCGGCAATCTCGCTCTCGTCAAATCCCGTCAGACTGACATCAAAGGATTCCGCCTGCAAAGCCTCGATCTCAACCCTCAGAAGTTCTTCATCCCATCCTGCGTCCATTGCCATACGGTTATCAGCCAAGATATATGCTTTCTTTTGGGCTTTAGTGAGATAATCCGCAAACACACACGGAACTTCCGAAATGCCCTCCGCTTTTGCCGCCTCAATCCTGCCGTGGCCGGCTATGACGTTATAATCACGATCAATAATAACGGGATTGATAAACCCGAACTCACGCAGGGACGAGCGGAGTTTATTGATCTGCTCCGCAGAATGCGTCCTCGCATTATTCACATACGGTATCAGTTTCTCCGTGGATATGAGCTGCATTTCCGTTGTCGTCTTCATTATCCGCATCTCCTTTTCAAAACTTTATACAGACCTTTCCTTGCGTCACAAACATTACCTTTCAATGCCTGGCCTTTTATGGTCTTATATTGCTGTGCCGTTAGATTCTTACGGTTGGATTTCAGCATTTCCATAAATTCTGTAAGTTCTGTTTTCATATCAGTTTCCTTTCCTCGCCCGGAGAAGCCGCTCCATCACATCATCCTGCGGTGTGTTCCCCGAAAATTCCACCGAGCAGTTCTCCTTCACGATCTGGTATATCTGCATCCAGCAGTAATTGGTCTGTTTCATGTAAGACTGGCTCATGGCGACATAAGGGGAGGCGATGGCCGCCCCCGTAGTCGGGTGCTTTGCGAGAAATCCCGTGGAGGAAACAATCTCCTCACACTGAATCCAGCGAGACACGCTCATCGCATACTGCTCCACCATCTGGACGGTGACCAGTCTGTCACAGTTCCTTGCTTTCAGCCAGTTGTAAGTTTCACGGTAGACTTCCTCCGCCACCAGCTCACGGCCGCTTTTCTGCGGGGATTTCAAAAAATCTTTCACGGGCGGCACATCCATGCCCTCCAACTCCGCAGGCTCCATCAGGACTTCCGCAGAGCGCCCCTCGCTGATTTTCTCCGTGAGCGCCTTTGGCTTCCTGCCTGCGCCCGGCCTTGCGCCGCCGCGGTTGCTGCCGTCCTTTGCCACTGTTTCCACCCCCGTTTCTTTGATTCCCTTTGAAAAAATGCTGCGGAAATCAAACGCCGCAGCATACAAAAACCATATTGAATACTGGAAAATCCAACAGGTTAATACCCCGTTTGATTTCCGCTTTTTATGCGTGTGACCCCGGCACCGTTGCCCGGCGGTTTCCATTTTAGGGATTTTGACCGCCCCTGGGGTCAGTGCCACCTGTCGCCGCGTTCCGCATGAATCCTTGAATGGCAGGATTTACACAGGGAAATTAAATTGCTCCTGTCATGCGTCCCGCCTTCAGACAAAGGTTTCTTATGGTGTACTTCCTCGACAGGCACAAGAATTCCTTTCCCATAGCACTGCTCACAGAACGGGTGCGTCTTTACATAGCTGTCACGGATTCTTTTCCACGCACGCCCGTACCTACGGCGTACAGCAGGGTCCCTGCCATACTTCTCGTAGCGTTTGTTTTCTAACTTTGTGTGTTCCTCACAGAACCGCCCGTCGGTAAGTTCCGGACAGCCCGGATACGAACATGGCCGCTTTGGTTTCCTCGGCATCAGCTCCACCTCCTTTTTGGCATAAAGAAAGCCACCCACAGGATTTCTCCCATGAATGGCTTTACGCAATTTTCTATGATACTATCATACCACGTTCCCCTGTGCCAAACTACGGCAAAGTGTGCCAACATCAATCCGGCACGGAAAAATTCTTCAAAGCCGATGCATGGATGCGGTGGACGGTGCGGTTTGATACATGAAGCCTTTCGGCAATCTCCTCCCAGGTGCAGTTGTTAAGATAGCGGTAGGTCAGAAGCAGACGCTCCTCACGGTCGCTGACCTTTTCTACCGAACCGCTGACCTGCTTTTTCAAAACCACCAGCTGACAAAGTTCTTTGTGTATTTTCTGCTCCATCTCTATGATGTCGCTGAGATATTTTACAAAGGGCGGTTCCGTGTTCCTGCTGCACTGTACACGCTCACCGAGGTTTGAACCCGATATCCTGCCCGCCAGCTCACGCAGGTGTTCCAGCTCCTCCGTATCGGAGTCTATCAGTTCATTCAGCCTGTATGCCTGCATCAGATATTCTTTCGCTGTCATAAGCCACCTCCGAATTAAAAATTCCCCCGGATTGACTCTGGTTGTCATTGATTGTCATAGGTTGGCTTTTACCGCATCTATCAAAGCAGACTGCGAGGTGTCTTTTAATTCCAGTGCTTTCATGATCCGCTCATCAATGGTCCCTTTTGTGATGATGTGCTGTACCACAACGGTCTCCGATTCCTGCCCCTGCCGCCACAGCCTTGCCACCGTCTGCTGGTACAGTTCCAAAGACCATGTAAGCCCGAACCAGACAAGCGCCGAACCGCCGCTTTGAAGATTCAGCCCGTGTCCCGCACTGGCGGGGTGTATCAAAGCAACGGGAAGCTCCCCGCTGTTCCAACACCTGATGCTTGCTGTGGTATCCAGCTTTGAAAACGAGATATGCAGGGAGTTAAGCCTTTCGGAAATCCTATCCAGGTCATGCCTGAACCAGTACGCCACCAAAAGCGGCCTGCCGTTCATGCTCTCAATGATATCCTCCAGTGCGTCCAGTTTCCGGCTGTGTATCTCTATGACCTCCTGTTTATCATCATATATCGCTCCGTTTGCCATCTGGCTCAGCTTTCCCGAAAGAGAAGCGGCATTGGCGGCGGTAATCTCTCCATCTGCCAGTTCCAGCACCAGGTCTGATTTCAGGCTGTCATATTTAGCTCTCTCTTTATCCGAAAGCTGTACTTCATATCCGCTGCTGATTAATTTTGGCATCTGCAGATAGTCGGTGGACTTCATGGAAATTGTAATGTCGGAAATTTTATCGTATATCTGCTTTTCAGCTCCCGGCAAGGGCTTGTAAGAAAATATTATCTGCCCATTCCGCTTGTCAGGCTGGAAGTATGCCGTGCGGTACTGCCCGATAAACCTTCCAAGCCGTTCCCCCATATCAAGCAGACGGAACTCTCCAAATAAATCCATCAGCCCGTTGCTGCTTGGCGTTCCTGTCAGCCCCACAATTCGTTTTACCTTTGGCCTTACTTTCATCAGTGCTTTAAACCTCTTTGTCTGGTGGTTCTTGAAAGAGGACAGCTCATCGACCACCACCATGTCAAAGTCAAAGGGGATACCACTCTCAGCAATCAGCCACTGCACATTTTCACGGTTGATGATATAAATATCCGCTTCCGCTTTCAGTGCCGCAATGCGTTCTGCTGCCGTGCCGACTGCCACGCTGTATTTCAATTCTTTTAAGTGGTCCCACTTTTCGATTTCAGCGCCCCATGTATTTTTTGCTACTCTCAGGGGTGCAGTAATCAAAATTTTATGGACCTCAAAGCTGTCAAACAGCAGACTGGCAATTGCGGTCAGCGTAATGCTCGTTTTGCCAAGCCCCATATCCAAAAGGACTGCTGCAACCGGGTGGGATTCAATATATCCGACTGCATATTTTTGATAATCATGCGGACTGTATTTCATCAATCATCCCTCCGATCTGCGACACCTCATCCAGCACATACACCCGAAAGCCTAACCGCCGAATCAGCCTGTGCCTTGCTAACTGCAGGGGGCGTGGCTTTTCTCCCGGAGCTTTTACCTCCACAAACGCCATTTTCCCACCAGGGAGAAGTACGATCCTGTCAGGCACCCCATCAAAACCGGGCGATGTGAACTTAAGTGCCAGACCTCCGGCGGCCTTAACAGCCTCCCTGAATTTCTGCTCTATGGTTTTCTCTCTCATGCAATAACCTCCAAACCCTTATATTTTCAGCATTTCAGGCTTTAGGGTGGAGGTCGGTGGAACTTGTACCTTAAAGTCTTCTATAGGGAATTTTTTACAGAAAAAACTGCCCTAAAGGGGGTTTATACCAAGACTTCCACCGACCTCCACCCCTGCGAAAAAAAACGCCCATCAATCCTCGAAATCTTCCCTTACCCGCAACCCTCTGATAAAATTACCTGTTTTTGTTTTCTGACGCATGAATCCTGCAGATTCGAGTGCATTATAAAAATCAGCAGTACCTCTTGCATACTCACCCGTCCTCATACAGTAGCTGCGGTATTCCTGATATAAAACACCAGACTTCTCCCTGTATGTTTTATCAGTCTCGCAACACTCACCCAGAAAATGCCCAAGCCAGTCATTATCCTCACGGTATGATTTGATGGCATCCTCCACGCAGGCAGGGCAGGGAATGTGGAAGTTCCGACTGATCACTTTTTTCGCACCCTCAATGATCCACGCCATGACAGCCGGGGCTGCCTCCGAAACGAGGAAATCGGCATAGTTCTTCACATCCCCGGCGCCCTCTATTTTGGCATGGAACGGTATCACAATCAAACGTCTCCACGTCCCAGGATCGTTTGCGCCCACCCTCGGCAGGTGGTTGGTATAAAGCACAAGGGTATGGCTCGGCGTAAAGGAAAACGGGTCTTTATACTTTTTCTCCGCAAAAATCTCATCCGTGGAACACATCTGCTTGACCACGGCAGTATTCAGACGCATCCCTTCTTCCAGCTCCGCAGCAATGATGAGACGTTTTCCTTTGGCTTCGGCAAGCTCCGGCTTCACATTCCTCTTGCATCCGACCGTAAGGGTATCGGAGGACATATTGCCGCTGTAAGTCCCAAGCACACGGGCTATGGTGTTCCAGAACGTGGATTTGCCGTTCCTGCCCTCGCCGTAAGCAATGACCAGCGATTCCATATAGACACGACCGACCGCCGCCATTCCCACGATCTGCTGTACATAATCAATCAGCTCCGCGTCACCGCAGAAAATAGTGTTGAGCGAATCCTGCCACAGTTCTTTCCCTTTATCGCCCGGTTCGGCTGCCGTAATCTTCGTGATATAATCTTCCGAGCTGTGGTCACGCCTGCCTTCCAGACCGTCAGGCAGATAATAAGTGCCGTCGGGCGTATTCAGCAGAAAGCCGTCTTTATCCAAATCGGACACGCTGATCTCCAGCATCGGCTTTGCCGCCTGCAGAGCCGACACAATATATTTCATATCCCTGCGTTTCATCACGAACGCCTTATATGCCAGGGCTGTTTTATATGCAAGATAAGCGTCCGTCTGGCTGCTGCCGATCTTCTTTTCCAGAGCCTTGCCGCCCGACACAATGTCATCTTCCGAAACGCCCATATCCAAAAGTGCCTGGCGTGTGCGTGACACCTCGTCTTTTGCATCCTCAAGCTGAAGGTCTAAAAATTCCTCCGCCGCACCCACCGCCTGCTGTTTGGACTCCACCCAATACTGCCCGCAGAAACGCAGATAATCGGTCGCCGCTGTGTATCTCAGTTCACCGCCGTATTCCCTTGCCAGCACCTTTGCCTGGCCGATGTCGGAATAATCCCCAGGTTTTAGAGTTTCCCCTGCAAATTCATCGTTGTATTCGTCCGGGGCAACATAGCCGTCCTGACTTTTCACCTTTTCCGCAAAGCGGCAGGCGCTCTTCCATATCATTGAAAGTTCCGCATCTTCAAGAGGAGGTCTGCATTTATCCGCTTCCTCCATAAAAATCCCATACGCCTTTTCCGTAGCACCGTAACGCTTCACCACACGTCCTGCGAAATGGGACATAGTGGCGTTTCTCTGTCCCTGCGGGATCTCCCTGCCGACCTGCGGTTTTACGATGCAGTCGATGGTGATCTCACCCTCATGCCATAAGATCCCACTGCACGGATTCCCAAAGATAAACCTTGCGGAATCGATGGCATTGCCGTCAAAGAACGGGAATTTCTGCTGTATGGCTTTTTTCAGGGCAGCACAGGCATCCCCGTCTGTAACCGGGTCATGTGGGAAGTACACATGGAACCTCGGCCTTGCAGACCTGCCGTCCTTCGGTTTCATGTTATTGCGGCTCGGAACAACTGCATACGCCACGTCTTTCCCGATTTTTTCTTCTAAATCCTCCGGATGAACCCAGTCTGCGGGATCGTCGGAATGGTCATTGTCACAGTCCATCACATCCACATCGCAGGAGAGGAAATGATCCCCGCTCCTGCGGCAGTTTTTGAATTCCGCACACACATGGTCAAATGCCATGACCTCCATGCAGTCATCCTCATTATCAACCACACGCTTATTTGGATACAGGCTGTTCTTTGCATTGCCCCTGCAGTTCGCCGTGTAAAATGTCATTTTCAAGATAATCCAACCTCCTCACACTGTTCCGTGAAATAGCGGACCGGCATATTCCTTTTTTCCGCTTTCTCAATCTCCGCTGCCATGCCTGTGGATATGGTGCTTCCAAACACCCACACCTGTTCGCATTTCCCTAAAAGCACCATGTTCATAAACATTGCAAGGCTTCTTTCCGCGGCAACAGTGTCATCCATGAACTGTGGAAAAAACAGGTGCGGGGCCAGCGGTATGCAGGCGCTCCTTACCGCAAAACGGCAGTAATGCCTTGCCCTTTCCGTGTTTCTTTCTGTATCCCCAGCAAAAGGGGAGCATATATATACAAGCGGGCGGTACGCACGTTTCACCGCTTTTTCTTCCTTCCTGATATTTGACAAAGCCTCATATGTGGTCGGGTCATGGTAGCCCTCGCCGTTACATCTCCTGATTCCCATAAGCTGAACCTCCATTCTGTTCTCTCCGGACTGTTTCTGAAGTCTTATAAAACGGGCAGTCCTTCCCGTTGAAATTGTTATCATTCAGGCAGTGGCACACACTGTCATGATTGGCAAAGCAGTCATGGTGCGCCCTGCACTCAGGCATTCTTTTTCCGTGCATCCGTCTTACCTCCCGAAACCAGATCTATATTTCTCTCCATCCTTTTGCGGAGAATTTCTGTCTTGTTAAACTGCGCCTTCCAGTGCTTTCTCATTGGTGAATCATCAGGAAATCCCCCTGCTTTTTCTTTGTACATATCACAGAGCGCCTGGTAACCGTCAGCCATTTCACGCAGTTCCGAAAGCAGCTCATTTTTCACTTCATCAGAACAATATCTGTTGATAAGTGGCGCTATTTTTCTCGCCACTGGCAGTTTGCAGGGAAAGAATCCCTCCACGACAAGCTCCATGTATCCTGTTTCATACTCGATCTTTAACAGTTCCATAGCTCCACCTAATCTTTCTGGTAAAAGGAACAACTGTAACCATCCGCCCGGAGCAATAAGCCTTTTGCCCAGGGCGGAGTCCTGCCCATCTGCTCACACACGGCCTCCACGGACATCCGCTTATCCGCCTCAATAATAACCTCATCGTGGACGTGTGCCACAATCGCACAGTTTTTCAGCGTCTGCATGGCATAGCACAAAATATCACGGGCGGTTGCCTGCACAATATTTTCCACAAACTTGGGGCCGTAGCTTTCCAGCCGTTCCCACTTTTTCGTACTGCCAACGCCCATATATGTGACGGACTCACCGCCGAAACAGTTCTCGCCGATTCTCGGCTTGACGTAAGCAAGCCGCCTGCCTGAAAAAAGAGTGATGAACAGCATCCCGCTCTGATAGTCAAAACGGATACCGTGTGTTTCTGTCGGCATTCTCTTTTTGATGCATTCTTTCACGGCATGGTCAACATCCCACCAGAACTCCGTGATATTCGGATTGGAATCCCTCCAGGCATTTACCAGAGGCTGCAGTTCTTCCTCCGCAAGCCCCATATCCAGCGCACCCATTGATTTCAGCGCCCCTACTGATCCGCCATATCCGAGGGCGAGTTCGGCTATTTTGCCTTTCTGCCTCAGATACCCGTTCACGCCGTGTTTTTCAACTGGCACATGGAACATCTGACTTGCAGACGCACAGTAAATGTCACCGCCGTCCTCAAAAACCCTGAGCCTCCAACGCTCCCCGGCAATCCAGGCGATCACCCTCGCTTCAATCGCAGAGAAGTCCGCCACAATAAATTTCCTGCCGTCCTGCGGCACAAAAGCAGTGCGGATAAGCTGTGACAGCGTATCCGGGATATCTTCATAAAGCACAGTAAGAGCGTCATAATCACCGCATTTCACAAGTTCCCGTGCCTGTGCCAGATCAGGGATATGATTCTGGGGCAGATTTTGCAACTGAATAATTTTTCCGCTGTACCGGCCGGTTCTATTAGCACCATAGAATTTAAACATCCCGTGAGCACGGCTGTCCGCACACACGGCATTCTCCATTGCCTGGTATTTCTTTACTGAGGACTTTGCAAGCTGCTGCCGCAAGGCCAATACAGTTTTCAACGGCTCCGGCGCATCCTTCAGCAGTGCAGCCACCGATTTTTTATCAAGAGAATCTGTTTCCATACCATTATCCGCAAGCCACTGTTTCATCTGCTGTACCGAGTTTGGATTATCAAGTTCCGTCAGTTCCTGCATGGCAGCCGACAGTTCCGCTTTGGAACGTCCATCCATAGTGATCGCCTGTCTGACCATATCCATGTCAACGCCAATCCCACGGTCGTTTATCTCCTGGTCCTGGCGGTATTCCTCCCACACGAAATCAGACACAGGAAATTTAACAAGCCTCTGCTGTATCTGCATCTCCGCCTCCACATCACGGAGGTTGTATGCCTTAAACCTCTGCCATTTCTCCATATCATGTTCCGGCAAGTTTCTCACCCTGCCGCCGTTTGCCTTAGTTGGCTTGCAGGGAACACAAAAATACCGTATGAAGTCTTTGCCTTCTGTCAGTTTCTGTTTTTCCAGCCCAAGCACAGCGCCTACATTTTCCAAAGACATGGGAAGCCCAAGCGTGGCAGCCCAGACCATGGAACAGTGCCATGACGACGGGTCAAGGTAACTCCCAACAGGAAATCCAAGAAACCTTGACAGACATATCCTTTCAAACTGTGCGTTATATGCCCATTTCATCACGCTTTCATCTTCCAGTGCCTTTAAAATATCCGCAGGGATTTCCCCACCGCAGGCAAGATCGACCACCTGTACATCTCCGCCGTCCACGCTGAATCCAAACAACAAGATCTCAAAAGCGGGGGAGGAAGCATATTTATAAACCCCGCACTTGAATAAATCCACATCCGAGAATGTTTCCAAGTCCAGTGATAAAGTTTTCAATTCCACCAGCTCCTTTCACTGCCTTAAGGGCGGCAGGCAGAACGCCTGCCACCCCGTGGCTGTATTTCCCTGTTATGCTGTTAGGACAGGAAATCCTCTTCATCCTCATCTGCAAAGTCATCCTCTGCACGGGATTTGCCGCCCAAAGGCTCACCGTCACGGATTTTCTGCAGATTGTTCAGACCGCAGGCGATTCCCTTATTTCCGTTAGAATTAAATGCATAAAAATTGATGCTCGCCCTGCCGTACACACCGCTGTAAACTTCCGAATGGTCAATGATCGGCTGCCTGTCTGCATCCACAATGCCCGGAGCAGTGGAACTGTTGGCATTGACGAAATAAGAATCTGCATAAGCTTCATCATCCGGGCGTTCCGTATCGCCGTCACGCAGCGGGGTTTTAAGGACGGACAGTGCAGGAACGCTCCTGCCGTTCCCCTTGAGTTTGGATTCACCTTCACGGTACGCCGCCTCGATGGCCGCCTTAATTTTTGCAATGGTCTTCTTATCCGACTTCGGGATAATGAGCGACACAGAAAATTTCGGCGTGCCGCCATTTATTGATTTGGCTTCCCAGGCATTGCAGTAGCTCCATCGGGTATCCGGTCCTGTGATCACCTTTGTTGGATTTGTAACTGTGTTTGACATATGATTTTCCTCCTGAATTTACTTAAAATCTTCTGCCGCCGTATTCATTGGCGGTCTCTTGTCTGACTCCGGCACCAGTGCAGGCTTGCCCTGCGGCTTTTCCACAAGTCCGTTTAAAATGTCTGCAAACTTCTTTTTGCCGAGCATTTTCTCCATAGCAGTGATGCCGAGGAGCTTCGGCTCGTATGGGTCGTAGCCTGCTTTTTTCACGGTATCTGCAACAGCGTTTTCATCGGTATATTTACGGTTGGAACGGCCTTCCACGATTTTAAAGCCGTCATACTTCACACCACTCAGAGCCTGCTGTAACGCAAATTCCTTCACATCCGCCGCCCATGCCGCCAGCTCATCCGCTTTTATGAGGATTGCTGCGATCTCATCATCTTCCAGCGTGGCAGGCATCTCGAAGTCATATTTCGCAAGCTCCAGGTTATATTCCGCACGTTTCCTGCAGACCGCTTTTGCCTTACAAAACCTGCAGTGTTCTCCTGCGTTAAATTCACCCTCACCGTCATAAGCCAGCTTCGCTTTTGCCATAAGGTCGTTGTACGCCCACTGGAGAAGGTCATCCTTTGCCATGACGCACACGCTGACATTCTCCCGGCGCGGCTGGTAGATCGCCATGCGGACAGTGTCAATGTCATAGATGCCGTCGAACAGCTCCAATGCACCCAGTGCATACAGCATCATCTGAGGATTATCCACGGCGGAAACCTCCACGCCCTTGCCATGCTTATAATCAATGATGTAAAGCGTCCCGTCTGCAATGACCACACAGTCGCCTGTTCCGAAACCGTCTTTGACAAAGCGTGAAAAGTCCAGTTTCTGTTCGATCAGCACGACAGGGTCTTTGCAGTTTTTCTTTGCTTCCTCCACCAGTGAGAGGACATACTCGGCATAACCGCAGGCACATTCCTCCATTTCTTCATCGTAGAAAGAAAGGCTCTCCGTTGGGTCCGTGGTTTCCATGCCAAGCACCAGCTTCAACTTGTGTTCACACAGGCTGTGGGCATCCGTACCCTGCTGTGCGTATTCACTTCCCGTATCCTCGTCATTTTCACACAGCCTTGCCGACGGCGGGCAGGCAAGCCAGCGGTGGCTTGAGGATGCAGATAATAAAGCGTGTTTTCCCATCAAAGCACCTCCGCTTCCGCCAGCAGTGCAGGGTATTCCGCCGGGTCTATCTCCGACAGCTTATCCGCGCCATGCTTATTCAGCAGCTCTTTTACCTCTGCCGTATGTCCCGCACGGGATTTTTCTGCCAGCACCGCACGGACTTCCTCCAACGTCAGAGGCTTCTCCTCCGGCTCTGCCTTTGGAGTCTTTTTCGCCGTGGTTTTCTTTGCAGCGGCTTTTGGCCTGCCTTTTTCCTCCGCTTCCTTTGTAGCTGTCATTTCTGCTGATACATCATTCTCTGCCACTGCGTCCGCAACCGCCTGCAGGCTGTCGACCAGGGAACGCAGATCCCCTATAACATCAAGCAGTAACTTCACTTTGCCCATGTACAGTCCCTCCTTCTTTTACTTCGCTGATAGCCAGCTCCCTGACAGAATCACCTGGCACGATCACCGTAAGCTGCTGTTTATCCCCGAAGAGGAAGCGTAGGAAACGCTCCCTCACGGAGATATGGCGGCAGCTCACGATCCCGCCAGCAGCCGGCTTCTTTGAAACACTGATCTTTAATGTGTGGTCCATAATCCACCCCTTTCTGAAAGGCGTGTTAAAACTGCCTCTCACTATACGGAGATTTGGACGCCCTTTTGGATACCCATATTTAAAAATTTTTCTTGAAAATTTTCTTTGCACTTTCAATTGACTTAACAACCGCACGGTGCTGTACATTCTCCTGCCTTGCAATTTCCCTTATGGAAAACCCGTCTGCAAGCATTAAGAGTCTCCTTCGCTGCACCTCTGACAGGCTGTCCAATGCACTGGCAGTACGCTCATACTCCAGTTTCTGTTCCAAAGCTGTTTCAGGTGTCCCTCCATCTGCAAAGTCCATGCCCTCAAACTGTGCTGAGTCCAAGGAATAACAGTGATAGCGTTCCTTACGTGAAAGGTTGTCCTCTTTGCGCCTGGATTCAATAATGACAGCACCGATAGATTCCTCCACCTCGACCTCTGACACCGTTCCGTCTGCAAACTCATATTTAATTTTCATTCTGATTTCCTCCAGTCTTGAAATTTTTAAAATCTAAAAACTCAAGACTGAAAGGAGGCGCACGAGAACAATAAAATGTCAAAAACAGACTTTTTATGATAAAGAAAAAGCGCACCCGCCATAAGGCAGATGTGCTTTCATAAAAAATATAATTGGATTTTCGGGAATGTATAGGAGATAAAAAGAAGTGTGTCGAATGAAAAAATACCGCAATCCCATCAAAGACTGCGGTATGTATATCAATAAATTTTATTTTTACTATCGATGGCGGATAGCCTGTTCCTGCTCTGATTGTATTCATTGTATCCCCTTTCTGGGGATGTACAGCATTTACTTTCACTTTCCCCCTGGCAGCCTGTTAATAAAATTGTACAATTTTAAAAGGTAGTGAAAGTGTAGACACGGAGTAGGAATGGTGTAGGAAATCGCAAGTTTCGACACACAAATAGTAAAAAAAAACAGCGGTTTGATAATTAACCGCTGTTGCCTATTGTTATTATTAAGAATCATCTTCAAAACAGTATCCAACCTCACGGATGCATTTAATCTTAAATTGAGGTTTTGACATAACTGTATACAGTTTTTCCCTAAGATTGCGTATATGGCATTTGACAGCATTCTTTTCATTGCCGATAGATTCTTCATCCCACACTTTATAATATATCTGGTCATATGTAAGGGTGTGTCCCTTGTTCGCCGCTAATAGATAAAATATATCAAATTCCTTTACCGTTAAAGCAATTTCCATAGCATCGTAGTATACCTTTTTTTGTGCCGGATAAAAGTCGAGTTCTGAAACAGATAAAATCTGAACATCATTGAATTTGTAGGCTTCAAATCCAGAATGAGACTTGATTACTCCCATTATTTCCTCAAAAACCGAAGAATCCTGATCCGCAAATTCAAGCACTAATATTCGTCCTAAAATAATCACGCCCCTTTCTTTTATTGTTTTTGAGTGTTGCCCAAGCCTTTCCTTTAACTGCCAAAAAGCATAATACATCTAATAGTTCACTAAATACCTGTCAATTTCCCAGCTGCTTACCCTTGTACAATATTCGTACCATTCTTTCCGTTTGCCCGTAATGTAGCTTCTCATAATATGAGTTCCGAGTACATTACACAAAAAATCATCCGCTTCTAATGCCGAAAGTGCCTCTGCTAATGAGGATGGAAGTTCCTTTATTCCATAAGTCTTATGTTCTTCTCTGCTCATTGCAAAAATATCTTTTGTAATTTCTTGCGGCGGCACCAATCCCTTCTCGATACCGTCTAACCCGGCGGCTAAACATACTGCCAATGCCAAATACGGATTGCAAGCAGAATCCGGGGAACGCAATTCTATTCTGGTTGAATTACCCCGTGCGGCAGGTATACGGATTAGGGCAGAACGGTTAACGGTTGACCAAGCGATATAACAGGGTGCTTCATATCCCGGAACTAAACGTTTATAAGAATTAACTAAAGGATTTGTTATGGCTGTGATTCCATCAATATGTTTTAGGATTCCTGCCATAAAGCTGTATGCTTCTTTAGAAAGACCCCGCTTATCATTTTTATCGTAAAACACATTTTTTTCACCTTTGAAAAGAGACATATTAATATGCATTCCTGAACCGGCTTTTCCAAATAAAGGCTTAGGCATGAAAGTTGCATGAAGACCAGCCTTCTGTGCCATGATTTTGACTGCCAACTTAAAGGTCATAATTTTATCAGCACTATCTAAGGCATCTGAATACTTAAAATCTATTTCATGCTGACCTGCTGCTACTTCATGGTGTGAAGCTTCAACATCAAACTTCATTTGCTCCAAAGCAAGACAAATGTTTCGACGTACTTTTTCTCCCTGATCTAACGGTCCTAAGTCAAAATAGCCTGCCTCATCATTTGTTGAAGTCGTCGGCTTACCATATTCATCCATCTTAAACAGGAAAAACTCACACTCCGGACCAATATTAAATGCAGTGAAGCCCATGTCTTTTGCTTTGTTTAAAGCTCTGCGCAGCACACCCCTCGGTGCTCCTAAAAAAGGAGCACCATCAGGCTGATAAATATCACATATTAACCGTGCAATTTTTCCTTCTTCTGATTGCCACGGAAAAATTGAGAAAGAGTCTAAATCAGGATGTAAATATTGATCGGACTCATTGATTCTCGTAAAACCCTCTATTGATGATCCATCAAACATCAGCTGGTTATCAAGAGCTTTTTCAAGTTGGTTATCTGTAATGGTTACATTTTTCAGTTGACCGAATACGTCCGTAAATTGCATTCGTATGAATTTAATACCATTATCACGAACCAAATGAATAATATTATCTTTTGTATGTGACACTAAGTAATCACTCCTTAGAAAAGTTTGTAAACATCAATCAATACATCCCCTGATTTCATCCAAAGAACATATTTGATTTTCTTTCATATATTTTTGTATCCCGTTTATGATTTCCACAGTAGCATAAGGATTATAAAAATTCGCAGTTCCAACGGCAACTGCAGTTGCCCCTGCCATAATAAACTCTAATGCATCTTCAAAAGTGGAAATGCCACCCATTCCTATTACCGGCACATCTACGCTGTTACAAACTTCGTAAACCATACGCAATGCCACTGGCATAATTCCTGAACCAGAATAACCGCCTATTTTATTGGCAAGTACTGCCTTACGTTTACGAATGTCTATCTTCATTCCCTTTAAAGTATTAATTAAAGAAAGACCGTCTGCTCCTCCCGATACAGCTGCTTTTGCAATTTCCGATATGTCACTAACTTCTGGAGACAGCTTTACAATTAATGGCTGCCGAACATAATGCCGGACAGCTTTTACCACACGCTCAACAATATGAGGATCTGTTCCAAAACTTAATCCGCCCTCTTCAACATTTGGACAGGAGATATTAAGTTCAATTAAGTCAACATCAGAATCCGCAAATTTTTCAGCAACTGAGCAATACTGCGTTAAAGTATGACCGCATATATTCACAATAACCTTTGTATCAAATTGCCTTAAAAAAGGGAGTTCATTATTTATAAAGTGTTCTGCCCCCGGATTTTGAAGTCCTATAGAATTTAAAATGCCACTTTTTGTTTCGGCAATTCTGGGAACAGGGTTACCTTTCCACTCTGTATCTGAAACACCTTTGACAGTAATCGCACCTAAGCGGTTTAAATCAATAAACTCACCATATTCGCGCCCAGATCCAAAAGTGCCTGATGCTGTCACTACAGGATTCTTCAATGCTACACCGGCGATTACCGTTTCCAGTCCGCTATCCATCCCAAACAACCTCCTCTCCTAAAAAAACAGGACCGTCCTTACATACTCTCATATATTTCCAGTCATTTTCGCCTTGCCTTTGGATTTTTATTCCGCAGCCAAGACAAGCTCCTATGCCGCAAGCCATACGTTCTTCCATAGAAACTTGAATAGGAATACCATGCTTTTTTGCCCATTCCGACACTGACTTTAACATTGGACGGGGACCACAAGCAAATATCTGACCAACTGAAGGATTCATACTTTTCAGTAATTCTAAAACATTTCCATGAAATCCAACTTTTCCTGTTAGGGTTGATATTCTGACAGGCAAATCTAATTTTTGAAAATCTTCAACCATAAATGGCTCATCAGAATATCCAAGTAAAACCTCCGTTTTTCCTTGAAGCCTTTTTGATAGTTCTAACAGTGGCGGTATTCCTAAACCACCGCCAATTACAAGATTGCCTGCATCATTATCGGACAGAGTATATCCATTTCCTAATGGACCCATTATTTGAACGAAATCGTTTTGACGCAAGTTTGAAAGTAGTTTTGTTCCTATACCAACGATTCTGTATACAATGGTCACACCTTCATTAGAAACAGAAGATACACTGAACGGACGGGCAAGCATATTTTTTTCGTTTGGCGGATAAAGCTGAATAAATTGTCCCGGCTTTACAATACCAGCAATGTCTGCCGCCTTAACTTCCATTTTGAAAATATTCAGAGCAATTTCCTTATTGCTCTTTATTTCCGCTGTGTATATGCCCATTTTTCCTCCTTAGCTGCCAACCCGCAAGGCTTCCATCATTTCATAAGCAATACTGATATTTGTAAGTTCTTTAGGCAGGTTAGAACGTCGATGCCACGCTGCTGCTGCCAGCTCTTTGGTATCAATATTAATCTCATCTGATCCATCCAAATCAGCTATGTATCCAACGATAATTGAATCTGAAAAGCCCTACGGCTGACTTCCAAAATACTTTAAATTCTTGATATGAACACCTGTTTCTTCAAACACCTCTCTTTTTGCTGCCTCTTCCAAAGTTTCTCCAATCTCAACAAATCCTGATATAAGCACCCATTGTGGAAGAAACCTATCGGAGTATTTTGTCAAAAGAAGCTTGTCCTCATTAACTACAGCAACCATAACTACAGGTGCAATACTTGGATAAATTGTGTGTCCACAATTTTGACAAATTAAGGCTCTTTGTTTTTGTGCCTTAGTCATACTCGAACTACATTTACCGCAATAAACGTTGTTAGAATACCAGTGTTCCAAATGCAAAGCGGTAATTCCTGCAAAATATGCCCATTTTGGGAAAATATCTGATAAATCTGAAACTGGACAATACTGCAGATGGTCCGACATAGCCAAATTAATATTTTTAGGCTGAAACAAATAAACAGGCACATCATCTACAGTAAATAGAAATAAGGTAAGATTGTTTATGGTTTCAATCTCCAGATTCAAATCTTTAAATGACGGGAGTCCTTTTCTTCCATCGGGTTTATTTTTCAAAAGGACTTTCCCGTCAAGAAAAGAGAAGAGGCAATCATCTAATACAGGAACTGAATCGCAAAAAGCATTTTTTAATTGGTAAGGAAATATATCCTGTATCATATTTGTGTCTCCTTTACAGATGCCGCAGGTTTTCACGATATCTTCGGAGTTCTTTCTCATCTACTGAGTTTATGACCTCATCCAGCCACTTTATCATTTTCTGTTTGTCTTTCGGCAGATGTCCCTGTACATTGATACAGTTTGACGCTCCCATTGTTGCAAAATAAGTTTCAATATCCAAGTTTTGAATCAGGGTCTTGAGTTCATACAGCTTTTCAATTTCTGTTTCTTCTGACCAGTTCCCTTTTTGGATTTCTTCATAAAGTTCAGAGGTTGGATAAATTGTCAGCATAGAAGAAACGATAATCCTCGGATGGAGCTGATTAAATACTTCAGCAGTGTTTTTAGCACCAATCTCACCACGATCTGCTCCATAAATTCCTGCAAGATAAAAGAAATTGTAGTCCATGCCTACTTCATCCAGCCTTTTGCATTCTGAGATGACTTCCTTTACTCCAAAACCCTTGTGCATGAACGACAGTGATTCTTCATCGCCCGCCTCTACGCCAATAGTAATGCTGTTATAACCGAGTTCCCTAAGTTCCTTTAATTGTTCCGTGGTTTTCGGTGTGATGTCAGTAATCCGGGCAAAGCATCCGATAGACTGATTATTCGGATAGTATTTCTTTACCAGCCCCGCCAAAGTCTTAAGTTTATCAAAGCTGAGTACAAACGGATTTGCGCCTGTAAAGAAAACTCTCTTTTCATTTGGGTAATACCGGCTGCTCTCCTTTAAATCTGCTTCCACCTCTGACAGGGGGGACATACGGAATTTGAAAGGTACATCTTCATAAAGAGTGCAGAATTTGCATTTGTGATGAGTACATCCTGCTGTTACCTGTACCAGTGCGCTGTAAGCCTCATAAGGCGGTCTCCAAATAGTTCCTGTGTAATGCATAAATCATTTCTCCTTTCTTTATGCCTGTTGTTTGATTGAGTTACGAAGTAATGTAACCTTATTTGTTTGTTCCCAGGGAAGCTGTAACTCACTTCGCCCAAAATGCCCATATGCAGCTGTCTGCTTATAAATAGGCTGCCTCAAATTCAATTCTTCAATAATTGAAGATGGACGCAAACCAAAATTTTCCTGTATCAGACTTAATATTTGTTCATCTGAAACTGTTCCCGTGCCAAATGTATCTATTGAAACAGATACAGGATTTGCAACGCCAATAGCATATGCAATCTGAATTTCACATCTATGGGCAAGACCTGCTGCCACAATATTTTTTGCCACATATCTTGCGGCATAGGCGGCACTCCTGTCTACCTTTGTTGGATCTTTCCCTGAAAAGGCACCTCCACCGTGCCTTGAGAATCCACCGTAAGTATCAACAATAATCTTTCTTCCCGTAAGACCTGTGTCTCCCTGCGGACCTCCTATTACAAATCGCCCCGTAGGATTAATCAAATATTTGGTGTTCTCATCAATAAGGTTTTTAGGTATTACCTCCCCAATAACCTTATCAATCATATCCTTCCTAATGGTACCTTGTCTGGCTTCCGGAAGATGCTGCGTAGAAATTACAACGGTATCGACACGTTTTGGCTGTTCACCTTCATATTCAACTGTTACCTGCGCCTTTCCATCAGGTCCCAAATATGGAATGGTTCCATCTTTTCTTAACTGGGCAAGTTTTTTGGTCAATTTGTGAGCCAGGTATATTGGCAACGGCATTAATTCATCCGTTTCAGATGTGGCATACCCGAATACCATCCCTTGATCTCCTGCTCCAAGTTCCTGGCTTTCGCTGCCTCTGACTTCCAATGCCTTTGTCACCCCTTGGGCAATATCTGGCGATTGGCCATGAATTGAACTGATAATTGCGACATTGTCTGCATCAAACCCAAACCGATTTCCAGCGTATCCAATTTCACGGATGGTATTACGGGCTATTTTCTCTAAGTCGATTCCTTCTAAACCTCCATTAGATACTTCACCCATAATAAAAATCATCCCTGTTGAGGCAAAAACCTCGCAAGCCACTCGTGTGTCGGGCTTTTTTTGAAGGATTGCATCCAAAACTGCATCAGCTATCTGGTCACACATTTTATCGGGATGTCCTTCTGTTACTGATTCTGAAGTAAATAGTTTTCTCATAAATTGTTCCTCCTTGTTATATTGATTGAGCGCAAACTATCACTACTGCTTTCGTAGATTTGAACGGTAAGTGTATTCTCCGAAAACAGGTTTTTGCCTTCATACAGTCTGTATTTTAATTCAATACCCAGACCGTTTTCATTTTCGGATAAGGTATATAGATCTGTTTCAATGTCAAAATCAAATTTGCCAAAGGAAGTTACATATTCTGCTTTTGTCCTGTGTTCCAGGTTAAACAGTAATCGTCCTGACAAAGAACCGCTCCTGTTTACCTTTAACTCGGATTCTGAAATTATGAGCATATTATCTGTAGCTGTTCCATTTGAATCCAGTTCACAATATGACACTTTATGCAAACCATTTTGAAAATCATATTGTCCGTATGCTCTTGTAGAAACAGTTTCAGATCCACATCCAAAATCCTGAATGCCAAGAACAGAAACCTGAATATTTCGGTTCATCTCTATCACCTCCGTTTATATCCAATTTTCGATCTGATTTTTAATCATTCGGCTTCACTTCATTAACAAGCTCTTTGCCCTGCAAGAAATCATCAAAGTTCTGTAAAGTAACATCCGCAATGTTATGAAGTGCCTCCTCAGTTAAAAATCCCTGATGAGAAGTAATAATTACATTAGGACGACTTACCAGGAGAGAAATAACCTCATCGGTAACAATCTTATCTGAATTGTCTTCAAAGAAAAGACTGCTTTCTTCCTCATAAACATCCAATGCTGCTCCCCCTATACGTTTATCGTTAAGTGCAGATAACAGAGCCTCACTGTCAATTAATTGTCCACGTGATGTGTTTACAATGAGTACGCTCTTCTTCATTAATGCGATAGCATCTTCATCAATAATATAGCGTGTTTCATGGGTTAACGGACAGTGCAACGAAATTATATCTGACCTTTTGAACAATTCATCTTTAGAAACATATTCAATATCATTGATTTCTGCCGGATACGGATCATTTGCAATTACTTTCATCCCAAAGCCTTTACAAATATCTATGAAAACACGTCCGATTTTGCCTGTACCGATAATTCCCGCTGTTTTCCCATGCAAGTCAAATCCGGTAAGCCCTACCAAACTGAAATTAAAATCACGTGTTCTACAAATAGCTCTTGGTATTTTACGGTTAAGTGCCAAAAGCAGACCCATCGCGTGTTCAGCAACAGCATATGGGGAATATGCCGGAACCCTTAAAATTTTAAGTTTTCCTTTAGCTGCCGAAAGAGCGATATTGTTGAATCCCGCACAACGCATCAACAAAACTTTAACGCCCAATTCATACAACTTATCAATGGTTTTTGCATTGATTACATCGTTTACAAACGCACAAACTGCAGTACATCCCTCTGCCAGCTTCGCATTTTCCGGGCATAATCTGCTTTCGTAATAACGGATATCGTACTTCGTATTGGCTTTGTCAAACCACGCTTTGTCGTAGGGCTTAGCATCAAAAAAAGCAATTCTTTCCATAACAAATTCTCCTAATCTAAAAGTCTTTATCAAACTACTCGTATTTTGCCAAAGAAACATCGTGTGCTTTTTTTTTAAGAAAATCACATAAAATTTTTCGATTTCTCTTTGACTATTCTAAGTATAGCACGGTACATTTCAAAATTCAAGTACTGTCTTTTTATGTATATAGTATCATTTTTAATACTATGTATTTTTTCTTGGTGTACTTGATTTTTCTGATTTAATGTTGTATAATTAAATTAAGGAGGTATTTGTAATGGCCAATAATAAATTCCGATCATCAGACGCTTTTTCACGCTGTGTTCCAATGAGCAGTCTGCAAGCAGTACTTAGCGGTAAATGGAAGATTTTAATTCTTTGGTATATCGCTTTCTATAAGGTACAGCGTTTTGGAGAATTGCAGCGCCGTTTAGATGGAATCACACAATCTACCCTTACTAAACAGTTACGGGAATTAGAGGTTGATGGTTTTATTCATAGGGAAATCTATAAAGAAGTTCCGCCAAAGGTTGAATACACTTTGACAGAACTTGGTAAGAGTTTTATTCCGGTTTTGAATCAAATGATGGCATGGAGCGAATCTCACTTATGCCCAGCCGACTATGTCAACCCGTATGCTGATAAAATGCCAGAGCCATAATATGCAAGAAAAAGTTATTGATTTATCCTTGAACAGCATTTGCTTTTCAAGGAAATTTGACTGTGGTATACAACCCACCCTATTTACAAAGGATGGTGGAACATGAAAAGACAGCCTACCAAAAAAGCAAAAATGATACTATGTACTCTTACTGCACTGTTGTTTGTCCTAATAATTTGGACAATATGGGGCAATACAGCATTGACTGTGAACACAATCACAATTTCCAACAGCCGTATTCCAACTTCATTTTCTGGATTTAAAATTGCACAAGTATCCGACTTGCATAACGCTGAATTTGGGGAAAACAATGCAAGGTTATTAAAATTGCTTTCCAAAAACGAGCCGGACATTATCGTAATAACAGGAGATTTAATAGATGCTCAACATACCAATATTGATATTGCTCTTAACTTTGTCAAGGAAGCAATTCAAATCGCTCCTGTTTACTATGTGACAGGCAATCACGAAGCCAGCTTATCACAGTATGTCAGACTGAAGGATGGGCTGGAGTCGGTTGGCGTATCCGTGCTTGATGATAGGGTAGTGGAATTAGAGCGTGACGGCGAAAAGATTACTCTCATCGGACTTTCCGATCCTGATTTTACAATCAAAAGTGATGTATTCGAAGAAGTTCCTGCTATGGTAAGTACAAAACTGAAGGATTTGATTAGCAACAAAAGTGGCTATACGATTTTACTTTCACATCGGCCAGAACTGTTTCAAAGCTATGCAGACTGCAATGTTGATTTGGTATTTAGCGGTCATGCACACGGTGGGCAATTCCGCTTACCGCTTATCGGCGGTTTAATTGCTCCTAATCAAGGTCTGTTCCCAAAATATGACGCTGGATTGTATTCAGATCAAAACACAAACATGATTGTAAGTCGTGGCATCGGAAACAGTATCATCCCGTTTCGGTTTAATAATCGCCCTGAAATTGTTTTAGTGGAACTAAAAGCCGAGTAGAACAAATAACAAGGATATCAAGGAGGAACATTATGGCAATTGAAAAAGTTAAAACATTTTTCAACCAATATGGTATTACAGACAGAATACAGGAATTTAAAGTATCCAGTGCCACCATGGAATTGGCTGCACAGGCATTAAACTGTGAATCTTGTAGAATTGCAAAAACTCTCTCGTTCAAGGTTGATGATCATGCTATTCTAATTGTTGCGGCAGGGGACGCCAAAATTGATAATTCAAAATATAAGGCTCAATTTCACACAAAAGCGAAAATGCTAACGCCGGATGAAACAGAAATTCTGATCGGTCACGCAATAGGAGGTGTGTGCCCATTTGCAGTCAACAAAGGAGTAACAATTTATCTCGACAATTCCCTAAAGCGTTTTAAAACAGTTTTTCCCGCTTGTGGCAGTGGTAACAGTGCTATTGAACTGACTATTGAAGAATTAGAAAAATATTCTGGCTTCGTAGCATGGATTGATGTATGTAAGGGATGGAACACATTATAGCATAGCAATTCTATTTAAACAAGAAATTTTTAATATTTTTTCTAGTTTAAATAGAATTTCCACAACAAGCGGAGGCCGCAATGAGAAATGACAATATTGCACGATCATTAAGATACTATAGAAATGTCAATCACAAAAGCATTGACGATATCATAGCTTTTTTAAGAGAACATGATTATGATGTCTCTGAAAAAACTATTTACGCATGGGAAAATGGTTCTAACCAGCCTCGCGCAGATATCCTCATGCTCTTATGCGAATATTACCAGATAGATGATGTCCTTACCGCCTTTGGATACAGAGATGCTGAGACCTCTTTCCTTCAAGACCCACTGTCTGTCTCGGAAATCTCTCTCATAAAATCATATCGTGAACACAAAGAAATGCAGCCAGCAGTACACAAATTACTCGACCTGCCAGCACCAGTAACAAGGACGCGCAGAAAAAGAAAACCTAAGAAATCCAATCCAGAAGTCTGATTCACAGAAAAAAGTTCTTGCATTCATATTCTATTTATGGTAAAATTAATATTCGTAAGCGGATATGGCGGAATTGGCAGACGCGCTAGATTCAGGTTCTAGTGAGCATTACGCTCATGCAAGTTCAAGTCTTGTTATCCGCATTACAAAAATAGTAAAGGGTTTGGAACATCTCCAAACCCTTTATTTTTTATCTGGAGCGTGTCTGAAAAATGCTCTAATTCTTATTTTTCAAACTTCTTATTCCATAATTCCACTGTACTAGTCATCGCCCCACTAAAACCGGCCTCTTTACATTTCTTTAATTTTTCTTCTGTATTAACAAACCCAGCTACATAATATTCTCCGTCCCATACTTTTTTAAATGTAGGAAGAAATTCTATAGCATGATAATACGGACGCAACTCAATAGCATCGAATTTCACCTCATTGATCGTCTTCAGGGCATTATCTACAGAAATGGAATCCATCAGCGTAATTCGATAAATCACCTTGACATTTAATCCCTTCATCATATGTAATTTCGTAATACTCGATCCAATAATTCCATCCACATGATAAAGCTTTTTGAGCATTTGAAAAGCAATCCTGTCTTTTCCCAGTCCATCTACCAATTCATGATTTACAATAACCGTCTTTCCAGCCTGATGACATATGTGACTAAGCTGCTGCAAATTTCCAATATGAACACCTGTAAGCTGTATACAAAGATTATCGGATTGTATCGCTTTTTTTAAGTATTTTACCTCTTTTACAGATGGAATAATTTTAAAATTACTTGTATTTTTCTCATT
>OGSD01000470.1_pt1 | contig 42057 bp, 58 predicted proteins | sample 1553571 | NCBI WGS metagenome assembly OGSD01 (sample SAMEA2580072, study PRJEB22360) | human gut metagenome | biome: human gut; feature: human-associated habitat; material: faeces | place: Denmark | collected 2008/2010 | reverse complement strand
AAATCATTTATCTGCTTAACTACTCGGATGATGAGCAGACTGTTACCTGCCATGCAGACGGTCTCAAGAAGCTTTGCGATGACAGCACAGTATCAGCAGGCGATTGTATAACTCTTGCATCATGGGATTTTAGCATTCTTTATGCAGATTAACCCACAGCTTAAAGTGGCCCTTTAACAGTGTTTTTCTATCCTATGCTTTTTGCTGCAGATAAATATTTCACAAAAAGCTCATTATATAAGGTCTTAATTATTAATTTTTTCATAAAATTTATTAAGTCTTTTGTTTTGGTGTTGTTTGAATTATTTTTCAGTGTTATAATTTCAAGCGGATTAAAAAGGTGGTTTTATGAAGAAAATACAGAATAAGCTTATAGAGCTTTTCAACCGCTACAAGCATGTGTGGATTTTATCATACTTTATCATATATCTGACCTGGTTTGGATATTTAGAGCGCACTGTTACCACACATTATCACTTGATTCATCTTCCGATAGATGATTATATACCGTTTTGTGAATACTTTGTTATTCCTTATATCATGTGGTTTGGCTATGTGGCCTTTGGAATTGCTTTCACGGCATTACATGACAAAAAAGAATTTTACAGACTGTGTGCGTTTTTATACACCGGTATGACCGTATTTTTGGTTATATCAACTCTCTATCCAAATGGTCACAATTTAAGGCCTTATTATTTCACGCACCACAATATGTTTACAGCGCTTTGCGAGTGGCTTTACTCCACTGACACACCGACGAACCTGTTTCCGAGCATTCACGTATACAATTCGCTCGGCATTCATTTTGCGGTGATGCACAGCAGCTATTTCAAAGATAAAAAGCACGTTCAGCACGCATCCTTAGTGCTTTGTGTTCTGATTATACTGTCTACCATGTTTATCAAGCAGCACTCAGTATTTGACGTTTCTACAGCCTTTATGCTTGCTTTCGTAATGTACAATGTGGTCTACATCAAAAACTGGATGCATCTGCCACAGAAGAGCGGAAGCTTTCAGGATGCGGCAAACAGCAAGGTTCGTGTTTAAATTGATGAACAATACAATATTTGTATTATTTTAATTGAGAGGAGGCGACGAATAGTCGCCATCCTCTCATAATATTATATGCAATGCTTTCAACTTTTTACTTACCAATTCACTTAAAAAGTTTCATAATAAACAATGCTTTCAAGCGATTTCCTATCTTGTGAATGTCTATCTGGTGATGCTTTTTCTGTGTTGGCATATCCTAAAGCAATAATAGCTATCGGTTCAATATTACTCGGAATATTAAACTCATTTCTGATAATTTCAGGATCAAAATATGTAAGCCAACAAGAACTAAGTCCTAAATCCTCCGCCTCTAACACTATATGGTCCGCAACTATTGTTGCATCCACACTTACCATATCCTTTTTATCAAACGGACGCACAAAAACATCTGAATGATCACCGCATACAATAATAGCCAAAGGAGCACCATGATAATTTACCCCCTTAGACAATTTTTCTTTTCCTTCATTGCTGCTAATTACTAATACTCTCTGTGACTGAGCATTGGCTGCTGTTGGAGCTATTCTGGCAGCCTCAAGAATTTTGTCCAATTTTTCCTTTTCAATCTCATCAGTTTTATACTTTCTTACAGAACATCTCTGTTTTGCTAAAGATAAAAACTCCATAAAATTAATCCTCACTTTCGTTTTTTTATTGTACCTGCTCAACAAGTACGCTATAATGTTAGCATAGTATTTCTTTTTTACAAGTACGCACTTTTAAGTGCAATACTACCCAAAATGATACTGTAAAAATCATATTTTAGGAGGTTATATAATGAAACAATGTCAATCTTTCCAATGTCCTGTAGAAGCAACACTTCAGCTTATTGGTGGTAAATATAAATCCCTTATCCTATGGCATCTTATTGGAAAAACACTCAGATTTAACGAATTAGGAAAACTCATTAAATCTGCTACTCCCAAAATGCTTACTCAACAACTTAGGGAGTTAGAACATGACGGATTAATCAACCGAGTTGTTTATCCAGTAGTTCCTCCCAAAACCGAATACTCATTAACGCCTTTTGGTGAAAGCATTATTCCTGTTCTGGAAGCTATGTGTAATTGGGGAAATTCGTATTTAGAAGAAACTATCACATGTACCAATTCCTGCACCTCTACAACAACTTAAAAAAGACATCAGCCGGTTTTTACACCGGTTGATGTCTTTTTACATTTCACTCACAGTCTGCATATCTGTCCTGTTATCTGACTCTCTCCCTGCTATAGTCGAGCACCTTGTCCACAGTGGATTTTATTTCTACTGAATTTTTCCTCTGAGTCGAAATTTCTGCGTATGCATCCTCTATCTGCAGCTTATTGCGCTCCTCAAACTTGATAATCTCCTCCTGTGTATTGCGGATTGACACAATCTGCTGTCTGCACGCTTCTATCATGTCAACTGAAATCTCATCACACTGTGAAAACACATGATTGAGCTCCACTCCCTGCTTCATGAGCTTTGTCGTGGCAACATTGTTGTCCTTTAGAAGCCCTACAAGGTGGCTCACCTGCTCTTTAAGTGCACTAATCTCAGCTTTTGCTTCTGAAAGCTCCTGTTTAACAGCATCAATTGCACTGTCATATGAAACAGATGCCTCCCTTATGCTCTCAGCAGCCTCTACGAACAGCTTTCCCTGCTCTCCAAGCATGCCCGCCTCTATAGCCGCATTCAGCGAGAGAACACTCATCTGCTTATTCTGCTCCTTCATCTGCGCAGCTATATCCGCACAGCTGTCCACATGCTCCTCAAGCCTGTCCGATGTCTCTGACAAGCTCTTAGCTGGAGCTGTAAAATGCTTATTGTTTTCGACAAGCGCACATGTATCCTCATGCTGTGTGGCAATTGCCTTTGCCGCACTCTCAAGACTTGTAAGATTATCCGCAGCCGCCTTTACACACTCTGTAAAGCTGTCGTTTAAGGCTGATATGGCATCCATGCTGTCCTTTGAAAATTCCACCACATTATTTGCATTATCATTCAGCTGCTTAAGGGATGACTCCTCAAGCTGCCTTGATTTTTCCAGCTCATCAAAATCAGCCTCTATAAGCTTTGACTTTGCATTTACATTCTCGAAAAATCCCCTGTCATTATCCAATTGTTCCTTCATATACGCTAATTCCTCAGCGGATATTTTTGCTCTGTTCCCAAACACTGATCTCTCCTCCTTTACCGGTTACCTCTTTAGAATATAATATCACTTATAATACTGTATTTCAAACTGCAGTGACTCATTTTCCCTGAATACATTTATCTTTGGTGAATATACTACGGACAGCACTATATTATTGAACCTTCCTCTTTGTGCAGCTTCAAGCGCGTCCGAACCAAACCTTTGCCTGATATAGTCAAAAAAGCTTTCTATATCACCAAAATAAATTGCATTGATTGGCGTGCCATATGAGGATATCAAAGAAAGCCTAAGCACATTATTGTTTTTACCCACTACCCACATGCGGCTCACACGTAGATTTTTGTCTGCAAAAACAGGCTTGGGATTGTCCTTTCCAAACGGTGCCAGTACTGAAAACTCAGACACCAGTCTCATTGATACATAATCCACCGGCATCGGCACATCTATATGTATTTTAGGCACGAGGTCATCGTCAGTAAGCGATGCATACTCATTTATTTTCTGACGGAATGGCTCAACATTTTCTTGTGGCAGTGAAAGTCCTGCAGCCATCGGGTGGCCACCAAACTTCGTGAACAGCTCACTGCATTTGCACATTTCCTCATACATGGAGTACTCCTCTATCGAGCGGCCTGAGCCCTTTACTCCGTCCTCACTCTTTGTGAGTATAAAGGTTGGCTTATTGTATTTCTCCCTGATACGGCCTGCTATGATTCCAGCTATGCTCTCATGCACATCCGGCAGATATATGACAAGCACCCTGTCTTTTTCGTAATTGTCCCTCTCATATATCTCAACTGCGGTTTCCACACCCTTTGCAGTCATTTCCTTCCTGTCATCATTGAGTGCTACAAGCTCTGATGCGATGCGCATGGCATCCTCCTGCCTGTCACATAAAAATAGCTCAAGTGCTCTTTTGGCTGTATCCAGACGGCCTGTCGCATTGACACATGGTCCAAGAACAAATCCAAAATGATATGCATCTACATTTTCAGCCTCTATATTACAACATTCAAGCAGGGCTTTCATGCCGATATTTGTCGTATGATGAATACTCTTTAAACCGGCCTTTACGAGTATACGGTTTTCACCCGTCAGCGGCATGACATCACCGACTGTTGCAAATGCCACATTCTCTATAAAATCCATGGCCTCTTTCTCATCTATGCCGATTTTTCTATATAGTAATATGACGATTTTCCAGGCAACAGCTGCTCCACAAAGCTCCTTGTACGGATAGCTGCACTCTATCTGATGCGGATTTACAACGGCATCTGCCCTGCTCTCCTTGTAAATCTTTATCCCCTTTATATCTTCAAACGGCACTGCATGGTGGTCTGTTACGAGAACCGTCATTCCAAGCTCCTTTGCATGGGCGATTTCCTCAATCGCCGCAATTCCGTTGTCACAGGTGACCACAGTGTCTATCCCGTCCTCATATGCCTTGTCAATCAGATGCACATTCAAACCATAGCCATCCTTCACTCTGTCGGGAATCATATAATCCACACATGCACCGGCTCTTTTAAATGCCTTCACAAGAATATATGTAGACATCACTCCGTCTATGTCATAGTCGCCGATTATCCTGATTTTGGCCTTGTCAGCTATCTTTTGGGCAAGAATGTCAACCAGCCTCTGACCATCCTTTAAACGAGCCGGGTCTGCAATGTCTGAGATTTTGCCGTTTAAAAATTCATTTACCGCGTCATCTCCTATCACACCTCTGTTTCTGATTATCCGCGCAGTCACCTGATCTATTCCAAACTTTGCTCCGATTGCCGCAAAATCAGCCTTCTTCGCACTAACATACCACTTTGCCATAATCTACCCTTTCCAGGCTCAGCCCACACGCCGGTGCTGTGTAGCCTGCCTGTGCCCTATCCTTTGAAGCTAAAATTTCCATCACAGCATCCGGATTTTTCCTTCCATCGCCCACCTCGATAAGCGTTCCTGTGATGATTCTTATCATATTCTGTAAAAATCCATCTCCGGTGTAGCTGATAACAATATCAGCGCCTATTTTTTCTATATCAATAGAAAAAATCGTCCTTACCGTTGACTTTTTCATATGTCTATTGCCACAAAAGGCTTTAAAATCATGCTCTCCGAGAAGATACGTTGCTGCTTTTTTCATCCGGTCTATGTCAAGCGGCTTATCATAGTCGTATACATATTTTCTCCTGAACACATCTGACACAATACCGGTGTGTATTGTATACACATATGTCTTTGACACAGCATTGTACCTGGCATGAAATCTGTCAGGCACATTTGAAATATCTGTCACCGCAATATCTGCCGGCAGATGCTCATTCAGCCATATAAATATCTCATCCTTGGAAAAATGCTTCGGCATGTGAAAGCTTGCCACCTGCCCCACCGCATGCACTCCAGCATCCGTGCGCCCTGAGCCTATGACCTCAACCGGCTTTCCTGCCAGCGTGGAAAGCACATGCTGAAGCTTTCCCTGTATTGTATCATCTGTGGATTTCTGCACCTGCCAGCCTTTGTAGCGTGTGCCGTCGTATGCCACAATTATCTTGTAATTTTGGGTTTCTGTATTCATAAAATTGTCTTTCTTTATCTGAAAAATAGGGTTGTGAATAGTTACTTTTGGTTGTAACTATTCACAACCACCCCACATACATTCGCAAAACCGCACGATACTCGTGCTTTCCCACTGCTTCGCAGCTAATTTTGCTCATATATGTGGGGGTGGCTCTATTCGAGCCACCTTGAGAACAAGAAAACCTGCCGCTTACATGCAAGCATGACGCATCAGCTTTTTTGTTCTCAGTGGTTCTGAATAGTTACTTTTATTTTATATAATATCACATCATTTTTTCTCTTGCCAGCACTGTTTTGCTCCTTTAATCCAATTAAGCAAGCTCCGCAATACGTGTCACAGCGACATATATATTTGATATCTCATACCATGTATTGTAGTCCACCACACCTGAAACCGGCAGCCCGAATACAGCCTGAAATTTTTCCACGGCTGCCTTTGTCTTTGGTCCGTATATTCCATCCGGCACAATAGACGGAATTGCCGGATATGCCTTTGCGATGCGGGCGAGCTGCTTTTGTATCTGGTATACATTCTGCCCGGACGAGCCTATGCCTATATTGTAGCCGGGCCATGACGCCGGGATTCCTGATACAGCCTCCGCGGTATTGATATACATGTTGCTTCCGTAAAAGTATCTGAGTATCTCAATTGCACTGTAGCCCTGGTCACCGAGGCTTTTAGAGCCCCACTGTGTCAACCAAATTGTATTTGCGTATATAGTAATATTTTCATATAATTCCAAGATATTACTTCTCAAACACACTAACATACTTGCTTGAAGCTGTAATGTACAAGCCTGACTTAAGCTTATACATACTACCGCTTCCCACCTTGATAGGACCCTGAACCACAGTAAATACCTCATTCTTCTTTACTGTTCCTGCTGCCGCAGATGCATCCCATGAAGGTGATTTTCTCACAGTCAGTCCATCAGCTCCATCATATATTACCTTAACATACTTCTGTTTTGCCGGAGTAACAGATGGTGCCTGTGGCTTTGGTGCTGCAGGTGCAACATAGTCAGCAAGTGCATATGCTATCGCATTGCACACATCATCGAATTTAGATTTGTAATTTGATGCATCCGGATCATTTACAAAGCATACCTCTATCAACATAGATTTTGCTTTTGTTCTATGTACTACATACAATCCTGATCCGTCCTTTACACCACGATTATTAAATCCCAGTGCCGAGATATGTTCACATACTTCAAGAGCATCCTGGTACTGTCTGCCCTTGTAGGTGTATACCTCTACTCCTTTTCCCTGTTTTGCCGAGTCATTATTGAAATGAATGGAGATGAACCAATCAAGGGTATCCTGATTGGCAAGTGCTACAGCCTGTTTAAGATAAGCGGACTGTGATGCTGCCTTATCAATCGTACATGGCACCACTGTTACTCCCATGCTTTTAAAGATTTCAGTAAGCCTTGTTACTACTTTACGTGATTCCTGTGACTCAACGATTACTCCACTTGTGCCGTATCCCGGTCCTGAAATTGTATGTCCTGCATTTAATCCTATTCTCATTTATTTGTCCTCGCTTTCTTTCTGATCTGCAATATGTTCTGTCTGTGATTTGATATTTTTAACCAAAGGAATAAGAAAACCCGGTATTGGTGTACCTATGTCTACGATATTTTCTAAAATTGAAATAAGCTCATTGCAAATAATCCATATATCTACTATATTTGCCACTAAAAAATTAATCGGAATATTAACTCCAATCGTATGTGTAGCATACAAAAGAAGCTGATCTAATATAGCTCCAACTACTACAAGCAGCCACATCGAGACCTTTTTCTTGATACCCTTTATGCTACGATACGAGCTGATACCTCCGTCCGGACGGTTCTTTGCCGCCATGAGACCTGTTGCATAATCGATGATGTTGCAAAGGACCATAAGTAGTACCGGAACATACAGTGTTCCTAATAATGCTGACAGGAGAGCTGCTATTGCAGTTACCACTCCTTTAATTGTGTTAATGTTGTTCATAAGCTTGCGCCCCTTTCTTTATATTATAAGAGCCGGCACATCATTTGGTGTCGGCTCTCAAGTCACTATGTTATATTTAATTGCTCTTTTATCGCATTGATCTGCTCCTGCAAAGCTTTTCCCTGTGCTGCTGCCAAAGGTACATCTGTTGCTGTAGATGTACAGTTATTAACGCAATCATCTTTTTTCACTGAATTTTCAGATATATCTTTCAAATCTCCTGATAATGAATTAATGGATTGACATAATCGCTTTAAGATCTTTGATGATCCATTATATAGGATGTTTATCTGCTGCATGATACCACCTCTATACATTTGTAAGTGTGTATGTGATTTTCATGGATGTGGCAGCCGTTTTTACAATTGGCTGTGGTAAATTGAATATAGATCCTAAATAATTAATTACCTGCCTTCCATATGATTTATAGTTGCTCTCCGATCCATCATATCCCTCATTACCATATGCCATCAAATTATCTGTAATCAATCTTGGAATCGACACATATCCTTTAAATGCAGATTTTTCTTTTCTTCCTTGAAGTACAAAATTACCATCAGGATATCCAAAAGCCCCACAATAACGTCCATCAGATAATTTTACACCAAATTTTATACCGCCATTATTCAACGCTATTACATTTGTATTTATAGTTGCATCTGATGGCAAGATAGCCTGTTTAACATCTGCTGGATTAGCTAAATTTACAATATAGATTGATTTCAAATCTTCTGCTGAAAGAAATGCATAGCCTTTCGATATCACAGCCTTCCCTTCACCTTGTTTTAACTTACAGCCTTTTAGATTTATATTTATTTTATCTGAAATCTCAAAGCTATAATCAGATATTTTAACCCTCCAATATTCTGCTGCTTCATCAATTGAAGATATAAGATATGCATACCCATCATATCCAGAACACAGATAGCCATATCTTACTGATCTACCTTTTATCTCAATACTGAATTCAGCCACTTTTTCAGCAGTCTTACGTCTATTAACCTCATCTGCAATTCCATACACCCTAGCAGGAATATACTGCTTCATAATACCAAATATACTTGTATAGTAAGTAACTCTTTCACTTGAATCATATCGAGATGTCACTTTACTATTATTATAATCCTGATAATAAAGATAACCTCTCTCACTATCATAGCAAAGTGGATACATTTCAAAACTATCTTTATTACCATCTAATACATTGTGAATAGTACTTCTTCTCCAATCTATAGCATATGGATCACTATAATAATAATAATTCTCTGCCATCGTAAGAGCCAAAGATCCTATGGTTCCATTTGCCTGTGATGTTGTAAAATCCCACACCGACTGATATCCTGTGTCTGTCTCATATGTTTCTGCAGCATTTAATGATCCTCTGTCAGCATATTCAGTATTAGTATTTCTTCCGGCAGATGCAACAAGATGTGCCTCCGATGGAAAAAATATATTATTTTTATCCTCTGTTAATTTGCCATCAAAGAGCATAATTCCTCCTAATACTCTTTGACACAACGGCATAATTTCACTTGCTGAAACTCCAGCTCCAATTAAGTTTGGAATAACATAATTCATAGCATTGGTTATCATGTTATCGCCCTCTATCCGATCACGAAGCCCTGTTTTGTGATTATGCAGATCTACCTGCACATGACCTTTAATCATTTACTGTACCTCCATATGCGTAAATTATATACAAGTTTGCTCCAGCTTCAAGTAGTGCCCTAATGCGCATCTGATCATACTTTTTCCATGCCGACTCTGGCACAGACTCAATTTCTTTCTTTATCATAGTAACATCATCTATCCAGCCAGCTGATGTCCAGCCCTGCCATGTAACACCACTGTCGAAGGATACTTGATAAACTGCATTTTGCGATGAAACTTCAATTGATGTGACATTACAGATGTCACAGGTTGTGACTGTTTTATTTGTTCCAGCTTTAATATTGCCGCTACCTTGCCATCCTGTGGTATTATTGTAGGATGCATCTGTAGTAATAAGTGAACTATTGACGTATGGTGTAAATGTCATCACATTTTCGGTTGCTGAATATCCATCTGATATACCTCTGAACATATTCAAGAAATTAAGACCAGCTATCAGCTCATTTACTGTACTCTTTGCCGGAGTATTGTTCGTAGCCAAAGCATTGTCCTGTACGGTCTTAAATATTCCGCTAAAGTCAAGTTTGGTAACATCATCTGATGCGCTTATAGTTCCATCCCACTGGCTTTCCGCAGCCATTCCCTGTCCGAGAGCTACTGCGTGTATTCCGTATGGCTCTATTGTGATAGAGCCTCCGTCCAGTTCTATCCAGACGTCCCATGTATGTATTGAGGCATCAATTTCTTGCAGATCATACCGTAGTGTAAGTATATGCTGTCCATCCTGCCATGTCTCTACAGGGGTCCTATGTGATAATTCTTCTCCATCAATATAATAATGGATCTTTGCGACCGCATCACTTTCTACCCAGTTAAAATCATCACCTGTCTCTGTAGTCTCAACAGTAAGCAGTATTTCCATACTCATGACAACATGTGTGGTCTTTGTTGTTATAAACCTCATATCGAATATGGACTGATTAGATTTATCCCCTATTTTAATCTGTCCTGTATTTGAAAACACAGTGAAGCGAATAACATCACTATCAGCTTGATTTATAAGTCCAGCTATATTTTTATCAGTCTTACTCTTTGCATTTGATAACGATGGATTTTTACCGACACCCTGTACCTCGTAAGCACCATTGTACCTGAAAGTGTACTTTGTTATACAATAAAGCTTATCTCCATCTGCAATTCCGTCTGATATCGTCAGCACATCTCCCAGATCATAAACTGGATCACCGATCATAGACATTTTAAAAGGAACATAACAGATATTCTGGAGAGCATTTAATATTGCTCTCCTCATTTCTTCTTTTCTATCATCCGTTCCATACTGAAGGAATGGGTTGCTGCCTAAATTGTATGTCAGGGCATCATCTGTATCCATTCCATAATACTGTGTGGTCTTATCTTCAATATTGACTACCGAAAGACCTGTGTATCTTGTCTCAAAATCCGAGAACGATGCTCCTGTAAATCGGTGCTTTGAGTCAATCGTATCAACAATAGTCTTATTATATTCTCTAAAAACTATCTTTCCGGCACGATCAGCGGTGACAAAACAGGCACACGTTTGAGCTACCCACGAGATAAAATCTCTCCAAGTCTCTATATCATTCTCTGCAAGCATTGAAAGATCATCTGATCCATTGGCAAAGCCTTGAAACTCTTCTTTTGTAGTTCCCAGCTCCACATTACATCTCATGCATGCCATCAAAGCCAGTTCATACGGAGTACCAGTCGCAGAATCAACATTACATGCCTTATCAAGCTCTGCCATATTGTCATAAGCCTTGACCACTACACCTGATGATGTCCAGTTTGCTTCTGAGATCTTGAACACTCCCAAAGGGATATCCTCGTAATCTACACTTTGGAGCATTCTTCCGAATGTTGGTTTAATGAGCTTATTCTGATAAGCATATCTCTCAATAGGAAGATCAATAAATGTAGCATTAAGCTCGCCCACATACACCTGTCCTATCTTCATCTCTGTATCGTCTGAGCACTGGTTAGTGATTGAAAATGAGCCTTTGAGGACATTTATATCTGTAAATGGAGTTGCTGCTACAGTTCCACCAATTCTGAACCTTTGCACGGGTTCTTTCATTGATTTCTTATATGCATCTGAAACCTCGTACATTAAAATTCCTCCAAATCAAAGCTGACATCCCATATTCCATCAGAGTCCTTGACCCCTTCCGTGTTTTCTATCAAATCAGCTTTGAACTTGCGCATCCTCATTGTTCTGTTCTTATACCCTTTTACTGTCGGATCATAAACCGACACTGACAACGTATCAATTTTCGACCATACTTTAAATGTTCCATACCATTCTGAATTACATCGATACTGTGCACTTACTGTCAGCTTGTCATATCGCGTGACAGAGGCCTGATCTGTGCCTGCCTCTGTCTGATATTTTTTCTCGACCACCGCGCTGTCCTCAGACCACTTATCAGATGGATACAATGTTACATTATTTATAATTGGTAAATAGTCTTTTAACATTATCTTCCTCCTGATCTAAAGTTCTTTTGCTGATTAGATGTTACTACCATCTCATCTATGCGCTCCTGTCCGATGTATATAGGTATTATGATATCTCCACCGCCCTGATTAACAGCCTCACGCATCATATCCATAAGATGTTTATCGCCAGTCACCACTTCTGTGCCCTGTCCATCACCAAATCCCATTGCAGTACCACTCAAAACGGTTGGAGTGTTAAACAGCATAGCCTCATCATAAGCCTTGTTGTACCATGACACATTTACCTTTGGCACTGATCCTGACTTTGCATTAAAGCTGCCGCTCATCTTAAAGTGTGGCAATGCTATTGCTGTATTGAGTCTAAACTTAGTGCCTGAAAATGCTGATTTCATCTGTGCAAGGCCAGATTTCACAGTGCTCACCATTTTTGCCATTTGCCCTGCAATAGTGACATTCATTGCAGTATACTGTAATGCTACATATCCGTTAGCAAGAGTCATAGTGACATTGATGTCTGTAGCAGTCTTGCCAAAACCTTTTGCTACTGAAGTTGACATCACAGTGGCAAGCTGGCTTGCTGATGCCTGTACGTTTGGTGTGGCACTTGTGAATGCATTTGTAAGTTCCTGCATTCCGGTTTTTGCAACCTTTTTCAGATTATCAAGACCTGTGTCAACAGTATCTATTGATTCAACCATCTTTCTAAGGTCACTTGATGCCGATCTTGCTGATGATGCGATCACGACCATCTCTGCTGATACTGCTAAAAGAGCAGCCGCAAGAAGTGTAGCTCCTCCAGCCGACAGCGTAATCGTGCCAGCCAGTCCAACAAGTGCCAGATCAAACACTGCTACAGTTCCAGCTCCTGCTCCTATCGGAATAAGTGCCGCTGCCACTGCAAGTGTGAGCTGTCCCATTCCTGCGGCTGCTGTACCGGCATGATTTGCCACAAGTACTAAACCAGCTCCACATATTACAAGTCCTGCACCGAGTCCAAGCACTCCTGCTGCCAATACAATCACACCGGTAGAAAGTAATAATACCCCTGCGGCCATGAGTGTAATTCCTGCGGCCGCTGCGATTGCTCCGACTCCAACTACTGTCAGACCAGCTCCAAGTGCCAATGCACCAACTCCGGCAAGAGTAGCACCTCCGGCAAAGGCTGTAAGTGCTCCTGCCAATGCAAGTATATTAAGTGCCGCGCTGGCTCCATATTCGGATATAGTCGGTAACTGTCCGGCAAGTAATGTAAGACCTGCACACGCAAGCAGCACACCGGCTCCTACCATAAGGATAGCCGCTCCAAATGCTACCAGTCCGACCGCTCCGGCTGTAAGCGCAGGTGCAAGTGCTGCCGCCCCTGCTGCAAGCACTCCAAGTGCCACCACAAGTCCCAGCATAGCAACTGCTGCATTAGGTCCTGCCTGTGCCAACTGAATAGCAGAATATGCAAGTAAGGCAATTCCTGCGGCTGCCAATAATATACCTGCTCCTGCTGCTATCAATCCGAGTGCATTCTTTGTCAGTGTTCCAACCGAACCTCCGGCAGATGATATCGGTCCCGATGCACTGCTTGCTGCAGATCCTAAACTGCCAATCTTTCCGGCAATGTTGCCGAATGATGATACTACTTTTCCTGCTCCTGTGGTGATCTTACCACCGATAGAGAGTATCGGTCCTGCGGCTGCTGCCAAGGCAACACCTTTTATTATCATTTGCTGCATTTCCGGTGATAATTTGCCGAACTGCTCTGCCGCTCCTGATACTAAGTTTGATAACTCTGTAATCACAGGTGCTACCGCAGGAAGTACAGTCTGGCCAATCTGTATACCAGCTATCTTTACCTCATTGAGAGCCTTTGCAAAGTTCTCCGCTGATGTATTGTCCATTTTGTCAAATGCAGTCTGCAGTGTGCCGGCTGAGTTTTGCATTGATGTCATTGCTCCGTTAAAATCCTCGGCATGCTGTATCAATGTAGCCGCGCCCTTTCCTGCTTCCTGCGAACTGAATACATCCGCTATGGACATACCTGTCTCATCACAGTGCTGTTGTACTATGCCAAGCACATCTGTAAGACTGTTACCATCATCCATTAACTCTTTGAAAGACTTTCCTGTCTTTTCCTTGAGTATGTCTGATACTGTGCTACCACCCTTACCTAATTCATTGAGCATTGAGTTGATATATGTAGTTGATTCGGCTGTAGCGATACCGTTTTTAGTAGTCGTAACGTATGCAGATGTGATATTGTCAAGACTTACACCAAACATATTCGCAGTAGGGATAACTTTACCAATTGATGAGCCTAACTCATTAACTGTGGTTTTACCTAAGTTCTGTGTCTGGATGAGCTTATTGGCTATCTCCTCTGCTGTTCCTGCCGAGCTACCATATGCATTCATGACGGTTGTAAGAACATCCACTGATGTGGCTGCATCTGTAAATCCTGCTTTTGCCAGCTTTGTTGACTCAGTAACAAAAGCTACTGCATCTCCTGTTGACTGTCCTGCTGATATTGCCGAGTATACACTCTCTGCTATATCAGACGCGGCTACACCGGTTTCCTTGGACAGATCAAGGATAGCACTCTGTAAATCCTCTATCGGTACCTGTGATGTATCTGCGATGGTGCTTACCTTTGCCATTGACGTTTCGAAGTCTGAGGCAAGTTTGGCTGTTGCTGTACCCATTCCAATAATCGGTGTGGTTACTGTCTTTGTAAGAGTGTTTCCTACCGATGTCATTTTCTTTCCGGCATTCTGCATACCCTCTCCAGCACTTTCTACTGTTGATTTAAAGTTTTTTGCATTTTCCTGTATCTGCTGGAATGTCTTGGATGCATTGTCATTTGCAGTGATGTCAACACTCAATGTATAGTCAGCCATGTTACACCTTCTTTCTCTTTGGCTTTTTCATTCCATTAGCCTCATAAATCGCATCTATCCAGCCTTTTTCGTTCTTCTCGATCTGCATGATCTCGTTCATGTTCTGCTGAACAGTGACCTTGTCCGCTTTTTGCTGTTTCTTTTTCCACAGCTTACGGAACGGACTGCCCTTTTTACGATGTAGATTGCACTCTGCATTGAGTACGGCATCTCGAATCATGGTAGATGTGCTGATCGTCTTATTTTCATAGGCTTTGTAGATAAACGCTTTTTCGCGTGGGGTAAGTGCCAAATAATCTTTTTTTGTGTACCCAAAATTGACCACAAAAAAAGCAAAGTCCATATCCTCTAGATACGGCTTTGCCATTTTTCTGTGTTCTTCGGTTTCTTCCTCATTCTGGAAGTACTCATATTCGATTAGTTGGCCTGGAATAAAAAAGGCATGTCTTTTGTAAGTGCATTCTGGATCTCAAGTGCAATTGTGGCATATCCTCTCTGCATGAGAGCCTGCTCGCAAAGCTTTGAGCCATCAACCTGTCCCACAAATGTATCTGATCCAGCCTCTTTTGTGGCAAACTGGAATACAAGCTCGCATGTCTGAATGCTAAACATGCCATTTGTGGTGTAATACTCTCCCATAAGAGAGCTTTTCTTAGCTGCCTCAATGAGCTTAAGTCTTTCAAGATTGAACTTAAGCTCATACTGTTTTCCATTGATCTCTAACATCTATTATTCCTCCCCCGGTATTGTATCTTTTGATGGTGTATTTCTCGAAAGATCCACGAAAGCTCCCATTCCCTGGAACGAATTAGAGTATGTAACCGTATCATCATAAGATGCCTCTATCGGGAAATCTGTGATACAAGCCAGTCCTCCGAACATTCCTTTCTTCTCTTTCTGGTTATATACCTTAAGGCATACCGGATTTCCATTCTCAAAAGCTATTGAAAGTGCTTTCTGCGATTCATCATCTTTGATGTAAATACCATCAATATCGATGCTCCAGTCTTTCATGCCCGGAATATATGATTTCCATCCATCTGCTGTATCTTTGGTAGTGACCTCAATAGTGTCAGCAGATCTGTTGATCTTGAGGGTTTTCTGACCTGCTACCGCATAAAGGTTTTCGCCTGTTGCATCCCATATTGCTAATAAAAGGTCTTTTCCTGCGATTGCCTTTACTGCATTTGCCGAAAAATCACAATACGAACCTTTATCGTATATCTCACCAGATACTGCCTGAGCCGTCTCGCTCTGTACTGCTACACCGCTTTTGCTGTCTGCTTTTGTATCAGCGAAAATCTGTCTCATATAATATTTCTTCATTGCTTCTGTCCTTTCATTTGATCATAAAGCCATAACATATCCTAAATGTATAGCTTAATACTGCGTGTTTCTCTTTGTTTTCCTCGTCCGTATATATAGACTGTACACCATTCAATGTCTGCATGATCAGATTGTATGGCTCTGGTATGCTGATATCTACAGTAAGCGCAGACTCAAGCTCCTCAATAGCCTTGTAAATCGGCACACTTGATGTATTAGGCTCTGCCACAATATGTAAACTCACATTGTAGTCTGTGCAGTACATCGTTTTGGTATTTGCCGGACGGCTGTTGATAAACTCAGCATATATAAATGGTGCTTTCTGATTTTTCTCAACATGGTCATAACACTTCTTGCCTGTGCCGGCTTTAATCGTTGCCTGTATTTGCTTTATAAGTTCTGTAATTGGAAACTGTTTAAGCATTTATACCAACCTTTCTATATTTTCCTTGAGCAGTCTTATGTATTCCGGTCTTTCGGTTTCTACATTCCGCTGCAGATACCTCTGACCTTCCACATATCCACCATTAACACACACATGTCCATATTCCACATGCGGAGCATAATCTTTGGTGTAACCGACCGATGCACCGCCATCAATCTCATTCATACTTAGCGACTGCCTTAGCTCTCCATGAGGACCACCCGGTCTTGTCTTTTCTGTCGATACAGGTGTACCGCCCTGCTTTCCACGGTTATATATATCTGCAGCACTCACTTTTGCCACAGCCTCAAATCTTGCCTGTGACATGCTATTTAGTGCCCGTGTCAACTCTTCGGTGCCTTTTACAGTAATGCTCATGCTCCATACCTCTTACACTGCACAATCGTCCACCTCGGAGCAAGATTGATTATCTGAGTGATATCCAGCGCATAACCATCTATCTCTAGTACGGTTGCATTTTTGATAACCTCATAATCTATTGGTATTGCATACCTCTGCTCGGTCATTGTTACATCACGGCCATTTACCAAGATATCCTGATCTGTCCAAGGTGTATGTCTTGCACGACCGTTGTATATCTCTATAGGTTCTTTGACTACATTACCGAGCTCGTCCTCTTCTCCTGTCTCTGACTCGCCATAGAGAGTGACCTGTTCCCAAATCAATAGAAATGCACCACCCTTCTGTTTGATGTCTCATCACCAGCAGATGCCAGCCATGAGTCAATCTCTTCGGCATACTCTGCCAGCACATCATCAACAAAAGATGTGGAGAGGTTTGCTACGTTTTCCGAGGTAATACCCTCGTGATAGCATTTTCTCCACATCTTTACACATGCATCGACAACTATTGATTCAAAGATAGTCGGAAAAGCATCTTCAGATACACCGAGCCTTAAACACAATCGGTCTGTTACTGTCTGGTTGATCTCATCCATGATATCATCATTGATTTTTTCCCCGGACATTCTTTTCTTGATTCGCTCTTTGACTCTATCTATCACGCTTTGCCTCCAATCCAGCTTATTTTTTAGCCTCAGTTGCCACTGTTGCCTCTTCTGTGCTTAAAGATGCAGGCTCTATTGCAGCTTCAACAGCGATTGGAGCCTTGAAGATACCGGATGCATCCTCTGCATAAAATGTAACACCTTCCATTATAAGAGTATTAACAGATGCACTATCATCAGCGAGATAATGCTTCATTCCAACCATACCTGTCTCATCTGTAGTAAGACCGAATGTCTCTCCTACTGATCCATCTGCTGGAATGAATACTCCATTAAGGTTCTGCTTAACTGTTCCCACTACTGAGCCAGCAGAAAGGCTGTTATCGAGCACTACAGTTCCAAGTCCAAGGAAGTTCTCGACATACTGGAAACCAAATGCTGTCTGAATAGTGATCTGTGCGTTTGCAAGATATGTAGCAATATCCAGCGGATTGATAAAATAGATAGGCTCTACATCCATATCTTCAAAATATGCAGAAAGCTTTGCCCATAATCCGGCAAGTGCCCCTTGAATTGAAGCAGATGCTTTTGCCTTTTTCTCCGCAAGGTTTTCGGCTGTTCCGGTTCCTGCTGCAACAAAAACGAAAAATGTATTCTTAATGCCTTTCTGAATATTTCTCATAAATACTGTATCTGTCTCATTGATAGCTTTCTGCTTGCCAACTTTCTGGATAGCCTCGGCTGTAGTCTGCTTTCTGTACTTATTCAACTTAAGCTCAAAAGTCTTAACAAGCTTTCTCTCTAACTTTGTAAGTAAGATAGTCTCGCCCTCTGCTACCTGATCAGGAGTATTCTTCTGAGTAGTTTTATACATCTTTACTGTAGTACCCTCAGCCATTGGCTTGAGATCTACGATACCAAGTACCGTCTGTAAAGACTTAATCCCCTCCACAAGCCTGTTAGTGTGATCAATGGAGATGACCGGCTCGAGATCTGCTGATGTTGTAGTATTTGCCTCTGCTGCAAATATCTGTTTTGCGTATTTTCTGATTCTGTTCATACTATTTTCCTTTCTGATATAAATCGATGTGCTCCGCGATAAGCCTCTGACGCTCATACGGGCTTGCTATTGTCTTAAGCTTCTTATCGAGTTCCGCTTTGGTGATCGTGGATTTACCACCCATGCTAGGTGCTTTACCTTTAAGCGCATCCTTAACGGCATCCTGTACAGCCTCTTTGAATATCTTTGCAAAATCATTTACATTCTGCTTTGTGCTCTCTGCCTCTGTAGTAATCAACATACTAACAAGAGTGTCAGGAATTGTGATATCCTCGGCTGCAAGCATCTTACGAGCTTCCTTTGCCATACCATTACGCGCAGTTTCTTTCTTGAGGGCATCAAGCTCTTTTTTGAGCTGATCTCTCTCATACTCTGCGCGCTCCTGCGCTCCCATCTCACCCAGTTTCTTAGCCTCGTCAACAGCTTTCTGTTGGTTGATCTTTTCTCTGGCTAATCTGTCCTTAACGATCTTGTCAACATCCGCATCGGTGTACTTCTTTGCTCCACCCTTGTCATCCGACTTTGGTGGATCAGCTTCTTTCGGCTTTTCCTCCTGCGATTCCGTGGATTGTTCTGTTGACTGCTCCCCCTGTGTTTCTGCCGGATCATCTGCGAAAATCTGCTTAATATAGTTACGTGTAAATAGATAGTTTTTCATTTGCTATCTCCTTTCCATAGTTTTAAGTGTCAATGCTTCACTATCCATAGCTTTTTACGACATCCATGCCTGGTCAATCCATGTGCTTTTAATGACTTCCATGCCTGGTCATTTTTTATATCATGGAGATATACTCCGGATATGCCTGTGCTACCATCTCAAGCCCTGTCTTAAATGCCCGGGTGAGTATCGTTCCCTCGAGATATTTAATCAAGTCTAACTTTATAGCAAAATGTCCGCTCCACAGCTCATACTTTGGCTCTTTGTAATCCGCAAGTGAGGCGATATATGTGTTTACCAGCACTGTTACAGCCTCGCACGATACTGACTGGCCATGTGGCGCATCCTCTGAGTGTCCATCTATTGTAATGGCATCATTGCCAATTGAAATCTGTATCATTGATTTCTCCTTTCAGCCATGCTATAAGCTCATTGTGATTTGGGTATGCTCCGATATACCTTTTTACTGTTTTCTCATCCTCAGTCAGTACAATCATTGGTATCTTGTACACTTTGAACCTATCCACCGCGCTAGGTTTTGACTGTAAATTGATATACTCGATCTGGTCAGGGCACTCTTTCTGTATCTCTGCCATAAGAGTTGCTTTTATATGCTTACATGGATTGCACCAGTCAGTGCCACAAATATATATTTTTCTCATGCTACAAAATCCTTTATTAACTGCCTTGCCTTTTCCTTTTGTTCGTTACTGATCTGAGGATCACCGCCATGTGTCATGACATATCTCTCTATCCATTCCTGTTTATCAGGTATCACGATGATAGTAGAACAACGACACCACGGATGAAATGGTGGGAAGTTTAACCCTGCCACCCTGTCCGAGTATCTTACAGGCTTTGATGCCGTGTCAGATGCAATGCTTAAACACCTCTCACATGCTTTACCGTCTCTGATTGGCTCAACCGAATAGTAATCAAACATCTTTTCTATAGCTTGTGCACTTGCCTCATTCATGACGAATGTGCCCTCTGTATATATCAGCCTATATGCTTCTTTCTTGCCTACCATGAATTCTTTTCGCAATTTTCTGACTATGCTGTCATAGTTATCACCTCTTGCGATAGCTGATGAGATACTGGTGTTCATCATATTTGACAGCTTTTGTGTATTTCCCCATATACTCTGAGAAAAAGTTCCTTTCCCAGTCCAATTAGTGTTGACAACACTCTTTACTATATTGGGATTTATTTCTCCAACCGGCCCTGTTTTTTCTAACACTGCATCATATGATCTTTCCGCTATTTTATTTAGATGATTTTCAACTTCCTGCTGCTCCAATGCCCCAATTTTCAACTGCTGCATCCTTACTGATATTTGTAAGCCTTCCAGTCGATTGATTATGTAAGCGGACTTACGAGCTGGTATAAGATGCTCATATTGTGGATACAGCTCTGCAAACTCATCCATATCTCTCATGAGCAGGCTATACTCTTCAGGAGTCAATGCTTTCAAAAGATCTCTATACTCGATCACTTCATCTTTTCCATACTTCATGTAATAAGCAGCTATATGTTTTTCAAGGCGATCTGCTTCTATTTCGTATGTTTCTGTCAATCTCCTATTAAGCTGTGCCTCATCCTTCTCCATTGCCGTTATCAACTGCTGCTGCCTTTTTTCCCAGTATCCCATGCCTGTTCACCTCATACCCATCTGTATCAATCTCACTCTCTTTCTTGATTCTTTCCATCTCTTCTTTCACATTATTAACTACAGATATTACTTTAAGCTGTGTTTCCTGAGACGTAATACCAGAAAGGTTTCCTGCAATCTCTGACTCTTCCAGCAAGTTTGCCGGGAAATTACGAGTAAACTGATATTCTATTTTTATCCAGTCATCTTTTTTCATTCCTGACACTGGATTAGAAAAGATCAGCTTATATCTACGATTCATTCCTGAGGTAAACTTTCGCTCTTCTGTTTTACCAAGATTACTCATAGACTGAAGCTTATACTTGAGGGCTATTCCAGAATCTGCACCGAAATTCTTATCATTAATATTGGCTACCATACTAATCAGGAACATTAATCTCTCAAGCCTATCCAGTAAATTCTCCTGAGTAGTATCAGCACTCGGCTTTGACAAAAATTCGGCTATGATCTTATCTCCATCTTCGCCATCAAAATTCATAATACGATTATCACGAATGAAATTTATATCATCATTATTAAGCTTGGCTCCAAGTATCTTGAGATATGCATCTGCAAAATAGTCAACATCATTGGCTTTCTCGGATATTACCTTGTTGTACGCATCATTAATTGAGAGAATTGTCTCATATAGCCCCTGTCGCTCTTCATTTTCTACATATTCCGCAGCCGGCACACCATCAAATCCGTGTATCTCTTCCTCATCACGGAACTTAAGCCCTCCGTCAATATCAAAATATCTTATTGATACTTCATTGGATATCGAACCATGTCTGATATCGTTTTTATCTTTGTATGTACGCACAAAATAACGTGGCCGCATAAGGATTGACTCATCATATACCATAAATGACTCCATTGGATCGAGATAGGTGATACCAATATTTCCCATATCATCAACATAGTACATCTCATATCCCCTGCCATACTGCTTCATGATCTTCGCAAGCTCTGCATTGTTGTCATCCTGATCGTTGTACTGATCCAGATAATTAATATACTCATTTACCTTTTTATCTGGCGAAGAGACTTTGATTGGAATACCAATAAAAAAGCCATTCATCGTATCCGTGATATATTTTGCGAAATTAACTGCGATCCTTACGTCAGGCTTCCACTTTTCCTTTTCAGGCAAGTTGAATATCTCATATCTTCCCTCGTAAGCATCCTGCAGCTTCTTGTATCTTGTAGATACGAGTGCATCATTTTTTGATATATATTCTGATAATTTAATCTCGTCCATGACCTCATCGTCGGAGATTCTGAATACATCTGGTGCTGCCATTAAATACCGCCTTTCAAACTTGTGTTGAGGTGAGCCTTTGGCTTTCTCCATCCCTCAACTCCATATCTAAGTGATGCCATTGCATCATCAAAAAACGGAACGGGTTCATCAAGATACTCGCTCCGCTTGTCATCAAACTTCCATTTCCATTGTTCTATTTCTTTAATAAAGTTCACACAGGATGGATCTATGTGAATTTTCCTGCCCTTAAGCCAGTCTATTTGAGCTTTAACGCTATTCTGCTCTTTATGTACAGGTCTGGCTCTATATCCGGCTTTCTTCCACATTTTTATTCTGTCCGGCTCTGCTGAGTCACACCACATGACTTTATTCTTTGGGATATTACCATCTGCCTCTGCTATCCACTCTGTAGTGTCTTTTTCATATCCGTACAGACCTTTCATCACATAGATGTCTCCATCCTTGTAACCATATATGTAAATCGCATTTGCGTGATTAAATCCGAAATCCTGTCCTATTGATATATCATCATAATCCTCAAATTTCTGCGATATCAGCTCAATCTCATAGTTATGGAGAATAAGACCGGCTGTCTCTCCCCACTCTCCTAATCCGTATACTCTGTACCCTTCCGGATCAACCTCTTTACGTCTGAGCATACGTCTATGGTATGCCTCATCAATAAATCTATTATTCAGATATGAAGAGCTGTGTGTCATTACATCCGGATCAGCACGATCAAAGAACTGCTTCTTAATCCAATGAGAGGCACTTACCGGATTGAATGTCATTCTGATCTGATAAAAAATGTCGTCTGGCAACAGTCCTCGGAGTCGGTCATCTATGATCTCGAAATCTGCCTGTGTCAGCTCTGTTGCCTCTTCAATCCATACATCCGTAAGCTTTCCTCGCTTGAATGTGATCGACTTCAATTTCTCACGCTGTTCATCGTCCTTGACTCCTCGGAAGATCACCTCATTGCCATTGCCTTTGCACCTCAACTTCATAACCGACTCATTGATATACCAGTACTTGGAATACTCCTCTCCGAACATACGAAAAATAGCACCCTGCAATTCTGCAAAAGTGCTATCCCTGTTCGTTACATCAACTTTTCTGACACATAGTAAATTGCGTCCTTTATCTTTCATCAATCGCAGGATATAGTTCTGTGCTGTGTCCGTAGACTTTCCAGATCCTGCTGAGCCTTTCATCACTATGTATCGTTTGGTACTCTGATCTACCTCCTTGAATGACTTATTAGCCTGAATATTTATATTCATTCATCATCACCACCATAGTCAATGTGAATATTCAAATCCATATCAGTATTCAAATCAACTTTATCTGTGAATATTCCAAGATGTTTTCCCAACAGTTCCAATGCCCGCAGCTTGTCACTTAGCTTTGTTTCCCTTTCTGTAGACTCTCCCTTATCACCATTAACAGTCTTTACTTTTACAGACTGAATACATGCCAAATCATCAAAAGATGCCTCATCCTTTATTGAGGCATCAGACATATTGATTACATCAGCAGGATTTACAAATGCAATTCTTGCCAATTCCTGTAATACCCTATCCTGATTGATGCCACATCTTTTTGATCTTTCAGCCATCTTTTCTGCTACGCGACTTTTAACCTTAACATTTGACAACAATCTACTTCCTTGCTGTTCTGCAGTCTTGGGTGAGTATCCAGCTCTTATTGCAGCCTGTGTTGCATTCAGATCTATCAGATACTCGTCAACGAATAATTCCTGTTTGGCGCTGATTTTTGCCATTTGCAACACCACCCTTCATGTACAAAAAAAGAGAACTGGTTATTTACCAATTCTCTTTGTTTACATAATAACATAAATTGAGCGGACAAAACGGACAACTTTAAAAAATTTTATTTTTCTTTATTCTCCTCTAGGAACTGCTGCATCATCTTAGTGAGCTGTCCTTCTGCACTCACACCAGCACTCTCACATGCTGCTACATATTCATCCCCCACTGGCTTTCTACTGCATTACCCTTTCCCTCTTTAATTTATAACAATTCACATAAACACAAATCAGCCATCTAATATCAATGGCCGATTTGTGTTTTTATATTTTCTTAATATAAGAACTATTTTTATATGTTTCATCCGCATTTGAATTATAATCAACAAAATAGTTTTCAAATGCTTCACTTATACTTCTAAGTATCATGCACAAAATCTTTAATATACTCATATTTTCTCCTTACAATCTATTTTACAATAATAGCACATATTATACTGCAAATTAGATTTACTACAAATGTGCCAAATATACTCCCTAATACATATATCTTACTCTTATGAACATCCTTGTCAATACGTTTCTGAATATTTCTATCACCTTTATTCAAACTAAAAACATGCGTCATTGTCTCCTCACCCAAAACTCTATAAAATATATTTGCAAGCCATTGTGAAATTTTATTAATAAAAATATATCCTAATATCAAAAAGCCACTTATCCATATAACTTGAGATAAATTAGGTATTGTTAATTCTGATATTGTTGCAACACTATAACTTTTTAAAAGAAATATAATAATTTTTATACAACATATTAATGTAACTATGTTTGTTGCATAATTTAAAGCATATGCAAATTTTCTTCTATTCTTCACCAAGCATTGAGGAAAAACATATTCCTCTCCATCCTGTGTTTCCAATCCACTATCCCATTCCTCTACAATGTTTAAAAGTTCATCTCCAAGTACATAATTGATAAAATCAACCCTTGCTACAACTGGATACATCTGTTTTTCGATTTCTTCTATGTTTTCAAGCTTACCAGCAAAAACAACATTCAACATTTCTTCTGGTTTAAGCCCATCCGCAATTTTAACTACCAATACATGTTTTTGTGGAACTCCATATTGTGGAAGAACAGCATTAAATTCCCATATAATGGTTATCGAATTAATGGCACTACTTTCTGTCCATTTATGTTTTTCAAACTCTTGCCAAGTTGAAAATTCAATAGTTTTGTGTCCAACAAAACTTGCTGTTGCAGAAATAGAGAAACCTGCATCTTGATAATTTCGCAACTTATCAGTCACACGATCATTTAAGTCTATAATATCCTCCAATCTTACCTTAACCTTTCTTGAAAATATTCTAGACTTACAATCATGTTTTGCCGTCATTGCTTGATATACAGCTTTATAATCCGTTATAAATTTCTCAGTCTCACTCACATTTAATAGATTAGTATTCTCACCCATATAAATTTGTCCTTTTTTGTAAATAGAATCACATTTTCGATCACTTATTATATTTTAACTATACTACATCAAACATTAATATTCAATTGTAAATGTAATAATACTTATGTTACATTGTTACCAATTTAGGATTTTACACATATTGACATTTTTTTCTTTCTTAATTATAATGCAAATATCGAAACACTTAATGTGTTGATTGGGAGTGGCGCATCAATCCTGATGAGAATATGCCTAGTATTAAGTATGATACTAAGCAGCGTAACTTTGTTTTTCTTTTCATTATATAAGGAGATGATACCCATGGAAAAGCTTAAGTCAATAACATCTATTTTTAATTCATTTGTTTGTAACTTTTTGTCTTTCATTGGGATTTACGCTGCTACTTCCGCTACCAAGTATAACTTGCTGATGAGTTGGTGAAATTCCAACGAATAGCGGAATATAAAGAGGTGTATGTTAAATCATACACCTTTTTATATTCCTTAGTATAATTAATAGTAAAATCGTCTATCTTTTCTCATACATTAACTCTTAAAATTTTGCTACATCATATTCATTAACATCCATACAACCAGTTAAAGCTCATATATAAAAAAGACACCTCCCACGACAAAGGTGTCTTTCTAATAAAGAATACATATTTGAACTAATTAATTATATCATAACAATTAACAATATCAACCATAAAGTTTTTGCTTTAAGGCTTCCTGTAAAATCCGTGAAAAATTAATTCCAGCTTTTTCTGCTTCTACATTCAAATAGTATGGTATCGTACAGTTCTTTTTGACTGTACGATTATCATGTTTTTTTCTATAGTCAATCATATCAACATCTACAAGTGTTAATATATCATCATCCTGCATTTGATAACTCCGTGAATATGGTTCTGGCACCGCCTCTCCTTCATCTTCTAATTGTAAAATATTAATTCCAATTGCGTCTCTGGCCATAGCAATTGCATCTACAACATCTCTTCCTTCAGTATTGACATCAAAATCAGGTACAGTTACAAAATATCCGTCACCATCTTTTGATAAAATAACTGGATATACTAATGTACTTGTTCCCATAATATTCCTCCAAGTTCCGACTTTTTTACTTTCATATGTATCTTTAGCTTCTTGATTAGTATTCCCAAAGAGTCAGGGGTTATACCCCTGTTCTCTTTAGAATGGTCTTTGCTAGTCTTTCGCTGATCTCTTTGTGTCTTGGAATAGTCTCCTTGATTACACCATTAGTGTAAATATCGTGGTTGGAGCCATTTCTCAACAAATACCATCCGTTTTTTTCTAGCCGCCTTATCAAGTCAGCTCTTTTCAAATATGTACCCTCCTTTCTTCTTTATGATTGTATTATACGTATTAAATGCGCATTTGTCAAGTCTTTTATACGCATTTAATACGCACTATAATATTTTGTTGGGATTTCCCACACAGGTTCTATAGTATTTGCACTTTGTAGTACAGATTTTTTCTGGTTCATATGCACATTTCTTTTGTTCTGTTGGTATAGCTTCGCTTATCATCATTTTTCTCAACTGCTGCCTCATCATATCCCATGCATTTTATCGGTCTTTCCGGTCTGCCACACTCATCATAGTACCGGCAGTCGGCACATTCATTTTGTCCATTCATTATATGCCCTTTCTTTTAGTAATTCTCAAATTCTACATCACCACTGCCATCCTCTACTAATTTAACCTTTTCTTTTCCAAATAGCTTTATGAATATATTTAGAACATCATTTTTATCCTGAACCTTACGACTATTTAGTAACTCAGCCGCCTCCTCGCACGCTTCATCATATAATTCATCATCTTCAGTATCAACCTCGATACCATGTAATAGTTCTATTCTTTCAGTGAAATTAAACATCATTTCCTACCTCCATTTTTTGTCTACTATTTTTGTATGCTTTGCTCACGTGCTCTCTTATACGTGATAGCATTCCCTGGGCCTCTTCGCGGGTTGTCCCCGTAATATCCTCATCCCATAGCTCCAGCAACTTATCATCCAGAGTGACTGCTGCATTTTTACTCTTTGGATATTGTTGATAAATTGAATTTTCCGAATACATTCCAAAACTGACATAATACCCAAGTGCTTGTTTGAGCGTAATCTGTTCTTTTCCTGTGACAGTCATTTTTGCTCTGTCTTTTATTTCAAAAATTATTTTCCACATGTTTCTCACCCCCAATATTCATTTAATACCGACTCCCAAATCCGTAACTATTAATCCATTCAAAATATTCTAAGGCAAGCCAATTTTTGAATAATGTAAAAAGTTGCAAATTTGAAACTTTTTCATCAAAAAAATCACATACAGTGCAACAATTCTCTCGAAAAATTTCTTATCGTTTTAGTGTTCGTATTCAAAATCCATATATATATCAGATGGTTTTTCAGCAAACTCAAAAAAAGAGAAACAAAAATCATACTCTAGAAAACAAAAGGAGAATGCATGATGATAAAATTTATATTTACGTTTATAGTCAGATATGTTCTGCGTCGGTTTGTAAATTATATTCTAGGTCGCTTTCATATTTTCCTAATGATAGATATACATATCAAAAGATTTCATCTGATTATAATGATTAAATGGTAACTAAATTAAAACAGATCAAAGGTAAATCGATAAGTTCTGTATTTGTATCCGCAAAAAACAGCTTATCATTTACCCTTGAATATCTATTCTCCATTTTCTTTATCCCTATCTTTCTGCTGTTTATCATGCTCCCTAAGCAATATCAACCCTATCACAAACTCTGTTGTTCCGATCAAAGCAATAGTTAAAATAATTCCGTATACTATAAAATCTAATTCTGACATGCTCTCCTCCTATTTGCTAATTTCTTCGCAATTTCTCCACCAATTCCAATCATCTGACTCATCATCATCCCAGTTAAACGTGCATCCTTGTATTCCTTCTATGTTTATTGCGCCATAAAATGCGCGTCCTGCACAGCCACCCTGCTGCTCATACTCCTGTAATATCATATATCCTCCTTTATCTTGGACTGCTGCAGATATCTGTCATGTTGCTTTCTGACACTCTCCGCTGTGGTGTGTCCAATTTGATCCGCAACTTCCTGCCATGTATAGCACCTTACATGGCGATACAGCATGATCTGACGGATAAATGTATCATCTATAGTCATGATCCACTCTATGATTTTCTTTTGCTCCTGCTGCAGCCTTTCCTTTTTTCTCTCGATCAGCTCTGTTATATCCGCTTTACGTACTGCTATATCTGCCATCTGATCACCGGTGCCACTACTCGGAACAAACGGCATACCTGTCAATCGCATAGCCTTGCCCTGTGCTTTACATGTAAGTAACTCCAGTTGTTCTTCCCACATCTTTATTTCCTGTCTGATGTAATATATGCTTGATAATTCTTCCTTTGTCATTTTCTCTCCTTAGAAGTAAAGGGAGCTGCACAAAAGCTCCCTTGTGTAAATGGCTTACAAATCAGTTCTCGTGATATAAATTAATTCGCATGCCCAGTTTCTTTCGCATTTCTGCAGGTGTTTCAACCTATAACTCGTAGTGTGGTGTCTCTATCCAGTAGAAATCCACTCCTGAGATGAGTCTTAAGACCTCAAGCTCCGGCTTGTAGGCAGGATTCGTGAAGCATATTCCGACTGCCATCTCGTCGTTGTATGAGATAAGCCAGTCACCATGCACGGCAAAGGTGCTTGGTGGATTTTCGTTTTCACGGCACTTGTCCGGGTTGACTATGGCCAAGCGTGCATCGTTGATGAGACGCGCCCCACCCGGTGTTTTAACTACCGACATCATGTTATCGTTCTGCATTATTTTAATTGGTGAAATAAAGGCTTCCTTCGTGTCCTTTGCCATATCCCACAGGAGAGGTTCTCTTTCGGTCTCAAACTGTGGGTCGTGTCCTTTCTGGTATGTCATGAACTCGCCCTTTTCCGGTGCAAGACCGCAGGTTTTGATTACGGTACCTAAAAATTCTTTTGTGATTTTTGCTTTGTCAGCTTCCACCATCCAGCCAGTACCGTTTAAGATGTACATGCCTTTCTCTGTGAGACCGAACTTGACGCCCCATGATTTGTAATCAGCTTTTAAGATTTTTTCTAACTTTGTACAATCTATAAACATTATTATTCCTCCTAGCTTTGTGGTTTTCCATATCTGTCAACCTTGCTGCTGAGCCATTGTCTGATTTTCTCCGGAAAAATTAAGTCTGATGCCAATAAGTGGCCACTGTGATGCTCCTCTGTTATGTAATCAGCCAATTTCGCCACCGTAAGAGTGTCCATATATTCTCTTCTTGTCATGCATACTTCTATGACTTCTGTCTCCGGCTTTTCGTCCTCTGTCTCCGGCTCGTTTTTCTCTATTCTTTGGGCTTCATTTTCTTCCTTTTTGATGCTCTCAGGCTCTGATTTTTCAAGGATTTGTGGGGATTTTTGCGCCGGCGCAATTTGTTCTGCAAGGCTCTTTTCTCCTGTCTGTTCCTCGGGCCTGTCTGCAGGCTCTCTATTATCCTCTCTGCAGTCTGTATCTCCGTCGGTGGAATCATCCTTTTGCTCTTCTCCTGCTCCAGGAACCGGCTCATTATCTGCCACGCTTCCCGATTCAGTCTCTTCGACCTCATCAGTGCCAGCTTCTCCAACTGCTGCATTGTCATCCTCTGACTCAGGAGTTTCTGCTGTAATATGCTCTCCTGTCGGCTCATTTTCCTGTGCTTCATCGTCTCCTCCAAAATGGTTCTGCCACGTTCTGGCGTCTGCTGCATTCTCATCAAAGATGGAGCGCATAACCTGGTAGAACTCCCACCACGTCATATTTTTTGGTGTGTCTCCAAACTTCTTGATTGTGACGCGATTCTCGTACATCATCATAAAGTAAAGACCTTTTTTGAATGAACGGTTTCCGGCCGGATTTACAATTTCTGCAAATCGGCTCATTGACTCCTCATCAAACTCGTTTGAGTACACCTCGTTGAGGATTTCCTTATTCTCCTCAAAGAATTTCTCTATCAGCTGACTTATGTCATCTGCCACACCTGCTGCAGGCTCAGTCTTATTGAATCTCTTTAGCTCTCTGATATCCTCTCTTGATGCCTCAGGCTGTATCATCTGTCTGTCAGATTCGGGAAGCTTCAGCATCTCTTCGAGCTGGCTCCTTCCAAGCTCCATGTATTCCTCTCTTAAATGCTCCGAATAACCGTCAATAGAGTATTCACGATTTATACTCATAAATCGGCTTGTGGTGGATGCCTCAAGTCCGTACTCAGCCTTGGCAAATTCTGCTATACTCTTGTAGCCGTCATTCTCATAGAGTCTCTGATCGTCAATCTGTCTGAGCACATAGCCTATTCTCACAAAGCTCTGCTTAACTCCTATGAGTTCCTGCCGCAGCTTCTGTTTCATCTGTACCCAGTCATCGAGTGTCATCTGTATATATTCCATGTTTACTCCTTATGCTATATTTGCTATTGGTACCGTGATTCGTGCCTGATGTCTGCGTTTCACGCTTTGTTTGAATTTTTCCAGCACCTTGCTGATAGTTGTTTTGTTCGGCTGACGGTCAAACTCTGAATAATATTGCAGGATACGATCATCTTTCATGCTGATTTCCACGGTGTAATATGCCTTTTCCAGATTCTCTTTTTTTCGGAGAAATAGAATCCAGCTTTCTCCTGCTGCCATTTTTTTCATGTAATGGTCATCTCTTCCCACGCAATGATGGAGTGTCCGTCCCTCAATCATCAATTCCTTGCAGGATCCGGCCGGAATAATCATGTATTTATCATTCTCCCAGAAATATCTTTTTGTCTCCGGCAATCGTTCTTTAATCTGCTGATCCAATTTGCTATATCCTTTCAGGCGTTTCTCATCTGCTCGTTTATTCCCAAGTTCGACCAAATAATCATGTCTTGCCTTCAAATCTTTTGGTAATCTGACAATATCGTCCTCTGTGTTATACCCCTCTTCTTTTGCCATTCTGAGATAATCTCTCCATGTTGTTACCAGCTTTTTCGGAGGAACCGTCTGCTTTTTCATATAGTTGACCATTCTTGTCACGCTTTTTAGTTCTTTAAGTATCTCCTTGCACTCATAAACTCTCAGATTTTTGTTTGTTAAATACTGTAATGCCTCTTGCGGGATTTTTACTTTCTCCAATTCTTCATACTGCAGCCAGTCCAATGTGCACAGCCCGCCGTCCAGTTGTTTCATTCTGCTGACTCTGTTTCCGTCTAACTGCAGCGCCCCTTGTAGGCTTTGTGCGTATGTACATATCTCGTCCGGGTCTCCCCACCAGCCATAATCATCAGTAATTTCTGCTGTCAATCTGCTTAATCCCGCCTTGGCCAGGTATTCCAGATATGGTTTATTGTGAAATGAGGTTATGAATTTATTGACATTGAACTTTCTTCCCTTATTGGCCAGCACGTCCATTCCGCTCAATTCCAGTTCTCCGGCCGGCAAAACCTCCTGCAAATTTCCCGGATATAGATACGATGATAAAAACCTTTTATTTTGCGGATTTCTATCCCAGAAATCCTGTTCCAACTCATCCGCCTCCGGTATCGTTCCATACCAAACTTTCCCCCAGCACTTTCCTTTTGGTATGATTACTCTTATCTGCTCAAACAGCTGTATTTCTTTCGCTTTTGCTGACCATTTGCATACTGCTTTGAATTGGCGTTCCACCCACTGACTGCCGTATTTCTGTAATATAACAACCGGGGCTGTCCTCGTCTTTTCCTGCTGTCTGCTGTTTGCTATTACTGATTGGCCACACTTTGGACAGATGGTCTTTTCTCCGTGTTTCCATCCTTTCTTTTTCAAACTGCTGCATCCGCAAGCTGTACAGGTATACGCTGTTCTTTTCCCTGTTTTCTTGATAAATAATATGTGCCCCGGGAAAATCTCCTGCTCCAACCAGCTTTCTGCACCTTCCGGTACGCAAGGTATATCTGCCATTTGTTGATCTATCCTGTCTATTTTTCGTTCTATTGCTTTCTGTTTCTTTCTGCTGCTTAGATTTTCCTCATAGCCGTCTATGCTCCATGTGTCCAGGAAATCCTGTGCCCTCTCTTTTTCCTCATTTGAGGCCCATGTCATATCTGTAGAACAATAGTAATAGTCATTTTTCAGAGGTTCTAATCCCTCACATAGTCTGACTACGTTTTTCAGCCTGCAGGTGTACCATTTTCCATCTACCCAGGCACTGTGATTTTCCATATCTGCAAAATACCGACCTTTTAGGTTTCCTCCGAAAAACAGACTTATCTCCACAGCACGCTCCCCGTCAATCTCTAAGATCTGGCTTGTTGCTACCACTCTGTCCTTACTTGTTTTTTTCGGAGTGTTACATGGCTCGCATTTTAAAAATTTTGTTCTTTTCATTTTTTCGTGCCTCCCATGTAGTAGTCTGTGATTATCTTCTTGGCTCTTGCCATACCCGGGATACCGAGCGTGACTTTGCTCGCTGATACGCCTGCTGCCTTGATGATGTCCTTATCTACCGTCTGCTGATTCTTAAATGACCACATCAGGATAGCGGCTATACAGCCCTTTAATGTTTTGCCTTTCTTTCTGACATTGTGAGCCAGGAGCTCATTCTCCATACACTGGCCTCTTAGGTACTCCACCCAGTCTTCCATGATTTCCTTTGGCTTAAGCTCTGCCGCCTCGACATCGATCTTGCCGAGTGCCGCCGTGAGCTTATCGCAAAGCTCCGGGATTTCGCCATGCGTGTATAGGTCCACGAAATCAGCCTGTATTCCATTTTCTTTCGCCACTATCTTGAGGGATTCTATATCACCCTCGTTAAGCAGGTTTTCAGCGAGCTCGTTAATCTCACTGAACGAATCAAATTCTCCAAACTTATCAAACATATGGTTTCTCCTTTAAAAAACTCCATTTATCGTATTTTCGTTCTGTATCTGTAAAATCCGGATAAAACTCATCCAGATATGCTCTGAACATACCGAGCATCTCTTTTCTGTTTCCACTGCTGCCGTTGTCCATCATATGATGGTGGTACCGGCATCCGACTGCTCCGTTCTGTCTGATGCCAAGTCCCATGGATGAGCGTGGTATGTAGTGCATGATGTCTGTTATATCCATCTCAGGGACTGCTGTCGGTGGCATCTCATAGCCTATCTGGCAGAATATGCACCGATAATTGTCACGCTCTCTTATGGCAGTGCGCTCTTTTTGTGAAAATTCTAAGTATTTTGTATATTTTGGCATGTTTTCCTCTGCCTCTCTTTCTGTATACACGCTCATTAGTTATCTGCGCTTTATCTGGAATCTCCTAACAAGTTCCTTGGTTGCCACGTTAAAAGCATGCTCACGGCTTTCTTCCGTGACTTTGATTATTTCCCGACCGTTCTGGGTGATTCTTATGGTGTGTTCGTTTTTGCTTTCCTTGAGCCTCATTGAAAGCTTGTAATGCTTCTGGCGTGGCTCGTACGCTTCGTAAAATAAACTTGATAGTGGTTTCATTTCGGTCCTTTCTTTTCGCACTGGCTTTTGAGCCAGTTGCTATACTCATGATGTTGGTTCGTGTATATGTAAAATCGTGTCCCATTGAGTAAAATCAACGTTTTCTGCCATTTGTCGGCATGTTTTACCGGCTCGCCCTTGGAATTTTTCCAGCCTGACTGCTGCCACTTGTGTATCCAGTCAAGATCCAGCGCTGATGTAAGATAACTTGAGTCGGTGTATATGTCTATCTCAATGTCTTTTGTGTTGAGCCTTGAAAGTGCCTGGTTGAGGACTTCAAGTTCTGCCTCGTGACGCGTCACATCCTCAAGATAGACTATGTTGCTCAATGTGGCTTCGATGTCTTTTTTTGTCATATATGACAGAACGTAACCTGCTGCTCCGTCTGTTTTTTTTATTGTTCTGATACCTGAATAGATGTATACGTTAACTTTTTTCATAATGTGTATAATCTGCCTCCCATTGGGGCTTTATGCGGTTTCCGGGGGATTTGCCGTCTGAGATAGTCCGCTGCATGTAGTAGAGGTATGAATAGCCTGTGCACTTGTTGACGCCCACCTTCACGGTGTTCGGCATCACGTAATAGCCCTTGTCCGGCTTGATGCCATCCTTGAAGAACCTTGCCATGGTCCAGTGTGCGTACTTTTTACGCTTAGGCTCCGGTCTCACCAGGTTCCTTGAACTGCTCACCTTGCAGAACACCTTCTGCTCTTCCTCTCCGAAGAGATTGAGCTGTCCCTCTATGCCCTTCTTGTCCGGCTTGGCGGTCAGATATTCTGCCACTTCCTTTGCTCCGTCTGAATCATATGGAGCAATGTTTACGTAGTTCTTGCCCGGGACAATCAGATCAGCAATGGTCTTGTGCCATGTGTCCTTTATGAGTGTGTCGATGTTGTCCACGCGATTGCAGAGGAAATGTATATGTGGGCCTCCGAACCTGCCTATCTCCATGCGGTTCACCCACTTAAACGGAATGCCCAGCTTCTTGTATAGCTTTCTCATTTCCGTTGTGAATACTTTCCAGTCCCTTTTGATTCTCTCAGCATCCGGTCTTGTCCCTCTTGGGTACTTGATAGTCACCCATACATCACCTGTACGGAAGTTAGCAAGTATCAGGTATTTCTCTTTCTTTTCCCTCGTCCACTGATTCTGCCTTGCCATCTGCTCGGGAGTAGCTTTTATCTTCTTGGCTCTCCTCTCACCCTTGGCTCCATTTCTTCCTATAAACTTTATCTCAGTAGCTATATAATCTCCCAGGTAATAAGTATCCTGGATATATGCCATAGTTTTTCCTAACTTTAATACTTTAGAATGTTTTAAATCAGCCTCTGTTCGAGGCCTTGAGCTTTGCTATTTCTGCCTGCAAAACGGCATCAAATGACTCTTCTCTCCTGCGCTTTCTCTTTGTCGCTGTCTCTGTTATGTATGCGGCCGCACTCTGTCTTTCTAACTGGGAGCGTACTTTTTGTATCCTCTGCAGCAATCTTGCCCGCCCTCCTTATTTCCATTGTCCTTTGGATGCTCTCGCGCTGTCCTTTTTCGATGCATTCAAACCAGAATCCCAAAAGCGTCACACACACTGATATGAGCATCCCTCCGATAACAAGCATCTGTCCCTGTGGCACCGGGCTATCTATGCCCATGCTACACAAGAGAAAAAAGCTGATGCCTGTTGTTATTAAAATTTCACCTTTTTTCATGTCCTGTCCTTTCGTTTCCGGGCTTGACGGAGCACCGATTTGTATGTACAAAATAGGTTTATAGATGGAAGTTTTAGTTTAATTTACAGGAGTTAAATAGCATTTTCGGTGCTCCATCAAGCCCAGAAGTATATTATTTAATTTGTCATTTTTTTAAGCTTGTCCACTGAGACTGCAGATGCAGTCTATGCCTCCTCCGCAAGTCTCAATGGCACATTTTCTACTTGTTCTATTAGTTTTTGTTCCAATTTTTGCTTCTGTTCCTGTGTCAGATCGTCAAAACGATATATCTGATCATCTTCCAGAGTGTGAACGAATATCCTATATTTGAGTGCTATGGTTATCACCTCCGGTAAATACTATGCTTATACAGCATGTTCGCTTGCCTTTTTCTGCTTTCATCCCCGGGCTTGCATGATGTATTTTCTATTGAGTCAGCATGTTCTTCACTTCTGCCTTGAGCTCGACAAGACTCGCAAGGTACGCTGCTTCTGTGAGGATTTTCTCTCTCCTAAGTGTCTGATACTGTTCCTCGTTCCAGTCTTCCCTTGTGTTCATGCAGAATCTGTTATATTCTTCCTGCTTCCCGTAGTCTGTCTCTCCTGCTTTATCTATTTTCTTGAGGATTTTCTCAAGTCTGAGTGATTCTTCCTTTGTCATGGCTTTTTCTCCTCTGCAGTTTCAAATAATTTGAGCTACTGCTCCACATCTTGTAAACTTTTGTACATATCGTTCCTTTTTTGAGTACGTTTCGTGCTCATTTTAATCAAAAAAAATTGATTCAACTGTTGATTCATAAAATTTTGCTAATCTTATTTTTATATCATCTCGTGGAATACGCTCTCCCTGTTCATACATTGCTAACGCTGATATGCTTATTCCACACGCATTTGCTACCAGTTCTCTGCTTTTTTCGCCTCGTAATTTAATCAATCTTTCAGCAATAATTTTCTTATTCAAAATATCATCTCCTTTCGAGCACGTTTTGTGCTTATCCTCAATATACACATATTGTGCACATATGTCAAGCACATTTCGTGCATTTTTTTATTTACTTTAATACACGTATCGTGTATAATACAAATTAAGAAACATGGAGGTAAGCACATGGCTCAATTCGATAAGATATTAAAACTATTACGAAATGAACGCCAATTGTCACAGCAGGAACTTGCTGATGCACTTGGTATTTCCAAAAGTTCTATTAACATGTACGAACGCGGAGAGCGACAGCCTAATTTTGAAGTTTTGGAAACAATTGCCGATTACTTTAATGTAGATATTGATTATCTTCTCGGACGTACAAGCAAAACCACTAAAGTGATAAATCCAAATACACTTGCAGCTCACTTTGATGGAAACGAATACACAGAAGATGAACTCAATCGTATCAAAGAGTTTGCGGCATTTGTAAAATCAAGTAGAAAGTAATCTATCCATTTTATTGAACTATAGATTTTTTACGCTATACAAAAAATAAAGGAGAGAAACTGTTTGACAGAATACGAAAAATTACTTGATAGTGCTGATAAACAGCATGTAATTGTTACTGAGAAATTTGATTTATCTGAAACACGATTAAAAGGTCTATACTGTGATGCTTTTATCGCCATTGATAAAAACCTGACAGATATAGATAAGGCTTGCGTGTTAGCTGAAGAGCTTGGTCACCATGCTACAACTTACGGAAATATTATTGACCAAAGCACCGTGACAAATAGAAAACAGGAAAGGCGCGCTCGAGTGTGGGCATATTACTATATGCTTCAGTTCCAAGATATTATCCGTGCTTACGAGCATGGATGTCAGAGCAGATATGATATAGCTGACTATCTGAACTTATCAGAAGATTTCCTGCAAGATGCTATTGATTATTACAAAGACAAATATGGTACTATGGTAAATTATGAAAATTATGTGATATATTTTGAACCCCTTGGGGTTTTGAAATTAAGGAGGGATATGAATGCAATCACTTAATTATCGCCAATCTATAAAGGATGAATGCCCTTGTTGTGGAGCAAAAAACGAAAACCATGATGTATTTTGTAAGATATGTGGTGAACCATTAAATGAACCTACACCAACTCAGCAGGCATACATTCCACCTGTATATGTCCCACCAGCTTACAGTCGACCTACAGCTCAGGCAACCACTCGCAGGCGACCAAATAAACTAATAAATACTTTAATTGGTCTGATTTTTCTAGTTGTAGTTTGTTTTGCTCTCATAATTGGATATCAAATTACAACCAACAAAAGAAATCTTACTGACTACAAAGTCCATGTTGAAGATGTTATGAATGGTACTGGTGATCAGGTAATCGGTCAGTATGCTTATATAAATGTCGCAAAGCCACGACTTGAGAAAACCACACAAAAAGATTTTAAAAATCTATGTGCTTACGTTGGTTCTCAAAATTATAACTGGTTTTCAGTTATTACTGGTGATAATAGCACCGGAATAATATTTACTGGCTGTGATAATGTTGCTCCTACTTATGGCATTCTAAACAAAGATGGATCACTATACAAAGCGATAGGTAATATTACACTTGAAAGTGATGATAACTATCATTACTATCCTGTAGATACATCAGCAGATTTACCAAGTGTTCCTACTGCACCTAATAATACAGTAACCGATACTCCGGCTGCAGATGTCACACCAGATAATTCTGTAACTAATGCTCCGGCAGAAAATACTACTACAGACAACATTGCAAATAATACTGCAGATGAAAATAAAGCTGATATGGTTTGGTATGTGGATGGTGGATCAAGATACCACCGTAAATCAAGCTGCAGTAATATGGATAATCCTAAACAGATTACCAAGGAAGAAGTTGAAAGCATGGGACTTACTCCTTGCAAACGTTGCTACTAAATTTAAAAATCGCCCTGGCGCTACCAACACCAAGGCGATGTAACCTGTACTCCGAAGAGTATAAGTCCCAGACAAGACATATTATACCTTTCGGAGTGGCATTTGTCGAGAGACAGATGTTATTTTTGTACCCTTTTTTCATATATTTTTAGAAAGGATAGGTGTAATATGGAAAAACTACGCACTGGTGCTCTGTATATCAGAGTCTCAACAGACAAACAGGAAGAGCTATCTCCTGATGCTCAGCGCAGACTTCTTTTGGAATATGCTGCCAAAAATAATATCATACTGTCAAACGAATACATATTTGAGGAAGATGGCATAAGCGGACGTAAAGCAGATAAACGGCCAAACTTTCAACGTATGATAGGACTTGCCAAATCAAAAGAACATCCCTTTGATGTTATACTTGTGTGGAAGTTCTCTCGTTTTGCACGAAATCAGGAGGAATCAATTGTATATAAATCATTGCTTCGTAAAAATAATGTAGAGGTTATTAGTGTATCTGAGCCTCTTGTTGACGGTCCTTTTGGTACACTTATTGAAAGGATCATAGAATGGATGGATGAATATTACTCTATCCGTCTTTCCGGTGAAGTCACCAGAGGTATGACTGAAAATGCTATGCGCGGTAATTTTCAGGCAAGTCCACCCCTCGGATATTCTATTACGGCACACAAAGCGACTCCTGTTATTGTGGAATCAGAGGCTGAAATAGTCCGTATGATTTTCAATCTATACACTGAGCAGGGTTATTCTATCATTGAGATCACACGTCAGCTCAACGCTCTTGGATATAAAACGCGGGCCGGTAAGTCTTTTGAAAACCGCGGAATCAAATACATATTGACCAATGAAGTATATACCGGTAAATCTGTTTGGAATAAAAGGGATTCTGCATCACGTCCAAAAGACAAGACCGAATGGATCATTGCCGATGGAGCGCATGAACCAATTATATCTCCTGAACAGTTTCAAAGGGCAAAAGTCCGGCTTGAGTCAAATTATCGCCCACGATATGCGAAACCAAGTGGCGTATGCTCTCACTGGTTGTCCGGGATTGTCAAATGTTCTGCTTGTGGCCGATCACTATCTATTACTCTTGCAGGTGCCAATAAGCAAGGCAAACGGTACATTTACCTGCAGTGCTATGGATATTTGAAAGGAAAATGTAATGTTTCACATGCCATATCAGAAAAGAAAATAGTTCCTATGGTTCTAGCAGCATTAAAAGATGCTATTAGCTCTGAAAATCTATCGTTCAAGGTTATTAATACAGATTCTCAAAGCAACTATCCTGCAGCTATTGATATTTATCAGAATCAATTGGATGAACTCGCAAAGAAAGAAAAACGTATTAAAATGGCTTATATGGATGGAATCGATACTATCGAAGAGTATCGTAAGAATAAAGAACTGCTTCTGGAAGAGAGAAATAGTATAGAGAGTCGCATAAATGCACTCCCGAAACCTGCTGCAAAATCAGACACCACTGCTGCACTCCGCAGCAAAATCAAAACAGTATACGATAGTCTGCTCAATGAAGAGCTTTCTATGCAAACACGCAATGATTTATTGAAATCCGTGGTTGAAAAAATCGTGTTTAATAAAAAAGAGGCCACTATTGATGTTTACTTTTATACCTCCAACCCCTTGTAAATACTGGGGTTGGAGAGAGTTTATACGCAAACGCAATCTGGTCATCCAGCTCGGACAGGAGACCTTCTGTCCGTCACAGTACTGCGTCAGAATCGGCTGCTTCACATTAGGTCTCGACAGATAGTTTTCAAACATTTCATTTACTATCAGCGAGATATTGTCATATATATTTCTGCCATAGATGAATTTGTGGTCATATGCCGTGGACGAAGTGATATTAAAATTATAGCCCTTTCCCCGATAGAACTCCGTGTATATCCTGTTTAACGTAAATGACATAATCGCAAGCACATTTGCCCTTATAGTGGCATCAGGCCAGGTCGCATATATCTCACTGGAAGCTACATTTTTGATGTAATCCTTATATCTGACATAATAATTTGCCGCTGTGGAATCCGATGGTGCCCCATCATGCACAATAACATATTCCGGAATCACAACACGATTAAGTACAATCTCACCGGTCTCAGCAACCGGCATAATCTCCGGCTCAGGTATCTTGGCAGGATAATCACCGTAGAGTGTATGTGCCGGAATAACAATATTGTCCACATCATTTCCCGGTGCATCAAGTACTTCCAGCTCAATATCCTGTATGGAAAGTCTGTCGGGCATCACCTCAACGCCCGAAACCGTGATATTTCTGTATCCGTTAGCTGAAACAGTCACCGTTACCTCCGAATACGGCTGTGACTCACTGGGCGACATAGAATACTCAAGTGGCGGAGTGGCAATCTCAACTGCCTCTATGCTTCCCGATTCGTTGGTGTCAGTCTCCTCTATCTTCCCCTGCGGATCCCCGGAATAGCTGACTGACACCCTTGCATCCGCAACCGGCGTCCCCATGTTTTTCTGTCGTACTCTCACCTGAAGCCGCCCCTCATCAATGGACTCCTGTTGTAAAATGTGCAGATTTTTCATGAATATTATTACCTTAATATCTTTTTACAATAATATGCACAAAGTGCAACGCATATGATATAATGAGCGTAGGCAACGAGCAGTGCCAAATTGAAAATACATAAAAATGCCAGCTTGCTGAGCACTTTTTATATATTTTTAATTTGATAGGGCGACTGCCCGTACAGTCAGGAAAATCTCAGATTTTTCTGACTGGCACTGCATACAATACACTTACTAAGGTGGTTGGGGGACGTGCTCTCATCTGATCCGAGTCTTACGGAAAGGATGATTATTATGGTTTCTTGGAACGACTTATTTACTTTCGTTATCATGCTAGTAGCGATTCTGACATACATAGATACTCACAGAAAACATAAGAAATAGCCGTCCTGCCTCTGGTAAAGTCTGGGAACGGCTATCTCTTACGATAACTTATTAACTTAATTTGCCGGATCAGGTGAAGTGCACTCACCTACCGACTGCCTTACTAAGTGTATTATATGTCACTTAGCAGCATTTGTCAATTTTATTAATATTCAGGAGGAAATTATGCATACATTTCAACCATATCCAATCGACATGCTCGATATCAATCCATTCACCAAGCTCAGTAAGGAGTGGGCTCTCGTGACAGCCGGCGACAAGGAAAAATCAAACACCATGACCGTTTCATGGGGTGGAACCGGTGTCCTCTGGGGCAAAAATGTCGTATTTATTTTTATCAGGGAATCCAGATATACTAAGGATTTCATAGACAATGGTGAGTTTTTCTCACTTTCTTTCCTTAGCGAGAAATACCGCGATGCCTTAAAATACTGTGGTGCTCACTCAGGACGCGTCGAAGACAAATGGTCAAAGGCCGGTCTGACTCCTTCTACACGCCATGGCATACCATATCCGGATGAGGCAAATCTTGTATTCCTCTGTCGCAAGATGGCTGCTGTGCCTATTGAAGAGGCTTCATTTACAGACAAAGCCATTATGCGTCAATGGTACGGCGATCACGATATGCACACTATGTATGTTGGTGAAATTATTGAGGTTGCGGCTCGCTAATTTTAT